>Ga0335070_10000691_pt1 | contig 38216 bp, 37 predicted proteins | sample Lox_Sample_13_FD_206722 | JGI IMG/M metagenome (GOLD analysis project Ga0335070, IMG submission 206722) | Soil microbial communities from Loxahatchee National Wildlife Refuge, Florida, United States - Lox_Sample_1.3 | ecosystem: Environmental > Terrestrial > Soil > Wetlands | place: USA... | reverse complement strand
GCGAGGCGGACGCTGCCCAGATGGAGCGCGGAGGCCGGGGTGACTTTGCCTACGGGGACGACTACCCGTTCGAGCCGTTCACCCCGGATCAGCGCATCCCTCGAGGCTGCACTCGCCGCCCAGGAACGGTCTCGAAGCCCCTGACCGGGGCGAGGACCGCGACCAGGCGCGGCGCTCGCCCTCCGGCACGACGTTCCGGTCAGCGTGAGCCCGACGCGCGGGTTGAGTCGGGCCGGCGGCCCGGACCGCGGCGGGGTGCTCTCGAGCGACCAGAAGACGTTGACCGGTAACTTCAAGTGGACCCTGGCAGGGTCCAGCAACTGCACCGGAACGACCAGCTTCAACCTCACCAGGCAGTGAACCACCCCGGGGTTCTCGGAGGCTCCAGCCTCACACCCGGATGGAGCCGATACGGCTTGAGACAGCGACCGTGGCGTCACTTCCGCATGCAGCCGTCCAGGAAGGTGAAGACGTCCGCCTCCCACGTGCTGACGCCCAGGTGGAGGAAGTCGTGCCCCTCGTCCGCCGTGTCGCCGATGGGTGGGTAGATCTTCAATCGGTGCGGCTTGCCGAGCTGCTCGAGCTTCAGGTCCAGCGCCTTCCCGGAGGAGAGCGAGTAGTCGTTCTCGGCATGAATCGAGAAGAGCGGCGCAACGACGTGAGAGAGCGCGGCCAGGAGCCGCTGTCGCAACTCCGGAGAGCGGTCGAAGCTGTAGCCCGTGGCGGAGAAGAGCACGACCGCTCGCAGATCAGGTTCGCGCTCGGCCATCAAGACCGTGAGCGAGCCTCCGAACGAGTGGCCCACCAACCCGACGTTCCCGGGGTCCACTCCTGGGAGGCCCCGAAGAACCTTGAGCGCGGCCAGCGCGTCCGCCATCTCCCGTCCCTGCAGAAGCTCGAGCTGCAGGGCGCTTCGACCTTCGAGCCCGTGCGCTCGTGTCTCCGCGTTCATGAGCTCGACTGCACTGGCGCCCTGGTCGGTGGACGGCCCAACGCCACGCCGGAACAGGTAGAGAAGAACGTACCCATGGCGGGCGAAGAGAGGTCCAAGACGTTCGGCATTGGCCTCGTATGGACCCAGTCGCTTCAACTCCTCCGCCGTTCGGCCGCTGCCGTGATTGAGCAGAATCGCAGGGAACCGTCCGGAGCCCAGCGGGCGATAGAGCAGCGCATGGAGCGTGATCGCTCCGTTGTGGACGAGGACGGTCTCGGCTCGAGGCGCCGCCTCCGCTTCTGCCCTCGTGAGCGTGGACGCAAGGAGCAGCGATGCGACGATCAGCGCCCGCGGCATCTCGCGGAGTGTAGCCTGTCCTGAGAGCCACGCTTGGAGAACGTCAGGGCCGGCAGCCGGAGCGAGTCCATGTTCGTGAGGCGTTTGCCTCTCGCACTCCTCGGGCTCGGCCCGGCCGGCGCCAGACGCCCCCCGAGCTGACGGCGTGGGGCGCTCCGAAGAGTCCCAGGCGCTCGGCACGCCGACCAGCCCGCCGCCCCTCTCGCCCCGGCCCGGCGCGCGGCTGATCCAGTTGCGCGCGACGTCGTCGTCTTCGCCCAGGGCCCGGAGCGGCGGGCAGCCATCGACCACGAGGTCCGGATGGGGGCTCCTCGGCTCACCTTGAAGGAGCTCCGCGCTGACGTGCTCCCCGCCCTGCGGCCCGTCACCGGATGCTCCGCCGGGCCGGGCCCGCCCGCCTCTGGATCTGGCTGCCCGGCTTACTTTGCCGGCTTGTCCTCCGGGCGCAGGAACACGACTGGCGCGTCCTTGAGCACGCTGAACGGAGTCGCGGACTTCGGGTCGGAATCGAACTTGGAGAACGTCGAGGCGTTCGCCGCGAAGTGCTTCTTCAGCGTCTCGATCCGCGTCGGGTTCGCCGGATGGTCCGAGATGAACTGCGGGATGTGGCGCTTGTCGGCGTTCTGAAAATCCTGAAAGAGCCACACCAGGCCCCACGGGTTGTACCCGGCCTCGGCGCAGATGTCCGAGCCGGTGACATCCGCCTTGGATTCGGCCTCACGAGAGTAGCCGCGGGACTGCAGCTCGCCGAGCAAGAGGAGCGCGATGATCTGAGCCCTGGTCGGTCCGAGGAGGATGGCCGTCGCAGCTTCTCCCTCGGCGATGTGCCGCCTCTTCTTCATCAACTCGACCGCATCACGGTGAATCGTGTGCGAGACCTCGTGGCAGAGGGTTCCCGCCAGCTCCTCGGTGTTTCTGGCAAAGTACAGAAGGGAGTCCACGACGTAGACGTTCCCACCAGGTGTGGCGAACGCGTTGGGCTGGGCTTCGTGCACCAGGAAGAACTTGAACGGATGGGGGTAACGGGCTTGGGCCACCCGGGAGATCTTCTCCGCGATCGGCTTCAGGTTCTCGTACAGCGGGGAGGACCCGATGATCTCCACCTTCGCTCTCTCCTCGTCGTAGACCGCCTTGCCGAGCTCGGTTTCCTGATCGGTCACCGGCTCGGGCACTGGAGCCTGCGCCATGGACGTCGTCGGCAGGATTGCCAGCGGCACCGCCAGCCAGATTCCCCACGCTACGAATCGGATCGTCCGCGTCATCGCCCCACTCCTCGCTCCGTGGCCCCGGTGGATCGCTCGAGGCTGGGTCTTTCGTCCACGTTAGCTCAGCGGGAGCGCCACGGTGCAACCCGAGTCCAAGAATGCCGCGAGCCTGGCCTGGAACGAGGCGAGCCTGCAGCACGGGATACCGCACCGTCAGCGTGGGATGACGCCGCAGGCGATGCGGTCGCCCGAATCGCCGGCCGGTTGCGTCCGGTAGTCGTCCGCCTTGGCGTGGATGACCAGCGCCGTGCCGTCTGCGTCCAGGACGCTGCTCGGCCCCGCGGCCAGGGTGAGCCCCGGGACGAAGAGCTCGAACTCGAGCTTTCCACCGGCCGGCACCACGACGTTCGGCAGGTCACCGGCGTGGCTCCCGCCCAGGTCGAGGACCCCGTGGGCCTTCTTTCCAGGGTTGAAATGCCCTCCGGCGCTCTCGAAGGGCGGCTCGCACTTCCCGGTCTCGTGGAAGTGGATGGGCGGCGGCACGCCGCACAGGATTCGCCGCCTTTCCGGGCGACCCCCGTCCCGGAGATCTCGCGGAGCCTTCACCTGAATCGACTGGCAGTCTGGGCAGCTGGCGTTCCGGGCGCTCGAGGTGGCCGACCGGGCCTACGTCATCGAGCAGGGCCACATCCGGACTTCGGGACCGGCCCAGGCGATGCTCGCCAATCCCGACGTCCAGCGCGCGTACCTCGGCGCCGCGCGCGCGCACTGAGGGGGGCTACTGCTTGTCCATCGTGTAGCTGCCCTTGCGGTGGCTCTGCTTCCCATCCCACTCCACCTTCATGCTCTTCCCGTCGGCGGCAACGGTCATTGTGTCCACCTCGACGACCTTGCCCTTGCGCTTGTCGGTCTCGACGATGGTGTTCGCCTTGACCTTCTTCAGCGAGACCGTCGTTCCACCAGGATCTCCGGCAACGGGCACCTCCTTCCCGTCGAACTTGGCGGTGTAGCTCTGGCCGGTCGGGGTGCTCATGCTCAGGCTGTCCGCAGTGGACTTGTAAGTCACCGTCTTCCCGCTGGCGGACATGTTCTGGAGCTTCACGGCCTTCCATGACCCGGAGACCGCATGCGCTCCCTTGGGCGCCGCGCCGACCCGCTCGAAGATCGTCTCACCGGTGGCCGCCTCGGTGCCAGTCTGGTCGGACCACTTGATGGTCAACGTCTTGCCATCGGGCGAGACGGTGAAGGTGCTGGTGCCGGTGATCTTGCCGCCCTTCTTGCTCGTGACCTCGACCGAGTCCGCAGCAGTACTCTTCGCGGCCACGGTGTCGTAGTAGTCGTGACCCTTGACCGGTTGATCCGTCCCGTCGGCCTTCACCTTGATCGGTGGGACCGAGGCGTCGCTCTGCCAGACGTCCTTGGCCAGGGAGATGGTGTACGGCTTCTTGTCCATGACCACGGAGTCCTCCTTCGAGACCCACGTCCCGTCGAAGGGCGAATCGGCCAGTGCGGCAAATGGGACGAGCACTGCGAGCAAGGCGAGCGCTTTCATCGGAGGCTCCTCGGTTGCGGGTGTCGGACCTCCCTGGCGTCCCGAGCGTCGGGAGCTGCGGGAGAGGCGCCGCACCGTATCCGAGCGGCCCGCGCGGGTCTGTCGCATTCGGCGCCCCAGTCCTGACTTCACCTGGAGTGCGTGACTCGGGCCTGGCGCCTCCGGCGCTCACTTCATGAGCCGGAGGTCCGTCTCGGTGAGGCTCGTGTCCTCACCGTCGAAGTCGATGGGCTTCATCTCCGCCCAGTCGACGAAACTCCGGGCGTCGCGCCCCCACAAGTGGACGAGGCGGAGGAGCAGGCCGCGCGCGCGGGTGCTCCAAGACGAGGACAGCGCGGGGTTGAGGCTCTGCATCGACCGGACTCCAAGGCTCGGCGTCCAGGCGGAGGACACCGGACAGGGGCGTGCGTTGCGGCTCCCTCCTCCCTGTCCGGTGCCCCGCCCTTCTCTTCAGCGAAGGAGCTCGAGCTGCTCCTGCGTGAGGCTCGTGTCCTCGCCTTCGACGTCGATCGGCTTCATCTCCCCCCAGCGAATCGCCAGAAGTGATTCCGGGCGCGAGTGTTGCGCGACGCGCCACGAGGGAATCACCGCACATTCCCGGAGGATGTACGGCCCGGCGCGGAGACCGAGGGCCGGCGCGTCACGGGGGTCGCCCCGCCACGCGGCCAGCCCTGGTCGACTCAGCTCTGCCGGGCCACGGGTGCCGGGCGCCGAGCCAGCAGGGCGCCAGCGCCGAGTACCAGCCCGGCGAGCGTCGCGAGCACGCCCGGGAGCCAGCCCGAGAGTTGGACCCACTCCACCGCGTCGAGCGAGTACGCGCCCGGACCGGTGAAGGCCAGCGCCGACGCCGCGGCGATGATGATCAGGTTGTACTCGAAGCCACCATTGCTCACGAAGAAGCCCTTCGAGAGGTGCACGCTCACGATGGCGACCACCATCACTGCGATCACCAGCGCCGCGCCCACCGGCGTCAGCAGCCCGAGCGCGAGCAGCAGCCCACCCCCGAGCTCAGCACCACCCGCCAGGGCCGCCTGCACGCGGCCGGGGCGGAAGCCGAGGCTCTCCATGAAGCCGCCGGTGCCCGCGAGACCGTACCCGCCGAACCATCCGAACAGCTTCTGACCGCCATGCGCGGCCATCGTCAAACCCACTGCTAGCCGCAACACCAGAAGTCCAATGTCCATTGTCCGTCCTCCCCTGCCCAAAGACCCAGTCATAAGCCAGCGCATCCGCCGGGCAACACACCGTTGCCCCCCCGGGCCAGAGCTGCCCCCCAGGTGTCACCCGGGGGGCGCCGTACCCCAAGGCGTCAACCCGCGACATGCCGCGAGCTGTTAGGTCTGTCGACCATGAGCCTTCCCCTGAAAGACAAGGTCGCCCTGGTGACCGGAGCCTCCTCCGGCATCGGCGAGGCCACCGCGCTCACCCTCGCCCGCGCCGGAGCCCGGGTCGCCATCGCCGCGCGCCGGCGCGAGCGGCTCGACAGCGTGGCCCGGCGCATCGCCGACCTCCGCTCGGAGTCCCTGGTCCTCGAGGCCGACGTGGCCCGCGTCGACGAGGCCGAGTCCATCGTGGCGCGCACGGTGGATCGCTTTGGCCGGATTGACATCCTGGTGAACAACGCCGGGATGATGCTGCTGTCCCCCGTCGATCGCGCGCGGGTGGACGACTGGCGGCGGATGCTCGACCTCAACCTCCTGGGGCTGATGGTCGCCACCCGCGCAGCGCTCCCTCACATGCGCCGGCAGAAGGACGGCCACGTGGTGAACGTCTCCTCCACCGCCGGCCGGGTCGCCAACCCCGACGCGTCGGTCTACGCCGCGACCAAGTTCGGCGTCGGCGCGTTCTCCGAGGCGCTCCGCCGCGAGGTGTACCGGGACGGCATCCGGGTCACCCTCATCGAGCCGGGCGCGGTGGCCACCGAGCTGCGCGACCACGTGCCCGACCGCGAGACCCGCGACCGGATCGAGACCTGGGCGCGCTCGATGCGCCAGCTGCAGAGCGAGGACGTGGCCGCCGCCATCCTCTACGCGGTGAGCCAGCCGCCGCACGTGAACGTGAACGAGATCCTCCTCCGGCCCACCGACCAGGAGCGCTGAGCTGGGAGGCGCTCGCTCAGTGCGACGGCCGGGCGAGGGCAGGCCAGCCTCACCCCACACGGGCAACGCACGCCAGGTTGAGTGTCCGCCCCGGTCGGAGAAGTGCCCGGAAGAACGGTCACCTGCGGGTCCGCGCTTGGCGCCCACGGAAGCCGTGCGTACCTCCCCTCTGTCCTGGTCCGAGGAGGCAGCCATGCCCGTGCTCCCCACCCGCCCCCGTACGCCCCGCGGCCGGGGCAAGAGCGTGACGGTCCGGCTGTCCCCGGAGCTGGCGGCGTGTCTCCGGGCGCGGGTGCAGGAGAGCGGGCTCCGGCAGTCCGAGGTCGTCTCCCGGTTGCTCGAGTTCGCGCTCGAGCTGGAGGCCGACCTCCGGGACCTCGAGCCCGAGCTTTCCTGCCACGCGTCGAACCGGGCGTTGCCCCTCGCTCGGGCCCTGGTGCAGCTGGCTGGCCGGAGCCTCGGCATCGAGCCGGTGGAGGTCTACGCCCCCGTCTCGGGCCACGCGTGAGGCAGCCGGCCGTCCGGATGTCAGATCGACACGGCATTGTCACGGGAACGTTCACCCGCTATCTCCCGCCGCGAAGGGAGCTGCCCTGTGAAGCGCACAGACCTGGTGGAGATGGAGAACCTCGGGCCCGTGTACTACTGGCAGGGCGTTCCGCACCCGGTGCGGGCGACCCGCTTCCGGGACCCCCGCAGCCTGCGGCTCATCGAGACGCGCGAGCCCGCGGACACGGCCGAGGCAGAGGCCTGGCGGGAGCTCGTGCCCGACGCGCCGCCACCACCGGCCGACGCGTTCTGGCACCCCTTCGACGCCTGAGGCTCACGGGCTCAGGCCTTGGTCACCTGCACCGGCGTGCCGTTGAAGGCCGCCGTCCCCAGGAGCGGGTCCACCGCGCGGTCATCGGTGAGGTCGTTGAGGCTCACGCCCGGATGGGCAGCGGCCACGCGGAGCTGCACCCCGGGCCGCCCGTGTCCCCACCCATGGGGGAGACTCACCACGCCAGGCATCACGGCTTCGGTGAGATCGACCGGCACCGCGACGCTGCCCACCCTCGAGCGAACGGTCACCGTCTGACCTGCGCTCAGGCCGCGGGCCCGTGCGTCGTCCGGGTGCATGAGGAGCGTGCAGCGCTCGGGGCCCTTCACCAGGCGCAGGCTGTTGTGCATCCAGGAGTTGTTGCTCCGGAGGTCCCGCCGGCCGATGAGCAGGAGGTCACCGTTCCGGGCGGGCGGCGAGGCCAGCAGCTCGGACTCGACCCGGGCGAGGTCGCGCACCAGGACCTCCGGAGCGAGCTGGAGGCGCTTGCCCGGGGTCATGAGCCGCTCCGGCATCGAGGGCTCGAGCGGGCCGAGGTCCACCCCGTGGACCTGCTTCTCCAGCTTCCCCACCGAGAGGCGGTGCGGGGAGAGCATCCCGTACGGGCCGGTGCGCAGGCCGAGGTCGATGAGGCGCCGGGGCGTCGAGAGCCGGTCCACCATGGCGCGCAACGGGCGCAGAAGTCGCGTTCTGCCAGGTGACCTCAGCCGGCGGGTGAGCGCCTGGAAGATCTCCCAGTCGTGCCTGGCCCCGGACGCGGGCTGGAACAGCGCCGGCGACCACTTGGCGGTGTTGCGCACCGCGAGCAGGTGAAAGACGACGTCGTAGTGATCGCGCTCCAGCGCCGTGGTGGGCGGGAGCAGCACGTTCGCGTGGCGGGTGGTCTCGTTGAGATACGGGTCCACCGCCACCATGAAGTCGAGCGTGCCCAGCGCCCGCTCCAGCTGCGCGCCGTTGGGCGTGGAGAGGACGGGATTGCCGCTGAGCACCACCAGCGCGCGGATACGGCCCGGGCCCTCGGTGAGGATCTCCTCGGCGAGCGCGGCGACGGGGAACTCGCCGCCGAACGAGGGCAGCTTCCGGACCCGGGTGTGGTGGCGGGCGTGGCCGCCGCGCGGAGCGAGGCCGAGCGGGTTCACCGCCGGGCGGGTGAGGAGCGCCCCGCCGGGCCGGTCCAGGTTCCCGGTGATGGCGTTGAGCACCTGGATGAGCCACTGGGCCACCCCGCCATACGCCTGGGTGGAGACGCCGATGCGCCCGTAGGCCACGGCCGAGTCGGCGCGGGCGAAGTCGCGGGCCAGCGTCCGGATCTGCTCGGCGCCGATGCCGGTGGGACCGGCGACACGCTCCGGAGCGAAGGGAGCGACCGCCGCACGGACCTGCTCGAGGCCGTCGGTGAAGCGGGCGAGGCGTCCGGGGCGCTGAAGCCGCTCCTCGAGGATGGTGCGCACCAGCGCCGCGAGCAGGAGCGCGTCGGTGCCGGGGCGGATGAAGAGGTGCGTGTCGCTCACCTCGGCAGTCTCGGTCCGGCGTGGGTCCACCACCACCAGGCGCCCGCCCCGCGCCTTGAGCGCCTTGAGCCGGAGCGGCATCCCGGGCGCGGTCATCATGCTGCCGTTGGAGGCGAGCGGGTTCGCCCCGAGCGCGAGGAAGAACTGGGTCCGGTCGATGTCGGGGACGGGGAGCAGGAGCATGTGCCCGAACATCGCTGTGGCCGCGAGGTGGTGCGGCAGCTGGTCCACCGACGTCGCCGAGTAGCGGTTGCGGGTCCGGAGCGCGCGGATGAATCCGAGCCCGTGGGTCAGCGCACCCAGGCTGTGGACGGTGGGGTTGCCGAGGTAGATAGCCACCGAGTCAGGCCCGTGGCGCGCCTGGACCTCGGCGAGGCGATTCGCAACCTCGTCGAACGCCTCCTCCCAGCCGAGGGGCGCCCAGGCCACCCCGGTTCGGCGCAGGGCATGCTTCTGGCGGTCCGGATCGACGTGGACGTCCTCGAGCGCGGTGGCCTTGGGGCAGAGAAACCCCTTGCTGAACGGGTCGTCCGGATCGCCGCGGATGGAGCGGATGCGCTCGCCCTCCAGCTCGATGCGGAGCCCGCACATGGCCTCGCAGAGATTGCAGGCGCGGTGGTGGACGGGGGTCCGGGCCATGGTGGTGCCGGACCCTAGCAGCGGCGCGGGGTTACCGGGACCGTTGACCGATGGTGTCTACTGAACGCATGTTCCGGTCATGGACCGTGCCCGGCTGATGGCGATGGTCGAGACCCTGGGGACGACCTTCACCGCCCGGGGGATGACACGGCACGTGGAGGAGCTCCGCGTGTACTGGCTCGGCCTGGCGAAGGGGCTCGTGCCCGCCGGGCGGCGGGTGGACGTGGGCTGGTCCGAGTCGCTCGTCGTCGAGTGGTTCCGGGTGCTGCGGCTCCCTCCGCACCAGTGGGACTATTCGGTGCGGCCTCCGTCGAGTCCCTGCCCCCGCTGTCCCGCGCCGGAGGGGCACGCGGTGGAGGTGAAGACGGGCCTCACCTTCCCCGAGGGGCGAAAAGCAGTGTGCACCGTCTGCGGGTATGCGTGGCTGGAGCTCGATGCAGACGTTCAGCCTGCCTCCGTTGACGTCCGGCGGAAGGCTCGCTAGAGAAGCGCGCTCCGAAGCAGGACGGCCCTGTCGTCTAGTGGTCAGGACGGTGCCCTCTCACGGCACAAACTCGGGTTCGAATCCCGGCAGGGTCAAAGACACGTCGCACGCAGGGCACCCGTGCCTGGACGCCCACCGGGCCAACCCCGAGCTCGGACAGGAGCGCTCCGGGGCGCCCGCGCCACCCCGATGGGCCCTTGCGCCGTCACCGCCTCGCGCCAGTCAGCCGACAGGCACCCGACGTGGGCGATGGTGCCCCCGGAGGGATGGCTTCAGGTCAGTGCCAGCCTCTCCTCGCCGCCACAAACGCGGCGCGGAGCGCGTCGAGGTTCTCGGCCTCGAACAGCGTCTGGTGGCCGCCGGGAATTTCCAGAATCTCGATCTGCGGACAGCGGCGGCGCCAGGCCTCGTCGTCCGAGCTCGTGAGAGGCGTCCGCAGCAACGCTGCCGGCGCGTCCAGAGGGATCGGCTCGCGGTCCAGGGAGGCGACCCAGGGGGCCGTAGCGCGGAGAAGCAACCGCATGCTCAATTCGAATTCAAACAGAGAGTCGGACCTCGCGTGCCCGGGTCTCGCCCTCGCACCCCTCAACCCCCGCATCCATCCAGCCAGTCGCGGCCCGGCAAGGCGCATCAGCGCGCGCCAGCATTTCGCGAGGACATGCCGGCCGAACTCCCGGAATCGTCCCTTGCGCAGCAGATAGAATGCGTCGTCGACCGCACGTCCAATCCAGCCCTTGCCGGCGGCCGACGAGGTCACCATGAAGGAATCGATCACGCATATCCCGGCAACGTCGCGGCCCAGCGCTCGGAGCCGTAGCGCCAGCGCGTAGCAAAAATGCCCTCCCAGCGACACCCCAAGCAGAGCAACCGGGCCACTAGCGACCGCCGCAATGATTTGCTCGACCAGGTACTGAATCAGCACCTCCGGCGAGAAATCCGCTTCGACGTACTGCCTCCAGCCCGGATAGTTGATTGTGATGAAGCGAGTGACATCCGACGGTCCATCCCGAAGGAACGAGAGATCAGGAGCCTGGCCCCCGGCACCGGGCAAGAAGACGACCGGAGGGCAACCGTTTCTCACGCCGCCCGTACACCGGTCGAGGCGAGATGCGCGGTGATTGTTTCTGCCGTGTACTCCGCGCCGACGACGAAGCGAAACAGGGGCCCAAAGCTCATGGCCGAGGCTGGACCGATGACATGCAGTCCTGGAACCGATGACTCGAATGCCTTGTTGAGGCGTGGCGCGGCCTCCAGACGCTGGATCCTCGCGCGCAGATCTGGGGCTAGAACGGACATGCGCTCGACATCGACGAGGTAGCCGCTACCAGCGATCACATGATCCACTCGAATGGTGCGCTCGGAACCAGTCTTGCTTTCGCGCAAGCGCAATGCCAGTCGGCTGCCCTGTTCCGCGGCGGTGACGATGGCCGTGTTGCAATGAATGGGAACAATCTTCTCCACCCGCTCCCGCAGCCACCACGCTCCCTCTGCTGGCAGGTGGTTCCTGACGAACCGGGTTCGCCATGACGCTGGAAGGCGATGCATTCCCCCAGGGAATCTGGTCAGCGCCCAGGCTTTGGGTCCTGTCCCCAGGCCGGTGATCGGCGAGCGGATCTTGCGCCACAGGCTGCGTTCCTTCATGACCCGAGTCTGCCAGAGGACCGACTCCTCGCGAACCAGCAGCTGCGGCCGAGCGCCGGCCTCGTGCAAGAGCGCCGCTGCCTCCAGCGCGGACTGGCCCCCGCCGATGACCGCCACGTCCTGCCCCCTGAACGATTCAAATGAGGTCACCTTGGCGGTGTGAGTGCAGAGCTGCGAGGACAGAGATCCAAGCGCGCTCGGCGTATAGGCAAAATCACTCAAGCCCGTGGCGATCACGACCCTCGATGCAAGGAGCTGCGCATCATTGGCCAGCTTGAGCGCAAATCCGTCGCCCTGCCGATCGACTGTGACCACATCGATCGGTTCGACCCAGGGGACATTGTTTTCTTGAAACCATTGCCCGTACTCAGCGAAATTGCTTATAGAGCAGGGTTCGAAGGTTTCGAGTTGACGGGGACTGTTGTAATCGGCAAACGCGAATCCCGGCTTCGGAGTGGAAAGGTTGGTGCCGAAGCAGTAAGACTTGAGGTACCGCCGACTGCCGGCGGCGGCAACATTCAACCAGAAGCGCATCGGTGTTCCGAATATTCGGTGCTCGAAATTCCGGGCCGCCAGATGCGCAGCAAGCGACAGGCCGTAGGGTCCGGCCCCGATGATGACCACCGGTGTCCTGGTCACCATCGCAACCACGCCGGTTACGTTCCAACCTTGGACGCCCGAGGCGTAAGACGCAGAAACCGCCGGAAAGCTCTCAGACCAAGAAAGATCTCCGAGACGATGTGGACGAACTTGGGCAACGGATCGTCGTCGGAGGCTGCAACATCCACCCAGTTGGCCGAATTGCGTTTCATCCACGAGCGCCAGTAAGCAAGCTCCTCTCGAGAGATGCGGCGGGTCAGCGACTTGGCCAGCAGCAGCGCGCGCAGGGTGAACCGGTCGCAGAAGACGGTCGGCGACCTCTCAGGGGGAACCACCTGCGCTGCGGCCACCGCGGCTTGCAGCGCATCACGCTCCCCCACTGCATCCATCCAGGCGAGCAACGGGAGAGGCATACCCCTGGATGCATCCATGGCAATCTGGTTGAACGTGCGCGGATTGAAATCAATCACCGCCCAGGAACCGTTACAGTACAAGAATTCAACTTCGAAGATTCCAAAGTAGTCCAGGGTCCTGCAGATTCTCCGGACGGCCTCGGACAGTGCCGGATCCGGCGGTAACGACTCGAAGCAAATGCCAACTCCGGCTGGCTGTGAGCGCTGCAGGACCTTCTTCGATTGTCGTGTGACGAACAACTCACCGCTCCGATCAATGAATCCCGAGACGGAGCAGACTCCCTCGCTTCCAACGGAGACGAATTGCTGCAGGACCGGAACGCACGCGTCCGGCAACAGGGGATTGGCCTGCACTCCTTCTCGCTCGCGCGCGACGAACCTCGGGTACTCGTGCAGTAACTCCTGCGGCGACGCGACCCGCACCCCCTTGTCATTTCGCCGACGGTTCACATGAGTACGTGGCTTGATGAGGATGGGGTAGGGCAATCTTGGAGCGAGCTCCTCCAACTCCACTTGGCTACCCGCTTCCCAGATCGGCACATGGCTGACGCCTGCAGCTCTGGCTGCATCGGCAAATCTTCGCTTGTCGAGTATGCGCTGCATGGTCGAGAGCGATGGTGCGTAAAGCCGGAAGAACCGCTGGAGCGATGCGGCATTGACTGTGTAGAGCCACGCCGTCTCATCCGACGTCGGCAACAGCACCTGCCCGGGATCCGCTGCACCGATGGCCAGCAGCTTGTCGAGAAACTGATGATTCTCGCGCTCGGGGGGGGAACGAAAGGTGCGGCTTGCATAGCGCGACCAGGCGGCAGCAGAGATGCGTGGTGACCATCCCGTTGCGAGACGAGGACCCGACAGCACGCTGACCCTGATGCCCTTGGCGCCGAGTTCGCGAACAGCGGCCAGCGTTCCTGCGTAGGCCGCTGAGGCCAGGAGAACCCCCCGAGCGTTCTCCGGTTGATGGGCCATGAGCTTCGAATTCTCCATGATCATCATCTTCCGCGCCAAGTGAGGAAGAGGCGGGCTGTGCGCGGAGGCGGTCACCACCTCCCCGAACGTCATCCACGGAAGCCTACTGTTGACGCGGAGGTGCAGGGGTCGGAATTCACCCCGCCCTGCACCCCCCCTGCGCTTCGATCGCGCGGGGGGGGAGGCTGACCTGTCCACGATGGCGAAGCAAGCGCGCAGGAGCTTCACCCCGGAAGGGGGCCAGCAGTCTCCTCGCTGCGGGCCGAACCCCGCTGACGGACTCCTCGAGGGGACCCCTGGACGACGACGGACCAGCTGAGTAAGTGCCCGCGCCGCGGTGTCTCGGAGTCCGTCGCCGATGGGCGTCGCCTCGAGCTCGGGCGTCCGGGGAGCCAAGGGGGTCGTCGTGAGCGGCAGCTTGCTGAATTCGTCGACCACCCTCGTGATTCCGAGCGACGTGATCTGGTCGTCTGCTCTCGGCGGAGTTGTCCTTGCGACTGGGCTCGTTGCCACCCTTCTTCGTCCCGACTGGTCCAAAGCGCGAGGGGCCGACACGCTGCTTGCCGTCGGGCCACTCTTCTTCGCGGCGCCGCTCGCGGTATTTGGCACGGAACACTTCACCCGGACGGAAGCCATCGCCTCGATCGTGCCGGCATGGATCCCGTGGCACGAGTTCTGGGCGTACTTCGTGGGTGCTTGCTTCATCGCGGCCGCGCTGAGCCTGGTGACCGGGATTCAGGCGCGTCTTGCGGCAGGCCTGCTTGCCGTGACGTTCTTCTCTTTCGTGGTGCTGATGGACGTTCCAGCTTGGGCAGAAGACCCGCGAGACCGGTTTGCGCTCACGCTCGCTCTGCGGGAACTCTCCTTCAGCGGCGGTGCCCTCGCGCTGGCAGCCAGCCTCACGCCAAAGTGGCGCGGCATGGACGTCCTGGCGACGATTGCGCGGTACTTCGTCGCCGTTCCGGTGCTGGTCTTTGGCTTCGAGCAATTCATGCACGGCGATCACGTTCCCGGCATTCCGCTGAACCGGGTGACTCCCCAATACGTCTACGGGCACGCCATCTGGACCTACCTGACCGCCGTGGTCTATGCAGGCGCTGGTTCCCTCTTGCTCCTTGGGAAGAAGAGTCGCGCAGCCGCAACGTCGCTGGGGGTGACCGTGCTCCTCCTGGTGCTGGTCGTCTACCTGCCGATCGCAGTGGTCCAGCGCGCGAGCCTCGACGACGGACTCAACTTCTTGGCAGACACGCTGATGTTCTGCGGCGCCGTTCTCCTACTCGCGAGCGCCATGCCCCGAGAACCGTGGCGGCGCGAATCACCGGCGAGTTTGATACCGCCCCCGGCTCGAGGCTAGCGTCCACGGTCCAGCGTCCGCGCTCCAGCCGAGGGGGTCAGAGATGCCAAGCCAGATCAGCTCAGCCTTTCCAGCGGTGCTCTCGTGCGGCCTCATGGGCGCGTGCGCGGTCCCCACCGCATCGACGGAGGCGCGAGTGAGCTTCATCGATCCGCTTGGCCTCGCCCGACCCGCCGGCTATACGCAGGTGGTCGACGTCCCGGCCGGGAGAACCATCTACGTGTCCGGTCAGGTCGCGCGAGATACGAACGGACAACTCGTCGGGAAGGGTGACATGCGCGCCCAGGCCGAGCAGATCTTCCGGAACATCCAGACCGCGCTGGAGTCGCGCGGCGCCGCGCTCGCGGACATCGTGCAACTCACGGCCTACATCCGCGACATGTCGCAACTTGCCGCATACCGGGAGGTGCGAGAGCGGGTGCTCGGGGCGAATCCGCGGCCAGCGAGCAGTCTGGCCGGGGTCGCTTCGCTCGCCAGCGAGGACTTCCTGCTCGAAGTCGAGGTCGTCGCCGCGCCCCGACACTGAACTCAGTGTGCGGCGGCGGCGAGAGGGCGAAGAGCGGGGGGACCACCAGGGCGAGGCGAGCGCTCTTGGGGGGCTGAGGGCCCTCCCTCCGCCGGCACCCGAGCCTCTCCTCCCCTCCCGCGGTCCTCCACCCCGGTACCGCCCAGCTCACTTGCCGGCCGCTTGAGCTCCGGACGCGGTCTTGACCTCGATCTTCCTCGGAAGAGCCGAAGCTGCGATGGGGGCGACAATTTCCAGAACTCCGTCTCTTAGTTCTGCGGTCAACTTGTCCCCCTCGACGCCATCCGGGAGCGTGACGGTGCGCACGAAATGTCGAGACGAAAGCTCGCGCTCCAGGTAGCTCCTTCCAGTCTTGTCTTGTTCTTCCTTCTGTTCGCCGCTGAAGGTCAGGCTGTTCCCCTGAAGATTGATGTGGATTTCATCCGGCTTGAGCCCGGGCACGGACATGGAGAGGTGAAACTCCCTCTTCTCTGGGTCCACCCACGTTTCGATTGGTGGAGCGACCGTGATGAAGGCTCCCGACCAGGGAGCGGTCGAGACCGAATGACTCAGGAATTGGCCCAGTGCCCGGTCGAAGTCTTGCCTGAGACCAACTAGTTTATCCAAGAAATTTTCTTTCGAAGTGGAAGTTGACACTGACATTCTCTTTCTTTTGCCATCGAGCTGATGATTGCGTCCCGCGGAGTCGTGAATCCATCGATCCGCGTGCTTCCAGTCGCCGGAGCGGCCGCAAGGGCGGCCTCGCGGCCGCCCCGACAACAGAGCCTTCCCGAGTCCTTCCAGACTGCTCAGGGCGAGACGGCGAGATCGTTTTCGACTGTGGTCACCCCTGGAGCACTCCACGCAGCCCAGGCGGCCTCGTCGCGCTCGGCCCAGGAATGGACGTTTCCGGAGAGAGTCACCTTGCCACCGTCAGCCTGCACCGTGACCCCCTCGGCGTCGATCTCGGCATCGCGCTTGAGTGCGCTCTCGATCGCCTCCTTGACCGCGCTGGGTTTGACGCTGGGCTTGATGGTGATCTCGTTGGAGATCCCCGTGACCCCGGGCAGGTAGCGGACGGCGTCCGCCGCTGCACTCCTCTGGTACTCCCAGCTCACCTCCCCGTTGAGGGTGATCCAGCCGTCTTTCACGGTTGCCTGGATTCCGGCCGGCACCCAGACGTGCGACCGGAGGGCTTGCGCTGCCGCGTTGGCGATGTCCGTGTCGTTACGCCGGTGCGTGGCGAAGGGCTTGACCTCGAGGTCGTCTGCGACCGCCTTCACGCCCATCACCCGCCGGCTCGCCCTCTCGGCGGCGTCCAGCTCGGCGTAGGTCGGGACGGTGCCGCTGAGCGTCACCACTCCATCGCTGACAGCCACGCTGATATCAGTCGCCGTGACGCTCGGGTCCCAGCGCAATTCTTGCTGGACATCGGTCTTCAGTTGCGTGTCCGTCTTCATGATGAGTCTCCTTCGGTTCGGGATTTCCGTTCCACCTGCGATCACCGCCGCCGTTTGCAGCTCAGGCGATCGATGCATGCCCAAGAGCAACGAACGTGCCACGTCACAATGCGGTGTCGCAGCCCGTGCCCAGAGGGCGAGCCGTGGGAGCCGCAAACGGTTCGCCCCCCAGAGACTGCTCGCTTTCTGGCCAGCTCGTCGCGAAACGATCAGCGTCATGACTGATCCGAGGGTCAAGGACGCGCTCACCCAGCGTCGAGCCGCCCCGCAGAGCTGCATGGCGTGCTCACTGATGCCGCAGGCATTCCAGGAGACGATCTTGCGGACGCTCTCGCAGAGAAAGCGGTCAGCCGAATTCCAGAGGGACAGTCGTGGGGCGGGGCCTCTCCGCCCTGGGCTCCTTCGCGCGACGCTCTGGCTGGCGCTGCAGGATTGTCTTGCACGCTGAGTGGGTGTAGGCCACTGGACCTACCGTCGAGCGTGGTGAAGATCTTCGGAGGTCGGGCATGGCCCGGGTGCTGGTCGTTGACGACGATGCCTCGATGCTCGCCGCGCACAGCGCCGTGGCGGGGTCTTCGGGCCACGAGACCATCGACGCCCGATCCGGAAACGAGGCCCTCTCGCTGATCGAGGGCGTCATCGAGGGGGTGGTCATGTCCACCAGCGCGACGAGACCCTCCGACAATCCTCCTCGCCGCTCACGGGTCCAGGCGGTTGAGGCCCGGGCGATGAAGGCCGAAGGGAACCACGGCGTCACCAGGCCGGTCGACATCGAGAACCTCTCGCTGGTGGTCGAGCGGCCACTGGAGGCGCGTTCGCTGCGCCTGGAGAACAAGGGACTCACCGCGGACAAGCTGCTGGGCCGGTCGATCATCGCCGACTCGCCGCCGATGCGGCGACTGCTCCAGCAAGTCGAGCGGATCGGACCCGGGGACCTCACCGTTCTCGTCCGGGGTGAGACCGGGACCGGCAAGGAGCTCATCACCTCGCTCCTCCATGCGCGCAGCCGGAGGGCGGCGGGGCCACTGATTCGCTTCAACTGCGCAGCGGTGCCGGTCGAGCTCGCCGAGTCGGAGCTCTTCGGGCACGTCCGCGGTGCGTTCACCGGGGCCCACCAGAGCCGGCCCGGCTTCTTCACCCAGGCGCACGGTGGAACGCTCGTCCTCGACGAGATCGGGGAGCTCCACCTCCACCTCCAGGCAGTGCTGCTCCGGGCACTCCAGGACGGCGAGATCCAGCCGGTAGGAGCGGGGAAAGTGGAACGGGCGAATGTCCGGATCATCGCCTGCACCAATCACGACCTCGGCGCAGATGCCCGGGAGGGGCGGTTCCGCCAGGACCTCTACTACCGGCTGGCGGTGGTGGACCTCGTCATCCCGCCCCTCCGCGAGCGCCGCGAGGACATTCCTTCGCTCGCCCGGGAGTTCGCCCGCATCTACGGCGAGCGGTTCGGCAAGCCGGAGTTCCAGCTGTCGGCCGAGGACGTCGGGGAGATGGTCTCCGCGGAATGGCCGGGCAACGTGCGGCAGCTGGAGAACGCCGTCGCCCGGATGGTGGCGCTCGGAGAGAGGCCGCAACGCTCACCGGACGACAGGCCGGAGGCCGCTCCGCAACTCGCCGAGGCGCTCACGCTGAGAGAGCAGGTCGAGGCGCTCGAGCGGGAACTGATCGGTCGAACGCTCGCCACGCTGGGCGGAAATCAGTCCGGGGCGGCCCGACGTCTGGGGCTCAGCCGGGGCGCACTCATCGACCGGATGAGGAAGTACGGGCTCCTCCGTGGGAGCCCGGGCTCGGAGTGATCCATCACCGCGGAGGACGGCCGCGGTGAAGGCGACTTTTCTCGACGTCCCTTTCAGCGGCGGCGCAATGGTCCCGGGCCGTCCACTCCACCTCGAACCATCCCTCGGTGCCCTCCCACACCCCGCGAGACGACGTTCACATCGGGTGGGGGCCTGCTCGAGGGGCCCTGCGAGGCGGGAGGCCCTCACGGTGCCCTCGTCCTTTCTCTGAACGAGGTGTCGGGTTCTCGAGCATCGATCGCTCTGGATCCCGCCGGCACGCCTCTGGCTCATCGTGGTCCAGGAGTTGCAGCACCCACGGGCGGAGGGCGTTCGAGGCGCGGGAAGCGCGCCGCGCCGCGATCCGAGCTCTCCAGGCGGAGGTTCACATGACTGCAGAGGTTCAGGTGCGTGTAGACACACCAGACAGTTACGTCGCCGAGGTCAGGCGTCGCTCCGGATGGAGCATCTTCATGGGCGTGGTGCTGGCCGCGCTCGGACTCCTCATGATCGTTCACCCGTACATCACCGGCACATCCTTCACCGTGGTCCTCGGATGGGTTCTGGTCGTCGCCGGCCTGGCCGAGCTGGTACTGGCTTTCCAATCGCAGACTCCCGGCGGGTTCTTCCTGCGATTGCTCGTGGGAGCTCTGTATCTGGTGATGGGGATTGTCTTGCTCGTCTATCCGTTCAGCGGGCTCGAGAGCCTCACCCTCTTCGTCGGAGTGATGTTCATCGCGCGGGGGCTCGTGGCCGGCATCGCTGCCTACGAGGTCCGCGGGGCCCAGGGCTGGCAATACCTGGCCGCGGACGCCGTGATCAGCCTGGTCGTCGGAATCCTGACCGTGGCCAAGTGGCCCTCGAGCAGCGAGTACACGGTCGGGATCTTGGCCGGCGCAGCGCTGTTCGCGACGGGCCTCACCCGGATCATCGTCGCCGCGAAGATTCACTCCGGCGCGGGGGGCGTGCAGCGGGCGCTCGGGCACACCTGAGGTCCGTCAGGGCGCAGCCCTCGGAAGCCAATCATCGCTCTCGTCCGGGAGACTGCCCGGCGAGAGCGGTGGCGTCCATGGGGAGGAAGCACCGGCCCGCGCGGGTCGCCGCGGCTCTAGGACGCCTCCCCCTTGCGCTCGCTCCTCTCGCCGCCCCCGAAGATCAGGGCCGTGAGGGCACCGAAGGCCATCCCGGCCACGTGGGCGACGTACGCCACGCCGCCTCCGCTGGTGCTGCCCTCCTGCTGGCCCACCGTGCCGATGCTGACCAGCTGGAGAAGGAACCACACCCCGATGAGCACCGCGGCGGGGATGTACGTGAGGTTCCACCAGAAGCCGAAGAAGACCGCCGACTTAATCTGGTGGCGAGGGTACATGACCAGGAAGGCGCCCATGACCGCAGCGATGGCTCCGCTGGCCCCGAGCATCGGGATGGTCGACGAGGGGGTGACCAGCACCTGTGCCAGGAACGCCACGACCCCGCCAGCGAGATAGAAGAGGAGGTACTTCACCGGGCCCATGGCGTCCTCGACTCCCGGGCCGAACACCCAGAAGAAGACCATGTTGCCGACGATGTGCGACCAGCTGGCATGCAGGAACATCGCCGTCAGCAACGTCCACAGCCGGTGACCGGCCGAGATGTCGGCCGCCGTGGCTGCCCACCGGAGCACGAAGCTCTGGCCCTGGATCAGCTCGACGACGAAGACGATGACGTTGATCGCGATGAGCCCGATGGTGATCACCGGATCGCTGCCCGGCCGCCGGGAGGCATCCTCGATCGGAATCACGCCGGTCACTCGGAGGTCCTCCGCTGGCGAGCCCCCTCCAGCTCCTGTGAGGCGCCGACCTGTTTCGCCACGGTCTTCGCCTCCTCGTTGAACCGGGTCTTCTTCTCCATGGTCAACCTTCCTGTCCCGGAGCATACTTGGCCCTTCGGCGAGCCATGGACGCCTGCGGGGGCCCGGCGTTTCCCGGCGATCGGAGGCACGCAGGATTTGCGCGGAGATCTCGAGCGCCGCCCTTTCCTTCCCGCCCTCTTGGACGGGTGGCATTCCTTTCGCAGGCCGAAGCCCGCTCGATGAGCATCGAAAGAATCGTCGCTGGAGCGTGCAGCGATCCGTTCCCGGTGTACCCGGGGCTCGCGGACCTGCTCGCCGCCGCTCATCTCGAGGCGCCTTTCGAGCGTGACCCGATGGTGGCGCACGTGCTCGGAACCTGCGCGGGGTACGCCTACGGCGACACCGAGACCGTCTCCACGATGATGACCCGGCTCGGCCTGGACGCACACACCTGCGTGCGGATCACCCAGGTGGTCGACACGATGTTCATCTATTCCACCGCCTATGTCTTCCAGAGCCGGTGCGGGCGGGTGGTGATCCTCTGCTACCGCGGCACCGAGCCGGCGAATCTCGGGAACTGGCTCGGAGACATGGATCTCGGTCCCGACTCGAGCAGCATGCCGATCGCCGGCGGCGCGGCGGAGCTCAAGGTCCACGGAGGCTTTCACCGGAACGTCCGCGCGACTTGGTGGCCGGTCATGCAGGAGCTGAGCGCCGCTCTCGCGGGAAGGTCCCTGGCCGACCACGGCGTCTCGGTCCCGCACCCGCTGGAGGCGCTCCATGTCTGCGGCCACAGCCTTGGCGCGGCGATGGCCCTGCTCTTCAGCCTGAAGCTCTCCGGAGAGGTCGGGTGCTCGTCCGTCATCGAGCGGCTCCGCGCCGTGTACACCTTCGGGCAGCCCATGGCTCTGCTCGCGCCCCTTCCTCCCGGGATCGAGCGGCTGGACCAGAAGGTGTTCCGTCACCTGGTGAAGCAGGATCCCATCCCGGCCCTCCCGGCCGGCACCTGGGGACCCTTCGTGCACGTCGGGCAGGAGTTTCGTCACCTCGACGGGGAGTGGCAGCGCTCGGCCTCACCCGTCGAGCAGATCCCGAACATGCGCAAAATCCCGCGAATCATGTTCAGCTTCTTCGACAAGCAAGGTCGGCGTGAAGGCGACCAGTACGCGTTCAGCGAGCACGGGCCGCAGCACTACCTGTCGGCGCTCCGGCCTCCGGAGCAGGTGAGCGAGTTCGGCGACCGGGCGAAGAGCTAACCCAGCACTCCAGGCCAGTACCGCATCCACCGGCGCAGCTCCGCCTGCCGCTGCCAGCGAGGGTCCGCGCGATCGAAGCGCTCGGACCCGGCCAGGAGCTCGTCGAACCGCGCCTCCACGGCCCGGGTGACCGCCTCGTCCTCGACCAGGACCATCAGCTCGTCCTCCCAGTAGCAGGAGGTGACGTCGAGGTTGGCGCTGCCCACGGCGCACATCCGTCCGTCCACGCTCACCGCCTTGGCGTGCACGTGCGGCCGGATATTGTCGATGGTCGGGGACCAGGAGGGCTGTCGCCCGACCACGAACTCGTAGCACTCGGCTCCCGCGGCCACGAGCGGATCCTGCCGTGACCGCACGAACACCGTCGCCGCGTCGCGGCCCGTGGCCATCGGCCCATGGAAGGGCTCCTCTCCGTGTCGGGGGGTGAGGTTGCCGATGAGGGTGCGAACGCGGACCCCTCGACGGAGCGCCCGGAGCAGCGCCTGCTGGAGCTCCAGCACGAAGGGGAAGCCGTTCACCGTGTAGACGTGGGATCGAGCAGAATCGATGATGTCCAGGTACGCCTCGGTGGTGTAGGAATCCCGGAGCCCGCGGTGCGCCACGATCCGGGCCCTCGTCGAGCCGGCCGGCGGCGGCACCCGGATCTCGAACGGCTGGCCCCCGGCGTCGGTCCACGCCTGCAGAAAGGACCGGTCCACTGCGGCCACCGCCGGCCCCTCCACGCGCGCGCCCGCGTCGAGCCAGGGAACCATTCGCCAGGTCATCTCCGGGCTCAGCGGAATTTCCCGGAAGCCGGTGTAGTACTCGTGCGAGACGTTCCGGCCGCCGATCAGGGCCACCTTCGAGTCGACGATGGCGATCTTCCGATGGTCGCGCTGCTTCAGCAGCTCCAGCGTCGGTACCCCGGTGATGGGTCTGACCACCCGGAGCTCCACGCCCGGACGGGAGGACATCCGATCGAGAAGCGGGTTGTGCAGGCCGAACGAGCCATGCTCGCCGTGAAGTGAATCGACCAGCACACGAACGGTGACGCCCCGCGCTCCGGCCTCGGCCAGGGCTGCCTCCACCGGACGCCCGACGTCGTCGTCGAGGCACATGTAGAATTGCAGATGGACCCGTTCCTGGCTCGCGGCGATCGCCGAGAGCAGCCAGCCCCGGGCGGTCGGGTTGTCGAGCTCGACCTGCACCTGGTTGCCCTCGGTGGCCTCGCTTCCGGTGGTGGCATCCAGCAGGTCGTCGAGGGAGGGGCGGGCGGCCGGGGCGACCGCTCCGATCTGGAGCTGGGCGATCTCCCCCGGCGCGACGGCGGCCAGACCCCGGGTGTCCGGTCGGTGCGGGCCTTGATACACGATCGCCACGACCGGGATGCCGGATGCCCGCATCCTCATCGCCGCACGAGCGAGCCGGACTGCGCCCGCCTGCTCCGGGATGTCGGGAGCATCCCCTTCGCCGAGGACCGCGCCGACGTCCACGACGTACGGCGGGAGGCCTGCGGCGGCGAGCCTCTTGCGCAGCGAGGCGCAGCTCCGGGTTGCACGCACCCGCATCGCCACCGGCTGGGCAGCCGCCAGGTCGCGAAGCCGCGACAGCGCCTCGTCGTCGACCTCGACGTCGAAGAAGACCACCGGGCGCTGGGCGTCGCGCAGGACGGCAACGTGTACCTCCACGGCGGAGGGGTCGGGCGTCGCCTCCCCGTACGTGCGAAGGACTCCGAGGGAGTTGCCCAGCCCCGAGGACAGCTCCACCTCTCCGTGAGAGGAGGTCGCCCGGGCCACGATCTTTCCCGCGCACACCAAGGCCAGCTCCTGATCGTCGATTGGTGTCCGGCGGCCGATCCCCGCTTCGTACTCCAGGCGGAGACGGATCCGCGTGCCATCGTCCAGCGCGTCGGGGACGTCCAGCGCCCGCTCGCGCTCGGCCCCCGGCGCGCGGGCCGGCGGCAAGACGAGCACCGGCGGCCGTTCGCTCACGCTGAGGAGGACCAGCGGCGGGAGCCGGGCGACCACGAAGAAATCGAACTCCCCGCTCGTCCGCGCACCCAGCAGCCGGCGCCACCTTCCGTGCGAGCCGTCGATCAGCTCGAGCTGGGGAGCGAGCCCCGCCACCTCGCGCACCTGAGCCAGCGCCTGCGCGGAGAGCGGACGCGACTCGAAGAGCACCGCGTGATCTGTCGGCCCGGCCTGCTCCCGGAGGAAGGTCAACACCGCCGCATTCTCCTGCTTGGAGAAGATGACGCACCCCAGACGGTTGCCATGCTGTGGGGCAACCCGCCCGGGAGCGGAGCCGACGAAGAGCAACGGCAGCGGCTTCCGTGTCCGGAGCGCCGAGGCCAGGGACAGGGTGCGATGGCGCGCCGAGCCCACGACGACCAGATCGGTCGAGGACCCCGCCGCCGCGTCGGCGAGCGCATCCGGCGTCAGGTCCGTGGCCAGCGCGACCTCCACCGATGGCGCGAGGCCCCTGGCAGCGCCCTGGAGCTTCTCCACTGCCTCACTGGAAGCCTCGTCGACCTCGGAGGGTGGCGTCACCCACGGGAGGGAGGGCATCGACGCCCGCTCGGCGATGATGATCATCCGTTCCGCAGCGGGGAGCAGGCGCCGGATGGCCTCGAACGTCGGCCCGGCGTCGTCGCCCACGGTGGTGAGCACCAGGAGTTGCCGGTAGTTCATCGGCTCTCTCCATTCTCGGAGATCGGCATGATCTGCATCCCTCCGCCCTCCGGGTCCAGGACGTGGGCCTCAATGGAGACCAGGGTCCCGTCGTCCTCGAACCGGTAAAGGTTGAACCCCGCCCGCACCGCTGGGTCGGGATGGTCGAGCGCGGCTCCGCTGGCACCGATGACTTCCAGGCGGCCCGATTGTGTCCGGAGCTCCCGGCGCAGACGCAGGTGCAGGTGGCCGAAGAGCAGCACGCCCCGCCCGAGCGGTGCCAGCACTCGCTGCAGCGCCGGCAGGTCCACCAGGCCGTCGCGGAGCCGCAGCCACCGCGGCCGCCCATCGACCGGCGGATGGTGGACGAGCACCACCGCACAGCGCCGCCGCACCTCGGGGTGGGCGAGCACGGTCTGCAGCGCGCGGAGCTGCGTCGCGCCGAGGCGGCCGGCGGAGACGAACGGCGGCCGTGGGACCCCGCTGCTCAGCCCGATGATCGCCAGACCCTGGCGCAGCTTGACGGTGGGAAACCGTCCGGCTGGAACCTCGACCGCCAGCTCCGGGAGGTCGGTCCCGAGGAACGGGTGAAAATGGTGCGCGAAGCGCTTCTCGTGCGCGAGCGAGGGGAGGTAGATGTCGTGGTTGCCCGGGATCGCCGTCACCTCCGTCTTTCGGGCGGCCTCCGCGAGCAACGCCGCGGCATCCTGGTACTCGTGCTCGAGCGCGAGGTTGGTGATGTCCCCGGTGACCACCAGCTGGTCCGCGGCAGCGGCGGCACCGGCCAGGACCTGGAGCAGGTAGTCTCGACGATGCACCCGTCCGCGGTGCAGCAAGAGATTCGCGTAGCCGGTGATTCGCTTGTTGAAGATGATCTGTCTCCACCTGGTCCCGGTCCGGGAGAGAACGTGCAGGTCGGAGACGTGGGCGACGCGGATCACTGATGCAACGATCCAGGGAAGAACAACCCGCGCAGCAGTGGCGGAAGCCGGACCGGAGTCGTCGGTCTTGCCCTGGAGGGGGCGCGCACGCGCCGGAGCATAGAGGGGTGCCGTCGCCCATGGCCAGGGCCACCCCTTGCGCGAGCGTGCGGCGGTCAGCGCAAACGTGTCGCGGGTCTCACCGCCAAGCTGATCAGATCCCGGCAGATGCCTGCCGGATCGAGCAGCCAGAACCGGCCTGGAAGCGCTCCTCCCGAGGGTAAGATGCTGGCACGCGCGATGCTACAGGTTTCCCCGACGCGCCCCTCGGTGAGGAGAACCGGGATGAACCGAATGCTGGCCGTCGTCTCCGCGAGCGGAGCGACGGCCTACGAGGGCAGCAAGGTACACCCGGTCTGCACCGGGGGGAGTGCGTCGACCCCCTCCGGGCGTCGACGCCTGATGCCGGCCGATGGTGGGACGGCCCCTGGACCACGAGAGCCGAAAGGAATGCCATGACGACGCCGACGAAACAAACAGCGACGAAGCCAGAGACCCCGATCCTGGATGAGGTGAGGCGCCGGTCGGGATGGACCATGTTCATGGGGGTGCTGACGGCGGTGATCGGCGTCGTGATGCTGGTGTACCCGTTCGCCACTGCTACCTCGACCACGATGTTCCTGGGGGCGATGCTGGCCATCGCAGGAGTGGCGGAGATCGTGCTCGCCTTGAACTCGCAGTCTGCAGGCGCGTTCTTTCCGCGCTTGCTCCTGGGCGCGCTCTACGGCTTCACCGGGATCATGCTCATCGCCCACCCCTTCTCCGGGGCTGAGGGTCTCACCCTCTTCGTCGGAAGCATCCTGGTCATCCGCGGCGTGCTGGCGATGATCGCCGCGTTCCGGGTGAGGCCGGTGGACGGCTGGGGGGGGCTCCTGGCCGATGGCATCGTGAGCCTGGCGGTCGGAATCCTCATCCTGGTGAAGTGGCCCTCCAGCACCACCTGGACCATCGGGACGCTGCTCGGAGCGTCGGTGCTGGTGACGGGCATCGCCCGGACGGTCTTCGCCGCCCGGCTCCGGAAGAGCGCAGGAGGAATCAAGCAGGCGGTGCAGGGAACGACATGACCTCGCCCGGCAGACCGGCCACGGCGTCGTGGCTCGTGGCTCTCTCCATCGTGACGTTGGGCGGAGCCTTCTGTCAGGCCTCGGGGGCGGCGTCGTCGCCGGATCAGCGCAAGCAGACCGTGGCCTCCCAGGCCTCGCCGTACTACCCGGTCACTCTGCCGGACGGCGGCACGCAGGACCTCGAGCTGCTCATCGGACAGGAGGCCTACCAGGAGCTCAAGGCGAAGGGGGAGATCGTCGCCAGCTCGCCGCTGTACGACACGTTGCGGCCGATCGCCGACCGCATCACCCGGGCGGCGCAGCCGCAATATGCGTATCCGTTTCGCTTCTACCTCGTTCACGAGTCCCAGCCCAACGCCTTCTCCGTGCCGGGAGGAAACCTCTACGTGGTCGATGCCTTGCTGTTCTTCGTGAAGAACCAGGAGGAGCTGGCGGGCACGCTGTGCCACGAGGTCGCCCACACCATCCACCACGACTCGATGAACAAGCTTGCGCAGGAATACCGGCAGACCGTCGGCGACCTGGGGGTGGCGATCCTGCTCGGGCCGACCCCGGCACGCGTCCTGGCCATCGCCCTGCTGAGCAAGCTCGGGTCGCTGAGCTACTCGCGTGAGGTGGAGACGAGCGCCGACCTGACCGGAGCGGACATCTGCGCCTCGGCCGGTCTGAATCCGTGGGGGCTGGTCTGGCTGTTCCAGGATTTCAAGGACTCGCGGCCCAACGAGGGGCCGGAGCTGCTGTCCGACCACCCGAACGACGAGCATCGCATCCAGGCGCTGAAGAACCACTTCAAGCAGAACCCGGAGGTCTTCGGCAAGTTCAACTCCGACCCGCGCGCGGCCACGGTGATGAAGCTCCCGGCGGACACCGCGGAAACGTTCGTGCGCTGAGACGGACCACCCAGCGGGTGTAGCCGCAGTGTTCGTCCTCCATGGTCGAGCGGCAGCTCGCTGCCCGGCCCGGAGGGATCGCGGCGGCGACACGGCAGAGAACGGGCGTGCACGGGCTCGCCCCTCTGAAGGCGGGAACCTCCGCGGCGAGCGGCCGCGGCCGGCGTCGGCTGACTTAGGTCTCCGCTCCTCGGCGATCTTCGAAGAAGATCAGCGTCTTGACGTGCGCGCGGTTCTCGATGTCGACGCAACGCACGCGATCACCCTCCTGCTCGACGTAGACGTGCTCGGGCCTCTCGATGAGGTGGGTCAGCGTCTGGCCCTTTCCACGGTCCGCCACCGTGATCTCGATCGCGTCCTTCTCCGAGCCCTTTTCCTCGAGCGAGATGCCCATGAGAGGCAATTTGGTCGAAAGGGCCTGATCACCGAGCTCCTGGCCCTCGACCTCGATGCGCACCGGGTGGTCCTGCTCGCGATTGCTCAGGTCGTCCAGGTACTTCGCCCAGCGCTCGCGGGGAATCTCAATGGTCTTGCGCATAGACATGATTCCTTTCCTCAGCCAGAGCAGCGGCACCGACCAGGACGCCTAGTGCTCGCGCCTTCTGGTCGCGGCGGCTTTGGCGGCCTCCTCCTTCAAGATGCCGTGCTCGCGCTTCGTTTCCACGGCCTTGGCAGCTGCCTCTTTCAACTCGCCGCGCTCACGCTTCGTCTCGACGGCCTTGGCGGCGGCCATCTCGCGGTGTTGCTGTGGATGAACGCCGAGCTGGTGCCAGTTGGTCTCGGAAAGGTCCACGTTGTAGTACTTCGCGGCCTTCTCGATGTTCGCGAATGCCAGAGCCCTGTCCTCATCGGAAACACCGATGACCTGACCGAATCGTGCAACGGCGTTGCGCACGTGCGCTGCATCGGTCAGCGGCTCTTTCCGCTGCTTCGGAAAGGCGAAGACGGCGTCGGGTAGGTCGCTTTCCAGTGTGAGCCGACCATGTCGCTCGTGGGGTTCCCAGGTTGTTGTCACGTGCCACCTCCATGCGTTTCCATCAGCAATCGGGATGCCAGCGAAGAGCCCCGTCGATCGACGCGAGCCCGCTGTGCGTGCGAAGGAAGAGTCTTCTTTTTCGCCACCTCCGGGGGTTACGCGCACAAACTGCGCCGCGCCGAAAGGGCCTCAACGGTTGCGACCTCTTCTCCTGGGTCGCTCGGTTCGCCTGGTATCAGCCGGTGGCGGTCCGGGGCAGGGTGAAACAAAAGGTCGTTCCCGGACCCTCGTTCTGCTCGACCCACAGCCGGCCGCCGTGGCTCTCGACGATCGACCTGCTGATCGACAGACCCATGCCCATCCCCCCGGACTTGGTGGTGTAGAAGGCGTCGAAGATTCGTTCCAGCGTGGTCGGGTCGAGACCCACGCCGGTATCCCGCACCGCGACCAGGACCTGTCCGCCGTCCCTTTCCTCGGACTCGATGAGCAGGTCCCGCGGCCGTCCGGTGACCTCCCGCATCGCCTCGGTCGCGTTGATCAGGAGATTCAGCAGCAGCTGCTGGAGCTGAATGCGGTCGGCGAGGACGCGAGGCAGATCCTCCCCGAGCTCGGTGCGGAGGACGACCTGGCTCCTCTGCAGCTCGGCCCCGGCCAGCACCAGGACCTGCTCGATGACCTCGTTCAGGTCCACCGGGCCTCTCTCGGTGGTGCTCTTTCCGGTGAGCGCACGGATACGGGCGATGACCTCCCCGGCCCGGCTCGCGTCCTCGACGATCCGCTTCACGGCCTCGCGTGCCTCGAACAGGTCCGGAGGAGCTCCCGAGAGCCAGCGGAGGCAGGCCTTGCCGTTGAGGACGATGGCGGCCAGGGGCTGGTTCACCTCGTGAGCGATGGAAGCGCCCATCTCTCCCAGGATCATGACCCGTGCAGCGCGCGCCAGCTCGGCCTCGGTCGCCCTCAGCGCCTCCTCCGCCTTCCGGCGCTCCGCTTCCCGGTCGGCCTCGGCAAGCCGGCGGCGATCCTCCAGGAATTGCTCAACTGCACCGGCCATCTCGGCGATCTCGTCCGCGCCGTCGACGCTCAAGTGGGGAGAGTCCGCGGCGCCGGGATCGCCCTGGCGCAGGTGGTCGCTGACCTGCTGCAGGCGACCCAGCACCCTTCGCCCGAGGAACAGGCGGGCGATGAGCACGGCCGCGACGACGCTGGCCACCAGGAGGCCGAACACCAGAGCCTGATCGCGCGCCGAGGCGCTCGCCAGGGCCTGGACCGCCTCGCGGTATTCCCGGGTGGAGTCGGCCGAGACCGCCTGCGCGGAGGCGATCAGTTCCGCGGCTTGCCGCTGCAGCTCGGCGTGGAACTCACGGAGGTTCGCCTCCCGCTCGGGTCGATCCGGCTCCTCGGCAACCTGCCCTGGCAGCGCCGGGCGGTCGCGCAGGAGCTGCTCGCGGATCTGCGCCACCAGGTGGACCGTGTTGCGCACTGCCTGCCCCGCCTGGTGCAGGTCGAGGACCGACACGGCCTCGCTGGATCCACCCAGTCGCTCCACCAGCTCGTCGAGGGAGTCGAGCTGGCGGGAGAGCTCGAGGTGAGCGGCGCGGAGCGTCTCTGCGTCCTCCGCGGAGACCAGCCGGTCCGCGCCGCGCTCGATGAGCATCGTTCGCCGGACGACGTCCTGTGCTGCCTCGAGTCGGTCCAGCCGCTCCAGGGCGAGGCGCCGCGTCCCGCCGGCGGATCTCCGCAGGGCGCCGACCGCCACCGCACCGGCGGCGGCGCAGAGGAGGACCAGCCCTGCCAGGCCCAGGGCGAACTGCGCCTGCAGCGACCGCGGCAGCCGGAGGGCCACCGCGTCACCTCTTCCAGATCCGGCGGTACACGTCGCGGTAGCCGTTGTCCGGGTCGTACTGGTGGCGAGCGCCCCCGTCGAAGGCGATGTTCTGCAGGGTCGAGAGGTGCACCGGCACCACGTATCCACTCACCGCGGCGTGCGCCAGGAGCCGGTTGAGTTCGTCCACCAGCTGCCACCCGTGCAGGGCGAGCGGCTCGGCCACGGTGGCGACCTGGAACACCCGCGCCTTCAGACGCATGAAGGCGGCGGGGCTGCCGTCTCCGGCGGAGAGGAGCGCGAGGCTATCCTCGGCGCGTCCGGCACGGGCGAGCTCGGGCACGGCATAGTCGAAGTAGATGTCGTTGATCGCCAGGGCGTGCGTCCAGCGCGGTCCGTGGCGGTCGAGCAACTCGCGGGTCACCCGGGGCACGAGCTCGGCGGCGCGGGAGATGGGCGTGTCGCGCACCTCCAGCAGGGTACAGCCCGCACAGCCGCGGACGACCTCGGTCATGGCCCGTGCCTTGGCCGTGGCGATCTCAAAGGTGGAGTCGGTGAAGACGACGACGCCAGCCCTGCCGCCCGAGCCGACCACCGCTGCCATCGCGGTGATGCGCGCGACCTGCAGCGGATCCGTCGTGACATTCATGGCGACCGGGCTGCCCTCCACCGGGCCGGGGCGCGGCCCGACGTGCCAGCCAACGATCGGGATCTTCCGGGCCGCGAATGCCTGCAGCCGGGGCTGCATGTCCCGCGCATCGGCGCCGATGACGACCAAGGCGTCCGGCCGGGCGGCGAGGGCGTCGGCGGCCGCCCGGTCGCGCCCCTCGGCCGTTCCCGCGGCGTCGAACACCTTGACCGCCCAGCCGATGACCCGGGCCGCTTCCTCGACCCCGCGGGCCACACCCAGGATGCCTCCGTTCCGCAGCTCCTCGCACAGCAGCGCGACGGTCTTGTTCGGTGCGGCTGCTGGCCCCGAGACGGGTCCGCCCCAAGCAGGCGAGGCCTGGCTCGCTGCGGTGACCTCACGCCGCATCTCCTCCAGGGAGGGAGCCGGAGCCGCTCCGGTCGCAGACGCCCACGACACTGCGCAGGCAGCGGCGAACCGAGGCCAGGAGCTTGGTCGGAGTGCGCGTGCGTCGTTCATCGCGAGCGCTGGCCATCCTACGCGGAGGATGCCCGACATGCGCTCGCCGCGTGCGAGGGTGCAGGGAAGGCGTCAATGCGCGTGCGCGCCAATTGGACGCCCCAGGCTCCCTGCGGTCCGCGGGTCGCCGTGGTGTCGTCCTTTCGATAGTCCAGCGGGGGCGAGCAACTGCCCCATTGCACCACGTCCGCGGTAGGGTAGCCGCTCGAACTGGGTGTCGGCCGATGCAGGCTTGGCGATTCAGGTGGATTCCCGCGTCGTGGAGGTGGTTCGCGCTCGTCGCGACGCTCGCGTTCGGATGCCTGCACCGCGGTGCCGAAGCCCCGCCCAGCTTCCCGGCGGGGATGACCAAGCCTTATCCGGTAACCCCCATCGACTGGTCGTATCCTCCTCAGGAAACGGCTCTCTCAGGGGCGAGAACGCTTTCCGTCCGATGCGTCCTCACCGAGCAGGGCCGGGCCCAGGAGTGCCAGGCCTTCGAATCCATCCCCGGGGTCGACTCCTGGGTGATCGGCAAGCTGGAGAGCGCCTCGTTCGCTCCAGCAACCTACGGCGGCTCGCCCGTCCGCATCTCATACATCTTCAACTTTCGCTTCGACGTCCCCGCCACCGCCGAGCGTCCGGCAGGCTGGCGTCCACCCCTCACGGTCGAACAGATGGAGGCCTGCAGGGGAAGCGACGCCTCAGGGTGTCTGGCTCGGGCGCTCGCGCTTCTGGTCACGGACGGGGGAACCCGCGACCCGGACCGGGCCAGTCGATTGCTGGGCGCTTCGTGCGCCGCCGGCCTGACTGCCGCCTGCGGCCGCCTCGACGAGGCCTATCGGGCCCCTCGCTTGCTCGACGCGCTCCCTCCGACACCCCTCTCGGAATCCATGGGAGCTGAAGGAGAAGTCATCTGCTGGGTCTCCGCGATCGGGCAGGCTCACGACTGCCGGGGGCCCGACTCGGCCCCTGGGCGATGGTTCATCGAGCAGCTCACCCGTGCCCGGTTCGCCCCAGCGACGTTCGAGCGGGAGCCGTTCGAGACCGAGTACGTGATCCGCTTCTCCTTCAGCGGCCGACGCTAGCGACGCCTTCCGGTGCCCGGCCGCAGTCGAGGGGTTAGAGGCCCTGAACGCGCGGTGACGCCCTGCGCGTCGCAGCCAGGATGCCGCGCAGGATCGCCACCGGGCTGGGCGGGCACCCCGGGACCGTGACGTCGACCGGAATTACCTTGGCCACGCCTCCCAGGCTGGCGTAGCTCTCGCCGAAGACGCCACCGCACGCGCCGCAGTCCCCCACCGCCACCACCAGCTTCGGGTCTGGCGTGGCAGCGTAGGTGCGGCGGAGCGCCTCCTCCATGTTCACCGAGACCGGCCCGGTCACCAGCAGGAGATCTGCGTGCCGGGGACTGGCCACGAAGCGGATCCCCGCTCCCTCGAGGTTGTAGTAGGGGTTGTTCAGCGCGTGGATCTCCAGCTCGCACCCGTTGCACGACCCCGCATCGACGTGCCGGATGCACAGCGCACGGCCGAGCACGGCCAGCAGCTCGGTTTGCAGTCCGCGCACGTCGGTTGGCAGCTCGGCGGGCGCAGGAAGCGGCTCGGTCAAGGACCCGGTGCGAAACATGCGCATCAACAGATCGAGCATCGATCACCTCACCCGTCGTGCCCGCTGTAGGACAGGTTGAACGACTTGTTGATCAGCGGGAAGTCCGGGACGATGTTGTCCAGGATGACGTGTTCCAGGAGCGGCCAGTTCTGCCACGAGGGATCGTGCGCGTGGCAGCGCCGGATCGCGCCTTGCTCTCCGGAGTGAAGCGCGATCAGCACAGGACCGCGCCAGCCCTCGATGAGCCCGAGCCCCAGGCGATCCGGCGGGGCGACCGGAACCTCGATGCGGATCGCGCCGTCGGGCAGCTTCTCTAGCATCGCCCGGCAGAGTCGGAGCGACTCCACCACCTCGCCGAATCGCAGCTGAACCCGCGCGGCCACGTCACCCGCGGTCTGAACGACCAGCGTCGGAGCCAACCGGTCGTAGGGCGGCCAGGGCATGTCGATCCGGAGGTCGCGCGCGATGCCTGACGCACGCGCAGCCATCCCCACCGCGCCGAGCCTCTCCGCCAGAGCCAGGTCCAGCCGACCCGCGTCGCGGAAGCGATCCTGCAGCCCGGGATGCTCGTCGTAGAGCGACCGCAAGCCGAGGACCGCGGTTTCCAGCAGGAAAGACTGCTGGACGAGGACGCGCTTCCTCTCCTCGGTGAGGTCCGTTGCCACGCCTCCGGGGATCACCAGATCCAGGAGATAGCGGGCCCCCAGCACCTCGGCGTTGGCCCGGAGCAGGTCCTCCTTGAGCCGGGAGAACTGGGTGAGCCCGAGGGCGAATCCGGCGTCGTTGCCCAGCGCTCCCAGGTCGCCGAGGTGATTGGCGATCCGCTCGCGCTCCAGCGCCAGGGCCCGGAGCGCCGCAGCACGCGGAGGCAATGCCGTGCCGGTGATGGCCTCCAGCGCCGCGCAGTACGCCGAGGAGAAGGCGACGGCCGAGTCCCCGGAGAGCCGGGCGGCGAGCCGGTGGCCCTCGTGCTGCGAGAGCTGCTCGAACCGCTTGGCCACGCCCTTGTGGGTGTAGCCGAGGCGCTCCTCCAGCCGCAGGACCTTCTCGCCCACGACGGAGAAGCGGAAGTGACCGGGCTCGATCGTGCCGGCGTGCACCGGCCCCACCGGGATCTCGTGGACTCCGTCCCCGGAGACCGAGACGAACGGGTAGGGCCCGGACTCCGCGACCCGTTCGACCGGAGCCGAGTCGCGGCGGAGCGGGAAGGCCTGCTCCGGCCACCGCCCGTGCTGGAGCCATCCTCGCGCGTCCCCACCCTCGGCGGCGATGCCCAGCAGATCGGCGGTGGCACGCTGGAGCCGCGCCGCCACCGGAAACAGCGGCGCCAGACCGGGGTAGGTCGCCGCACCGGCAGGGAGCGGATGCTCGACCAGCACCACCTCGTTCGGCAGCAGATACGCCGCGTGGATCCGGAAGCGCCCGTCCCGATCGCGATCGTCGGTGCCCCACAGGGTCAGGAGGCCCGCTCCGCCCGCCTTCATCGACTCGGCCATCCCGCTCCACTGCTCGCGCTCGGGAGCGAGGAGGCGCCTGCCCCGGACGTTGGCCGGGAGCGGCATTCCCTTCACCGCTGAGGTTGCGGGAACCATCGATCAGCCGATCAACCGCGCCGCGAGCCGGTACCACTCGGCCAGAGCCGGTGGCATGTAGACGCCGAGGGTGAGGACCATCGCCAGGTGGACGAAGACCGGCAGCAGCGCCGGCGAGTGAGGCAGGGGCGGACTTTGCGTCTCGCCGAACACCATCGGCTGCACCCGGCCGAAGATCGCCGCGAAGGCCACTGCCAGGGCGGCGAGGAGGATCGGTGTCGCCCAGGGGTGATCGCGCATCGCGGTGGTGAGGATCAGGAACTCGCTGGCGAAGACGCCGAACGGTGGGAGCCCCAGGATCGCCAGCGTCCCCAGCATCAGGCCCCATCCGATGGTGGGGCTGAGCACCAGCAGACCGCGAATGCCATCCATCCGCTGGGTGCCGGCGGTCTGTGAGGCGTGACCGGCGGCAAAGAAGATGGCCGACTTGGTGAGCGAGTGGACCGTCATGTGAAGGAGCGCCGCGAAGTTCGCGACCGGCCCGCCCATCCCGAAGGCGAAGGTCACGATTCCCATGTGCTCGATCGACGAGTAGGCGAAGAGCCGCTTGATGTCCCGCTGCCGCCAGAGGAAGAACGCCGCCAGGATCGCCGAGAGCAGCCCGAAGCCCATCAGCATCCGGCCTGGAAGGTAACGAATGGAGCCCTCGACCAGCACCTTGCACCGGATGACGGCGTAGAGCGCCACGTTGAGCAGCAAGCCCGAGAGCACCGCCGAGACCGGAGTCGGGCCCTCGGCGTGGGCGTCGGGCAGCCAGTTGTGCAGCGGCGCCAGGCCGACCTTCGTCCCGTAGCCCACCAGGAGGAACACGAAGGCCAGGGCCAGCACCGTCGGTTCGAGGTGGGCCTTCACGGCATCGAGACGGGTCCAGAGGAGGGCGGTCATTCCTTCCCCGCCCAGGAGTCCCTCGGCGGCGAAGTAGAGGAGGATGGTCCCGAAGAGCGCCTGGGCGATCCCCACCCCGCAGAGGATGAAGTACTTCCAGGCCGCCTCCAGGCTGGCCCGGGTGCGGTAGAGCGAGACCAGGAGCACGGTGGAGAGGGTCGCCGCCTCCATCGCCACCCAGAGCAGCCCCATGTTGTTGGTCAGCAGGGCCAGCAGCATCGCCGCCATGAAGAGCTGGTACATGCTGTGGTACAGCCGCAGGCGCCGCGGGGTGATCCGACCCTTGTGCTCCTCGATGCGCATGTAGGGGCGCGAGAAGAGCGCGGTGGTGAAGCCGACGAAGGCGGTCAGCCCCACCAGGAAGACGTTGAAGGGGTCGATGAAGAACTGCTCGTGCCAGACCAGCATCGGTCCGTGACGGATGACCTGGAGGACGAGCGTCGCCGCCGCCGCCAGCGTCGCCAGGCTCGCCAGGGCGTTCAGCTCTGCCGCGTAGCGCCGACCGCCGAGCACCGCCAGGACCGCAGCGCCGAGCAGGGGAACCCCGAGGACCAGGAGCAGCTCCACCTCAATCCTCCCTGAGCTTCTCGAGGTGGTGCAGATCGAGGCTCTCGAACTGCTCCCGGATCTGGAAGAAGAAGATCCCCAGGATGAAGACGCCCACCAGGACGTCGAGGGCGATCCCCAGCTCCACCACCATCGGCATCCCGTAGGTGGCGCTGGTCGCGGCGAAGAACAGCCCGTTCTCCATCGCCAGGAATCCCATCACCTGGGTCACCGCCTTCCGCCGGGTGATCATCATCACGAAGGCCAGGAGGATCATCGCCAGCGCGATGCCCAGGGTGTTGCGGGTGATGGTCGTGGCCAGCGCGCTGATCGGCTGGGCGAGGCCGAAGGCGAAGATGACCAGCCCCACGCCGATGAGCATCGTGGTGGGGATGTTGATCAGCGGCTCGGTGTCCCACTGCGCCCCGAGCGCCTCGACGAGGCGGAGGAGGATCCAGGGCAGGAAGACCACCTTCAGGACCAGCGTCAGTCCCGCGGAGAAGTAGAGATGGCGCAGCCCGGCGCTGTAGGCCACCAGGGTGGTGGAGGCGACCAGGATCGCCCCCTGCAACCCGAAGAGCACGATGAGTCGCCGCGTCCTTCGCTGGGCGAGCATGGCGAAGGAGATCAGGAGCAGGCCGGCGGCGAACAGATTGAGAAGCTGTGCGGTGAGGCTGGGGGGCGGCACGGTCAGGCTCCCAGCATGAGGTGAACCAGGAGGCCGAGAACGGCGAGGAGGAAGGCCATCGCCAGGAACTCGGGGGCACGAAAGATTCGCAGCTTGGCGGACAACGTCTCCACCAGGGCGAGCACCGCGCCCGCCGCGCCCAGCTTGAGGACCAGCGCCAGGACCGCCACCCCCAGCGCCCCCGGCCCGGCCCCCCGGGTGGCCAAGCCCCAGGGGACGAAGAGGGCGAAGCCCAGGCAGGCGTAGTTGAAGAGCTTGAGCGCCGATGCCCACTCCACCAGCGCCAGGTGGCGGGCCGAGTATTCCAGCACCATGGCCTCGTGGATCATCGTCAGCTCCAGATGGGTCGCCGGGTTGTCGATGGGGAGCCGCGCGTTCTCGGCGAGGAGCACCATCACGAAGGCCACGCCGGCGAAGGCCAGGCTCGGATAGATGACGAAGGGTGGAGCGGCCAGCCGCTCGACCACGCTGGGCAGGGCGGTGCTCCCGGAGATCAGGAAGGCGTTGAAGAAGACCATCAGCAGCGCCGGCTCGGCCAGGAAGCCGATCATCATCTCCCGCCGTGCGCCGAGGGACCCGAAGGCGGTGCCGATGTCCATCGCCGCGAGCGAGATGAACACTCGGGCGGTGGCGAACAGACCCACCAGGGCGATGGCGTCGGCCACGAAGGCGAAGGGGAGATCGATCGCCACCGAGGGGATGATGGCCGCGGCCAGGACCATCGTTCCAAACAGCACGTACGGAGTCATCCGGAAGAGCGGCGAGGCGTTCTGGGCGAGCGTCGCATCCTTCCAGAAGAGCTTCCGGAGCAGACGCCAGGGCTGGAGAAGCGGCGGCGCGGACCGATTCTGGAGCCAGGCCCGGCACTGGCCGATCCACCCGAGGAAGATTGGCGCCAGGGCGGTGGCCAGCACCACCTCGCCCGCCTGACGGATGACGGCCAGGGCGGTCACAGCACGAACACCAGGAGCGCGATCAGGGTGAGGAAGGCGTAGAGGAGATACACGGCCAGCCTCCCTCCCTGGATGATCGCCACCGCGTCGGCCAGCCGCTGGACCCCGCGGCCGAGGGGGACGTAGAGCGCGCGCCAGATTCGGTCCTCGATGTGGACGCGGTAGTGCGGGGAGGTGTCCCAGGCCGAGGGGAGCTCCCGCTCGATCAGGAACGCCGAACCGAAGATGTGGCGAATCGGCTGGCCGAAGCCCTCCGCGGTGTCCTGCATCCGCGGCGTCTGCCAGGGGTAGCCGCAGTCCCAGGGCGCCGCCCGGCGCACGCGGCCATGGTAGAGGCGCCGGACGAGGACGAAGGTCAGGGCGAAGACTGCGAGGATTCCGGCCAGAAGGAGCACCCCGCTGTAGGAGGCCTGTCCCTGGGCCAGCGGGGCGATGAAGGCCCAGGAACCCGGACGCACGGCCTCACCCACCGCGCCGCGAGTGATCTCCGTCGTCGCCCTGAGACCCAGATGGGGGAAGACGCCCAGCGCCACGCACCCCGCCGCCAGCCATCCCAGGCCCAGCCGCTGGAGCCGCCCGGGAGGATGGGCCCTCACCAGAGAAGGCTCCCGGGGCTGCCCGAGGAAGATCACCCCGTAGAACTTCACCATCACGTATCCGGCAAGGGCGGCGGTCAGGGCGAGGGCCGACGCCCCGAGCGGGACCAGCATGTTGACGAAGGGATGCGGAATGCGCGGGGTCACCAGGAAGGCCTGGAGCAGGAGCCATTCGGAGACGAAGCCGTTGAGCGGCGGCAGCCCGGCGATGGCCAGTGTTCCGATCAGGGCGAAGACCGCCACCCAGGGCATCCGGTGGATCAGCCCACCGAGCTTCCCCAGGTTGCGCTCCCCGGTCGCATGGAGAACGGAACCGGTGGCGAGGAAGAGCAGGCTCTTGAAGAAGGCATGGTTGAGCGAATGGATCAGCGCGGCGCTCAGCGCCAGCGCCGCGAAGAGCCGGAGATCGAAGGCCCGGAAGAGGATTGCCA
>Ga0335070_10000690_pt1 | contig 38233 bp, 41 predicted proteins | sample Lox_Sample_13_FD_206722 | JGI IMG/M metagenome (GOLD analysis project Ga0335070, IMG submission 206722) | Soil microbial communities from Loxahatchee National Wildlife Refuge, Florida, United States - Lox_Sample_1.3 | ecosystem: Environmental > Terrestrial > Soil > Wetlands | place: USA... | reverse complement strand
TTTTGTCCACTTGTTAGAGGATGCAAAGCCGATTCCTCCGTTTGCGATTATCCGTACGCAGAATCCGCTGTCAACTGCCGATCCGTAGGCTTCCAGAATTCCGTTTCTAAGCATTAGTCTATCTTGCACTTGGCTTAGTGCTCTAGCTTCGGCGTACTCAACATTCTTGCTCTGTGCATAATCTAATGCGTAGTCAACTATTTCCTCGTCCATTCTACTTCAACCTTTGAGAGCACAAGTTGATAAGACAAAGGATAAAACTTTTTAGGTTGACAGATGGTGAACGAAATCAGTTCCGAAGCAAATATCGAATGAGAAAGTCAATCAAAGGGAGACAAATGTGTCACGACCCGTAGTCATTCTGGACAAGAGATATGCGAAACAAGAAACCTTTGTTCAAGCAGCAAAACCTTTTAAGGCAAACTTTAAAGGCTTAGCTGACCATCGGAAAGAGGAATCTAATATTGAAAAAGTCCACATCGAATACCTACTTTTGGTCAGGAAACGAAGCCTGCGCCGAAGCTGCAATAACCGCAGGATGTAGATTTTTCGCAGGATACCCAATCACGCCCTCGAGCGAAATAGCCGAACACTTAGCAAAGAGGCTTCCACAAATCGGCGGAATAGCGATTCAAATGGAAGATGAACTTGCATCTATTGGTGCAATAGTAGGCGCTAGCTGGGCAGGAGTCAAGGCGTTCACCGCCACATCGGGTCCAGGATTCAGTCTCATGCAGGAAGGCATCGGCTACGCCTTCATGACAGAAACTCCAATAGTCATAGTTGACGCCCAGAGAGCGGGACCAAGCACTGGACAGGCTACGAAGTGCGGGCAAGGCGATGTAATGCAGGCACGCTGGGGCACTCACGGTGATTATTCGGCCATTGCTCTTTCGCCAAACTCTGTGCAGGAAATGTTCACTTTAACAATCAAAGCATTCAATCTTGCAGAAAAATACCGTACACCTGTCGTTCTCTTAGCGGACGAGATAGTGGCCCACATGCGGGAACAGGTGCGTGTTCCTCTCCCAGAAAGCATCGAGATAATCGATCGCAGAAAACCTGAAGCTGGCGATAAAGCTTTCTTCGGTTTGGAAGAGGTTCCGCCCATGCCGGCTGTTGGCGAAGGTTGTAATATAGTTGTGACAGGCTCAACGCATGATGAATACGGCATAAGGGTCACTGCAGACCCAGTTCCTCACAGAAGACTCGTGGAGAGATTGAACAGCAAAATTCAGAATCATGCAGATGAGCTTGCGGATTCCGAAACCTATGGCATTGATGAATGTGAGGTCGGTATAGTTTCCTATGGATGCACCTCAAGATCAATTTACGAAGCCGTTGAAAAAGCCGAGAAAAAGGGAATCAAAACAGGTTTCGCAAGATTGCGAACGCTCTGGCCATTTCCCGACAAAATCATTAGGAAACTTGCTGAGACCGCTAAGGTCATTATCGTTCCAGAAATGAACTTGAAACAAATATTCTACGAAGTGGAAAGAGCAGCCTGCGGAGACTCAAGGATAGTTCCTTTGAACAAGATTGGCGGAGGAGAAATGATTACGCCTGAAGAGCTTTTCTCAAAAATCATGGAGACAAGCAGAAAATGAGTGAAGCATTTTCAGCCCAGAAATACCTGAGAGACATCAAACCTCCATTCTGTGCAGGATGCGGCGCATACACCGTCACAAATGTCTTCCTAAGAGCAGTTCACGAGTTGGGTTATGAAGACCTGAAGAAGTTTGTTTTCTGCAGTGGCATCGGCTGTTCAGCATGGATTCCATCACCACACTTCATCGCTGACTCTGTTCACACCTTGCATGGAAGAAGTCTTCCAGTCGCGACAGGCATAAAACTCATGCGCCCAGAAGCCAACGTTGTGGTTTTCGGTGGAGACGGTGACATCGTGGGCATCGGCATGAGCCACTTTATTCATGCAGCAAGGAGAAACCTAGATGCTCTCGTCATAATGGTCAACAATATGGTTTACGGAATGACAGGCGGACAGGTTGCACCAACGACGCCACTCAGATCGAAGACAACAACGACACCTTACGGGAGTTTTGAACACCCGCTTGATGCTGCCAGACTTGCGGTTACTGCGGGTGCAAGCTATGTTGCACGGTGGACAACAATCAACACAAACGAGCTTAAAGAAACCATCAAAAAAGCATTGAAGTTAAAGGGTTTCAGGTTCATTGAAGTCGTAAGCCAATGCCCCACAGCTTTTGGCAGAAGAGCAGGATTCAAGGATGCTGGAGAAATGCTCAAATGGTTCAAGCAAAACCAAGTTCCGCTTATTGAAGCTGAAAAGATGAGTGAAGAACAGCTGATGGGAAAGATCATTGTCGGCGAATTTGTCACAAGAGAGCGAGCTACGCTGGTTGAAACCGCATACGCAATCATCGAGGAGGCGCAAGCGAAAGTTGAAAAAGATTGAAATCAGAATTAGCGGACTCGGCGGGCAGGGCGTAGTTCTAGCAGGACAGATCTTGGGCAAAGCAGCAGTTTACGATGGCAAAAATGCTGTGCAGACACAGAGTTATGGAGCTGAAGCAAGAGGGGGTTCTGCCAAGAGCGAAGTAATAATTTCAGATGGCAAGATCGGTTTTCCCATGGTGCGAAAATGCAACATACTAGTTGCGTTAAGCCAAGAAGCAGTTGACAAAAACATCAGGGATTTGAAAGAAGATGGCATACTTCTAGTGGACAGCAGCATCGTGAAGATCTTACCAGAAACTAAAGCTAGGATCTTTAAGGTTCCAGCTTCGCAGATCGCTGAAACGGTTTTTGAAGACAAGCTGTATGCAAACATGGTGATCTTAGGAGCTTTAACGAAATTCACGAGGATCGTAAGCGAAGAGTCTATGAAGGGAGCAATAGCTGATAGTGTTCCTAAAAAAGTTTCAGCGAGAAATCTACAAGCATACGACAAGGGACTGGCGAGCTAACTTTCTCATCTTATAGTGCGAAGACCTTGTATCTCAACCATTTGCAGATACTTGTGACCTTTTTCCGTTATTACATAGATCTCGTTCTGCGTAACCATTAAGAAGCCGACGGTTACCATGTAGTCAAGATACTTCCTCGTTTGGATGTAGTTGAGGTTGGCGCTCTGCATAATCTGCGTTTTTCTTCTGCCTTCCCGATGGTTACCTACGTTTGATAATATGTCACATACGATACCAGCGCGATCTCTATATTTGAAGGCTCGAATGATTTGGAAGAGTGACGGGATCGGCATATACGACATACCCTCAGCCTCCTCAAAGCTAATATACACGTCTATGGATATTTGCCTTTCTATTCTTTCAACATAGATGTTTCATAGTCAATTTCACTTCTAGTTCCTTGTTATCGACGACTAACCCCAAATCGGATCTCTACATCACGCAAACAAAAGCGTTATCTCTTCGTTCCAGCGAACAGCACTGCGAAGAAAAGAAGCGAGAGGAACGATCTTGCCCAAAAAAATCACATATGCAGAAGCTGGGGTTGACCGAGAACAGAGAGCCGAGTCCAAAAGGGCTTTGCGATCGTTGAAAGAAACTTACCGATTCAGTCAATACGGCGGCATCCTAGAGCTGCCTTATGGAAATGTCCTCCCTTTTTCTGAGAATCGATATTTGGACTTGAGCATAGAAGGCGTCGGCACAAAAGTTCTGGTGGCACAACTCGCCGAGAAATTCGACACTATAGGAATCGATGGAGTAGCAATGGCTGTCAACGATGTTATTCGCTCTGGAGCAAAACCCTTTGCCATCGCTGATAACATACATGCGCAGGTTTCAGACCCTATTTTGGTAAGGGAATGGTTGAAGGGTATTGTTAAGGGAGCCTTGGAGGCTGAATGTGTGGTGCCCAGCGGAGAAATTGGAGATGTTGGAGAATTGATAAAAGGTCTGGCGCCAGGCAAGGGGTTTGACATTGTCGTCGCAGCGATAGGCGAAGTCGCTAAAGACAAGATAATCTCTGGAAGAAACATAAAACCTGGAGATGCTATCATAGGCATGCGCAGCTCCGGGATTCACAGCAATGGAATTTCTCTCGCAAGGAAAGTGCTGTTCAAGCAGTGGAGGGGAAAATTCGAGCCTTATGATATTCCTGAAGGATTCAAGAGATCAATAGTGCATGAGGTCTTGGAACCGACAAGAATCTATGTCAAACCACTGTTGAAGGTTGCTGAAAAATTGCATGTGAAGGGTGCCGTGCATATTACGGGTGATGCCTATTTGAAGTTCGATCGTTTGGCAATGTTTTCAAAAGGTATAGGCTTTGAATTCAACAATTTTGAACCTCAGCCTATCTTCAATCTGATTCAGAGGACTGCTTCTGATCTGGGAGGAACTTTGACAGACGACGAAATGTTTAAGACATTCAACATGGGATGGGGCTTCGCAATAATCGTAGACAAAGCCGACAGAGAAGAGACTCTGAGTGTTCTCCGCAAGAGTATGACGCCAGCGGATGAAATAGGTCGTGTAACGAGTTCTGAAGGGATTAGAATCCAGTACAAGGATAAGAGAATTGTCCTGAAGTAGCTTTGCCTTTTTGATGATAAAAGCGTTTAAATCTCGTAGAAATCAACCTTAACCTATGAAATACTGTTTGAGGATCGAAGTAAGCCTGAAGCCTGGGCACAGTGATCCCGAAGGTGAAACCACTGCCCGCTTACTCCAAGAACTGGGGTACAAAGTTGACGCCGTCAACGTAAGTAAAAATTACAATATGCTACTTACTGCGGAAAACAAAAAACAAGCTGAAAAAAAAGCTGAAGAATTCTGTAGAAGGCTTCTGGCCAACCCAACAAAAGACAACTATGCAATAGTTGTTGAGGAAGCGAAATGAGCGAGGGTCTATACTTTCGCAGAAAGACATCCTTCCCATTGTTTGACGTAAACTTGTTTGATGCTTCAGATCAGCAACTTGAAGAAATAAGTCAAGAACTCGGAATAGGCTTGAATCTGCAGGAAATGAAAATTGTGAAGGCCTCTTTCAAGGTGAAAGGGCGGAACCCAACCGATGTAGAGCTTCAAACGATAGGTCAAACATGGTCAGAGCATTGCTTCCACAAAACATTCAAGGGCAAAATAAAATTCGGAAAGATAGAGATTGACAGTCTCTTTAGAACGTACATTGCCAAAGCTACGGATGAAATCAACCCGCCTTGGTGTTTCTCGGTTTTTGAGGACAATGCAGGCATCGTGGAGTTTGACAAGGGTTATGGCATAGCTGCAAAGGTCGAAACTCACAATCATCCTTCTGCCGTAGAACCCTTTGGCGGGGCAGCCACAGGAGTGGGTGGAGTAATCCGCGACATTCTAGGTGTCTGGGCAGATCCTATTGCATGCACTGACGTTTTGGGTTTCGGTCCATTGGATTTTGATTTCAACAAGTTGCCGGTTGGCGTGAAGCATCCGAAATATGTTTACATGGGCGTCGTAGCAGGCATTGGAGCCTATGGAAACAACATGGGTATCCCCACTGTCAACGGCGCCATATATTTCGACGAAAGCTACACTGGAAATGTAGTCGTTTATTGTGGCTGCATTGGATTGCTACCGCTGAAGAAGTTCAGAAGACAAGCGAAACCAGGAGACATTGTGGTTTTGGCTGGGGGAAGAACTGGACGAGACGGCATACACGGCGTGACGTTTGCATCAGCAGAGCTCACGGAAAAATCCGAAGAAGTGTCGAGACCAGCCGTGCAAATCGCCAATCCTATTGAAGAGGAGAAGCTTAAGAGAGCTGTAAACGGAATCCGAGATGCTGAGCTGGCATCGTCAATCACAGATCTTGGAGGTGGTGGCATGTCCTCAGCCGTTGGCGAAACCGCCAAAAAGTTCGGCTGTGGCGTTGCAGTTGAGCTTGAAAAGGTACCTCTAAAACATCCTGATCTAGCTCTATGGGAGATTTACGTCTCTGAGTCGCAAGAAAGAATGCTTCTTACGGTATCATCAGAGAATCTTGAAAGGGTTCTAGCTATCTTCGAAGATGAAGATGTTGAAGCTACCGTCATCGGGGAATTCACTGCAGACGCGGTTTTGCACATTTCTTATCGAGGCATCGAAGTTGCAGACATGGAGATTCCGTTTCTTTTTGAACCACCGGCAATAGTCAAGACTGCAAGGTATAAGCACCATACTGTTGAAGAGCCAGATTTTCCAGAGCCGACAAACCTGACAAAAGTGCTGTTACAGCTTTTGTCCTCGCCAAATATTGCGAGCAAAGAGAGTGTGGTGCGCACTTATGATCATGAGGTGAAGGGAAACACTGTGCTCAAGCCGTTGCAAGGCGAACGTGCCGGTCCAAACGATGCGGCTGTCCTGAAACCTTTGAAAGACTCTTGGAAGGGTCTAGTAATCTCGTGTGGAATGAATCCGAACTATGGACGAATTGATCCCTATTGTATGGCGGCTTCTGCCATAGACGAGGCCGTGCGGAATAATGTGGCGGTGGGCGGTAGAAGAATAGCGCTGCTGGATAACTTCAGCTGGGGCAATCCGGAGAAGCCAGAGAGGCTGGGTAGTCTTGTCAAAGCCTGTATGGCATGCTATGATGTTGCGAGGGTTTTCGAGACTCCATTTATCTCTGGCAAAGACAGCCTCTACAACGAATCGCCGCTTGGACCTATAACGCCGAGTCTGTTGATCACAGGCTTGGGTATAATTCCAGATATCCGATCGGCTGTCTCAATGGACATTAAAGCCCCAGGCAACTCGATCTATATTGTTGGAGAAACTTTCAAAGAGTTAGGCGGCTCGGAATACTACAAGCTTAAAAGCTTCTTAGGTAAGACAGTTCCGAAGGTTCTACCTGAACAGGCAAAAGGGACTTTTGAGGCAATTACAGAAGCGATTGATGCTGGGATTGTTAAAGCCTGTCATGATTTGTCTGAGGGTGGTTTGGGAGTTGCTGCTGCAGAGATGGCTTTTGCTGGTGGCTATGGTTTGGAATTAGAATTGCGGAAGGTTCCTCGAAAAACCGTGAAGCGTGCTGATTTTGTACTGTTTTCAGAGTCGAACAGCCGCTTTCTAGTTGAGGTTTCGGAAAGAAACCGAGAAGACTTTACAGAAATAATGAAATCGAGAATCTACGCTGAGATTGGTAAGGTAACAAAAGAACAGCAACTTCGAGTTTATGGATTAAACGGCAAAATTGTTGTAGACACATCACTTAGCGATTTGCTTGCAAGTTGGAAGCGAACGTTAAGCAGCGAGGCTTGACAGATGAAGCGTGAAGACATTAAAGTCTGCGTTTTGCGTGTGGGAGGAACGAACTGTGATGCTGAGACCCAACGCGCATTTGAAGAGCTAAAAGTGCCAGTTGAAACTATTCACGTGAATGAAGTTATAAAACGTCGAAATCTGCTTAATTATCAAATTCTAGTTTTCCCTGGAGGGTTCAGTTATGGCGATTACGTGCGAGCAGGAGCAATATGGGCTAAATGGTTGTTGGCAAAATTAGGCAAGGAATTAAAGGCTTTTATCGATGAGGATCGCCCGATTCTGGGCATCTGCAATGGTTTTCAGGTGCTTATTGAGGCGGGACTGCTTCCAGGTTTTGAAGGGATGAGTCTTGATCCAAATGCGTGTCTGGCAACAAACGTACCATCTGGATACAATTGTCGCTGGATACACCTCAAACATGACAACAAGGGTAAGTGCATGTTCACGTCAAAGATTTCGTCTGGAAAAGTCTTGCATGTTCCAGTCGCACATTCGGAAGGCAGATTCATATTTGCAAAGGAGAAAGAAAAGGAATTTCTCAAGAGACTTTACGAAAATGATCAGCTCGTTTTCCGATACTGCACCGAAAATGGTGAGTATGGGTGCGGGCGTTTTCCGACTAATCCAAACGGTTCCTTTCATGACATAGCAGGCATATGCAATCCAGAAGGAACGATCTTCGGCTTGATGCCTCATCCTGAAAGAGCCTTCTATTGGTGGCAGCAACCAGACTGGACTAAAAGGAAAGACACACAAGACTATGGCGATGGAAAACTGATCTTTGAAAGTCTAGTTGAAAACCTAACTAAGAGACCCTAGATCAGCCAGATGAGGAAGGCCTGGTCTCGCGCCCATAATCATTATACATCGGGAAGCAACAAAATTGCCCAGTCTGCCACAATCATAGAGGCTTTTTCCCATAACTAAACCGTAGAGAAATCCTGCGCAAAAAGCATCGCCTGCACCAGTTGTGTCCACAACCTTGACCTTCAAAGCTTCGATTAGGTGGTTTTCCTTGCCATTTGTGACGAAACAACCTTTGGAACCGAGCTTGACAGCTACGATTTTCACGCCTTTGTTGAGCATGAATTCTGCTCCCACGCGATAGTCAATTTCAGCAGTTAATGCTTCAAGCTCGCTCATGTTCGGCAGCAAAACAAAAGCTCGTTCGATTATTCTCTCCAACTTCTTGAAACCCATTCCAGCATATAATGCTCCTGGGTCAAAGCTGATTTTAACTGTTTCTGGAAGAGTCTGCAGGATTTCTTTCTGTGTTTGAAAGGATTTTATTCCGACGAACGAAGTCAAATGAACAAACTTGGTCTGGTTGCAGTAGTTTTTTGGAATTTCCTCGAAGCTTATCGTATCGTTTACGCCTGAGTCAATGTATAGTGCACGTTCGCCTTTCTTGTCTACGAAGCCCATTACCGTTCCGCTTCTGCCTAGCTTCGAACGAATTATCCCGTTCGTGTCAACGCCTTCCTTGCGGAAATCATCCAACAGCATTTTGCCTTCTCTGTCAATTGCAACCTTTCCGATGAAACCTGCTTTCAAGCCTAGCCTTGCCAGACCCACAACAGTATTCGCTGCTGAACCTCCACACGTTTCAGTGCAATCTGTAACGAAGCTTTCTTGCTCTGCAACCGCTATCTTGTTCACTTTGAAAAGCTTGTCCACGTTAAGAGCGCCGAATCCAACAATGTCAAAAGCTGTCATGGGAACAACTCGTGCAGATGGATTTTGTGTTCGCCAAGTTTTCCATCATAATTGCCAGCTGAGATTCTTATCACGCCGTCAACGTTTTGAACGGCTTCTATGCCCACTCTCATAGCGTCTTTCACTGCTTGTAATGAAATGCCATTGATCACAATCTCTGGAATGTATCTGACGTTATTGGGCACTTTTGAATCTTTGAGTTTTTCTTTTAATGATGGGCAGTATGGATGGTTTGTTGTTGGTCCGATCAATGGAAACCGTGTTTCAGTTTTTGAGCCTGCTGAGCAGACATCAAAAGGAGTTATCACTCCCTCAATCATGTGCATCGCTACTAGGGCTTTTTTTCCTGCTTCTTTTACTGCGTTTTTGGTTTTGCACATTATCCAGAAGTTGCCGCCAGCAATCCCTTTGGCATAGCCAATTTGGCGTTCTATGAGAAAGTCAGGAACCATAATTGGGACAACGATCATGTTACGTCCGTAGCGTTGCTCCTGCCACTCATACCCATCTCCGCAATGCCCAACTCTATCCATCATGTCGAATTTTCCTTGAGGCTTTACAGACAGAGCATTGAACAGTGCCGTGAAGGGTTTGACGAGAATGTCTTGGCGAATTCGATAAGATAATTCCTTTTCAAAACGTTCAATCAGGTCTTGTATCGGCTTGGCTTTATCTAGTCCTTTCCAAAACTGCAAAACAGCCCCTTTTCGTTTGTCAGGAGTCTCTTTTTCAGTCAGATATTTCTCGATGCCGCTGTCAAGTCTACCTATTATGCCAGACGGAGTCGCGGTTGCATCTTCAGCTGCTTTCTTAAGAGTTGCCTTGTCATCTGCGGTGACGATAACTCTGCAGTAGAGTCCGTCAAAAGCTTCTGCGTAAGTGTCTTCAATTTCGACCTTAGCCATCTCTTATCCCAGTCTTCCTATGGCTTTTCCTCTGACTTTCTCCCTGAATTTGCTGCTCTCTTCAGTCAGCGTCTCCATATTCTGGGACGTTATTATTTTGACTTTTGGCAATCTGCGGGGATACTGTTTGAGAAGGCGTTTGACAATGGCTGGAGCAGGCGTGTTTTTCTCTAGTTCTTTGCGGCTCCACTTTTCTGCGAGGGACACCGCCTGCTGTTTTCCGAATCTGCAGAAGATATCAGCTACTATTGCTGTCACCAAGCTAGTTTCAGACAGGACTGCAATTTCTGCGTGTCTTATTGCATACTTGTTGCCGTTAAAGGAGACAGTTAAACCTCCGCCCTTTTTCACGAGGTTGAACGCCTCAATGTCTGTTATACTGTCACCCACGTACACGACATCTGACAGATCAACGCTAAGCTTGCAGACAATGTCTTTGATGGCTTCTGCCTTCTCTTTTCCACCTACTGGATTGACTTCAGAGAACATTCTACCACAATCTGTGCACTTTATCTCTTTCCAGAATATGTCGTCCAGTCGTCTGAGTATTTTCTGTTCTTTTTCCGAAAAATCGTTCAATGATTTTGCAGTCGCTGGAATTTCGATTATGGACATTTTCGTGATTTCGCTTGCAGTTGATTTCAGCTTTGCTTTTTCGTCCTGAGTTAAGTGGTATCTGTCTATGCCGAGTTTAGTGCAGTAAGTATTTTCATAAGGGAAGCCCACGGCCTTGCAGAGAGCCTTTATGTAGTGCTCGTAACTTGTGCTGACGATAAACGCGGGGGCTATCTTCCTCACGTGCTCCAGCATGTCTTCGGCATTCCTGATTAGAACCAGATTTTTGGAGGAGAATTCCAGCATCTTGCTGTCCGTTACGTCGTAGGCTTTTAGGAAGGGCAAGATTAGTTTTAAGGTGTCGCCAGCCTTATAATTCGGTCTTTGGAGAGCATCAGCTAGCACGTCGTCGTATCTGCTTATAACCGTGTAGAACCTATTTCCATGTGGAACGAAATGTGAAGTGAGTTCAAAGGCATTATCATTTACGGCAATAGGGCCTTCGCAATCAGAGATGAAGACGCTCGTCACCTGCTGCGCCTCAACTTCTCCATGTGTTTTATGCTTTTTTCTATGTGCCGTTTTGAGGCTATGTCGGTTCGGTTCCAGAGCGCTCCGCCGCTGATGGCTTTTATGCCTTCCAGAGAAAACTGTCTTGCCACCTCGATAGTGTCGCCTATGCCTACAGCAGCAACAGTTCTCGACTTCAGTGCATACACTTTGCCGTCTCGCAGTTCCATTGCCGCAGGATAGATGCAAATTTGATTGCTACGTGTTTTGGCGAGTTCATACGCCTTTGCTAGATCAACTGCTCCGCCAATTTCATTTTTCTCAACAAGATTCGGAGAGAGGTCAGCGTAGCCCCCATAGTTTGGTGGAACTTTGTAGGTTACGGCGGTGGCCTTTTTTTCTAGTTCAACTTTTGTCAAATTACCTTCGAGGATTCTGAAGCAGACATCAACAAAATCATCCTTCAGCAGGGGTAGAAGGTTGATTATTTCAGGGTCGCCTGGTCGACTGTTGTTTTCAAGGATCTTAGGCGTGTTGCCTGTGTGCATGAATGCGATGTATAGTGGAACGCCTCTAAGAACAGTCTCGTCTGTTGTCTTTTTTTTCCATCTTTCGAAGATTCTGTTGGCTATGGCAATTTCGATGCTTCTTTCCTGCTCGGTCATGAATGGTAGGATGTCGTTGGTATTCTTGTATGAGCCCATTCCACCAGTGTTGGGTCCTTTGTCGTCGTCGAAAGCTCTTTTGTAGTCTCTGGTGTCAGGTAAAGGAACCATGTGTTTTCCGTCGCAGAATGCTTGGAAGCTCGATTCCTCACCTTCAACTTTTTCCTCAATCAGGACTTTTCCATATTGGAAGTTTGACTGGAAGTGCTCGAAGAGCTGCTGGCGGCTTGTGAAGTGATCGCCCCAAACTCCCACTCCTTTCCCAGCGGTTGGCTTGTCTGGCTTAACAACAGCGTTATCTTCTAGCTCATCGAGCCACTTGTAGACAGCTTTCTTTACGTCTGATGGATTTCTGTAGTCTTTTGGGTCAAAAATTCTGTACTGTGGATTTACTTCTGGTACAACTTCTTCAAATAGCCGCCTTTGTTGGATTTTGCTTTCTTCTATGGCGTATTCTTTCTTGGGGCAGATTATCGGTATGCCAGTTCGCTGTTCGACAAGGTCGCGGATGCCTTCCATTATTGGTTTTTCTGGACCGATTATGCCGAAGTCGATGTGATCTTTGTTGGCTTCGGCGAACTTGAATATTTCTTCAATGTTTAGGTCTGGTATGACTACATGTTTAGCTGCTCTTTCCAAGTTGAAAGGGTTAAGTTGCTTATCTGCCACATAAATTTCTACTTCGTAGTTTTGGCTTCTGGCAAAAGCGTCAATCATGGCAGTTTCTCTCGCCCCGTATGAAACGACAAGTATGCCCACTTTTTCCATGATTTAACGACCTTTCAACATGAGGAATAACTGTGGAAGCCTAATTTGCTTTGCGCCATCTACACATTCTGTAGGGCTTCTTCCATTTCATAGAGTCTTCCGGTTTCCTCGTATCCTTCTAGGAATCTTTTTCTCATTTCATCAGCGATTTTCTGTGCAAGAGGTGTTGGATACTTGCCTGTAATGCATCCTAGACAAAGCTGATCACGTCTGAGACCTGTTGCCTTGACTAAGCCTTCTATTGATTGGTAGCACACGGCGTCTGCTCCGATTGCTTGGGCTATTTCTTCGGCATTGAGTTTTGATCCGATCAATTGACCATAAGTAGCCATGTCTACTCCGTAGAAGCAGGGTCCAATGATTCGCGGGAAAGTCACGAACATGTAGACTTTTTTCGCGCCCATTCTGCGGAGTTTTGCAAGTGTAACTTTTGTTGTGTCGCCTCTGACTATGCTGTCTTCGGTTATTATAATGCGTTTTCCGTTCACTTTCGGTGCGAGAATGTTGATTTTTCTGTCGATTGTCGAACGCCGGTCCTTGCTTAGGAGCAGAAATGCTCTTTCAGTCACGTAGCGATGTCGGCGAGAGGCTCTTTCCCATCTCAAGCCTGAAGCTTCATGAGCGCCTAAAGCGGAATCATCGCCAGTTTCTGGTATGGAGAGAATAATGTCCGCGTCCTTGACGATGGAAGGATTTTCTCTCACCAAGTTTCTTCCTGACTCCTCGCGGGCTTCGTATACGTATTTGCCATCAAACAGTGAGTCAGGTCTGGCGAAATAGGCGAATTCGAAGGCGCAGAAAGCTCGTTGCTTGCCATTTACGATTTGTTCCCGCTTGAATCCATTTTTTGAGACTTTTACGAGTTCTCCTGGTTCGAGTTCGAAGTCCCTTTCAAAACCGTTTATATCTAGACTAACGGTTTCCGAGGAGAACGCGAAGGTTGTGCGGTTTTCATTGTGTCCTGCGCATAATGGTCTTATTCCATGTGGATCTTTGAAGGCGAAGAAGTCGCCGTTTTGGATTATTCCTGCGACTGAGAAGGCTCCGTCTATTTCTTCCATGCACGTTTTTACAGCTTTGCTGAGGTCTTTGGTTTTGTCTAGTTCGATCAGAAGCTTGTGACTGATTAGATCCGAATCACACTCGTATGAGAAGCCTTTGAAGGATCGGTCTATTTCCTTCTTGAGCTGAATAGTATTGACGATGTTTCCGTTAAATGAAATGGCGAGTTTGAGTCCATTCATGGAGGCTGTAACGGGTTGGGTGCCCTTTATCAATGATTTTTCGTCGCATTTGCCTGAAGTAGTGTATCTCACGTTTGCTATGCCCACGTGGCCAGGCAATCGCCCGAACCATTCTTGAATGGCGCTGGTTTTGATTTTTGGCACTAGGTCTAGGCTTCTGTGAAGGTGAAACTTTCCTTCGTTGTATGTGAGGAAGCCGTGGGATTGGTGGCCTCGATGGTTTTGGGCTCTTATTCCCCAGTATATGTAAGGAAATATGGGCTGGTCTTCATAGTTCACTGCGCCGAAGACTCCACATTCCATTCCCAGCTCTTCGCCCATGCGTGCCAATAATAAGGGGGATATTTATCTGCTTTTAGCACATTTTCAACTAAAACTGATGTTGAATTCTATGAATCGAGCATGATATGGCAAGGTCTACGCGATGTTGTCAAAGCTTCAGCTTTTCTTCGAATCGGAATTCTATTCTAGATGAAAGCTTGCCGGTAGAGCCTATTTGACTGTGCTTGAGGTTATTGTGAGTTCTGCGCCTGGGACTACGTGAATCCACCAGTCCAGTGGCTTGTATGAATCGTCATAGTAAACTATGAGTCTTGCAACAGAGTCTATGAGAGCGCTTGCCGGAACGGTTCCGTTCCAGGTTAAGGTTTTTGAATGGTTAGGCTTCAGCGTCATGTTTTGTGAAGTGCCACTCCAATTCCATTTTTCTCCTTCAAACGCTATGTTGAGAGACCATGAACCATCGGTCGTTCCAGTATTCTTGAAAGCAATTTCTACGATAAAAGCATCACCAGGCGCTTTGTCAACAACACCGTTACATGAAGGTAGATAAGGTGACAGTTGATCACTTGAGCCCGCACTTGAGAAACGTGCTGCAATAATGAAGGAAATCGTCAAGGCACAAAGCATTAGCACTACTTTTCTCATCATTCAGCCTCCTTTCACTCAGATAATGGTGCTGGTTTGTTTTATCTATTTTGAAAAATACTTCTATAAGAAAGAACCATGGTTAACTCTGCTTACAAGATAGCCAAAAAGGCAATGGGCTTCAGTTCGATGGAGCAAGCTGCATATGGAAAAATCCCAGATGGAGTATTCTCAGCCAATTGTTTTCAAAAGGTCTGACCTTGTTATTATCCCAACGATTTCTCTGCCTCGATTGACTAAAACGCCTTGATGCTTTTCTAAGACAGGCCGAATCGAATCTATGGCAGTCTCCTCTTGGACAGAAGGTAAAGGCAGATCCATTACGTCTTTGGCTTTCTTCTCCGCCAAATTCGAACTTAGATTTCTGATTATGTTTTCCTCGGTCACGGTTCCGACTAGTTTGCTACCATTCATCACGGGCAGTTGTGAAATCGCTTGTCTCATCATGACCTCACTTATCTTTAGAATACTCTCGTTTGGCTTTGCGATGATCACTCCTTTCGTCATTATGTCTTTACATTTCTTTTGCTTTCCTTCGGTTAGGACTTGGAGGATTCTATTGACTGTTGAGAGTCTTGGGTCAACCTTTCCCTCTTCAATTTTGGCAATGTGCGCCTGTGAAAAGCCTGCAAGCTCTGCTAGCCTTTTCTGGGTCAATCCTGCTTCTATCCTGAGCTTTCTGATCAGGCTGCCTGATATTGCCAGAAAATAACCTCCAGTTATTTCTGTATTTAAGTCTATACAGTAAGATATATATTTGCTGGTGCATACACCATAAGACTTCGCAAAAAAGGAGAATCGTAACATGCGGAACATTATCGTTGAGGATTTGAAGCAAACGCCGCTTGAGAGGCAGCGAGTGGAGATTGTTGAAAGAAAAGGCTTAGGCCATCCAGATTATATGTGTGACGCTGTAATGGACAGCATATCTATAGAACTGAGCAAAGAATACCTGAAAAGAGCAGGCGAAATACTGCATCATAACGTTGACAAAGCTCTGCTCGTTGCAGGAGAATGCGAACAGAACTTCGGCGGCGGAACGATAAAAGAGCCAATGCTCTTCGTGTTCGGCGACAGAGCCACAGCACAGATTGACGGAGAGAAAATTGACATTGACCAGATAGCAATAAGGACTGCAAAGGAATGGTTTAGAAACAACATGCGTTTCGTCGACCCTGAGAAACACGTAAGATACCAGAACGAAATAAAGCCTGGTTCCGTGGGTCTAACTGACATATTCAAGCGTAAGGGGCATGTGCTCGGAGCCAACGACACGTCTGCGGCTGTTGGTTATGCGCCTATGACCGAAACAGAAAGAATCGTCCTTCAAACCGAGAATTATCTGAACTCAAAAGAGTTTAAGCAGCATTTTCCTGAATCTGGCGAGGACATAAAGGTCATGGGTTTCAGAAACGGAAGGGATCTGCGCTTGACTGTGGCAATGGCGTTTGTCGACAAATACGTGAACAGTGAAAATGATTATTTCGAGAAGAAAGCGAAGATTCTCGATGAGATTCACAAATTTGCTGCTGTCAACACGGATTTTGAAGCTGTTGACGTACAACTGAACACTTTGGACGTTAAGGGTCGAGGAATAGGTGGCATGTACTTGACTGTTCTTGGAACAAGTGCAGACAGTGGAGATTCTGGACAAGTGGGTAGAGGAAACCGCGTGAACGGTTTGATATCATTGAACAGACCCTTCTGTTCTGAAGCGGCATCAGGCAAGAATCCAGTGAGTCATGTTGGAAAAATCTACAATGTGTTAACGTACAAACTGGCGCAACTGGTATACAAAGAAGTGCCTGAACTTGAGGAAGTTTATATCTGGCTTCTCAGCAGGATTGGCAGTCCTATCGATCATCCGGCGGTTGCGGCGGCTCAAGTCATAATGAAAGATGGCAACCATCTGCAGAAAATCAGAAAGGAGATCAGCGACGTGTTGGATCATGAACTTGAAAACATAGAGAAATTCTGTCTGGAATTGGCAGAAGGAAAAATCAAAACCTATTGATTCCAAAGTGAGCTTGTACGTCGAGTTAATTACATGTTACGAAAGCGAGTTTGAATTCTTCTTCAGCAAAAGCTTATCATCTAGTTGTAGCTTTGATGTCGCCAAGTTGAGATTTATGGAAGCTTCAGAAGCTGCGGAGAATGCTTTGAACTGCGTTTTGGAAGCGAAAAGCGGCGATAAGCTAGCCATTTTCTGCGATGATGAGAGAATGGACGTTGGTCAGGCCTTTACAAATGGTGCTTTACGACTTGGATTGAACACAAGATTTGTCCCTCTTAAAACTGACAAAGTTTTCCGAGAGGAGGTTCCGTCGAATCTGACCAAAATCATAACTGAACAGCCTCCAGACATCTACATCAACATATTGCGTGGTGTCCGCGAGGAGACTGTCTTCCGAGTGCAACTCATCAAGATGGAAACCGAAGGGCATAAGGCGCGTCTGGGACATTGTCCTGGAGTGACTCTTGACATGCTTACCGAAGGTGCATTGGCTCTAACTGTCAAGGATCATGTAAAAATGCAGAAATTCGCTGACAATCTGATGAAGAAACTTGGCAAGGCTCAAAAAGTGAAGATTACGAATCCATCGGGCACAGATGTCTCTCTGGATGTGAGCGGAAGACCGTTCTTTACAGACACTATAGTTGACCGAAAGACCAACAAGTGGATGAATCTGCCGACAGGGGAAGTCATAGTTGCGCCAGTCGAAGACAGTATGGAAGGCCAGTTTGTTTGTGACATGGCTGTGGGTGGAATTGGACCAATAAAGACTCCGATCAAGCTCATTGTCAAGAACGGCTCCGTACAAAGCGCGACGTCAAAGGATTCAGAGGTGCTTAAGCGTGTTGAGAATTCCTTGGAAACTGACGAACGATCAAAAGTTGTTGGCGAATTTGCCTTTGGAATAAATCCCAAGGCGAGGTTCGTCGAGGAATTTCTTGAAGCTGAAAAAATGTTAGGCACGATTCATGTTGCTTTTGGCAACAATTCTGATTTTCCAGGCGGCAAGAATCCGTCTAAGAATCATTTGGATTTTCTTGTTTCGAAGCCCACTGTTAAGGTTTTCAACGGTGACGGGTCGAAAATGGATGTGCTTGCAGACGGGAAATTTCAAACTTCATAGAGCTGTAAGTTGCTGCAATGCTTAAATGTTTGAGCATTTAGATTCTATGGATAAGGTGGAGTTTATGGCTGAAAGACCTGAACAGAAAACTGAAGAGAAGCTTCCTATATCGGAGTTTTATAAGGTTGTTGATTACGTCACGATTTTCAAGAGTGCAAAGTGGTGGGAGGCAGTAGTGGTCTTTGAATCTTATGGAAAACGGTCGATTGGCATGTATCTTTGGCAGAAAAGGGGCGAGGAATGGAAGAGAAAGCACAAATTTAACGTGCGGAATCTCGATGAATGGACAAAACTGAAAACAGCCATAGAACAGCTCACTCCGAAAATTGCATCAAACTAAACGGCGTGCAGTGTTTTGTGAATCACAGATTCTTATTTTGGATTTGAATCCAGAATTGAATAATCTTATTAATTCAGGTTCACTACAGAACTCAAAATGAGTTGACACATTATGGCTACTTCCGAGCCTGAAACAGAAGTGGCGGATGGCGATCAAGTGGTTGAGCTTGAGCAAGGAATCGAGGGAGAGGTTTCGGCAGACGAGGCTAGAACCTCTGAAGAAACAATGGAACAGAAGCAGGGGCTTATCAAGAGAGATATGAAACTTCATGCTCAAGGTGACAGAGCTAGCTTTGTTCATGGGCTTTCTGTAGGCTTGGGATTAGGCTGTATTGCGACTTTTGTGGTTGTATGGATTGCTATCTATTTCACTCCTCTGTTGCCGTCAACGATAACATACGAGAATATGCTTGCGATCTTCGTTTTTCCATTGATCTATCTGCTTGCGGTTGGTTTGGTAGCGCTGACTGCTGGTATTGTTAGGCAGTACTTTGTTGCAAAACGTTAGCTCCAATAGCCTCTCTACACGTGTCCGAGCATTTTTGTTGTCGATAGATGGTTTTAATAGCAATCTGCCTAACCCTATATTCGTGGAGCCCATGTCTGCTTTCTTTAAGAGAACTCTTGAGGGCATCATGACTCAGAAAGCTCCTGGACCGTCTGCTACGTTCTCTGTTTTTCATCTTGTGCGCGCAATGGAAGTTATAGGGCAAAAGGAGATTGGTCGCGGTAAGCTAGCTGAAGATCTTCATGTTGGAGAGGGGGTTGCGCGTACCATCGTGAGACGCTTAACAGAAGCTGGATTGATTGGAGTCTCGAAGGCTGGATGCTTTCTCACCGAGAAAGGGCTAAGACTGTGGAAAGAGTACATTTTAGTTGTAAAGAAAGCTGAAATCGACAGAAGCGAGCTTAACCCAGAAGGTCACAGCGTTGCAGTTCTCGTGAGAAAGGGAGGGCGCAAGGTCAAGTCTGGAATGGAGCAGCGCGACGCAGCAGTGATGAGTGGTGCAAAAAGTGCGATCACTATGAGGCTTGAGAGAGGCTGTTTGGTTATTCCTTCTGTGAGTGAGAACGTGAATAAAGATTTTCCGAAAGCTGCAGCCCGAGTGCTCAGGGTTCTGAAACCTGAGGAAAATGACGCAATAGTTATTGTGACGGCTGATGACCTTGAGAAGGCTGAGTGGGGTGCGCTAGCAGCTATGTGGACTCTTCTCAATGCTGAATGAAGATCGCGTCGCCGAGATTTTTAGTACGTGTATTTTTCTCCGCCTACAAGGAGTCGTTCCATGGTTGTGTTGAAGTTTATCATTCCTTCGTTGGTCTTGGCTGACACTGGAAGCAGCAGGAATCTTATCCCTAGATCGAGAACTGCGTGCATCATGTTCCGGCTTAGCAGACGCTTCGTTCCCTCGAGTTTCTGATCGATAGCAGTTTCCAAGACTTTCGGGTTTGCTGACCAGTCAACTATTTTGTCGACTTCTGGTTTTGGAAGTAGGTCGCATTTTGACAGCACGTGTAGTTGAGGAAGTAGAAATCGATTGGTGACGGCGGCTGAAAGGAAGAGATTTGAAACGTAGTTGAGTGGGTTTACTGAAAACACCGAGTCGAAAAGATACACTAGGGCCTTTGGTTCCTTGGTCAGTTCGCTTGCGATATACGGACCGCTTGCTCTGAATGCAAACAGCTCCATTTGGCCTGAGGTGTCGACTAGAACGATATCGGACTGCAGCTCTTCAATTTCTTTGGAGATATTTTCAATTTCATCGGCTATCAAGTCTGCTGCCATCACCAATGCTCCATTTGGTCCTAGACCGTATTGTTCCATTATTGTGCCAACGTTAACGTAGTCGCGGACATCTACGTCTGGGGAGTATGGGAGCTTTGACGCTCCTGGGTCAAGGTTTACAATTGACACGTCTTGTTTGGAATTCTTCAACCATTCAGAGAAGGCTGCTGTCAGTAAAGATTTGCCTGAACCGGCGGTTCCTATTATGAATGTGATTAACATGCTTTGATCATCGCTCGCTGATATGGCATTGTGATTTGGAGTATCAAACCTTCTTCAGTGAGTAATAGGTTTTTCTCTCAAGAAGGGATTTCTGGTGGTTGCGGTTCTGGGATGTCAGGCTGTGCTTGTCTTCCCATGATGAACGCTACTAGACCTATGGAAATCAGAACCGTAGTGATGACAATTAGAACGAGGAAGAATGTTGACAAAATTGTTATTGATTGGATTTGACTATCAGCTACTGCGTAGTTGTCGTTTCCTGACCACGTTGCTCGGACGTAGCAGGTTCCTGAGGTGTCTGCTACCCATGTGTATGTGAAGTGTCCTTCGGAATCAGTTGTGGCTTCATCTAGAACAGTCCATGGCGAGGTGTCCCCTCTTATGTAGATGGTTACATTCTGATTTTGCAGGTTTGGTGAGAGTGTTCCTGAGAACGTGATTGCTGTTCCTTGCACCAGAAACGAGGATGAGGTTGTTAATGTTATTGATGATGCTGTTAGTGTCTTGTAGCTTGCGGACACTTTTCCTGTCGTCTCTTGTTCTGTGTTTTCGAGGGTGATTACTTGCGGTGTTGCGTTTTTCAGGTCTGTAGGACATTCGCCGATTCTCCAGCCAGTTTGCCATTTGTCGCTAGTGCATTCGGCTACGTAGTATCTCTCTCCGTTGTTTGTTACAAAGGACACGTCTGTTCGAGAGTCTTGCGGAGGTTGGGGAAGGTTGACGCCGATGTTCATGTGTTCTTCTTGTTCATAGTAGAGAAGCACAACTTTGAGGTTGCTGGCTTTGATGATTGAGGCTGCTATGAAGGAGAAGAGGTCGCAGTCTCCTTTGTTGTCTTTCATGGTTTCGACGGGGTATTTGGGTGGAATGGTTACTTCGTAGGGGATTTGATGTACTATCATTAGCACTCCATTGACGAAGTCTTCGTTGTTTGTGTAGATTTGTTTGAGGCTGTCTGCGATTGGTTGCAGTGCATGTGGTGTAACGAATTTGGCGAACTCATTTTGTGAGTTTAGTGTGTGGCTTCTTGCTGTGTAGTATTCGAGGAGTGATTGTGGGACTGTGACGTTTAGGCTGTAGTAGGTTGTGCCGTCTGGGTGACTGAGAAGCTGGTAAGTGATGCTATAATTGTCTGACAAGCCTAACGGAAGGAGGCTTGAAAGCATGGATAGGGCTATAATCGCTATTAGAAGGCTTGTCAGCCTTTGTTTCGACGTTCTCATAGAAAGTTTGTTGCTTTGGCAATTTAAGGCTGTTGTGAAGGGTTAATTTGGGTTCGGGATTCATATTGTGAGTTGTGTTTGCATATGTGTGCCCATCGGTTCTAGAGCCCTTTATCGAGAATCAATATGTTCGCAGGGAAGACTGGTGATGTTTGGGCTGGCATCATTGGGTTTTCTTTTTTGGTTTTATTTTCCCGCCTTTTCTCTCTATTAGATCTGATAGTTGGATTATTGCTTTTTCCAGTCGGTATTTTGCTGTTCTGGGATTTTCTGCTGTTGTTGAGAAGTGCAGTTCAATGTGTGGCACTTTTTCTTCTCCTCTAGGATGCGATTTTATGTAAACATAGGGGTCGCTGCGCATTGTTTCATCAATTAATGGAGCTAGAGTTGATTCGAAGATGTTATCAGCGTAGATGCTTGTTTCAAAAAAGGTCACATTTCCTGCTTCTTTCTTCAGTAATGGTGCTACTGATTCTTCGAAAATGGCTTCCATCTCTGAGGGAACGCCTGGCAAAGCAATCAGAATTGTTCCTTTGATTTCGGCTAGCACTGCTGGTGCAGTTCCAGTCGGGTTGTGCAATGGTTCGGTTCCTTTTGGAAGAGTTGCCATCTTGACTCTTGCTGGAGTCATCTCGACTTTTTCGATTCTTCCCTGCTTCTGGAAGCTTTCATATTTCTCCTTAACCATTTCCAGAGCTTTCTCGTTCACTTCCAGCTTCTTGTTCAAAGCTTTGGCGATGCCTTCAAGCGTCTTGTCGTCAAAGGTTGGACCTAACCCGCCCGTTGTAATCATGAATCGAGGCTTTCGCCGCAAAGCCTCGCGGACGGCTTCAGCGATTTCGTCAACATCGTCGCTTACAATCGTTATTCTTTTGACCATTATTCCCAGAGACGTTGCTCGTTTTGCCATCCAATGAGCGTTTGTGTTCAATGTTTTTCCGATCAAAAGCTCGTTGCCGACGCAGATTATTTCCATTTGTCCAGTCATTTTCTCTTTTCCGTTAAAAGATGATTACAGTTATGAATGGTTTTATTGTTTATGCTGTTTGCTAGCTTTGCCACTCAAAAGCTGCGTGTCAGACGCTTACTTTTTCTTGCTCAGCCACCATTTTAAGTATTCTTTTTTTTGCCTTTGCTGCTCGTCTTCTTCTGTTTCGAAGTCAGGTCTGTTTTTCTCTTTCAGTTCCCACAGTTCCTGTTGGGTTACTGATAGCCCGCAGCTTTTACACACATAATGCTTCGTGGCTATGATGTAATGCATTTCGCCACCACATTCTGGGCAATAGGGCATTTGTATTTCACTTTGTTCTTTTTCATAGTGAATATGCTTTGAGAAATACGTTTCGCTTGGCTGTCCGCAAACGTTTAGGTTATGAAGTTCTGCAGGTCTGCGCTTCTTGCCAATTGAACCGCCTGCTCCATTTCTTCTTCCGTAAGTCTTCTGCGCAGTTCAGGGATCTCAAACGCTTTCCATTCAGGTCTATATTGAAACATGACATTAACCCTTGTTTCTGTGCCTAGATTTTTGGCTATCCATTGCAGAACAGGTTTAATGCAACATTCCAAGTGATTTGGCAGAACTAACACTCGTATGATCAGCTCGCCGTATTTCTTTGCTTCTAAGTGATTTCTTGTGCAGACTTTCCAATAGGTTGGGGCATCAGAAATTTGCTCGGCGCACTTGTCTGGTCCATACTTGAAATCCAGCAGATAGATATCTGTGAAGCCAGCCAAAAGCCGTGCTGTCTCAGGGCTATAGTACGTGTTTGAGTTCCAGACGACAGGAATATTCACGTTAACGTGCTTAAAGGTTTCAAACCACTGCTGAAGCCACGGCGTCGGTTCTCCACCCACAAGGTTAGCATTTCTGCAACCATTCCTACGCAACTGCTCAACTTGTGTCGCTAAATCCTCAGGCTCGTACACTTCGCCGTTTTCCATCCATTGGGAAATCCTGTAGTTTTGGCAATGTTTACATCGCATTGTGCAGCCCATGGTGAAAATGGTTCCAGATGGCACAAGCTCTGGCTCTTCGCCCATGTGCTCAAAAATGCTTGAAATAGTTATCTGTGAACCGCACTTGCAATAGCCAACCTCTCCTTCCAGCCTATTTATACTGCATCTGCGTGTGCAGAAATGACAGTTTTGAAGAATTCGTTTGGCGATTTCGATTTTCAAATCCAAAAACGAGTTTTCACTTGTTTCCAGTTCTTCAATTTTCAATCGTTCCGCATCGATTTCTTTCTCAATTTTGCAGAATCTTTCGACAAGCTCTGCGTGGTTTTGCCACAGCTTCTCCATGGAATCGTTTGGAGTGAATTTGGCAGGCAGTTTTTTGGCTATCATGAACTTAGTTGGTCTTCTGTTCTGCACGACAGCGAAGTATCTGCCAAGGCTTCTCTTTGTCATTTCTTCTTCTAGCACTGATGTTGCATCAGGACGAAGAAGTTTCCACATTCTTTCTCAAATTCACATTAAACAGACGGATTATTAAAACAAGGCGTAGGGATACTTAGAGCCACTTGGGTGCAGTTTGCCCTTTATTGGAATTTCATGTCCACACACTGGGCACCGTATGTCTTTCGTCAAGTTCCATCTTGCAATCTCGAAGCTGTAACGTTTGATCAGTAGTTCATTGCAGTTTGGGCAATACGTGTTTTCGGCTGGGTGCCCAGGAACGTTGCCCACATAAACATAACTCAAGCCTGCAGCCTTTGCCACGGCATATGCTTTTTCTAGGGTTTCGATTGGTGTCGCTGGAATTGTTGTCAGCTGATAGTCTGGATGAAATCTGAGCAGATGGAAAGGTGTTTCCTTGCCGATATTGTCTTTTATCCATGTTGCAAGCTGTTCTATTCTTTCAAGGGAGTCTCCTGATTTGGGAACAATGAGATTCGTGATTTCGATGTGAATTTCATTTCTGCGCATTTCCTTCAAAGCTTGGAAAATAGGCTCGACTGAAGGCACTGCGCTGTATGTTTTGTAGAAGTCTGGGTCTCCGCCGCCTTTGAAATCAACTGTTGCCGCGTCCAAATAGGGTGCTATAGTTTTCACTGCTTCTGGCGTCATGTAGCCGTTTGTGACGAAAGTGTTGAAAAACCCCACTTGACGCGCAAGCTTTGCAGTGTCATACGCATACTCAAAGAATATTGTAGGTTCTGTGTAGGTGTAGCTTACTCCTAGACAACCGTTGTCCGCTGCTGCTTTGACAACCTCTTCTGGAGGGAAATATTTGCCCGTTATGTCTTTTTCTTGGCTTATCATCCAGTTGTCGCAGAATTGGCAACGAAAGTTGCAGCCTGTTGTGGCTATAGACATCACTAGCGCGCCGGGGTTGAAGTGTGAAAGCGGTTTCTTTTCTATGGGGTCGAGTCCTGCTGATATTGCCTTGGCATAATTGAGCGAGAAAAGTGTTCCGCCTTGGTTTTTTCTCACTAGGCAGAAGCCCGTGGCGCCGTCGCTTATGAGGCATCTTCTTGCGCACAGAAAGCACTTTACTTTTTTGTTGTCGGCTTTTTCGTAGAGCATTGCCTCGTGTAATGACATTTTGTTCACCCTGTTGCGCCTATTGTGTGAATTTATTTTCAGATTATATGCGTTTTCAGTCTGATGTTGCATGAGGACTTTCTTTGATTTCAAAGACGAATGGTTGTCCAGTGGTTTTGATGTCTAACTTGATGTTCAACAGCCCTTCAAGAAGTCCAGCCCAAATTTCAGGCTCAGTGATGAACGGTGATTTTATGAGAATGTACTTGTCTTTCAAGTAGGGATCGCCGAATCCTTGCACACGCAATCGTTTGAAGATATCTGTCCATTTTTCTCGGTTTTCTGCTTGAATTCCAAGTGTTGTTTCCATTGAGACTTTTAGGACTTGGCCTGCGCGTTCGCCGATTTCATGCCATTTTTCTTTTGAGATTTGTTGGATGAGTACGTTGATGAGTTCTAGGTTTACGAAGGCTATTCGGCTTATCCCGCTGTAGTATTCTCCTGGGAAGCGCCAGTCATAAACTCCCATGCTTCTGTAGACGTCGAGCATTTTGGAGATGAGGGGTTTGATGCCTGATTCTTTTCCCTCTCTGATTAGGGAGTCAATGTATTCGCGTTCTTCTTTTTCAAGGATTATTGTTGTTCTTTTTGTTGTTTCGTTGTTTTTGCTGATTAGTTGTTCGAGTTTTTTCTCTTTGTCCTCTTGCATACATGTTATATCTCAAGGCATATCTTATATGCTTTGCTGACGGAAGTTTACAACCGAACGATTTTTAACAAGGTTCAATTATTCGTAGAGTTGCCGATGAAGAGCCAGTTGTCTGAACCGATGATGTACTCTAGGGTATCGGAGGCAAAAAACCTAAACCATTTTTCCTTAAGTGAGTACCTGATTCCTAATCAAGTATCTTATGATCACTAACCCAATTACAAAGAGTACGAGCCCCGAAACCATTGAAACCACATAGTTTATGTCCAAAACATTGATGAATACGTAAACCACGTAGGTCGGACCTGCAAAAGTTAACAGTGCTGCCAGCACGACAAGGGCTGTTTTCCAGAAGTTTGACTGCAAGTTTATTCTGCTGGGCTTTTTGCTCTCTGGTTTTTCTTCAGTCACTGTCATTCACGTTCCATTGTTCTTTTTAGAGTTCACGTTTTGTCTTATAACCCTTCCTTTATCTCGTTGCCTAGTGCTTTCATGAGAAACTTGAACACGGAAAACCCTGCGCCTCTATCTGAACTGAAGCCGTTTGTTGCGCCTAGTAAGCATATTCCGTCTAAGCCTCTTTCTTTTGCAAGTCCCAGCATTAAGCCTGTTGCGCCGATGATTTTGCCCTTGCTGTAGATTACTGCGCCTTTCTCCATGTATTCCAAAGCAAGTTTCGTGGATGTGCCAGCCACGTACACTTGTGCTTTTTCATCCAAGATTGGAACGCCGCCTATTGTTATGATGAAGCTGCAATTCTGTTTCTGCACGAAATCGAGCACTTCATCACAAATAGAATAGTGGGCTACAACGTCATCGAAAGAAGGTTGGGTGTCGCCTGTCATGATCAAGAAATCATTTTTCTCCATTGGTGCAGCGTAGAACTCGTATCTTGGCAGGTGCGAGATGCCCTTTGAACTTATAGAGACGTAGTCTGGGAAAGAAGGCGAATACAACTCCATGAAAGGTTTGGCGCTGGAGAACTTTATCAACAGGTGAGCCGCGATTTTGCCCACGTTGCCAAATCCCGGCAGGCCTTGCACGAAAATGGGCTTCTTGAGAACTGGATTTGATATCTGCCGGAAATACGATTTGTCCATCTTGATGCACTAAACCCGATAATGTACGGCGTCACTAAAATATCTTTACGCATATGAGAATACTAATATATTCTAGGCTTATATTTCTCTTGAAGTATTCAGAGAGAAATCCTCTCCACTTTGAAGCAGCGGGGTGGGGTAGCCAGGATTAACCCGCTGGGCTCATAACCCAGAGATCAGTAGTTCAAATCTACTCCCCGCTACCAACAAACTTCTGCAGAAGCTCACATTATCTGGTCTCGTTAAAGAGAATGAAAAGAAAAGGGGATGTTGTTTGGCTATTGAGAGTTTCTATTTTACGCGCGTGTCCGAGTTCGTGTGGCTGCAGGTTTTCTGCTTTAGCTGTGCGAATCCGCCTATGAACCAAGCGTCGAAGTCGAGATCATGCAACCAAACGGCTGCGACTCCTGCCACCGGCGACTTGATTTTTGCATAGCAGCCTAGGTTGAATGTTGCTGATGTCCATATTGGGTTGGGGTCTGCAAGGTAGACTATTTCGAGGGCGTAGCATTCTGACTTGTCAAAGTACACTTGGTAGCCGTCGACTATTATTGTGTAGGTTCCAGGTCCAGACGCTAGCATTGCCACCTCTGGTGATGCGCCTGTTGCTCCGTCTATGTTCATTGTGCTATCAGGGTTGAATATGATCATGTCCAAGTCGCTTGTTGCCCAGTGCGCCCAATCTCTGTACCAGTACAGGAACACGAAAGCAAATCCGTTTGCGTCAGGTATGTTGAAGGTGTAGATATCGTCTTCTCCAGTCTTCACTGTGCCGCCGTATCTGTTGATGCTTCCTTGATAAACATCAACTTCAGCCTCGATTGGAACGCCAAGGTTGTACATGGCGACCTGACTGTCCATACTCGTAACCCAGACGTCAGTCACTTCGATGGTTAGGTCACCGACAATCACTGAATTGTAGCTTGAGAAGTCGCCTGCTAGAACCAGTCTGACAACGCCTGGCTCGAACGGTGCGTTTGAAGCGTAGAGGAGTTGTCCGTCTCCTGTGAAGTATTCGCCATAGAAGTAGTATGCAGGATCGCCTCCAGCAGCAGTAACTCCGCCTCTCTCTGGTCTTGCTATATATACTACTCCAGCATCTCCGAACGCTGGATTCTGTTCCGATGGGTCAGCAAGCACAACGTTTGACAAACTCACTTTTATTGAATCAACAGCGGCCTCGACCCAGAACGAGTAGTACTTGTACTTTCCTGGATTCAGAACTACGTTGTGTATCACTGCCTTTCCATTTCTCAAGCATATGGTTTCTATTGGTGGGAACCAGAAGTCGCAGATGTGATGAGACCACGTCGTCGGGATTTGCGTGAAGCTCATTGACTTTATGACGTCAAGAGACTTCTTCGCGTTGATGTAGCCTGCTCCCTGTTCCATTGCTGTGAATCCTGGGATGGCATCTGCGCCGTCGTATATTGCCAGCTTGATCTGAGCTGGACCCATGACCAAGCCGTTTGTCTCAATGTATGCATTGAGAAGTGCAGCTTCGCCTGCAACTTGTGGGCATGAGAATGATGTGCCTCCTCCTAGTCGAAGGTATCCATCATTTGTGATACCCAAGAAGCACCATGATCCTGTTGCCACAACTTCTGGTTTGATTCTTCCGTCCGCTGAGGGTCCTCGGCTGCTGAAGTCAACGATTGATTTCTCGTCGTGTGGGTAATAGTAGTACAAGCCAGCGTATGGTATACCGAAGGCTATGTCACCGAATACACGCTCGTGAATCGGGTCCATTGCAGCGCCCACTGCTATTGCGGTTGTCGCGCTTCCTGGCGATCCAACTTTCAGTGGTGCTGGTCCTTCATTGCCTGCAGCACATACCACTGTTATTCCGGCTGCAGTTGCAGAATCCACAAGCAGATCTTCTGGGTCCTCGCCATCAGCACCAACGCCTCCGCCCAAGCTCATGCTAATAACGTCTACGTCTGCTGCTCCCGTAACTTTCATCTGTATTGCGATGTCGATGCCCTGCATTATTGTTGAGGAGGGAACTCCTTCACCTGTGTGCGGGAATACCTTTATGCCATAAATCGAGGCGGCTGGGGCAATACCCATGCAAATCACGTTGACTCTTCCAGCCGAGTCTTTCCATGAGCCTTCTGGATCATATCTATAAATTGCTTCTCCCCATGGATGGCCTACTCGGAATGTGAGTATGGCGTGAGCTGCCATTAGGTGTGCACAGGCTGTTCCGTGGTAGTGGTTCGTTGTTAGATTGTATCCTTCGTAAGCTGTACCCACATCAGGGCTGATGTCGACTCCGCCTATCACGTTACCAGCAAGAAACGGTGATGCGGACCAGACGCCTGTGTCTATGATTACGGCAAGGCTCCCAGCGCCGTATCCCGTTTCGGCCCATATGTCGTCAGCGTTTGTCAGGTTTGCGTTCGTATATATGCTTGGAGCTGCTGACTGGATTTCTTCGATCGTCAATGGTTCTACCTCAGAATCAACAAAATCCGAGGACATTGCCGGCTCGTTGGTCACAGGGTCTAAAGGAAGCGTGAGTTTGAGGTTTTCTTCGATGGCTCCATTGGCGTATAGTCCCCTCAATTTGTCTTGGTAAATGCGAACAACACTGGGGGATGAAGCTAGTTCAAGCACTTTGCTAGCTGGAATGGAAGCAGCTAGGGCTTCAACGCTCTTGTAAGCATTAGATACTTTTCCACCTAAATCTTCGATTTTCGATTCGACTTGAGCGTTGTCTACTGTCTGAACAATCACGCTGACTTGCTCGGCTGCCTGCTTGAGCGATTCAACGACACCTGTTGTTAGTTTTTCAACTGCGCTTGCAGAAACTATGTTGCTGTTTGCCACTACTGGGGTGATAACAGCGAACATCGAAAAGATCAATATCGCTGACAGCAGAAATCCTTGAGTGTTTGCACGTCTAACAAACATATGTATCATTTAGATTTCTCTCCTTCTTCTCCTTTAATTCGGCGTACTACTAATTGTGGTGAAGTGAATAAGAATCTTATGGAAATATCTTCTATTTAGCATAGAATGTTGAACTTTATGGCACTAAGCATAATAATTTATCCAACTTCGTGCTCCTAGAAATTCGGAGATGAAGTGTCTTGGGAATAGTGTTCGCTTGCATTGCTCCGCATGGCGGAGAAATCATCCCAGACTTAGCAGGCAACATGCTAGATGCCTTTGCTCCAACCCGAAAAGGCATGGAAGAAACAGCCATCCTAATGAAAAAACAGAAACCAGACACTATTGTCTTAGCAACTCCTCACAACCTGCGATTGGAAGCAACAATCGGCATAATCACTTCAGCATTCACTGAGGGAACATTAGAAGAAAATAATAAGCAAGTTAAACTTCGATGCGAATGTGACCATGAGCTGGCTATGGCGATGCTCAGTAATGCCAAAAGATCCAAGCTTCCGATAGTGGGTGCCAACTATGGGACAAGTGAAGGTCCAGGGTCTTGCATGCCAATGGATTGGGGAACTCTAATACCCTTGTGGTTTCTTGCAGGGCAGAACCCAGATAAACTCAAGGTCGTCATCGTTACACCTTCACGAGAGATACCCTTACAGAGACTTGTTCGTTTCGGGCAGATCATTGCTGAAACCGCGCAAACTTTGGGCAAGAGAGTTGCTTTTGTAGCGAGTGCTGATCAAGGACATGCTCACAAAGCCGATGGACCTTATGGTTTTCATGACGCATCTGCGAAATACGATGAGATCGTCAAGAGTGCAATTTCAGAGAATAGGCTACAAAGCCTATTTGACTTGCCTCAAGAGTTCATAGAGAATGCTAAGCCAGACAGTCTGTGGCAATTGGCAATCTTGCGTGGTGTCCTGAAGAGTGTTAAAATGAACAGTCGCCTATTGTCGTATCAGGTGCCCACGTATTATGGAATGTTGTGTGCGGTCTATTTGCCTAAGAAGTAGAAGGAAATTTCTGCAAAAAGAAGGGTGATCTATTGTCAAGTGCTCTTCAGTATGTCGTCGATTGAAAGACCTTTCAAAGGAAGATTTTCTATTTGGATTTGTTTGCCGTTAATGTTCAGATTATCGGCTTGCATGAATGATTGCCATAGTTTTGCTTCAACTGCTTTCTGTCGCAGATTCTCTTTGACTTTCCTGATTAATTTGATTCTTTCGGTCGTGGGCATTTCGAGCAGATCGATTTTTCTGTTCTTTTTCTTGCCAAATGACGTCATCGTTTTTCCTCTTTTATAACACCTTATCGCATATCTTAATAAATCACTTCTTTCCCAATCAGAATATATCGAAAATAGATACAGCTGCTTCAGTTAAGAAATCAAACTGTAATATTCTGTTAAATTTGTGGGCGGTAAGTTAGGCTCTTCCTTTCTCTTCTTTGCCGAAATACGTTGTCCACTTGAGTTTGCGGGCATCTCTTCCAAATTTCAGCGAACTCTTTCTGCACTTGCTTGAGCAAAACCATAAGATTGATCCGTCGTTCTTGACGAACATCATTCCTGTGCCTGCGTGGAATTCGCTGCCGCAGAATGAGCATTTTCTTGGTTTGGGCACAAGCATTTCCCCTACATGTTTTTGTTTCCGTTCTATCTAGTGATTTTCTTTGCTTCTCTTTCGGTTTCTCTAAGCATTAGAATGTCTTGGGTTCGAATAGGTCCTTTCACGTTTCGGGTTATGATGCGTCCCTTATCCTTTCCTTCCAGAATGCGTATTCTGACCTGCGAAATCTCGCCAGTGACGCCTGTACGTGCGATGACTTGGATGACTTCTGCAGGTGTCAACGCTTCTTCTTCAGCTGGCTTCTCGGCTTTCTCTGGTCGCTCCGCCTTTTCTTCCTTGCTCATGACGCGGGTCCTCTTTGAATCTGCTCGATTCTTGTGACTATTTCCTTGATTAGTCCTGTTGCTTCTCCTTCCTTTGCGATGGTTGCAGCGGCAGCTGGAACGTCTATGCCTATGGCTTTGCCTATCTGCTCCTTTGTGGGGACAAATATGTAGGGCACTTTTCGTTCTTCGCATAAGAGTGGTAGGTGTGCGACGACTTCTGGTGGGTCAACGTCTTCTGCTATGATTACGAGTTTTGCTTGTGCTCTTTCGATCGATTTTGTTGTTTCGTTTGTGCCTCTTTTTATGCTACCGGTTTTTGCAGCTATTTGCAGGGCTTCATAGGCCGCATCTGCAAGTTCTTTCGGCACGTCAAATTTGACGTAGAATGGTTTGGACATAGGCCTCATCCTTCAAATGCACAGTCTAATCGATACTTCTTATTTATGAAGGTTTCTACCTATCATGTTCCAGCCTCTCAACGGTCCGGTTTCAACCTCGCGTCTTGTGCCACTGGCGTTTGTTGCTCTCGAGTCAAGTCTTGTTAACCAATAGGAATTTCGGAAGTATTTTTGTCCGCTCTTTTGCCGTAGTAAACTTTTGGTATGTCCAATAGTGATAAAACCTTGCCCAGTTTAGCTTTAGCCTTAGAAAGGTTTAAATAAACAGTCTCGTTGAGACTCCATGCTTTTCGAGGGGAAACAAAAAGGTTGCAAAGACTAGGTACTGTTTTGCATATGAGTCAAAGCCGAAACATTATAGTGAAAGTTGAAAAAGTTCCTAGGGTTGGCGAGATTGTCGTTGATGAGAACTTGAAGCCTGTCGGAAAGGTTTTCGACTTGATCGGTCCATTATCTTCGCCTTATGCTTTGGTGAAATCTTCAATTAAAGAGCCTGAAAGACTGGTGAATGCGAGGCTGTATGTGTCCCCTCAAAGAGGAGAAAGGAGAAGGTAAGCGTGAACGATGGTGAAGTTCGTGAGGATGTTGATCCTCAGTCGCCAGCACAGCATGCTGAATCGGTGAAGGTGCAATGTTGTCCAGAATGTGGCAGTTCCAGGCTGATGCGGGATTATGAGTGTGCTGAAATAGTCTGCATGGATTGCGGGTTTGTAGTGGCCGCCAAAATTGCTGATAGAGGACCGGAATGGAGGGCTTTCGACGATGAGCAAAGAGCCAAACGCACTAGAGTTGGTGCGCCCCTGACGTACACGATTCATGACAAGGGTCTATCAACAATGATTGATTGGCATGACCGGGACATCTATGGCAAGAGTTTGTCGCCTGGGCAGAAGGCTCAAGTTTATAGGCTTAGGAAGTGGCAGCGTCGTATTAGAGTTTCAGATGCTACGGAGCGTAATCTTGCTTTTGCGCTTTCGGAGATCACAAAGATTTCGAACAACCTGAATCTTCCTAAAAATATCCTTGAAACTGCTTCTGTAATTTATCGGAAGGCTGTCAAGGAACGATTGATACGGGGAAGATCGATTCAGGGCGTGACTGCTGCAGCAATCTATTTGGCTTGTAGACAGTGTGGGTTGCCGAGGACGTTGGAGGAGATTGCTCAGTCATCTAGCGTGAACAAGAAGGAAGTGGGTCGTAGCTATCGTTTCTTGATCAGGGAGCTTGACTATACTATTCCGCCTCTTAAGCCTAGCCAGTACATAACGAAGTTTTCGAACCAGTTGACCATGCAGGGGAAAGTGGAGGAGATTGCTCACAAAATCTTGGTTGCTGCGAAGGAGTTGAAGTTGACTTCGGGTCGTGGTCCTACTGGTATTGCTGCTGCTGCAAGCTATATTGCTTCGGTGTTGACGGGTGAGAGGAAAACTCAGAGAGAGATTGCTGAGATAGCGCAGGTAACTGAAGTCACTATTAGAAATAGGTACAAAGAGCTTGTTGGGCGTCTATCGTTCGAGATGACTGTCTAACTTTTTCCCTTTTTTTTCTTTTTTTTGTTTCAATTCAAGCTAGGTTTATCATTGCAGTGTCTTGCAAAACACATTTTAGACTAGACAGCGTAATAGCCTTTTGAGGGATAGGAGTTGGTTAGCTGTCCAAAATGCGGTACCGAAGTGCCTACTCCCATCAAGACATGGCCTATCCCCTCTCGCAAACCCTTGGGGAAGGGTGAAGAACCTAGGCTTTCTGGGATATTCGAATGTCCGAATTGCAGGGCTAGGTTTAGGGCTGCTGTGGAAGTTAAGGCGGGTGTTGAGAAGGCAGCAAGCATTAAGACAGTGGTTGAGAGAATCAAAGGTATACAGGGAGAGCTTATGCAGACTTTGAAGAATTTGCGTGAGAAGATTAAAACTTTGGAGACTGAGCGGTCTGATTTGATGATTGAGATTGATAAGCTCAAGAAGGTTGCAGATGCTAGGGTTAATGTTCTTGAGAGCGAAGTCACGATGCTGAGGGAAGAAGTGAAATCATTAAAAGATCTTTTGGGGTACAGTGGGGAATTGGAAAAATAGGTTTTTCTGTTCAGATTAGGCTGCTGCTGTTGTCAGGTATTTCTTGTAGAATTCCTGTGCTTTCGCTACTGCTTTTTCTGCTCTTTTAACGATCATGTATTTCATGCCTGAGACTCTTTCGCTTTCGCTGAAGTATTCCACGACTTTTTTTGGGTTGCCTTCGTAGATTGCGAGTCCGCCTGCGATTTCGTACCAGACTCTTGCTCTGCTCATGTTCTTGTCTTTTTCATATTTCTTGGCATTTTCCACGGCTTCTTTTATCGAGATTTCGATTTTTCTAGGGTCAAGAAACATAGTGTTAATCAAGGCTTCATAGGTTTCTTTATCGCCGCCGCAAATCTGTTCAAGCTCTGTTAATCCCGCTGTTATAGTGCTCAATTTTCCTTCTCCTTGTTTTAGATTTTCCCTGTTAAGGCTATTCTGAGCCTTCTGTGCCCAACTTCTTATGTTAGGGTTAATTTAAAGCTATGTATAAACAAGCGGTAATTTTAAAGGTTTGTCCTTATATTGTGATGGTGTGCCGTACAGATTCACGTTTGACCTTTCGAGGGTTCCCAAATTCTTTTTCAGAGAGGTAGCTAGGGTCAGTCTTCAGAAGGGTGTGCACAAAAGGGTGAGCGAAATCACGCAGAACATGATAACAAGATTCAGGATTCAGGAAGCAACTGGTCTCAATCTTTCTGATGCTGTTTCTCTTCTTGAAGACTTGATAGATTTAGAAGTTAGAAACATTGTTGAGAGAGAAAGGTTCATGCAAACGCGGAAGCGGGCGCTTTTTCTGCCGCACTGCTCACGAAAATATATGGATGGGCGGTGCAAGGCGGTTTTTGATTCAAGCATCTCCTCCTATGTGTGTGCACATTGTTCCTCTGATTGTTTGGTGAACAAGGCTGTTTGCGTCGCGGAGAAGAAGGGATATGACGTTTATGTTGTGCCTGGCGGGTCTTGCATTCCTACGATTCTGAAGAGCAGGCATTATGATGGTGTGGTGGGAGTTGCTTGTGGAGAAGAGATACAGCTGAGCGGTGAATACCTGAGAGACACGGGTTTGGCGGGTCAAGCAATTCCATTGTTGAAGAATGGTTGTTCGAACACGGTTTTCAATATTGACAGTTTGGCTAAGACTCTGTAGTGGAAACGGATTGCTTTACAATTTCTCTTCTGAAAGCGACAATTTGAATATCTCAAGAAGAGAACTGAAGACCATGGAAGTAACTTCTTCTTGAAGTCTCTTCATGTTTTGCGTAGACATCCATAAATTCTGTTTTTTTCGTCAACACTTGCACACAAACGATTATGTAGTTGCTGAATTCTTGAATACAAGTTGGATGGAGAGGAGCGAGAAAAACAGCTCGATCGTAGTATGAAAAAAGGGTTGGATCACAGTCCGAGATAGACAGGGAATTTCAACAACAGAACACACTGAGTTGGTCTGCGATGCTCCAGTTCGATCACAGTACATCCAGGGTTCCGATTAAGCCAGACCCTCCTTTCCTCGTCTCTGCGTCGAATACTGCGAACCAAAAGAATGAATAGGTGGAAACGATGAACTAGCAGGGGGTTCAAGCATGGTGAGGAGGTCAGCGTTCGATCGAATTCTCCGAGAGATGCAAGAGATACGCTATCGGCTCGATGATATTGAAAATTCTATATCAAAGTGGAATCCTCAGCCGTTGGAAATTTCTGAATCGGAGTTGCTCTCTTTGCCTGATCATCTTCGAAGAACCTATTTGACTGTGGCGTCTAAAGGCGAATGCAACGCGACGAAAGTGGCAAACGTAACTGGGCGCTGTCGTGCAATTGAAAGCAGCTACCTGAACCAGCTGGTTCGAGCAGGTTGGTTGATGAAACGAAGGGACTCAAAAAAGACACATTTTCGTCTAGTCTCGAGAATGCAGAAGAAAAAGACCGAAGCAAATACGGAAATACGCAGGTGTAAACCTGTGAGATCTAGTAAGGAATTCCCAACCTGTCAAAAGAACCAAAAAGACAATGTTGCACCTCGAAAGATGAGCATAAAGTGCTTGTCGTCGGATTATGATGGAACAATAAGTCCACTGGACGTTTCGAGAAGCGAATCACATGTGCCGCTGGAAACAGGCGTAATGCTCCGGCAAATCGGCAGACTCATGCCAATCTCAATAATCACTATGAAAGATTTATCGTTCGTAATGCCAAGGACACCCTTTGCCCACGCATGGTCAGCAATTGGAGGACTGGAAATGCAGGTCGGCAAACGGATTTTGAAGAGAGAACGCTTGGAAACACTACTGCCGAGTATTTCACTTGCCATTGACTATGCTAGAACACACATCACTGCTCTAGGCGTCGAGATCGAAGAAAAACAAGATTCCGAAGGGCACACTGTCGCTTTCTGCGTAGATTGGCGCCGAACGAAAGATACAAAGGTGGCGAAACGAGAAGTTGAACGTATCGCGAGTTACTGTGAAGGGCTAGGATTGAAGTTGTCGAGATATCAGAATCAGCCATTCTACGACGTGTACCCCGTTGCTCCCGACAAAGGCAGGGCTTTACAGGAAACGCTTGAGGAGCTAGCGGTGAAGAGCGGCATATTGTATTTGGGAGACTCAGAGATGGACAACTCGGCGTTCCGAGCTTCTGATATCAGTTTAGGTGTGATCCATGAAGAGACGCCCTTGCAGGCTCTTGATTGCGATTATCTTTTAAAGTTCGAACATGTTCCACGTTTTTTGAAAACCCTTATTGCAAATAACCTTCAGTTTAGTTCCGATTTTCCTATGATCAAGATCAATCCTCATAGGGACGAAAGGACCTGCACTAGTTGACGGTAAAGAATGATCTATCAAATAGATTTATGAGCTTACAGGAATTATAATTCGAGAGTCTATGCGCCTCTAGTTCGGGGGGAGCTCGCGCCAAAACAAGGTTTCGTAGGCCTCAAGTGAAGTCAAAATGCTGAAGAAGCGAATCGGGGTTATAATGTATGAGACTAGCAGAAGCAAGGGACAAGAGCTAGTTGCGCAAAGAATGGTTAGGGATTTCATTAGGCTTGGACATGAAGCGTTTCTCGTCACGAGCCTCTACCATGATGGCGCGAAAACAGCGTCTTCACCAAACTTCTCCAAATCTAGAGGGTTCTTGTACACGGAGCGAGACCGCGAACTTGGCATACCAGTAATTAGAGTGGACAGTTATGTGGCGAGATGGCCACCTCGCCGAATAAACTTCAGAGATTTCATCTCAATCTTGGAGAGAATAGTAGATGGTTTCCACTTGGATGTTTTGATCACGCATAGCACTTTGTGGAATGGTCCAGAAGAAGTTGCCAGATTTATAGAATGGCGGCGATACATGAAAAGAATCGGCGGATATCGAGATCCTCTCGTTTTCTGTCACATGTCTCATTTTCAGGAACCGTCACCCAAGAGGTACTCTTTGACTGAAAGATCTTTCAGAGTAGCGTGGAATAGGCTCACGCTTCCGCAGATCTTCTCAACTGCCAACCTTATTCTTGTGGTCACGCCGCTAGAAAAAGAGGCAAAAGTGAAAATGGGAGCGAAACCTGAAAGGTGCTTTTTGTACCCTGGCGGTGTGGATGAAGAAGCGTTTGAGCGATATTCGAGAGGCAATGCTCAGAGTGTGAAAAACTTCTTAAAACGATTCAAGATTGACGAGGGCAGCAAAATAGTATCTTACTTAGGCAGTCTTGAAGAACGCAAAAACCCACTTGCGATCCTTAAAGTAGCAGAAATGCTAAAGGAAAGAAAGGATATTCACTTTGTGATCGCGGGGAAGGGTGAATCACCTTATTCCAAGAGGGTCATCGAGACCGCGCGTAGTCTGCCAAACGTAACGTATCTTGGAGAAGTGAGCGAGCAACAGAAAATACTCCTCATAAGATCTTCTTATGTCAACATTCTTCTGAGTCGCTCAGAGGCTCTTGGATTGGCGCAGCTGGAGTTCATGTATTCAGGGATTCCCGTTATCACATCAGGAATTGAAGGACAAGCTTGGCTTGTTAGAGATGGTGTCGAGGGCATCCACGTGAAAGGACCCGACGACATAGAGGGTGCAGCGACCGCAGTGACCAAATTGGTCGAGAACTCAACCCTCTGGAGTGAGATATCAAGCAACGCCAAGAAAAGAACTGCAGATTTGACCGCATCAAAACTGACTGAAGAACTCGATGAGGCATTGTCAAAAGAACTGATCAAAGAGAGAGGACTAGTCGCGATCCCTAGTGAGGTTAGGGCAACCATAGCCAAACCTGAGAATGTTTTGAAGAGTTGGTCATCAGGTAGTTGGGGAGTCATAGCTACACGCCGAAGACTGTTCATCAGAAGAGGCTTTATCTCTAGGAAAGTCATCGAGATTCCTTACACAAATGTCACGTCAATTGAACACACGAGGAGATACCCATGGAAAACTCTCATCGCCGGATCTCTTGTTGCTCTACTTC
>Ga0335070_10000689_pt1 | contig 38236 bp, 33 predicted proteins | sample Lox_Sample_13_FD_206722 | JGI IMG/M metagenome (GOLD analysis project Ga0335070, IMG submission 206722) | Soil microbial communities from Loxahatchee National Wildlife Refuge, Florida, United States - Lox_Sample_1.3 | ecosystem: Environmental > Terrestrial > Soil > Wetlands | place: USA... | reverse complement strand
ATTCGATCTATGTGACTGTTGCCAGATGCAACGCACCCACACGGGTGCGGCGGAGACGCCTGCTATCATTTGCAGACGGCGCGTCGCCTGCGCCGACAACTTGCCGGAGGAAAAACGTGAGACAACCCATCGCCGCGTTCTGCGTTGCGCTGATGTGCGTTGCGGTCGTGCCAAGCCCGGCCGATGCATGCACCAACCTCATCGTCACCAAAGGGGCCTCGGCCGACGGCTCGACGTTCATCAGCTACATCGCGGACTCCCACGACCTCTACGGCGAGCTCTACCTGCAGCCGGGCGGCGTGTTCCCGGCCGGCGCCACGCGCGACATCATCGAGTGGGATACCGGCAAGTTCCTCGGCCGGATTCCGCAGGTCCCCAGCACGTTCTGGCGCGTCGGCAACATCAACGAGCATCAGGTGTCGGTCGGCGAGACGACGTTCGGTGGGCGCGAGGAGCTGGCCAAGCCCGAGAAGAGAGCGGTGGTGGACTACGGATCTCTGATGTACATCGCGTTGGAGCGCGCGAAGACGGCACGCGAGGCGATCAAAGTCATGACGGACCTCGCGACCGAGTACGGGTACGCGTCCGAGGGCGAGTCGTTCTCGGTGGCCGATCCGAACGAGGCGTGGATGCTCGAGATGATCGGCAAGGGCGAGGATGGCCTCGGTGCGCTCTGGGTCGCAGTACGCATCCCGGACGGGACGATCTCGGGCCACGCCAACCAGTCACGCATCCACCGGTTCCCGCTCAACGATCCGGCGAATTGCCTGTACGCCAAGGGCGTCATCTCGTTCGCGCGCGAGAAGGGTTGGTTCTCGGGCAAGGACGAGGAGTTCTCTTTCGCCGACACCTACGCCCCCGCCGACTTCGGCTCGCTGCGAGCGTGCGAGGCACGCGTGTGGAGCATGTTCCGGCGCGCCGCGCCTTCGGCGAACCTCGCGTTCGACGAGGTCAAAGGCGTGCCGCCGCCACTGCCATTTTCGATCAAGCCCGACCGGAAGCTCACGCTCGCCGACGCGATGGCGCTCATGCGCGACCACTTCGAGGGGACACCGCTCGACATGACCAAGGACATCGGCGCCGGGCCGTTCGCCTGTCCGTATCGCTGGCGCCCGATGGAGTGGGAGGTGGACGGCGTCAAATACGTCAACGAGCGGGCCGCCTCGACGCAGCAGACGGGTTTCTCGTTCATCTCGCAGCTGCGCTCGGCGCTTCCCGACCCGATCGGCGGCGTGCTGTGGTTCGGCGTGGACGACACCTACTCCACGGTGTGGACGCCGATGTACTGCGGCATCCGCGAGATCCCGCACCCCTTCGCGGTCGGGGTTGCCGACCTCCGGCACTTCTCGTGGGACTCGATGTTCTGGGTGTTCAACTGGGTCAACAACTACGCCTACTCGCGCTACTCCGACATGATCGTGGACATCCAGCAGGTGCAGCGCGAGCTCGAGGGGCGCTTCCTCGCCGACCAGCCCGAAGTCGAAAAGGCAGCGCTTGCCCTCTACGCGCAGGCTCCTGAGCTCGCCCGCGACTACCTGACGAAATACTCCGTCGCGCAGGGCGAGCTGGTTTACAAGAGGTGGCGGAAGCTGGGCGAGGATCTGCTCGTCAAGTACATGGACGGAAACGTCAAGGACTCCCAGGGGAACGTCACGCACCCCGAATACCCCAAGTCGTGGTACCGCCGCATCGTCGCCGACCACGGCGGCGTCATCAAGGTGCCCCCGACACCGACACCTGCGCCGACCCACTGAGAGAGTTTTCTTTCCACTGCGTGGAGGCCTTCTTTGTTGCCCCTCGGGTTGGCGGCCCTCCTCGCTTGCGCGCCCCCGCGCGCTGCGCGAGGAGAGTCCTCGGCCGCGACCCGGCAGCGCGTCCCGGAACGGGGCCCCTCGGTGTCCGCATGAGACGGCGTCACCGACACCCCGTTCCGGATCCGCGCGCCGGGTCCCCGCGGCCTCGGACCGATTGCCGCTCCACCCGAGGGGCGAGTTGAATACCCCCCACCCGTGGTTCGTTGGTCATCGCCTGCCGGGGGTGTGGTGGGGGTTAGTGCCGCGACTCTGCCTTCTTCCGTTCCAGGGCTGCGAAATAGCCAGGCGAAACGTACCGGAACCAGATTCGAGCGGGAAACCCGGCCTTGACGAGTTCTGGCGTGATCGACTCCCGTGGCGCGACGTCACGAACAGGCACGAGTTCAACTCGAAACACGGTCCGGTCCGGACTACCGAACAACTGGTACGCCCTAACGTTCTCCGAACCACCCACAGCCGCCGCGAAGACCCGCCGAGCATCGTCGATCGGGTTTGCCGAATCGCGGCGTTCGGCTGGCGCAATGGGTGTGGGTCGGACGTTCACCGTGGGGTCCCCAACGAAGGCTCCGTCGGAACTGGAGTAAGTCAGCACCCGCGCCGTTGCTGGGCCATAGCGCCTCAGATCCGAGTATGACTCGATGAGGTCCTCGACCCCGAGCCGCTTCAGGCCCGGTGCGCTCTTCTCCACTAGCAGTTCGTGCCCAACGAACTCGAGCATTCGATGTCCGTCGCGTCCCGAGAGGATCTCGTTCGTGCCGTAGTCGTACCTTCCACCCCCGAACACGAAGTCACGGACACCGTCCCCGTCGAAGTCCTCGGCGATATCAGTGAGCATCGGCCCGGTCGCTGCCGACGCCCACAGACAGGAGACCTTGATCTTAGAGCCGGAGCGGTCCAGCCGCACCTTGAAGACCTTTGTCCGCGGCGGGTGGTCCTGCGACCCGAGAGGTTGGTCTGCTTGCACCAAGAGGGTATCGGGCCCTTCTTCCTGCAGCCAGTAATAGCTGACGCCGATCTGGCAACTGCGCAGGCGGCCGCAGCCTTCACGGACGGGCAGTTGGTTGATGAGAGCCCGTTCCATGTCCCCGACCTCAGAGGCCGGCCGAAAGCCCTGTCTCTCCGGATCGAGCGGACGAGCGAAGATCGTTGTCGCGGAATTCTCGTTCCAGAACTCCGTACCGATCACCCAGAAGCCAGGCGACGGAGTTTCCAGTTCCAGGCCCGCCGCCGCCAAGAAGGTCCTCAGGGTCGAAACGGGATCCGGTCCGCGCCACTCCGCCCTCGGCAAGTCCTTCTCGGTGAAGTGCGTCATGTAGAGGACGGTCGATCCGGTCTCGACAGCGAAATACTCGGCGACATCGTCGATTAACTCTCCCTTTCGGGGGCGAAGACGGTCGTCCTTCCAGTCTGTACGAATGAAATACTCGCCTGGATCACGGCCGAACGAGATTGCATCGGAGTGAAACGGCGTGCCGCATGGTCGCGACAGGGCGCTCGGGGTAACCCAAAGCAGCATCAGCGCGACGGCTGCGAACGTGGGCCCCTCCTTACGCCTCCGCGCCCCAACCGCAACGCCGGAGGTAAGCAACCGGACCATCGCCTGTGACACGTGCAACCTTGATTCGAGAAGTCGATAGCCACTCTATTTGCCTCATTCCGACCTTCCATGACCCTGCTTGAACTTCCTGCAAATCTACCACCCTCTCTGGAGCATCCGCCAGCGGTCTGCAAGGCCATGTTGTCGCCATCTGCCTCCAATCTCGGGTGAACCTGACCCTTCCACTGGAGTGTCAGGCTCGCGGATTTCAGTCGCACGACATCTGGCTTCGCACGCCGGTGGGGGCACTGTAAACGTCTGCCGCGAAGCCCACAGCGTTGCCGCGTGCGGGCACCGGGCGAGGCTAGTGGTGTCACCTGTCGGCGCTCTGAGGTGCGGGTGGGGGGTATTCAATCCGCCGGTGCCGCGAGTGGCCGATATCTCCGGAGCCCGCGGGTCCCGGACGGGCGAGCCGTGCCGGGGTGTCGCCGGTGCGGCCTCATGCGAACGGCGAGGGGCCCCGCCGCGGGGTGTCCCAGCCCGGTCGCTCGCGGCGACGTGAGAGGGCGAGACGCGGCTCGGCCGCGGCCCGGGGGGGCACGGGGGGTCTAGAGCGCCGGGGTGGGTGGGTGGAACGGACGCGGGACCCCCCGCCAAGATCGAGGGACGCGCAAGCCCGAGACCGGCCACCGCAGGACCGGCAACATGAAAGGCCGCGCCAGCGCCCGGGCGGCGAGAAGGGACGCTTCCACGCAGTGGATCGCAACTCGTTGGAGACGCTGACGGCAACCCGAAGAAGAAAGGAGAGCCGCCGGAGAACCGGCGGCTCCAGTCGTCACTCCGAGTACGACGGTGCTACGAGAGCTTCGAACGGACCAGTGCGAACACGCCGAACGCGAACAGCAGCGCCGCCAGGACGGCAACCCCCAGCGCCGACAGCACCGGGATGCCCACCTCCTGGAGCGAGACGCTCGCCGAGTTGTTCGTCGTGTCAGGGTCCGCCTGGTCGGCGGCCGTGATGGTGGCGGTGTTGGTCAGCTGGCCGGGCGCCGTGACCGTCGCCTGGAGCAGGAGCGTCTGCGGCGTCCCCGGGTCCACCTCGCCTACGGTCCACACGCCGGTGCCGCTGTCGTAGCTGCCCTGCGACGGGGTCGCGGACACGAACACCAGGCCGGGGGGCAGCAGGTCGGTCACGGCCACGCCGGTGGCCGCGATCGTGCTGTTGTTGGTGACCGTCACCGTGAACGTGACGGTCGCCCCGCTCTCGGGCGCGGCGTTGTCCACGGTCTTCGCAATCGAGAGATCGACCGGCAACGGCGCCGACAGCGCCATGGTGTCGATGCCGATGTAGTCGCCGTTCGTCGAGGTATCCGTCACCCAGTAGCGGAATGCGAACCTCCCCGAGTGGAAACCGGGCGGGAGCCCGGCAAGCCCGCACGAGGCCTGGGTCCACGTGCTCGGGTACCCACCCACGGCCAGCGTCGGGTTGATCGTCAGGCAGAGCACGGTGAAGTCGCCCACGCTCGAGTCGGTGGTGCCGACGTTCGTGCTGGCTCCGTTCAGGCTGAGGCGCAGCTCCAGCCTGTCGGCGGCGGGGGCGCTCGTCTCCGTGCGGGTGTAGAAGGAGAACACCTCGCCGTTCTCCAGGTTGGTGATCACGGGCGTGAGGGCCCACAGGCTGATGTTCCCACCGAACCCGGCGGCGTTGAAGTTCCCTGCCATGTAACTGTTCGCGGCGCCGCTCTGGCTCGAGAACACCGATGTGTTCCCCTGGAACCAGCTCGTGGAGCCGAGCGGGTTGCTGTTGTTGATGAGGGCCCAACCAGCGCCGGCAAGGCCGCCGACGTTGTCGAAGTTCTCGCTCATCTGCGCGCTCGCCGCGGCCGCGGCCAGGACGGCCGCTGCGACCAGCGCGACGCGTGTGATGTGTCGCATCTCGTCCTCCTTCCGCGGCCTACCAGCCGATGTCCTGCAGCAGCGGGAACGTGAGGTCCGTCGGCGGCGTCACCTCGTGGGTGAGGTCGCTGTTGATGTTGGGCTCCATGAGCTGGTTCGGGAACATGCTGGTGTCCCAGTGCGAGACCGACGAGCCCGACTGGTACGGGTTGGGCGTGTACATCAGCGCCCGACCCGAGGCGTCTGCGCCGGCCCGCACCGAGAGATTGACCCCGAGGTTGGCTAACAACCCCGAGTGCAGCCGCGACCGCGTGGCCATCGCGTTCTTCAGGGTGACGCCGTCCGCCTGCGTGATGCGGACGGTGGGGATGGTAATCGTCGGGTCGGTGCCGCCAAGCCCGGCAGGCGGCGAGCCGGCCGCGTTGTCAGCGACGAGCACGCCGACCGCGCCTGCAGCCTGGGCGTTCGCCGCCTTGACGGTGAACGTGCACGTACCGCGGTCGACGAGGGCGATCTTGCCGTTCACACCGGCGGCGTTAGGAGTCGAGAAGGCGTTGCAGGCAAGGCCGAGGTTCCCGGCGAGATCCACCACCGGCATCACCTCCGCGCCCACGCCGGGGCTCGAGAGAGCGGGGCCGAACGACGCGGTGCCGACGAGGTAGGTCCCCGCCACGCTCACAGGTGCGGAGACGGTGAGTTGTGGAGTCCCGAGCGACAGGACGGACGGGATCGCTGTGGTGACGTTCGTGCCGGTCCAGACGAGCTTGTCCGTGTTGATCGCCGACGCGACCCGCTCGGTGGCGGACATCGCGGTCCAGGTCTTGCCGGTGGAGGTGTCGAGCAGGAAGTCGTCCCAGATCGACGGGTAGCCGCCGAGCTGGGCACCCGTGCTGCCGTTCGTGTACGTCTGGAACCCGAGGCCGTGCGCGAACTCGTGCGTCAGCACGGTCACGAGGTCGATGTTCGAGCCGTGGTTGTTGTCGAGGCCAAGGTACCAGAAGATGCCGGTCAGGCACCCGGTCTGACCCAGGTTGACGTTGAACCGGGCGCGGATGTCGGGGGTATTGGCGTCGAGGTCCGAACCGGCGAACTTGTCCGCCTCCGCCTTACCGTACCAGTGGTCCGTGACCATGCCGGTCACGTTGCGCCACACCTCGGTCGCGCCGGCGCTGCCGAGTACGGCGCTGGTCGCCGTGCACGAGAGCGCCTCCCACGTCGCGAGCACGTTGATCTGCACGGTGCTCGTCAGAGTCGTGCCCCACTTGTCGGCCGCGGCCTGGAACGCGATCAGCCGCTGCTGACCGAGCGTGGTGCCGCTGTTCCCGCCGACCGGCGCCACCACCGTCGGGTCGTTGAACCCGACACCGGCCGGGTCGCCGTTCACGATCGTAATCGTCGCCGCGCCGAACGCCGGCGGCGCGAGCACGAGGGCGGCAAGGAGAAGGGTTCCGAGGCGGGCCCTAGTGGACATGGGGAACCTCCTTGCCGGCGACGCTCGGGGTTGCGGCTCCCGCTCCCGGTGCGACCGCCGCTGTCGCGTTCGCCTCACCCGTGACGCACTGCATCGTCAGCTTTCCGTCCGGCTGCCTGGTCACGACCATGAACGTCTCGAACGAACTGTCGAGGACCATGCCGACCGCGCCGCCGGGACCGACCTTGACCTCGAGCGGGCGCACCTCGAGGGGCCTGAGCGCGCGCGTGCCGACGAGAGCCTCCATCTCGCCCGGTTCGGGTCCGCGGAACTTCCCGGTCGCCGGGTCAATGAAGACCACCAACCCCGCGCCCAGGGTCGCCGCCTCGCCGCCTTGCGGCACCGCCGCCGCGACCGGCGGGGCGCCGGAGGCGGGTGGGCTCGTCTGTGCGACGGCCCCGGCCGCGACGAGCGCCAGCGCGGCCGCGACCACGAAGACAATTCGGTTTCTCATCACGTTCTCCTCCTTCGATCGGTGTTCCCCCAGGTTCGGTCGCAGCGCGCGTCCCCGGACCGGCCCGGACGCTGCGGCCTCGGTGTTCGCATCCAATCCCCGCACGGCTCCGCGCTGCCCCTGCGGGCGTGAGTTGTCGACGAAGCTCGCGTTGGTCGCTCCAGGACGGGAGCGCGAGGGCGCGGGCGTGCCGCCGGGCGGAGACGATGAGACGAGAAGCGGCCGCAGCGTCCGTCGGACCTCCGGTGACGGCGCGAGCGTGACCACGCCCGCTCCTCCGACGGCGACGCCCGCCCGCGGCGATCCGGCTGTCACTCCGGATGGCAGTGCCGACACTCGACCTCGCGCCTCCTGTCGCACGTGACACGGGGAAGAAGTTCCGACAGCCTAGCACACGATCCGTATAAGGTCGTTCGTCATGAAGTGTTGTCTCAGGTTCAGTTCACGTTTCGGATCTCACAACGGTGGCGGGCGCGGCTGCCTGTGGCGCCGCCGGTCGAGCGCCGTGCGGCTGCATCTCACGGGGACCGAGGGGGTTCCCTGCGGCGCGGCGGCCGGCCTGGAGACGGATTCCGGGGGCCCGCGCGGGGCCCGGCCGTCGCCTCCGGTGGCCGTCGAACCCGTCGGTCGGCGGGGGCCGGAGCGGGAGCACAATTGAGACCGGTGCGGCCGGCGCTGCGACGGCCGGGCGCACCGGAGGCCGGCGATGGACCCGAAGGCGCTGTGGACGATGTCGTACGGGATGTACCTCGTGACCGCGCGCGCCGGCGGGCGCGCCAACGGCCAGATCGCCAACGCCGTGTTCCAGGTGACCGCCGAGCCGCCGCGCGTCGCGGCCGCGATCAACAAGGACAACTTCACCCACGACCTGATCCGCGACGGGGGGTGGTTCGCGTTCTCCGTGCTGGCCGATAGCGTGCCGATGGAGTTCATCGGCCTGTTCGGGTTCAAGTCGGGGCGCGACGTCGACAAGCTCGCGCAGGCGACGGTGCGCCAGGGGACGCACCTGCCGCTCGTGCTCGACCACTCGATCGCCGTCGCCGAGGCGAGAGTGCTGCAGGCGACCGACGCCGGCACGCACACCGTCTTCGTCGGGGAGGTCGCCGCCTCCGAGGTGCTCTCGAAGGCCGCGCCTCTGACCTACGCCGGCTACCACGCCCGCAAGGGGAAGGCCCCGAAGAACGCCCCGACGTACCGGGGCGGGATCGTCGAGGCACCCGCGCCGTCGCCCGCCGCGGCGCCGTCCGCGTCCCTGTGGACCTGCAGCGTGTGCGGGTACACCTACGACCCCGCGCTCGGCGACCCCGCCGACGGGATCGCGCCGGGAACGCGGTTCGAGGACCTCCCGGACGACTGGGTGTGCCCCTCGTGCGGCGCACCCAAGTCCGCGTTCCTGCCCGGCTGACCCGCGCCCCGGCGCAACGCGGTCAGCGCCTCGCGCGTTCCGTCGGCTCGCCCGGCCGGTGGCGGCGCAGGCTGAACGCGGACCACGTCGAGTCGACCGAGATCAGCATCACCCACTTGAGACCCGCGTCTGCGAGCGCGTCCCACCCCTCGTCGCGGGTGAGGTCGGTCTGGATCCCGGAGGTGCCCTTCGGGAACGAGACCCAGAGCAGACCGTCCTCTGCGAGCGCTTCGACGCACCCCGGCGCGAGGCGCGCCAGCTCCGCTCTCGTGCGGACGAACACCTGGATCCAGTCGAACCGGCCGTCGAGCGTCTCCGAGACCTCGACCCGGGCGGGCAACGGCGCAAGCGCGTTCAGGTAGCCGCCCGGGGCCCCGATCACCGCGGCACGCGCCCCGGCCTTCAGCCTCATCTTCTTCGCCAGGGCACTCTCAGGCATTGGTCCTCCGTTCAGACGGCACCGGTCCGGTCACCGGCCGGGCGCCTCCCCGGCGCGGAGAAGCCACACCGCCCACGCGCAGTACAACGCCGAAGCGGGGAGGCCGACGTACGACAGTGCCAACGGGATCGTCGTCCCCCCGACGACGATCTGCCAGTGATAGACGAGCCGCAGAAGATGGAACACCGCGACGAGGAAGAAGACGGCTCCCGACAGTGCCAGGTACAACGTCGTGGCCATCCGGACGCTCCCTTCCCCGCCCCGCCTCAGTTCCAGCGCGGGTGCGAGAGGACGATCACGAGGAAGAACATGCCGAAGGCGGTCGCGGGTACGGCGAGCAGGAGCGTGAGCACGAACGCGAGCGCGTGCTGGCCGAGGCCCTTCAGTACCAGACTGCCGCCCACCACCACCGCGAGCACCGCGAGGATCCCGAGCCACAGCACGATGTTGAACGAGGACACCGTGTGGTCGCCGAGGCCGATGAAGAAGAACGTCACGGCGATCCCCGCCACCAGCGCGTCGATCGACCACGGTATCCAGAACCTCATCCGGAAATCCTCCCCCTCCGCGGCCGCCTCACCTCTTCTCTTCCTCACCGCTCGTCGTGCGAGAACGGCCCGATGATACCCGGACTCATTGCCGCTCGCTACTCGGAGCCCGGGAACGACCCAGCGGTCGGAGAGATGTGGCCGGTAGCCGGTAGGTGGCAGGGATGAAACATGCAGGCCCTCTATATCTTGCGTGCAGCCGCGCCGCCGAGAGTGGGCCGGATGCAAGGCGGACGAGGCGGGAGGAGCGGAGCGTAGCCGGAGGCTACGTGAGCATCCGATCCGCCGAGTCCAACGCCGCAGACGGTTCGCTATCGGCGGCGCACCTAGACGTCGCGGTAGCGGCGGAGCTGCTCCGCCATCTCCGCAAGCCGTCCCGCGCACCGGCCCAGCACGCTCTCCTGCGGGTACTTTCCGTCTGCCCCGCGCGCGCCCGCCGGCGCACCCATGAGCAGCTCGATCCCCTCCTCGATCCGCGCCACCGGGTAGATGTGGAACCTCCCCCTCTCGACCGCTGTGACTACCTCGGGGTCGAGCTGGAGGTCGGCGACGTTCGACTCCGGGATCAGCACGCCTTGCGTTCCGGACAGCCCGCGCTGCGCGCACAGCGCGAAGAACCCCTCGACCTTCTCGTTGACGCCGCCGATCGCCTGCACGCGCCCGTTCTGGTCCACCGAGCCGGTGACCGCGAGGTCCTGTCGGATCGGCGCGCCCGAGAGCGCCGAGAGGATCGCGTACACCTCCGTGGAGGAGGCGCTGTCCCCGTCGACTCCCCCGTACGTCTGCTCGAACGCGATCGACGCGCTCATCGAGAGCGGCATCTCGGCGGCGAACGTGCCCCGCAGGAACCCGGAGAGGATCAGGACGCCTTTGTCGTGCGTCGGCCCCGACAGGCGGGCCTCGCGCTCGATGTTGACGACGCCCTCGCGCCCGAGCGCGACGCGCGCCGTGACCCGACCGGGCAGGCCGAACGCGTGGTACCCGAGGTCGTAGACCGCGAGCCCGTTGACCTGGCCGACAGCGGTGCCCTGTGTGGCCACGACGAGCACGTCGTCCATCATCAGCTGGCCGAGCTTCTCCTCGGGCAGCGAGTGGCGCTCCCGGCGCTCGCGCACCGCTTCCCGGATCTCCTCGCCGTGCACGGCGCGCTTGTTCTGGGCGCGCGCCAGGTACGCGGCCTCGCGCAGGATGTCGGCGACGTCGGAGAAGCGTGCCGAGATCTTCTTCCGGTTGCGGGCGAGCCGGACCGCCTCCTCGACGAGCGCCGCCATCCCGCCGCGGTCCAGGTGCGGCAGCTTCTCGTCGCGGACGATCTTGGCCATGAGCGCGAGGAAGTCGGCGACCTGAGCCCGCCCGTTGGGCATCTCGCTGTCGAAGTCGGCCAGCACCTTGAAGATCTTCCGGAACTCCTCGTCGAGGTCGTGCAGCAGGTCGTAGAGGGCGCGGTCGCCGATCATCACGACCTTGACGTCGAGCTCGACCGGCTCGGGCTGGAGCGCGTTGCCGGAGAGAGCGAACAGGATGTCGCGCGGCCGGATCACGACGCGCCGGTAGCGGAGCGCGCGCTTGAGCGCCGGCCACACGCCGGCCTCGGAGACCGCGTCGAACGCGTTGATCGCGAGGAACCCGCCGTTGGCGCGCAGGAGGGACCCGGCCCGGATGTGCATGTGGTCGGACGTGGACTGCAGGTTGTGGCCGACGCGGGCCTCGATCGTGCCGAAGAGGTTGCCGAACGTGGGCTCGGTCTCGATCACCACCGGTCGCCCTTGGGTGGCGCCGTTGTCCACCACGACGTTGACCCGATAGCGGAGCAGCGGGTCCCCGTCAGGCTCCGGCTTGGACGCGAACAGGTCGAGGTGCTCCTGGATGTCGGCGAGCACCTCGTCGAGGAACGGCGTGGCGCGGGGGTCCTTCACGCTCTGGGCGATCGCGCCCAGCGCCTGCTTCAGCGTCGGCTCGATCATCGTGCGCCGCAGCTGCTCGGCGCGGGCGACCATCTCGTCCCGCAGCGTGGTCACCTCGTGGAACACCCGCTGCAGCTCCTCGGACAGCTTCGAGTGGACTTGCTCGATCGAGGCGGCGCGCTCGCGGTCGAACTTCCCCTCCTGGGCGAGGCTCTGGACCTTGTCGAGGGTGACCGGGCGCTCCTCGACCACGGGGAGGATCTCGGGCCGTGTGACCGAGCCGACCTGCACCTGGACGAGGGTGAACCCGGCCTCCCGCACGCGGTGCTCGAACGCCTTGATGAGCTCCTGCTGCCGGCTCTTGAGGTCCTCGATCGCGAGATCGAGGCGCTTCTGGTACTCCTCCCCCTCGAACATCCCGGGCATGTTGCCCGACAGGTCGCGCAGCAGCTTCTCCAGGCCGTCGCGCAGCGCGACGCCCCGGCCCGCAGCCAGGCGCAGCAGCCGCGGCTGCTCGGGGCGCGCGAAGTTGTACACGAACAGCAGGTCGTCCGGCGTCGGGCCCTCGTCCGCCAGCGGGCGGATGTGCAGCTCGATGGCGGTCATGCGGCCGGTGCCGGTCAGCCCGGTGACGAAGACGTTGAACCCCAGCGACGAGACCGAGAGGCCGAACCCGAGCGCGCGGACGGCGCGTGCCTGGCCGATGATCCCGCTCGAGGGCTCGATCTTCGAAGTGGAGTCGGCGGGCAGCCACTCATCGGGGCAGCGCCACCGCAGCTGGTCCTTCCCGAGCTCTCGCGCCATGTGCGACCCCTCCCACCCAGTCAACAGTTGACAGTTCACAGTCGACAGTCAGGAACCGACGAGAACGTGCTCCGGCGCCGAAGCACGATCGGCGCATCGGCTTCGCCTCTACTGTCAACTGTCGACTGTCAACTGTCAACTAAGTGCCGGGGGCAGGCTCTCCGGGGCCGGCTGAGCCGCCGGTAGGGCGCGGCGCGCGACGAGCGGGACCACCACGATCGCCGTGAGGACGGCGAACGTCACGCCGAGCGACGCCATCCAACCCATGCTCTGCAGCCCAGGGTAGTGCGTCGTCACGAGGGTCCCGAACCCCACGATCGTCGTGAGGGCCGAGAGCAGGACCGCCCGCGAGGTCGCGGCGAGCTCCGGAATCTGGGCGCCCTCGCGAACGCGGTGGATCATGTAGATCGCGTAGTCGCTGCCGACCCCGATCACCATCGTGATCACGAAGACGTTGAGCAGGTTGAGCGGGTAGCCGACGATGGACATGACGCCCAGCGCCCACAGCACGCCGCTCGCCACCGGCATGAGGCAGATCAGCGACGAGCGCAGCGACCGCGAGTCCCACAGCAGGAGCCCGAGGACGAGGACAAGGCCGAGCCCACCCGCGAGCGCGGCGTCCTCCCACACCGTCTGGCGGAGCCGCTGCGACACGAGGTTGACGCCGGTCAGGTGAGCGCCCGGCACCTCCCTGACGAGAGCCACGAGCTGCGGCGGCGCCTCCCGGCGCCACTTCCCCGGCGGCGCGAAGACGTTCACCACCGCCGTCACCCCGGATGCGGAGGGGCGGACGGACCTGTCGACGACCTGCTGCACCGGAGTCCCGCGCCAGACGTCGATCGACACCGGACCGCTCGGGCGCATCGCGTCGTCGAGCGTGCTCATCCCCGCCGCGAACGCCGAGGGCACGAGGCCCGCCTTCTCGAACGCGGCGGCCAGGTCGCGTTGGACACGGGCCGGGTCGGTGAGCTCGCGATGGGACGCGATCCAGGCCAGAGAGCGCTCCTGCGCAGCGCGCGGCGGGACGAGGTTTGCGACGGATTCGTACGAGGAGATCACGCCTCCTCCGACCAGGGCATCGAGCCCGGCCGCGAGTCGCTGGACGCGGTCGAGCGCGGACTGCAGGTCGGGCGCCTCGAGCCTGATCATCATTGCGTTGAAGGAGAGCCCGAACGCCTTCGAGACCCGCTCCTGGACCGCGACGCCCTGGTTGGAGGGGGACCGCAGGTTGCGCACGTCGTCGTCGAAGCGCAGGAAGAACAGCGCGCCGAGCGAGCACACGGTCGCAGCGCCTGCGGCCGCGAGCACGGCCCGCGAGTGCCGGTGGGCCCACGAGAGCAGCGGATCGAGCCGGAGCCATGCGGAGGGCGGCGTGGGCGCCTGGCGCCGATCGAAAAGGGTCACCAGCGCCGGCAGGATCAGGAACGCAGCGAGCATCATGAACACGATCCCGCTGCCGGTCAGGAGGCCGAACTCCCGCAATCCCGTGAACCTGGTGGCGAGGAACGCGTAGAACGTCCCCACGGTGGTGACCGCGCCCAGCAGCACCGCGGGCCCCGTGCGCACGGCCATCGTGTCGAGCGCTTCGGCGGGCGCGAGACCCGCGAGGCGGCCCTCCAAGTACCGGCCGTACGTCACGATCGTGAAGTCGATCCCGAGGCCGACGAGGAGCGCCGAGAACCCCGAGGTCGCGGAGTTGAGCTCGCCGAGCGTCAGCGCCGTGAATACGAACGTGAGGGCGAGCCCGGTCGCCAACGGCAGGAACGCGTAGTGGGCGGTCGCGAAGCGCCGGTAGGCCAGGAAGAACAGGAGGAGCACGCCCACGACCGACGAGAAGGAGTTCGACACGATGTCCTTCTTGATCAGCGTCGCGTCCTCGAGGGCCGTCCGGTGGCCTCCGCCGATCTCGGCCACCGGCACCTCGTCGAGGCTCACGCCGTCCTCCTCGGCCACACGCTGCCTCACGTCCGCAATCCGGGCCTCGACGTCTCCCACGAGCTCGCGGTCGAAGTCGATGTCCTGCGCGGCGCCCTTCGGCTTCGCCAGGATCAGCACCATCCGGTGGTCGCCGGAGAGGTAGTAGCCGCTCGCGTAGTCCACCTTGAGCGAGGCCGGCGCCCGGTTGATCCGGGCCAGCAGCAGCGGCAGGAATCCGAGCGGATCGCGCAGCGCGAACTCCTTGGCGACCATGCCCTGCGGCGTGTCGAGGGCGGCCCTGATGTCGGCGGCGCGCGCGGCGAGCCCTGCCGGGCTGAGCCGCTCCTGCAGCGACGCGAGACCCTCGGCGTCGAGGAACAGCACCGCGTGGCGCAGCACCGTCTCCGCGAGCTTGACCGGGTCCTCGATGTGAGCGTCGACGCTGGCGAGGTAGGGGCTCTCCTTGAGCTCCTTCTCGAGCGCGTCCACGAAGGCGAACGTGCTCTCGAGCGAGTCCTCGTCGGCAACCGGGACCGCCACGAGCATCGTGTCGAGCGACCCGAACTCCTCGAGTACCTGCCTGAACTCGCTCACGACCGGGTCGTGCTTAGGCATCAGGTTGAGGACGTCGGTCTCGAACTTCAGGCGCGTCCCCAGGATGACGCCGCCGGCAATCACCGCGACCGTCCCCACGACCACGACCCACGGGTGGCGGTTCCCGAACCGCACGAGGGCGCGGGGGAGGACGCCGGCGAGCGGGACGCTCACCTCTCCTCTCCCACGACGATCCGCCAGAAGGTGCCGAAGTAGCTGACAAGGGAAGCGACCGTCAGCGCGAGGGCCAGCCACAGCGCGGCCTTGGAGAGGAACACCCACTGCCCGAGCTGGTAGCTCACGATCAGCAGCGCGACCGCGACGATCTGCGAGAACGTCTTGAGCTTGCCCCACCAGTTGGCCGCGATCACCACCCCCTGCTGGTGCGCGAGGTGACGCAGCCCCGAGACCGCGAACTCCCGTCCCACGATCACGACCACCATCCACGCCGGCGCGAGACCCAGCTCGACGAGGGAGATGAACGCCGCCGACATCAGGAGCTTGTCCGCGATCGGGTCGAGCAGGGTACCCGTGACGGTGACCGCCTTGGTGCGGCGCGCGATGATCCCGTCGGCGAGGTCGGTCAACGCCGCGAGCAGGAAGATCCCGAGCCCCCAGAACTCGCTTCCCGAGAACCGAGTCAGCAGCACCACAACGAGCAGAGGCACCAGGAGGATGCGCAGGAATGTCAGCGAGTTGGGGAGGTTCCACATCACCGGGCAGTATGTCCCGTGCGGATTGTAGCGTAGCGGTGTCGCCGGCGCCCGCGGTCTCCCGACCTGCGTACAATGGCCGGGTGTTTCCCCTCGCGCCTGCGCTGGGTGCGCTCCTGTTCGCGGTCGAGCCGGCGGCCGCCGCGAGCGTGAACGCCGTACAGGGAGCTGGGCCGTATTTCGCACTCACGTTCGACGCTCACGTCGAGGCGACGGGCGCCGCACAGCTCCTGACGCTGCTGCGGGAGCGGCGGGTCCGCGCGACGATCTTCGTCACGGGAAGGTTCGCCGAGACCTTCCCGGAGCTGGTGCTGCAGGCGTATCGGGACGGTCACGAGATCGGCAACCACACGTTCACGCACCCCCACCTCACGACCTGGGCCTCGAACCACCGCCACGACACGCTACCCGGGATCACGCGGGAGCGCCTGCAGGACGAGCTGCGCCGGACCGCGGCCGCCATCGAGGCCGCGACCGGGCACCCGCCGTCGCCGTTCTGGCGCGCCCCGTACGGCGAGCACAACGCGACGATCCGCGGCTGGGCCGCAGACCTCGGGCTCGTGCACGTGGACTGGACTCACGCCGACCACGATTCGCTCGACGCGCTCGACTGGGTCGAGACGCCCGGCACGCGGCGTTACATGGGGCCCGAGGCGATGGCGCGGCGCATCCTCAACTTCGAGGCGAAGAACGGCGTCTCGCTCGCCGGCAGTATCCTCCTCATGCACCTCGGCGCGAGCCGCCCCGACCTCCCCCTCCTCGAGGCTCTGCCGATCGTGCTGGACGAGACCGACCGCCGGGGCCTGAAGCCGCTGCCCGTGGGCGAGCTCCTCGCGCGCTCGGGAGGCCTCAGCGGGCGGCCAGCGCCCAGCGCTCGGAGCGCCGACCGCTGACGCGCAGGACCTCGCCCGACCGCTCGAGCTCCAGCAAGTGCCCGAGCACCTCCGAGAACGCCAGGAACACGCGGAGGAGCGTGACCCGCGGGAACACCGTCGCGATGACCTGCGAGGCCGTCGCCGGCCCGCCCCGCAGCGCGGCGCGCACCTCCGCCGACCGGCGCGCCTGGCGACCCCGGAGCGCCGACACCTGTGCCCCCACGTCCGTGATGCACGGGCCGTGCGCGGGCAGCAGCAGGTTCGGCCGAAGCTCCTCGAGCCGGCGGAGCGTTCCGGCGTAGGCGGCGAGCGCCTGGAACGGGCGTCCGGGGCACTCGGGGTCCGTGTCGACGACGGCGTTGGGCACGACCCCGTCGAGGACGACGTCGCCGGTCGCGAACGCGCCGGTGGAAGCCAGCTCGAACCCCACGTGGCCGGGGGTGTGCCCGGGGAGGTGGTGGACGCGGATCGGCCCGTGTTCGTGGGGGACGTCGCGGCCGGCCGCCAACCACTCCGACGGAACGACCGGCCGCGCCGTGCGATCGAGCAGCCGCAGCGACGCGACGAGCGCCAGTCGCCGCGCCACCGGGAGCCCCGCGAGGCGGAGCTCACGCCAGAGGAGCGCGTAGCTCCTCCGGAGCCGGAGGTTCCGCCTCTCGAAGGGGTGGGCGGCGACGGAGGTGCCCAGGGAGGCGAACCGGCGGGCGAGACCGAAGTGGTCGTGATGGGCGTGCGTCACGAGCACGCGCCTCACGTCGCACGGGCACAGGGAACGCTCGGCGAGGGCCGAGGTGAGCGCCCGCCAGGCGGGCGCCGTCGCGGGACCGGTGTCCACGAGCGTCAACGGGTCGCCCAGGAGCAGGTACACCGTCACCGGTCCGATCGGGTACGGCGTCGGCAGCGCGATCGGGACCACCCACGACGGCACTCGGTCGCCGCTGCACGGCCGCCGGTCGACGGGCTCAACGCCTTCCCGCCGGCGATCCTGGCGCCCCCCAGCGGCCGGCGCGACGCGGCAGAGGTGCGCCGGCCGTCGGACGTCTCCGACTCACGCCCATGTGTCGAAGGTGGCCTCACCCTCGTACATACCGGCGATCGTGCCGGAGTACTTCGCCTCCACGATCCGCCGCTTCACCTTGAGCGTGGGCGTGAGCTCACCCGCCGAGATCGTGAACGGCTCCGACACGAGGCGGAACTTCTTGACCGTCTCGAAGCGCGCGAGGTCGCGGTTGACCTCCGACACGACCTCCTGGTACGCCGCGATCACGTCCTCCCTTTCCAGCAGCGACTTGAGGTCGGAGGTCGGGAGTCCGCGCTCGCCGGCCCACTTTGCGAGCCCCTCGTAGCTCGGCGCGATCAGCGCCACGATGTACGGCTTGCGGTCGCCGAACAGCACCGCGTTCTCGACCAGCGGGGACGCACGCAGCTTGTCCTCGATCGGCTGGGGCGCGACGTTCTTGCCGCCCGCTGTGACCAGCACGTCCTTCTTGCGGTCCGTGATCCGGAGAAAGCCGTCGGCGTCGAGCACCCCGATGTCGCCGGTCGCCAGCCATCCGTCCGCGTCCAGCACCGCCGCGGTACGCTCGGGCTTGTTCCAGTACCCCTTCATCACGTGGCGGCCGCGCGTGAACACCTCGCCGTCCGGTGCGATCCGCACCTCGGCGTCCGGGATCGGCTCGCCGACCGTGCCCAGCCGAACGCGGTCGAACCGGTTCACTGTGATCACGGGGGACGTCTCGGTGAGGCCGTACCCCTCGAGCAGCCGCACGCCGATCCCGTGGAAGAACGTCCCGACGAACAGCGGCAGCGGCGCCCCACCCGAGATCGAGAAGCGGATCCGGCCGCCGATCGCGGCGCGGATCTTCGAGTACACGAGCAGGTCGAAGACGTGCCAGGCGAGGCCGCGGCGGCCGCTCTCGACGCTCGCGAGCGCCGCGTGGACCGCGCTCCGGAGGAGCGAGCGCTTCAGCCCCGACGCGCTCGATATCTCGTGGAAGATCCGGTCGTACACCTTCTCGTAGAAGCGGGGAACTGCCGTAAACAGGTGAGGGCGGACCCGGCGCAGCGCGTCGCCGGCCTCGAGGATCCCGCAGTAGGCGATCGTCACGCCCTTGAGCAGGTAGATGTAGTCGATCAGCCGCTCGAGCACGTGCGAGAGCGGCAGGAAGGCGAGCGCGACGTCGCCAGCCGGCCACGGCATGACTCCCGCCGCGTTGATCGCGTCGAACACGAAGTTGTCGTGGGTCAGCATGACCCCTTTCGGCTCTGCGGTCGTGCCCGAGGTGTAGAGCAGGGTCGCCAGGTCGTCCGGTTGCACGGCCGCGCGACACGCCCCCAGGTACGCTTCCGCGTCGGCGTCGCTCACCGGCTCCACGCACGAGGCGAGGGTCCGCACCCCGGGAGGGGGTTCCCCGTCGATCAGGATGACGTGCTGCAGCTCGGGACACGAGGCGCGGACTTCGGCGACCTTCGAGAGCTGCTCGGCGTTCTCCACGATCATGGCTCGAGCTCCAGAGTCGGTGAGGATGGGGCGGACCTGGGATGCGAGCAGCGTCGGGTAGACCGGCACGTCGAGCCCAGCGAGGTGGAGAACGGCGAGGTCGACGACGTGCCACTCGGGCCGGTCGCCGCAGAGGAGGGCGACGCGGTCGCCCCTCCCGATCCCCAGCGCCGCGAGGCCGCGAGCCAGGCCGGCGACCTGGCGTGCGACCTCGGGAGCGTCCATGCGGCGACTGCCTCCTTCCCGCGCGTCGACGAACGCAGGCGTCGGCTTCGCCCGCAGCCAAAGCGCAAACAGGTCGAGCACCGTGCGCGGCTCGCTCACCCGGCACCCCCCCCACGCCGCTCGAGCCCCTCCATGAGGAGCCGCACGAGCGGGGCTCCCTGCTCGGCGAGCGGTCGCGGGCGCGCCGCCAGCACCCACGCGGTGACCAGCTCATCGAGTGCGCCGAAGATCGCCCGCGCGGCCGTTTCGGGCGGGATGTCGCGCCGGAACTGGCCGCTCTGCGCACCCTCGCGGACGATGCGCTCGATCAGATGCAGGTACTCCGCGACCTGCCCGCGCGCGACCTCCCGGAGGAATCGCCTACTGTGGCGCAGCTCGATCTGGAACACGTGGGCGAGGGCGCGGTCGCGCTCGAGACTCGCCAGGTGCCGCTCCACCACCGCGACCAGTTTCTGGCGCGGGTCCGAGAGCTGGCCCGCGTCGCGCGTCGCGCGCTCCAGGAACGCCTTCCCGTGCTCCTCGAGCGTCGCGATGAGGAGGGCCTCCTTGCCCCGGAAGTACAGGTACAGTGTCCCGTCCGCGACGCCGGCGTGCTCCGCCACCTCGCGCATGCGGGCGGCCGTGTACCCGCGTCTGGCGAACACCTCGACCGCCGCGCGCAGGATCGCGGCCCTCTTCCGCTCCCGCGGACCGTCGCGACGTGTCCCCCCCAAAGAGAAGCCTCCCGGTTGACTGAACTCTCATTCAGTCTCGACGAGCCGCGGGGGGTTGTCAAGCAAACGCGGTGCTAGCATACCGACATGGCAGTGGAGAGCGCGCCGGGCCTCGAGAACCTGGTGAACCAGATCGCGCACGACGTCCGCAACCACGCCTTCACGATCGGGCTGCAAGCCGAGATGGGCCAGCGCCGGAGCGCGTCCTCCCCCGAAACCAGGCAGCACTTCGACACCATCATCCACCAGGTCGACGCGCTCAGGCGGTATCTCGATTCCCTGCTGCTCTACGGTCGCCCGGTCAAGCTCGCCCCTGCGTCCGTTGATCCGGTGGCGCTCGTGGTCGAGACCGTCGAGGCCGTCAGGACGCGCCACGCGTTTGAGAGCGCGCTGCCGATCCGCATCGAGAGCGCCGGCGAGGTCGGGCGGGCGACGTGGGACGCACGTGCGGTCGGCCACGCGCTGCAGGCGGTTCTCGACAACGCGATCCGGAGCGCCGCCCCCCCGCCGGAGGTCGCGGTGTCGGTGCGCGGCGAGACGGCGCAGGTCGTGATCGAGGTGGTCGACGGCGGCTCCGGGATACCCGCCGATGTGATCTCGCGGCTCGGCGTTCCGATGGCCGTCAGGCGCGCCGGCTCGGCCGGCCTCGGGCTCGCGATCGCCCGCAAGATGCTTCAGGCCCACGGCGGCCGCCTGGAGATCGAGTCCCCGGGGCACGGCACGACGGTGCGCCTGGTGCTTCCGCGCGACGCCGCGCCGCCGGCGGTGTAGTCCGGCATGTCCGGCCTCCCCGTGAAGACGGCAGAGGAGCGGAGGAGCAGAGGGGCCCAGGAGTGGAAACTCAGCCCGTCCCATCCTTCGTTCTTTCCCTGCCGCGCTGATTCCCACCGCTGCTCCGGCGGCGACCGGCCGCGCGCAAACGGTGCACCGTGAGCGGGCCGGCCGACGCGTCTCCGAGCCCGGGCGTCGTCCGCTACCTCGTCTACCCGGATCACGCCGGGATGCGGTTGGACCAGGGCGCCGCTGCGCTCACGGCACTGTCACGCCGCCGGGTGAGGTCGCTCGCCGACGCCGGGCGGCTGTGGCTGAACGGCAAGGCGATCCGGGTCGTGTCGCGCGAGCTGCACACGGCGGATGTCGTGGACGTCCTCCAGGGAGACGAGACGCTGGCGGTGCCGCGCCCGTTGCCGCCTCGGCTCGCGGTTCTCCACGAGGACGGCTGGCTCGTCGCAATCGACAAGCCGCCCGGGGTGACGTCGCAGGCGCCGCGCCAGCGCGCGCCGGGCGAGCTCACCGCGCAGGAACGGGTGGCGCTCCAGCTCGCGGCGCGCGACGGGCGCCGTGCCGAGACGATGCTCGTCCACCGTCTCGACCGCATCACGACCGGCGTGCTGCTGTTCGCCCGCCAACACGAGGCCGCCCGGGCGCTCTCCCGCACGTGGGCGGAGGGGCGCGCGGAGAAGCGCTACCTTGCCGTCGTGTGCGGCGACCCGGGGGCGGCGGTGCGGGACGTCGACGCACCGATCTCACCCGACCGGATCACGCCGGGCCGGTTCTGCGTCACCGCGCGCGGACGGCCCGCCCGCACCGAGATCCGCCGGCTCGCGGTCTCCCGCGGGTACGCGCTCGTCGAGGTCCGGCCCCTCACGGGGCGGACGCACCAGGTGAGAGTCCACCTCGCGCACGCCGGCTTTCCCGTCGCGGGCGATTCGCTCTACGGCGGCGGCGGGAGCGTCCCGAGGCCGTTCCTGCACGCCGCCGTGCTGACGATCCCCCACCCGCGCGACCGCAGGCGGTTGCGGCTGGAGGCCCCGCTACCCGCCGACATGGCCGGGTTCCTCTCCGACCATGCGCTGCGCCTCGGATAGGGGGGAGACGGAAGAGCGAAGGCGAAACCCCCAGCGCCGGACTTGTTCCCATCCGTGTCTTCTATCTGCCGCCTTCCCTCTTCCCCTTCCGTCGCCTCGTGCCCCGTCGTCGACGCGCGAATCTCGGCGACAATGTCGACATGACGATCAAACCGAGTTGGGAAGGACGCTCGTTCGAGGACTTTCACCCAGGGGACATCTTCCGGCATCCCGCGGGCCGGACGATCACCCAGACCGACAACATCTGGTTCACGCTCCTGACGGTGAACTCGAACCCGATCCACTTCGACGCACCGCTGGCGGCGCAGACGGAGTTCGGCAGGCCGCTCGTCGACTCCACGCTGACGCTGGCGATCGCGACCGGCCTCTCGGTGACCGACCTCTCCCGGAACGGCGTGAACCTCGGCTGGGACCGCGTTCGCCTCCCGCGCCCCGTCTTCGAGGGCGACACGCTGTACGCCGAGAGCGAGGTGCTCGAGGCTCGCGCATCCCGCTCGCGCCCGACGATGGGGATCGTCCGGGTGAGGACGACCGGGCTCAACCAGTCCGGCGAGGTCGTCATCGAGTTCGAGCGGGCGATCATGGTGTACCGGCGCGGCCACGCCCCTAGCGCGCCGCGTCCGGCGGCGCGCCGCTCCGCCAGAGGGAAGAAGAGAGACGGAAGACGGTAGACGGAAGACGAAGGTCTCAGTGGCGGCGACCTCCTTCTTCGCTCTACCCTCTCCCGTCTTCCCTAGAGGATCGACTCTTCCTTGAGCGAGCGCGTCATGAGAGCCGTGACCGCCTCGCGCGGCGCCAGCGTCCCGTCCAGGATCGCCTCGACGGTGGAGGTGATCGGCATGACGACGCCGTGCCGGCGGGCGAGCTCCGCGGCCGCCCGGGTGGTCGGGACGCCCTCGGCGATCTCGCGGCCCGCGAGGATGTCCTCGAGCCTCTCCCCCCGGCCGAGGCGCTCGCCGACGCTCCGGTTGCGCGAGAGGCTGCCGGGTGAGCACGTGAGCACGAGGTCTCCCATCCCCGCCAGCCCGCGGAACGTCTCCTCCTTGCCCCCCAGGCGAACGCCGAGGCGGGCGATCTCGTGCAGCCCGCGTGTGAGCAGCGCCGCCGTCGCGTTCTGGCCGAGCCGCAGCCCCTCGGCCATGCCGGCCGCGATTGCCACGACGTTCTTGAGCGCACCTGCGAGCTCCACGCCGACGACGTCCGAGGCGGTGTAAAAGCGGAACGCGCCGTTGGAGAACGTGCGCTGCAGCTCGCCGAGAGGCGCGCCGCTGCGGCCGGCAAGGACGGCCGCGGTCGGGCGGCCCTCCGCGACCTCGCGTGCGAACGACGGACCGGACAGAGCCACGAACCTCTCGGTTTCGAGGCCGAGTTCCGCGGCCACGACCTCGTCCATCCGCGCCAGGCTCGTGACCTCGATTCCCTTGCTCGCCGAGACGAGCGGAACACCCGGATCGAGGTGCGCGCGCAGGCCGCGCAAGACCCCGCGGGCGAACTGAACCGGGACCACGAAGACCACCGCGGCCGCTCCCGCCGCCGCCTCGCCGAGCGCGGCGGTCGCCCGAACGGCCTCCGGCAGGTCGAACTCGGGAAGGAAGAGCGGGTTTCGCCGCCGCCGGCGAACCCCCTCGACGACCTCCGCCTCGCGCGCCCACAGCGAGACGTCACACCCCGCCCGCGCGAGGTGAATCGCCAGCGCCGTCCCCCAGCTGCCCGCGCCGATCACCGCGACCTTCATCGCCTCTCCCCCCCGAGCCTCGCCTCCTCGCCGCGCGCCAGCCGCGCGAGGTTGCCGCGGTGCCGCCAGATGATCACGGCGGCCGTGAGAGCCGCGCAGACCATCACGGGCGCCGTCGGCCGCGCTATGAAGAACAGCGCCACGGGGAACGAGGCGGCCGCGACCACGCTCGCGAGCGAAACGGTCCGGAACGCCGCGAGCATCGCCAGCCAGACGGCCGCGACGACCGCCATCGTCGGCCAGGCGAGCGTGAAGAACACCCCCGCCCCGGTGGCGACACCCTTCCCGCCCGAGAACCTCAACCACACCGGGAAACAGTGGCCCACGACCGCGGCCAATCCCGCGGCGGCGACCCAGTCGGGGTTCGGTGTGACCTCCCGCATGAGCAGCACGGCCGCGACCCCCTTGCCGATGTCGAGCAGTGCGATCGGAAGGGCGACCTTCCACCCCGCCGCCCGCATGGCGTTGGTGGCGCCGACGTTGCCGGAGCCGACCCGGCGGACGTCGCCCCGCCCCGCAGCCTTCACGAGCAACCAGGCGAACGGGATCGACCCGAGCAGGTACGCGCCGACCAGCATCAGGTCACGAGACATCGCCCCCCTCCGCCGTCGCACCCGCAGGCCACCGGCGCAGCGCGGTGTACGTCGCGCCGGCGGGGCCGAGCTCGCTGCGGAACAGCACCGCTTCGCGCGCCGTGAACTCCGAGAACCGCCACTTCCCGACCTGGACGAGGTAGTGCTCGACGGCCTGCACCCCCCACGGGCGCTCGAGCCGAGCGAGCGTGAGGTGGAGCGAGAACGGGCGTGCCTCCTTCTCCACGCCGAGCGAGGAGGTTGCGTCGTCGACCGCGGCGGCCCAGCGCTCGAGGCCGGCGGCCTCGCCCCCGATCCACGCGACGCGCGGCCGGCGCTCGTGCGGGAAGAACCCTCCCTGACCGAGACGGACGTGGACGTGCGGCAGCGGCGCGAGCGCGGGCCGGACGGCGCCGTCGAGGCGCTCGACCAGCTCGTCGGGCTGCTCGCCCAGGAACTTCAGGGTGAGGTGCATCCCCTCGATCCGCACCCATCGGGCGGGAGGCTGGTCGCGCTTCAGACGTCCCAGCCCCGCGGCGAGCACCTCGCGGACCTCCGCCGGCAGCTCGACCGCTATGAAGAGCCTCACGCCTCCTCCTCCAGCGCCCGACGCAGCAGGTCGAGCGCGAAGTTCGCGGTGATCTCCCGGACCATCGCCCGGTCGCCCGGGAACCGGTGGCGGGCGTGGCGGACCCCGCCGGGCGTCGCGGCCGCGATGTGCACGGTGCCCACGGGTTTCTCGTCCGTACCGCCGGTGGGGCCGGCGACGCCGGTGACCGCGAGCCCGCACTCGGCGCCGAGCGAGCGCGCGCCGTCGGCCATCGCGAGCGCCGCCTCCCGGCTCACGGCACCGTGCTCCGCCAGGACACCCTCGGGCACCCCCAGCAGGCGCCGCTTGAGCTCGTTCGAGTACGCAACGACGCCGCCGACGTAGCTCGCGCTCGAACCCGGCACCGCGGTGATCTGGGCGCCGATCATCCCGCCGGTGCACGACTCCGCCGTCGCGAGCCTCCACCCGCGCCGGCCGAGCAGAGCGAGCACGGCGCCGGCCAGCGTGTCTCCGTCGCGGCCGTACAGGTCGGGGCCGGCCGCGGCCGCGAACGCCTCGTCCATCGCCGCGAGGTCGGGCTCGGCGGTGTCTCCAGCGGCCGACAGCACGAGCAGCACCTGGCCGCGGGCCGCGAGGATCGTCACGCGCTCGCGCCCGAACCGGTCGTAGAGCGGTGCGACGCGCTCCTCGACGTGCGATTCGTACACGCCCGCGAGGCGAAGGGTGCGGGTCCTCACTCCGGCTGCCGTTGACCAGCGCGGCACCAGGTGGCGCGTGAGGATCTGCTCGAGCTCGACCGGCACGCCGGGGAGCAGGACGAGCGTGCGCTCCCCCGAGCGGATGAGTTGGCCCGGCGCCGTACCCACCGGGTTGGGGAGCACCTCCGCGCCGGCGACGATGTCGGCCATCTTGAGTGCGAACGGCTGCACCGTGCGCCCGCGCCGCCGGAACAGCTCGACGAGCCCGGCCTCCACCAGGGGGTCGCGACGGAGCTCGATTCCGAGCGCTCTCGCTGCGGCTTCGCGGGTGACGTCGTCTGCCGTCGGGCCGAGCCCGCCGCTGACGACCACGAGATCCGCGCGCGACAGCACCTCCGAGATCGCGATCGCGATCGCGTCGGTGTCGTCCTCGACGCAGCGCTTCTCGACGAGCGCGAACCCGCACGCCGCCAGCAGGCGGCCCGCGAGCACCGAGTTGGTGTCCACGCGCTCGGTGCGCAGCAGCTCCGAGCCGACCGCGACGAACGCCGCCCTGCGCGGGGCCGTCATGCGCGGATTGTATCCCGTGCGCCACGTCGGGACGCTCCGGCGGCTCCCGTCAGCAGAGGAGCCGAGGGGCAGGGGCGACAGAGACCGGACGAATCGAGGTGGACACTTGCTCCTCTGCCCCTCCGCTCCTCCGCCCCTCTGCCGGTCGATCCGGCCGACACGGCGCACTCCCGGGCTTGCGCGGCAGCCGGACGTGCGGTCAAATGGCGCAATGGACCGCGACCAGCTCGTGGCGTACCTCGACGACCTGCTCGAGGTGGACGAGGTGCAGGACATCGCGCTCAACGGCCTCCAAGTCGCCGGGCGCCCGGAGATCGAGCGGATCGCGACGGGCGTGTCCGCCTCCGCACGGCTCTTCACCGAAGCGGCGGAGTGGGGCGCCGACGCGGTCCTCGTCCACCACGGCCTCCTGTGGCGGGGGGAGGTCCTGAGGCTCGTGGGGTCGTTCCGCGAGCGCGTCCGGGTGCTGCTCGAGAACGACCTCAACCTCATCGCCTTCCACCTCCCCCTCGACCGCCACCCCGCGCACGGCAACGCGGCGGTGCTGGCGCGCGAGCTCGGCCTCGACGGCCTCGAGGCGTTCGGGGCGTTCGACGGCGTCGCGCTCGGCGTGGCGGGTGTCTTCCCGACCCCGATCTCGGACGACGAGCTGTTCGCCAGGGTCCGCACCGCGTGCGGCCAGCAGCCGCAGGTCTTCCTGGGGGGCCCGGAGATGGTGGCGTCGGTCGGGATCGTGACCGGCGGCGCGCCCACCGGCTTCGACGAGGCGGTGGCCGCCGGGCTCGACGCCTACATCACCGGCGAGGCGCGCGAGTGGGTGATGCACCGCGCCGAAGAGGATGGCGTTCACTTCATCGCGGCGGGTCACTACGCGACCGAGCGCTTCGGGGTGCGCTCGCTCGGGGAGTTCCTCTCCAAGCGGTTCGACCTCGAGGTCCGGTTCTTCGACATCCCCAACCCTGTCTGAGACGGCGAGTTGTGGTTGCGGTGCCGCGACCGCCGGTTCCGCGCCGGAGGCGGGGCAGGGTGCGGCGCACCGGCGTCAGCCGCCGGGCGCGTGAACCGCGGCTCGGACCCGGCCGCCGCCGCCTGGTCGGCCCGGCGCCGGCCCGATTGGTGGTTCTCGGCCGGGTCGAGGTGCGCTACTCTTAGGGGCCCGCGCCGCAGCGGGCAAGGAGGCGGCATGGACATCGTGGACAGGTCAGTCGCCCGCGCGCCGCAAGCCCCGCTGGACCCAAAGAACCTGGCGTTCGGCCGCCACTTCGCGCCCAACATGTTCCAGGTCGAGTGGGACGAGGGCACCGGCTGGCACGACCCCCGGATCGTTCCGTACGGCCCGCTGACGCTTGCGCCGTCCGCGATGGTGCTCCACTACGGCCAGGAGATCTTCGAGGGCCTCAAGGCGTTCCGCCACTCCGACGGCTCGGTCCGGCTGTTCCGGCCGGACCGGAACGCTGCGCGGCTCAACACCTCGGCGCGGCGGATGTCGATGCCGGAGATCCCGGTCGAGCTGCAGCTCGACGCGATGCGGAAGCTGATCGCGATCGACAGGGCCTGGGTCCCGCCCGTCCCGGGGTCGCTCTACGTCCGCCCCGCGATGATCGCCACCGAGGAGGGGCTCGGCGTCCACAGCTCCAAGCGGTTCCTCTACTTCATCATCACCGGCCCGACGGGGTCGTACTTCTCGGGCGGCAAGAGCACCGTGCGCATCATGGTGGCGCGCGACTGGGTCCGCGCCGCGCCGGGCGGAACCGGCAGCGCGAAGACCGGCGGCAACTACGCGTCCTCGCTGCTCGCGGGGGCCGTCGCCAAGGAGAAGGGGTGCGACCAGGTCCTCTGGCTCGACGCGGTCGAGCGGCGGCACGTCGAGGAAGTCGGCGCCATGAACCTTATGTTCGTGATGGACGGCGTGGTCACGACGGCACCGACCTCGGGCACGATCCTCGCCGGAATCACGCGGGAGAGCATCGGGGTGATCTGCCACGAGGTGGGCCTCCCGTTCGTCGAGCGCGCGATCCACATCGAGGAGGTGTTCCACGGGCTGGCCTCGGGCGACTGCACCGAGATCTTCGGGTGCGGTACCGCGGCCGTCATCTCGCCCGTGGGGGAGCTGCTCGACGGCGACAAGCTCTACAAGGTGGGTGACGGCAGCGAGGGGCCCGTGGCGCGGCGGCTGCACGAGGCGCTCACCTCGATCCAGTTCGGCACGGCGCCCGACACGCACGGGTGGATGGTGACCATCTAGTTCGCAGGTTCCAGGTTCGAAGGTTCGCAAGTTCCAGAGCCACGGGAAAAGGTGAAACGGAAAAGGGCAAAGGGAAGACGGGGAACCCCTCGGTCTTCCCTTTGACGTCTGCCCTTTGCCATTTCACCCGATGCGCCGAACCTTCGAACGTTCGAACCTGTGAACCTTCGAACGCTCTCCCTCCCGGGGGGCCTACTTCAAGTGGGGGCGGAGGGCGGCGTATCCCGTCCGGCTCACCGGGATCTTGCTGCCGTCGGTGAGAACCGCGAGGTGGCTGTCCTTGGCGTAGCGCTCGATGCGGGCGAGCCTCGCGACATTGAGGATGAACGAGCGGTGGACCCGGACGAACTGCGTCGGGTCCAGCCGGGCGGCCAGCTCGCTCAAGGTCTGCTGCTTCAGCACCTCCCGCCCGCCGAAGCGCACGCGGACGTAGTCGTCGCGTGCCTCGACGAAGTCGAGCGTCTCGACGGGGATCACGTGGACCCGGGCGCCCTCGCGCGCGACGACGCGCGTGATCCACGTCCCCGGCGGGCGAGCGGCCATCGCGACCGCGTCGAGCCCGCTCTCCCTCAGCCGTCCGGCGCGCTCGAGAGCGCGCGCGAGCGCCCGGTCGAGGCGTTCGGGCGAGAACGGCTTGAGAAGGTAGTCGACCGCGTGAACCTCGAACGCCCGCACGGCGTACTGGTCGTACGCGGTGACGAACACGACCGCGACGTCGCGAGCCAGCAGCTCGAGGAGCTCGAACCCCGACAGTCCGGGCATCTGGACGTCGAGCAGGAGGAGGTCCGGGGAGGTCTCCTCGAACGCCTTCACGGCCTCGAAACCGTTGGCGCACTCCGCGACGACGTCGACGTCGGGACGCGCGGCGAGGTATTCGCGGAGAAGGGCTCGTGCGGGCGCCTCGTCGTCGACGATCGCGACGCGCAGCTTCCCGGTCCGCTCCTCGGCCCCCATCGGCTCCCGCCAGGATACGCCCTACCGTGCCGCCGACGCCGGCAGCGTGAGGTCCACGCGGAACGCTCCGCCGGACACCCGGGCGTCGAGTCTCCCGTCCGCACCGTACAGCGTCGCGATGCGGTCCCGCACGTTGGCCAGCCCCAGCCCCCCGCGCCGGGTCTCGGGCGGTGCCTGGCACACCGGGTTCTCGACCGTCACGTGCAGGCAACCGCCCGCGCAGTGCGCGGCGATGCGCACCACGCCGCCGTCCACCAGCTGCGCGATCCCGTGACGGACGGCGTTCTCCACCAGCGGCTGCAGCAGGAGCGGCGGGACCGCGCAGGCCCCGGCGCCGTCTCCCACCTCTCGCTCGACCCTCAGCCGTTCCCCGAAGCGGGCCCGCTCGACGGTGAGGTACCGTTCCGCGAGCCTCACCTCCTCGGCCAGCGGGATCGCGGCGGCGCCCCCCACGCGCGCGCTCTCGCGCAGGAACTCGCCGAGCTCCAGGCACATCGCGCGCGCGGCGCCGGGATCGGAAGTGATCAGCGAGCTGATCGCGTTGAGCGCGTTGAACAGGAAGTGCGGGTCGATCTGCGCGCGGAGCGCCCGCAGCTCGGCCTCGCGCGCGAGCACCTCGAGCTCGAGCGCCGACCTCTCGGCTCGCCGCGCCTCCTCGAATCCGATCAGGACGTAGTGGAGAGCCGCGGCGAGCGCGTAGAGCACGCCGCCCGCAGCGAGCAGGGGGACGACCAGGTGCGGGAACCGCTGCGCCGCGCCGGAGAACGCCGGGAACTGCTCGAGGAACACCACCCACGTGTCGGCCAGGAACAGCCAGAGCATGGCGGAGAGCGCCGCCGCCGCGAGCTGGGTCACGACCACCCGCGCGAACGACGCGCTCTGGAGCGGCGCGCTCCGGCACGGGTACCACGCCGCGAGGCTCATGAACGCGTACACCACCGCGAGCGGCACGGCGATCACCGCCGCCTGCAACCACGTGACGCCTCCGATCCTCAGGAGCCCGGAGAGCAGGCCCGCGAGCGGGACCCACGCCGCCAGGTAGGGGCCGAGGCGACCGCGGAACGCGAGGATCGGGTGCATCGCCTAGTTCTTGATCTCGACGCCGCCCATGATCGCCGTGCCCGTGACCACGAGGACCTTCGAGCCGTCGCCGCCCGTCCGCGTCGTCTTGTCGTCGAACCCGCCCAAGATCGGCGTCCCGTGCAGCGCCACCGTCCAGTCCGGCGGCACCTTGATCTCGATCCCACCCCACATCGCGAACGCGTCGATCACCGCCTGGCCGCTGCGGATCGAGGCCTCGCGCAGGTCGAGCTCACACCCGCCCAGCATCGCGAACATCGACCCGCCCCGGAAGTCCTGCGAGACCGAGCGCCTGTGCGACGCGCCGAGGAGCGAGAAGCAGTCGACCGTCGAGCTCGCGTCCGCGCCGCCGTCGGGCGGCGGAGTACCCGAGGGTGCTTGAACCGGTCCAGCCGCGTCGTCTGGCGCGCCGCCTTCCCGGGCCCCGGCAGCGAAGCCGACGACGGTCGGGGGGCGCCGGGACCAGCCGCGGCTCGACCGGCCCATCGCCCGCCACACCATCGAACCGCCGATGATCACGAGGAGGAGCGGCCACAGGTCCCACACCCGGTACGGGAGGAGGTCGAAGTTGCTCGCGAGGAACAGCGCTCCGACGACAATCAGGACCACACCGAACCCGCGGCCGTGGCACGCGCGCGGCTGCAGAACCCGCCCCAACCCCGCCGCGATCAGCAGGATCGGCCAGTAGTCCCAGTATCGGCCCGCATCCACGTACCCGAGCTTATCGAGCGTGAACAGGATCCCGAGGCCGATCACGATCAGCCCGAGGACCAGTCTGGGCCCGTTGTGGCGCCAGGTTCTGTCCGCCATCTCCGCCTCCCCGACCGTCCCGCGCCCCCGCGGCGCGCCGGCTCTAGCTCACCATACGCCGGTTCGACCGCCGGGTTCAGCGGTTGCCGGTCAACGGCGGCGGCCGGCCGGCGAACGGAGGCGGGAAGACGGCAAACGGAAAAGGTCAAAGGACAGACGGCGACCTCACCGCAGGTCTGTGTCGTCCTATTGCCGTTCGGCCTTTGACCTTTTCCGGCTTCTCAGGTTCCTTCGCGCCAGCTCGCCAGGTACCGCTCCTGCTCCTCGGTCAGCGTGTCGATGGAGAGCCCCATCGTCGCGAGCTTGAGCCGAGCGATGTCGCGGTCGAGCTGCTCGGGGAGACGGTACACCTTCGTCGTGAGCTCCTTGGCGTGGCGCACGAGGTACTCGGCCGCCAGCGCCTGGTTCGCGAACGACATGTCCATGACGGCGGCGGGGTGCCCCTCGGCGGCGGCCAGGTTGACGAGCCGCCCCTCCGCGAGGACGAAGATCGTCGTGCCGTGGCGCAGCCGGTACCCCTGTACCGAGGGCCGCGCGTCGAACACCTCCGTCGCCAGCGAGCGCAGGCCGGGGAGGTCGATCTCGACGTCGAAGTGGCCGGAGTTCGCGAGCAGCGCGCCGTCCTTCATCCGGCTCACGTGCTCCGCCGTGACCACGTTGCAGTCCCCGGTCACGGTGACGAACACGTCGCCGATCGGCGCCGCCGCGCTCATCGGCATGACGGCGTAACCGTCCATCGCCGCCTCAAGGGCCCTCACGGGGTCGACCTCGCACACCACCACCCGCGCACCGTGGCCGTGGGCGCGCAACGCGAGACCGCGGCCGCACCACCCGTACCCTGCCACGACGAACGTCATCCCAGAGAGCAGCACGTTCGTGGCACGCAGGATCCCGTCGATCGTGGACTGGCCGGTGCCGTAGCGGTTGTCGAACAGGTGCTTGGTGTCCGAATCGTTCACGGCGATGACCGGGAACCGGAGCACGCCGTCCCTCTCCATCGCGCGCAGGCGGATCACGCCGGTGGTCGTCTCCTCGGTGGACCCGAGCACCCCGGCGATGAGCCGCTTCCGCCCCTCGGCTCCCAGCCCCTCGGCGAGCGCACGGATCTCCGCATGCGCGCCGCCGAGCTCTCCGCGGGCCACGAAAAGGAGCGAGGACACGAGGTCGGCGCCGTCGTCCATCGTGATCGTCGGCTCGAATTCGAGGCAGGCGCGGATGTGGCGGTAGTACCGGGCGGAGTCCTCCCCCTTGACCGCGTACACGCCGACGCCGTGCTCGGCCACCAGCGCCGCCGCGACGTCGTCCTGCGTCGAGAGCGGGTTGGACGCGCACACCCTCACCTGGGCGCCGCCCGCCACCAGCGTCCGCACCAGGTTCGCGGTCTCCGTGGTGACGTGCAGGCAGGCGGCCAGACGTTGGCCGGCCAGCGGCCGTTCCTTGGCGAACCGCTCCTTGATCGACGTGAGCACGGGCATGTGGCGGTCGGCCCATGCGATCCGCCGTGTCCCCGAGGCGGCGAGGCCGAGGTCGAGAACGTCACTCTCCGGCAACGACATGTGAACCTCCTCCGAGGCGCCCGTGACCATCAACGGACCGGTCGGCGCGGTGGGGATCGTACCCCGGGCACGCCGTCGCCGCCAACTGAGGCCCGAGAACACGGGGCGCGCGGCCGACGTATATCTCCACGTGGACGACGCACCAACTGTCATCACCGCCCGTGGCCTCACGAAGGAGTTCCGGCACTGGCGGCGCCGCCTCCGCGCCCTCGACGAGGTGGACCTCGAGGTGCGCCGCGGCGAGGTGTTCGGCCTGCTGGGCGCCAACGGCGCCGGGAAGACGACGCTGGTCAAGATCCTCCTCGGCCTCTCCAGGCCTACCCGCGGCGAGGTGCGGCTGCGAGGGTCCAGCCCCCGCCGCCCCGCGACTCGGCGCCGCGCCGGCTACCTCCCGGAGGGACACCGGTTCCCGGGCTACCTCACTGGAGTCGCCTCGCTTCGGCTGTTCGGGCGGCTGGCGGGAGTCCCCGAATCGGCGCTCGACACACGGATCCCGCAGCTGCTCGAGCGGGTTGGCCTGTGCGACCGGGGACGCGACAGGGTCGGGCGCTACTCCAAGGGGATGACCCAACGCCTCGGGCTCGCGTGCGCCCTGATCGATGAGCCCGACCTCCTGTTCCTCGACGAGCCGACCGACGGCGTGGACCCGGTGGGCCGCCGGGAGATCCGCGACCTCCTCCTCGCGACGCGCGAACTCGGGACGACGATCTTCATCAACTCGCACCTGCTCTCCGAGGTGGAGCGGACGTGCGACCGCGTCGCGATCCTCCACCAGGGGCGCGTCGTGCGCGAGGGGACGGTCCGCGACCTCACCGCGCCCTCGAGGCGGTTCCGCCTCCGCCTCGCCGACGGCGGCTCCGTCCCGGTGGACAGGCTCGCCGACGACGACCTGGCGGTGGTGGCGAACAACGGCAGCCTCGAGGTCGAGGTCTCGGACCTCGAGGCTTTGAACCGCCTGGTCGACCGCCTGCGCGCCGACCGACGCCTGATTGCGGAGATCACCCCCGTCCGCGCCGCTCTGGAGGACGTGTTCATCGAGGTGGTCGGCGGCGAGGAGCACGGCGCCGGGCCGGGGGACCATCCGCGGCGCGGCGTCGCAGCGGCGGAGATGGAGACGCGATGAAGACGTGGGCGCTGATCGTGGACACCTGGCGCGAGGCGCTGGCGCGCTATACGCTGCTCGGGTTCCTGGCGGTCTCGTCGCTGTTCCTCCTCGTCCTGACGTTCGCCCTGAACCTCGACATCGTGGACGGTGCGCTCGCGGCCGGCGCGCTGTTCGGGAAGTCGTTCGACCTCCCGGGCAAGGGGCCGGCGATCGGGACGGTGGTCGCGACGGGACAGTCCGTGTTCGCGGGGATGCTGTACGTGCTCGGAGTGTTCCTCGCGGTGTTCGCGACCGGCTCGCAGGTGCCGAACCTCCAGCACAGGGGCACCGTGGACCTGTACGTCACCCGCCCCGTCGGCCGGACCCACCTCCTCCTCGGGCGGTTCCTGGGGGCCGCCACCCTCGTGACCGCCAACCTGCTCTTCCTCTGCGGCGGCGTGTTCGTGATCATCTCGCTCAAGACGCACGTCTGGAACCCGCGCTTCCTCGCCGCGAGCGGCCTCATCCTGGCCGTCTTCCTCTCGTACCTCGGGTTCATGTACCTGATCGGGGTGCTCACCTCGTCCACGCCGCTCTCGATCATGCTGCCGTACGCGCTCTATCTCCTCTCGCTCCCGCTGGCTGCTCACAACCGCCTCGCCGCGGCGATGGACTCCAGGCTGGCCGCGGGCGTGGTCCACGCGCTGTACTGGGTGTTCCCCAAGACCGCCGAGATCGGACGCGACCTCACCGGGTACGTCCTCGGCAAGGCCACCCTTGCGGTCGTGCCGTTCGCGACGACGGTCGTGTTCGGCGCCGTCTGTCTCGCGGCCGCCGTCGTGGCGTTCAACCGGAAGAGCTTCTAGGAGGTGTGCGATGAGAAAGCTGCTCCTGAGTGCGGTCGTTCTCGTGCTGGCGTCGGCACCGGCGTCGGCCGCGCCGCCGGCGGTGGGTGACCTCCTCCACCTCGTGCCTTCGGACGCCCAGGCGATCGTCGCGATCGACAGCGCGACGCTGCGGGCCCACCCCCTCGTCCAGTCGTGGCTCGAACGGCAACACGCGTGGATGGCCACCGACGAGACGTTGAAGCGTTTCCTGGACGACGCCGGGCTGGATCCGGTCCGCGACGTCGACCTCCTGCTCGTCGCCGCGTCAGGCGAGGGCGGCGAGATGAGCGGGGTCGTCTTCCTCGTCGGACGGTACGATCCTGCGGCGCTCGGGTCGGCGCTCACGGCCCGGGGGGCCTCGCCGATCGAGGTGGCGGGTACGCCCGCGTTCCGGCTCCCCGACTCGGGACGGTGCGGCGCCCCCGCCGTCCTCGTCCAGCGCTCCCAGAACCTCGTGATCGTCGGGGACGAGACGGCCGTTGCCGCGACCCTCGCGGCGCCCCACGCCGTTCCCCCACTCATCGCGGCCGAGCTCGCCGCCGGGAGCGTCGATCTGAAGGCGCCGTTCTGGATGGCGGCGACGGTCCCGGCCAACCTGCGCCGGCGCGCCGGCGAGGCGGCGGACCACGTCCACGGCGAGGGCAGCGAGCCCGTTCGGGGCGCGCTGCTGGCCTCCGGAACCGTCCAGAAGATCCTGATCCGCGGGTACTTGGACGACTCTCTGAGGCTGGTCGGGACCGCCGTGGCGGACACCGCGGAGAACGCGGGCCTGCTGCGCGACACCGCGAAGGGGATCCTCGCCGCGGCACGGCTCCACGCGCAGGACGCGTGCCCCGAGCTGGTCGACGTGCTGCGGAACGTGGATCTCAGCGTGGACGGGGCTGTCCTCTCCGGCACCGGCTCGGTTCCGATCGCCCTGCTCGAGAAGCTCGCGGCCGCCCACGCGGCACGACACAGCGGCGACGAGCTGTAGCCCACGGGTCTCGACGCGCGCCGAAGGCACACCCAGCACGCACGGCGCGGACGTTTGCCGCGCCGGGAAATCTGTACCCCGGCGCGGCCCAGCGGGGTATCATGCTCTGACGAGGTGCGGCGAGGTGCCTGAGGGGGCGTGTAGGGGCGACGGTTGGCGGCGGGGCGGCGGCGGTGCCCGCCGCTCGGGGCCGTTGGTGCCGGCGTGGGCTACCCGCCGGGATCGGTGAGCATGGAGCCACGCCCCCCCCTCGCGGTTCTCGTTCTCGAGGAGAACTTGCGGCTCAGGGAAGCCGTCGTCGGCGCACTCCGCGGGCGGGGACACACCGTCACCGTCTGTGAGGACGCGGACACCGCCTGGGAGGCGTTCGGGCAGGCGCACCACCCCCTCGTCGTGGTGGGCCTGCAGCGGCACCACGACGAGAACGAGGCGCTGCTCCGCCGCATCCGCGAGCTCCCCGCGGGCCGCACGCCGGTGATCGTCGTGACGGCCGGAGAGCAGGCCTCGCAGCGGTTGCTCCCGCTCCTCCACCTCGCCGACGACGTCCTCGCGAGACCCGTCAGGCCCCACGCGATCGAGATGAGAATCGCGGCCGCCGAACGCCTCGTGCGCGAGCGCGGCGAGATGGCCACCGCGGAGGCGGAGAGGAACGCCCTCCGCAAGACCCTCGACGGCCTCCGCGCGCAGGCCGCCGCCCCACCCGTCTCGCCGCTCCCCGCCGCGAGCGCCGACGACAAGGGCGAGTCGGCCTCGGTCGGCGGTCGGCTCAGGCGTATCTTGAACGCGATCGGAGGGAAGCGCCCGCCCGAGCCCGAGGCGCTGATCGCTCCGCCGGCCGTCCCGGAAATGGCGGCCCCGCCGGCCGTTGAGGCGCCTCCCGCCGACGGGGCGCCGGAGCCGGCTGAGGCGGCCGCCGCCAACCCCGAGCCACCCGCGCCGGCCGTGCCGAGCCAGCCGGCCGCGCCCGAGGGCGCACGCCGGGCGACGCTGGAGTGGGACCTCAAGAAGGGCGAGATCCACTTTTCGCGCGAGTGGACGGAGCTGTTCGGCTACCGGCCCAAGGAGGTAGGCCACTCCCCCGACGAGTGGTTCCGGCGGGTCCACCCGCAGGACCTCGACCAGCTCAAGGCCGCGATCGCCGCCCACCTCGAGGGGAAGGAGCCGGCGATCGAGAACCGTCACCGGATCGCGCGCGCCGACGGCACGTACGACTTCACCGTGTTCCGGGGCGTCGCGACACGCAACGACGCAGGCGTGCCGCTGCGGGTGACCGGCGCGCACGCCGACGCGAGCGGCACGCGGGGGTTCGACTCGCTGACGGGACTGCCGAACCGCAACAACCTGATGGAGCGGCTGGGGAAGGCTCTCGACCGCAGCCGCGGCGGTGACGGCCGGTTCGCGGCCGTACTTTTCTTAGATCTCGACAGGTTCAAGAACATCAACTACAGCCTCGGCCACACGGTCGGAGACCAGATGCTCAAGGCGGTCGCCGACCGGCTGCGGGCGTGCCTCCCCAACGGCGATGCGCCGGACGCGATCCGCACGACGATCTCGCATGTCGGGGGCGACGAGTTCGCGATCCTCCTCGAGGGCGTTGCGGACGTCAACGACGCCGTCCGCGTGGCCAAGCGGATCCAGGACGAGCTCCAGGGGCCGTTCGACGTGGAGGGGAACGAGGTCTTCACCAGCACAAGCATCGGGATCGCAGTCAGCACCCCGGAGTACCAGCGCGCGGAGGACCTCCTGCGCGACGCCGACACCGCGATGTTCCGCGCCAAGGCCGTCGGCAAGGGGAGCTACGTCGTGTTCGACGCCGGGATGCACGCCCGGGCGGTGTCGCTGCTGAAGCTCGAGACGGAGCTGCGCCGGGCGGTCCAGCGCGAGGAGTTCCGCGCGTACTACCAGCCGATCGTCGAGCTCGACAACGGCAAGATCGTCGGGTTCGAGGCGCTCGTGCGCTGGCAGCACCCCGACGGCGAGCTCCTCCTCCCCAAGGACTTCCTGGCCGTCGCCGAGGAAACGGGGCTCATCATCGGGATCGACCGCCAGGTCGCGCGCGATGCGTGCAAGCAGCTCCGGACGTGGAACGCGCAGTTCCGCCGCAGCACGCCGTTGACCGTCAGCGTGAACGTCTCGGGCGTGCAGTTCATGCGCCCGGACATGATCGTCGAGATCGACCGCACGCTCCGCAACTACGGGGTGTACGGCCGCTCGCTCAAGCTCGAGATCACCGAGAGCGTGATCATGGAGCACGCGCGCTACGCCGCCGACATGCTCCAGCAGCTCAAGTCGCTCGACATCAAGCTGTCGATCGACGACTTCGGCACCGGCTACTCTTCGCTCTCCTACCTGCGCAGGTTCGAGATCGACACCCTCAAGGTGGACAGCTCGTTCGTCTCCAGGATGGACACCGACGAGGAGTCGTGGGAGATCATCCGCACGATCGTCACGCTCGGAAACAACCTCGGCAAGGACGTCGTCGCCGAGGGGATCGAGCGCGGCCGCCAGCGCGAGCTCCTGCTCGCGCTCCGCTGCCGGTACGGTCAGGGGTTCTTCTTCTCCCGCCCCGTGGACGCCGAGACCGCCACCGGGCTCCTGGCGGCCGAGGCTCGCGGGCAGACGCTGCTGAAGTCCGCCCACTGACGCCGACCGCCCGCGTGGCCGCCGCTGACAAAGCGAAGGCCCCGCAGCTTCCTGCGGGGCCTTCATACTTCCCGGCAGCGACCTACTCTCCCAGGCAGTTACCCACCAAGTACCATCGGCCCAGAGAGGCTTAACTTCCGTGTTCGGAATGGGAACGGGTGTTTCCCTCTCGGTATGGCCACCGGAAAAACTGAACACTTTT
>Ga0335070_10000688_pt1 | contig 38261 bp, 36 predicted proteins | sample Lox_Sample_13_FD_206722 | JGI IMG/M metagenome (GOLD analysis project Ga0335070, IMG submission 206722) | Soil microbial communities from Loxahatchee National Wildlife Refuge, Florida, United States - Lox_Sample_1.3 | ecosystem: Environmental > Terrestrial > Soil > Wetlands | place: USA... | reverse complement strand
GGGACGATCGACCGCGATCTCTTCCGGCGGATTCAGGACAAGGTGGCGATCGTCGGTATCGGACACCTGCCCTTTGCGAAGGACATCGGCCGGCCGATCTCCGACACCGCAGTCGAAGCGATCCAGCTGGCGCTCGGCGATGCGGGTCTGCAGGCCGAGGACGTCGATGGGATGTGTATGTTCGAGATGGAGCACACCCATGAGGTCACCATCGCGCGCCGTCTAGGCGTGCAGAACCTGCAGTGGTGGGACAAGACCTCCTACGGTGGCGGCGCATCGTGCGCCACCATCATGCATGCCGCCGCCGCGATCGTGACCGGCCTGGCCACCACCGTCGTTTGCCATCGGGCGCGCAACCGCGGCGCCAAGACGTCGCGACCGTGGGCGCAGGAGAGGGAGTTGGTGATCGACGACAAGGCGCTGCACGTACCGTGGGGGCTGATTCGCCCCGTCGACGTGATCGGCATGTGGGCACACCGCCACATGCACGACTACGGCACCACCCGCGAACATCTCGGCAACGTCGCCATCGCGGCGCGCAAGCACGCGCAGCGCAATCCTCATGCAATGATGCGCGGCCGGCGGCTGGATATGGAAACGTATCTGAATGCGCGAGTCATCGGCTACCCACTGCACTTGTACGACTGTTGCCTCGAAACCGATGGCGCGCTGGCCTGCATCGTCACCTCAGTCGAGCGCGCACGCGACCTCAAACAGAAGCCGGCGTTGGTGCATGCGATTGCTCAGGCGTCTGGTCCCAACCCCGTGCACCTTGCCAACTACAACACCCCCGCTATGCAAACCACCGCTGTGCCGTGCGCGCAGCAGCTCTGGGCGCGTTCCGAGCTGCAGCCGGCGGACATGGACTGCGCGCAGATCTACGACGCCTTCACGCCGCTGGTGATCATGGGGTTGGAAGACTACGGCTTTTGCAAGCGCGGTGAAGGCGGACCGTTCACCGAGGGCGGACGTATCGAACTGGGGGGCGAGCTGCCGGTATTGACCTCCGGCGGTGGGCTCTCGGAGGCTTACGTGCACGGCTTCAATCTGATCCTCGAAGGGGTCCGCCAGATCCGCGGTACGTCGACCGCCCAGGTGCCGAACTGCAAGGCCACGCTGGTCACCGGTGCGTCCGGCGTCGCCACCAGCGCAATGGTGTTGAGGGCAGCCTGATGCTCTGGCCTCGACTTTGAACTTTGGACCTTGGACGTTGAACTCTCTCATGTCCCTCCATCCTGACTACCCTCTTCCGGAGACCGACAACCCGATTACCAAGCCCTTCTGGGACGGCTGCCGGCAGCACAAGCTCATGCTTCAGCGGGAGCGTGACACGGGCGTTGTCCACTGGCCACCGAAGCCCGCGTATTGGAAGGGCGGAAAGTTGGAGTGGTTCGAAGCCACGGGGCACGGCGAAGTCTATTCGTACGTCGTCGGCTACGAGCCCTTCTTACCGGCCTTCCGCGAGTTGCTGCCGCACATCATGGTGCTCGTGCAGGTCGACGAGGGGCCGCGGCTCGTCGGCTACATGGTGAACTGCCGCCCCGACGAGATGGGTTTCGGAATGAAGGTACGGGTGGTATTCAAGCGGCTGACCGATCGGGTAACGCTTCCAGTGTGGGAACCGGACCGTTAGAGACAGTCCAAAGTCAAAAGTTCAAAGTCGAAAGCCAGAACTGGAGCAAGGTGATGTTACGAGACCACAGCCTGCCACGACCCCTGCCTTCTGGCTTGCAGCCTGCGAGCGTCGCATAGCGAGGTGCCCATGCCGCTGGATCCCCAAGTTCAGGGGCTGCTCGACGTGTTCAAGTCGCTGGGCAGGCTGCCGCTCAATGAACTGTCTCCGCCTGACGCCCGGGTGGCCGCGCAGGCACTGGGCAGTCTGTTCGGGCCACCAGCGGCCGTCGCCACGGTCGAGAACAGGACCATCCCAGGTCCCGCGGGCACACTGCCAGTGCGCATCTACACGCCCGCGGGAAGTGGCCCATTTCCGGCGCTGGTCTTCTTTCACGGAGGGGGCTGGGTGATCGGCGACCTGGAGACCGTGGATGGCACATGTCGGGCGCTGGCCAACGGGGCCGGTTGCGTGGTGGTGTCTGTGGACTACCGGCTCGCACCGGAACACAAGTTTCCGGCGGCGCCGGAGGACACCTATGCCGCCACCAAATGGGTCGCCGCCAACGCCGCCAGCATCAACGCCGATCCCGCGCGCATCGCCGTAGGCGGCGACAGTGCCGGCGGCAACCTGACGGCGGTGACGGCGCAGATGGCCCGTGACCGAGGCGGACCACGACTGGTGTTTCAGCTCCTCGTCTACCCGGTGATCGATGGCGCGTGCGACACCATTTCGTATCGTGACAACGGTGACGGCTACCTGCTGACAAAGGATATGATGCAGTGGTTCTGGAACCACTACGTGGGTGAGGCTGGAGATCGATTCAACCCAATGGCCTCGCCGTTGCGTGCGCACAGCCTGAAGGGATTGCCGCCAGCCCTCGTGCAGACCGCCGAGTTCGATCCCCTGCGCGATGAAGGCGAGGTGTACGCCGCGCGTCTCAGCGAGGCTGGTGTCGCGGTGCAGCTGACACGCTACAACGGGATGATCCACGGGTTCTTCGGCATGGCGTCGGTCATCGACCGGGCCAAGACAGCGATCGACGAAGCCGCGGCAGCGTTGCGCGCCGCGTTTGCGACACGTTAGGAGGGGGCATGGCTCGCCTCGCAGATCGACAGTGCGTCCCATGCAAGGGTGGCATACCGCCGCTTTCCAGCGAACAGATCGCACCCTTGTTGGTGCAACTGGACGGCTGGAATGTCATCGACAACCACCATCTGGAGAAGCAATACAAGCTGAAGAACTTCGCCGAGGCGTTGGAGTTGGTGAACCGCATCGGAGCAATTGCGGAAGACCAGAACCATCATCCCGACATCTTCCTGGCCTGGGGAAGGGTTGGAGTGACCATATGGACGCACAAGATCAACGGGCTCACCGAAAGCGATTTCATCTTCGCTGCCAAGTGTGACGATGCACGCGCCGGCGTGGGCACGTCATAGCGCGGCCCGGATTGCCGTTGAGCATCGCGCCGGCGCAGGCGAACGTCAGGATCATTTTAACTGGACAGAGCCGGCCGAGAACCGCCCGCGACTGTCGTCTCTCCGACACTTTGGTCGTATCAACTTCGACGCCGCGGCAAAGGAACGTCACGTCGAGCGGAGGTGAGGAGGGCGGAGAGATCATTTATGCAGGAGTTTTTCAACCTGCCAGTGTCTAGCGAGCGATGATCGTCGTGCGATGGTCATTTTTCAGGCGAGTGACCGACAATTGACGCTCCGGTTTGAAATGGGGAAGTCGTTACGAAACGCGTTGTTTGCTCAGCCTTTGCTTGCGCTTATCGCATGGCGAGTGCTTCGCGGTAACGCCGGAGGGACGGCTGTGCCCTGAACACGGCCGAGAGGCCGTTTGATCCCTCTCGAAGGGAAGGATGGCATGAACAGTGCTCCCGTCGGTCACATGTCGCAGCTCGCTGGGACCTCGGTGAAGCGCCTCGATGACAATTCGATGAGTGTGGCGCAGGCGGTGGTGTTGTTGCGTTGGGTCCTCATCATCGCAACTTCGTACCTCGTCGTCTTCAGTCGCCCGTTGGGACAGGGGCCGACCGGGCCGGCACTGTTCGTTGCAGCCTACTTCGCGTCCAATGTGTTGCTGACCGAGCTACTGCCACGGTTCCGCTCGCACTATGCGTTTGATGTGTGTGTCGTTCTCATCGATACGGTGATGGTCTCAATCGGTCTCACCTTGACCGGCACTGACCAGAGCCAGTTCTACGTCGTGTTTTTCCTCGTGCTCTTTCTGAGTGCACTGACCGAACGACTGGGGCTGGTGGTGATGGCGGCGGCAATGATGAGTGTGGCGCATCTGTATACGGAGTCGCAGTTGGTGGGTGTGAGTTGTCTACTCAATCCAGCCTACCTCTTGCGCGTACCCTTCCTCTTTGTTGTAGCCCTGTTCTTCGGCAACCTCGTACAGGATGCGCGTGGTCGCGAGCGGCAAGCGCATGCGGCGCGTGAACAGGCGCAACGCATGGAGACGCTTTCGGGGGTGAGCCACGATCTGAAGAATCCGCTCGGCGTGATTCAGTCACTGGCGACGCTGCTCCTGGAGGGCGATGCCGGCGCGCTGAACGATCGGCAGATGGATCTCGTGCGTCGCATCCACGCCAGTACGCGACACGTCATTACCTTCGCGCTCAACATCATCGATGCGGCCCGCATCGACGCCGGGCGGCTGGTTTTGCACCGCTCATCGGTCAACCTCTCGGATCTCGTCGAGGATGCCCTGTTGCTCACCCGCAGCGCCGCCGAGCTCAAGGGCCTGACCTTGCAATGCTCGGTGGAACCAGGCATGCCGCAGGCAACGATTGACGTCGGGCAGATGGAGCGCGTCATCTCCAATCTGGTCGGCAACGCCGTCAAGTTCACCCCAGCAGGCGGGAAGGTCAGCGTCTCGGTGCGGCGTTCCGGCAACCAGATGGTTCTGTCCGTTCAGGACACGGGGCTGGGCATTGCCGGTACTGACTTGCCGACGATTTTCGAGCAGTACCGCCGTCGTAACAACCGTAGCGACGGGTCGGGGCTTGGCTTGTTCATCGTCAAGGCCATCGTGGAAGCGCACGGGGGGTCGGTGAGCATTGATAGTACCGCGGGCAGAGGGACCACAGTCAGCGTGCAACTGCCGTTCGCTCCGCACGAGCCGGGGCACCAACCGGCCAACGGCCTGCGGCTATCGCCCAAGCATTGGTGGCAATCCGCGCGCGCCAGCACCGAGTCCTCCGTTTCCGTAACGGCGCACCCAACCTTGCCGCGCAGCTGATCCCGAACGCGGAGCGGCGGCGCCGCGGAGACGCGGCAGGACGTCGGTGTGGATGTCCTCACAGCCCCGGTAGGGGCGCATCCATGAGCCTGGGGGCGGCCGCTCAGCCGTTACTCCGCACCGCCCAGATTGGTTCTTGGCTGCACCAACCCGTGCTCCTTGGCCCCAAATCCACAATCTGTTGCAGCCCGGACAGACGGTTCACGGCGCCTGTCCGGCCTGCGCCAACTCGCCGTGCCGGGCGCGGCGCGTGCGGCGTGCCCGCGGTCTGAGATCGGCGCGCCGGCCGATACTCAGGATCTCGTCGTACGCTTCTTGCAGCGCGTCGCGGAAATGGGGCAGGTCACCCATGGTCACCGGGTCGATGTCCAGCCCGACACTTACCGTGTCGCGATAGCTGTACAACGCGATGGCGACGGGGTGATCCCCCACCAGGGGCGCGTACGGATAGACGCGCTCAATCAGTTCGCCGGCAAAGTAGCAGGGCTGTCGCGGGCCGGGCACGTTCGTGCACACGAAGTTGGTGCGGCTGGTCTGCTGCCGACTGAGACCTTCCGCCACAGCCAGCGGCAGGGCTCCCATCAGGCGCGCCAGGAATGGATACAGGCGGGCGCGTTGATCGGCCTTGATCCGCCCCATACGCTCCTGGATGCTCCGCAGGCGCACGATCGGGTTGGGCTCACCAATTGGTAGGGCCACCGCAAGCAACGCGATGCGGTTTCCCAGATTGTGCTCGTCGGTGCTGCGCAGGCTCACTGGGACAAGGGCCCGCAGTTCCTGGACGTCCGCACCACGCGACGTGTGCCAACGGTGCATGGCGCCACAGACGATGGTCAGCACGACGTCGTTGTTCGTAGCCGCGAGCCGCGCTCGCACGGCGTCGAGCTCCGACAAGGACATCTCGAAGGTCGACAGGCGCCGCGACAGGCTGCGGTGCGCATGCAGCGGACTGTGCGCACGTGACACCGTCAGTTCCTGGCCGAATCCGGTCAGCGCCTTGAGACCGCGACGGAGACTGCTCACCAGCTGGCGGGGCGCGCGGGCCGCGTCCCACAGACTACCCGCGAACTGGGCAGCATCCGCTACCAGCGCCTCGCTGTTGTACAAGATGGCGCGCCACACCAGCGCTGCCGGACCCTCGGAACGTGCCTCGACCACGTGGACTGGTGGCGTCGCTTCGATCTCTCGCTGCGCGCCCAGCAGGCTCTCGAACAGCCGTGTCCCGCCCACACCATCAAGCATGCAGTGGTGCATCTTTATGAACACCGCGCCGCGGCCGCCGAGAAACCCTTCGGCAACGTAGGCCTCCCACAACGGTCGATCACGGTCGAATGCTGTTGCGTACAGCGGGCTCAACTCGACGAGCAGATCCTCGATGCCACCCGGCTCGGGAATGGAGAGGGTGCGTAAGTGGTAATCGAGATCAAATTGCGTATCCTCCATCCACTCGGGTGGAGCCAGCCCGAACGGCACCTCGACGACGCGCTGCCGCATGCGCGGCAGCTGATAGCTGAGCCGCTCGAACTCCTGGTGCATGCGCTCCCGCGACGGTGCCCGTTCGAGAACCACCAACGCCCCGATGGTCGAACGCATCTCCGGGATCTTGTCCATCAACCAGAACAACGCATCGGTGGGATTCATGCGGGTGGGCCACTGCATCGAATCGGTCTTCATAGTCCTTCCCCCTGCAGCCACAGGGGCTGCTGCGAAACGAGTTTCGCAATCGACCCTTGCAAGCGCACGATTCGTGCCAAGATCGCCCAATTGAGTCGATTCCGCGCTCGGGGCGGCAGCTTCCGATTCCTATGAACCGTTCACGGGCACGCTTCGCAACGGGGAGAAAGTTTGGCGCCCGGCAGCGAGAGAACCGGTCCACAGGATTGTCCAGCACGGGGCGACAAAGGGATTGAAGTTCGGGTGCGCGAGGGGTAGCTACACTTGCACCGCGCTCGAGGAGCACCGACCCACCGGCATTCGATTCACCCCGTTATCTCGACCACGGAGAGGCATGCAGACACGGTTTTCCCAAGCGCAGACGAGGCGGTACGTCGTTCTCTTGCTGCTGCTCGCGATCACGACGTTGCGGACGGCCCTGGCGCAGGTTCGGGGTGACGTGAACTGTGACGGGCAGCTCGACAGCAATGACCTGAGCGCACTGATCGCCGTGCTCTTTGGCGATGGCGCCTCCGATTGCGGCGCCGCTGACGTGAACGGCGATGGTTACGCCGATGCTGCCGACATCACGGCGTTGCAGCAAGCCCTCGATCCACCGACGGGACCGGTCGTCACCTTCCTCGGCCTGGCAGGGGCCGACGGCAGACCCACGACTCCGTTGGGAACCATTGGCAATACGCCCGTTTACTTCCGCAACACCGGGTCCGGTTTCCAGCTCGTTGTGGAGGCGCGCCCCGGGCTCAGCGGCCAGCAGCCGGGCGTGGTGACCTTCGATCCATCACGCCGGCCGGATATCCAGATCGAGAGTAGCGCGGCACTCGGCGACGGCAGCCCAGCGCTATGTGAAGGTGGCGTTCCGGCAATCAATCCGCCGGACTTCGGACCGACCCGGGCGGTTGCCAACGCGCTCAACGACCTCGCCTGTCACTTCCCGGCACCGGCCACCTCACCGAACTTTTCATGCACGCAAGACAGCTTCGGCAGGCCGCGTTTCATGAGCACTGACACCAGGACCCAATTCTGCCTGCTCATTCCTCGTGATCTGGAGTTCCCGACAGGCCAGACCACCCTGAGTGTGCGCTGGCGCGACACTGCCAGCAACCTCGGTCCACTGCAGCAGCTGATTCTCCAGGTCGACTCTGGACCACCCCCCGCAACCTTCACCGCAAGTCCGACCGTGGTGGCAACGCCCACGCGAACAGCAAGTGCGACCATTACGACGCCGCCAACACTCACACCCACTACGAGTCGTGTGCGCACCCCGACCCCGACGCAGACTACGTTGACAACGCCGCTGGCGACACGATCACCGACTCCGAGCGCTGTCATCACGATAGCTACGCCCACAAACAGGCGCCCGACTTCATCGGCGACAGCCACGTCTACAAGCAGCGCGGCGTCACCGACGCTGAACGCAATGGGGTCTCCCACCCCAACCGCCACGCGGCCAACCGGTACGCTGACGCCGCCGCCGACGCGAACTCCAACGACGCTCGTGCTTCCCTCGGCAAGCCCAACACGCACGCCAACGGTGACGCGCACCCCCACACCGCAGCCGACCATGACCCGTACGCCGACATCGACGCGCACCCGCACAGCGACCCGCACAGCCACCCTGACGCCCGTGGGTCCGAGCGGACCGGTGATCACCTTCTTTGGGGTCACACGCGCCGACGACACCTTGGTAGCGCCCAGCGGCACGACGCCGGATGGAGTGCGCATCTACCAGCGTTCAGGGGGCACCGGCTTCTCGCTCGTCGTCGAAGGAGCACCCGGGCCCTCGGGTTCGCCGGTCGGCCGCTCGGCGTTTGCCGGCAGCGCAACTTCGTTCCCCGACTTGCAGGTCGAAGTGTCACGCCCCCTGGGGAACGGCAGCAAGGCGGTTTGTGATCGGTCAGGATCGATGGCGGGCGGCGTGCCGGCCGTTGATCCCCCCAGTTTCGACGAGACGCCGGCTGTCGTGGCGGCGGTCAACGACCTGTCGTGCCGCTTCCTCAACGGCAGCGACATGCCGGTGGCTCGCAGCCGCGACGAAGCGTGCATCATGTTCCCCAACGGCGAACTCGGTTTCGCTAAGCAGCCCAGCACTTTGCAGTTCTGCGGCTTCATCACTCGCTTCATGGAGTTTCCGTCCGGAGAGACGTTGGTGACCGCGCGCTTGCGCGACCAGGCTGGGAACGCCGGCGCCCCGGCGCAGATCGTGATCAGCGTCGGCCCCTGAGTCCGTCTGGATCGGCATACTGCATCGAGAGAGGCCGACCGCACGCGACCCTGGCAGTTTCACTATTCAAGCGCAGGCCCCCCAAGCGTATCGCTACGCGCGCGGATTTCGCGCTGCGATAGGTCATCGAGTGTACGCATCACGGCCCAAGCGATGACCAGCTGTAGACCAACCAAGATGAACAAGGCGCTGCCGACGAGGTAGAGCCACAGCCGCGCAACATCCCAGCCATGCAGACCCAACGCCAGCGCGACGCAAGCGATGGTCAACCCGGCTACGGCGACCGACAGCCCCAGCCAGCCGAAGTGGTGCTCGAGCGGCGTTGCAAACAGCGGTTTTCCCAGCAAGCCGACGCGCACCGTCTGTCCGCGGAACAGCGTTAGCAGGTAGTTGAACATGGCGCCGAGGGCGAACACGCTCACGCCGGCCACTGCGGCAACCAGTGCAACGAAGATCGCCGCCACACCCCACGGACCGAGCGTGGTGACTCCCCCCACACGCGCCAATACCAGGCCGACACCAATCAGCGCAGCCGCCCCAACGCCCGCGGCTCCCAGTCCGCCCAACACCCGCACAGGGTTGTAGCTGAGCGCAATCCACAGGATCGACTGCAAGTAGCGCAGCCCGTCGCGGCCTATCCGCAGCTTCGACTCGCCGATACGGTCGGCGTAGGCGATCGGAACTTCTTCGAGCACCAAGCCTTCGTGCACGGCACGCAAGCTCATGATCGGCGTGAAATTCAAGCCGTCTGGTAACGGATACAGACGCGCCAGCACGCTGCGACGGATGACGCGCATACCGCTCGCGCAATCGTGCACGCGCCGGTCGCCCAGCAGCGTGACGAGGGCAGCGAACAGCCGGTTCCCGAGCCGCCGCGTCGCCGGCATGCCGTTCGGCGCCCCACTGGCTGGGGCCATGCGGGAGCCGATCACCAGGTCGGCGCCGTTCAGCGCTGCTTCACACAGCGGCAAGAAGGACTCGGGTGGATAGGTGCCGTCGGCATCCAGGAAGGCAAGCAGTTCCCCATGGGCACGCGCCAAACCGCTCTTCAACGCCGCCCCGTAGCCGCGTGTCGTGCCATGACGAATGACCTGCACACCGTCTATCTGCCGCGCGACCTCGCTCGTGCGATCACGGGAGCCATCGTCGACCACAATCACTTCCGGGCCGACGATCCCATGCTGCGCGAGCAGCGGGCGCAACGCAAGAAGGCGCGTCAGGATGTCCGCGATCGCTGCCCCCTCGTCGAGAGCCGGGACGACGACCGACAGTGTGGCGCGTCGGCCGATCGCAGGCGCCGGCTGCTCAGAAATAGATCTCGCGGGCTGTTGCATGTTGGTCAGGACGCTCGGTCTCACCGACGGCTCTGAGGACACGTGCCGGGACGCCGCCGACGACGGTATGCGGCGGCACGTCCTTCGTGACCACCGCGCCCGCCGCCACCACGGCACCGCGGCCGATGCGCACGCCGTCGGTGACGATCGCACCGGAACCCAGCCAGACATCGTCTTCGATCACAATACCCTCGGCGGTGATGCCCTGATCGACGAAGGACCGCGTCGGGTCATCGAAGACGTGGTTCACGGCGATGATCTGGGTCAGCGGCGACGTGTACACCCGGTCGCCGATCACCACGCCGCCCTGGCCGCGGATGACGGTGTACTCGCCGATCAGGCTGTGCGCGCCGATACGGATGCGGGCGTGCGGCAAATCGCGGAAGTTGTACACGTGCAGCACGGCCCCGTGCATCACCAGAGAGCCGGCGCCGATCTCCACGCCGCCGGGGCAGGCGTGAATGTACGCGCCTTCGTCGAGATAGCAGCCGGGTCCGAGACGGATGTGGCTGGCAAAGCGCAGGCGGACGTTGCGTTCGATCGCTGCCCAGCCGTCCATGGGCAGCATAAGACGGTAGAGCAGACCGCGCAGGCCGATGCCGATCAGCGTGGGGACCCAACCGGCGAGCGCCTGCAGCCCTTGCTCGAGCACGTACCGCACCGGCGTCGCGGCTTGCCGCGACACATACAGACCCGCCTGCGCGCCCGGACCGCGCCCCGCGGCGCGGACGACGCGAGGTAGTGGCACGCTGCGCGCGTCCGCCATCCGCTTACCCGCGGGCGCGCTTCCGCCAGAGGAGTGTCCACGCGGGCCGCGCCCTCATTCCGCTTCCTCGAAGTAGTAACTCAGCAGGTGCTGAATCAGAAAGTGCGCTTCCTCGACGTGCCCCATATGCGAGGATTCGACGAAGACGGGGTAGAGCGCAATCTCGGCAAGCCGGCCACCGGGACGTCCGGTGATGCCAACCGTCAGCAGCCCGTTGTCGTTGGCCCATTCCACCGCACGGATCACGTTGGGGGAGTTGCCGCTGACGCTGAACACGATGAGCACGTCATCAACGGTTGCAAAGTTCTCCAGTTGCTGAACGAAGATCGCCGAGTAATCGGCGTCGTTTGCCAGCGACGTGATCCACGGGACGTTGTCGGTGAGCGACAAGACGCGGAACTTCTTGTCGCGCCCGCGCGACCCTTCCTTGCCCAACCCCGCGGCGAAGTGCGAGGCCGTGGCGGCGCTGCCGCCGTTGCCGCAGACGAACACGTGCCGCTGCTCCCGCAACGCGACAGCAAGGATCTCGATCAGCTGCGCCACGGCGGTTGTCGAGATGCGCGACAAAATGTCGAGACTGCGCTCACGGTAGGCGTGCACGTAGGCCGCCGGATCGATCTTTCGGCGCATCCGCCTCAACTCGGACTCATGCTGTCGTACCGCTGCCTGGCCCTTTGCTGCGCTCATAGACCCTGGTCTTTTACCGTGACTCGGCCCCCGAAAGCTAGGGGGTTGAACTTGTTGTCGGTGTCACACCCGGGAGACAGCGGTACGATCGCCTGTTCAGTACGCGCCCTTCATGCTCAGCACAGCTGGGATCGTCTTGAGCAGAATGAGGAGATCGAGCCACAGCGACCACTGGTCGATATACTGGAGATCCAGCGCGATCCGTTGTGTATAGTCGATCTCCTGACGGCCGTGCACCTGCCAGAGGCCGGTCATTCCCGGTTTCACGCTCAGCCGCTTGGGCAATGCGGCGCCGTACTTGGCGGCCTCGTCGGGGGCGATCATGCGCGGACCGACGAGGCTCATCTGGCCGCGCACGACGTTGACGAGCTGCGGCAGCTCGTCGAGGCTCAGCTTGCGCAACACGCGGCCAACGGCGGTGACGCGTGGGTCGTTGCGGATCTTGCTGTTGGCGTTGAACGCCGCCGACAGTTGCGGGTGAGCGCGCAGCAGCTCATCGGCGTTGACGACCATGGTCCGGAACTTGAACGCGTCGAAGGCCGCACCGTGCAGCCCCAGGACGCGGCGCCTGTGCAGCACCGGCCCAGGTGAGGTTATGCGGACGAGGATGGCAATGGCGACCAACAGGGGTGCCAGGGCTATGAGCGCCGCCGCAGCGACGACGCGGTCGCCGACGACCTTCACCCACCGTGCGACGGCATTCACTCAGCGATCTTCGCACGAGTGCGGAAGCGCATCAACGTGTCGACGTAGATGTCCTCCAGGCGGCTGACCACCGCGCCCCAGTCGTGATGGCTCTCGACGTAGCTGCGGCCGCTCGCACCGAGACGGCGCTGCAGCGCCGGGTCATCGAGCAGCCGCAGGACCTGTCGTGCAAAATCGTCGGCGTGATCAGCGACCAGCAGGTGTTCGCGGTCTCGGGCCTGCAGCGACGTGATGCCCGCGGATGTCGTGACCACGGGTGTCGCCATCGCCATGGCCTCGAGGATCTTGTTGGGTATGCCCACTGCGTAGCGCAGCGGACTGACCGACACAGTGGCGCGGGCGACGTATGGGCGCACGTCCGGTACCGTTCCGGTGACGGCCACACGCGAGCCGTAGCGCCGCGCCAGCGCCTTAACCTCGCGGGGCGGATCCTGGCCGACGATGCTGAGACGCGCATCCGGCTGGTGCCTCCAGATCAGCGGCAGCACGTCGCGCACGAAATACAGAACCGCGGCGACGTTGGCGTGGTACCGCATGCGCCCTACGAACACCAGCGTCGCCGGGTCGCGGGTGCTCGGTGGGGACGTGAAATGCTCGAGATCGACGCCGTTGCGCACCACCGTGATTCGCTCAAGGTCAGTCCCCTGGCGGGCCTCGCCGGAACGGTGGCCCAGCGCCGCTAGTGATTCCCTGTCCACCTCGGAGGCTGTGAGGATGCGCTCGAAGCGATTGATGAGCGTTCCCTCGAAGCGCCGCGTGCGTTCCAAGTCGACCAACGCCCGCAGGCGGCTGCGGGCCGTGGCGCTCATCTGCAGCGTCTTCTCGAACAACCGACTGATGCAATCGACGGAGTCGTACACCCGCGGCATGCCGGTGACGTTGAGCCCGCACACTACGGCGCGCAGGTGCTCAACGTGGAGCAGGTCGTACGGGCGCCGCTGCTGGCGCCGGGGTGTCTGGGTATCGATCTCCGCCGCTACCTGCCGCTGCAGGTCCGGTGAGCACGCATACAGCGCTTGCAGCGGCAGCTGGGTTCTGAGCCCGCGCGCGCAGTTCCACAACGATCGATGTAGTGGGACACGCACGGTCTCGACACGGCTGCACAGGTGCCGCAGCGCTCCGGCGTCCGCGTACTCCGCTTCCGAGGTGTACGCCGTGATCACGGTCACGTCGTGCCCCTGCGCGGCGAGCCGGCGAATGAGGTTGTACGGCCGCACGCGCACGGGCGAGGGGACGTAGGGCGTGACGAACAAGATGCGCAGCGCCTGCATTGGGCTCGCGGCACTTCACAGCGTTCCGGGCGCGGGTTCGAACAAGCCCTCGAAGGCCAGCTTGCCGCCTTCGATCTTGCCGTAGAGCAGCCAGTCGCCTTTGAACATCTTGTGATCGTAGGGACTGCACGCAATGTGGGTGCGTGGCCCGCCGGTAGCGGCCGGCAGGAAGCGGATGCGCTCGAGCCCCTCCTTCACGCCGGGACCGGTGAGGATCGGCGCGCGGTGCAGCGCTTCCGCCATCACCCGCGCGGTGTCGTATGCGAGCAGCGGGATCGCGTTGGGCCACATCGGTGGCGGCATGCCGTAGCGCCGCTCGAAGTTGGCGTGGAAGCGCTCGACACCCGGGTTGTCCGAGCAGTACTGGTCAATCCCCACCCAGCCCTCGAAGTGCTCGAAGCCGACGAGGTAGAACATGAAGGCGGTGGTCATGATGCGCGGCGGATCCCAGCCGATCTCGGTGAGCGCTGGGCGTACCAGGCCCTGCGCGAAGAGCATGCCGTAGCCCATGTACGCGAGTGCATCGCAGCCGGCGCGCTGCAGGTTGCGCAGATGTGCAGCGAGGTTGGCCGGCCGCTGCGGGACGGTTTCGACCGCGCCGACACTCAATCCGTGGCGCCGGCACTCCTGGCGGAAGCAGCGGAAGTACTCCTCACCGTTCGGCGAGACTTCATTGAGCACGGCGATGCGCGCATAGTCCTTGCGCTTCAGCCACGCCGCCATGAGCGCGGCGTCGCCGCCACAGTCGCCGTTGCCGAGCTGGAAGCAATACTCGCCGCTGTAGCGCTCCGTCCCGCACCAGCTGATGAGCGGTACCTGCGCCTCGTTGGCATACGGGGCGACCGCGATGGCGTTGTCCGAGCTGTAGGCGCCGGCGATGACGACGCAGCCCTGGTCGACGAGCCAGCGATAGCCGTCGACGGCGTTCTTCGCCGAGCCGTTCGGCAAGCCATTTTCCGCGTGGATCACGTGCTCGACCTGGCGCGGCAGCACCCCCTGCTCGAGCGCTTCGTCGAACGCCATGCGGTGGATCCTGTCGTAGCCGCCGCCTTCACCGTCGAGGCAGGCACCGAGCCATCCCACCTTCACCGGCTCGAACTGGCTGCGCGACCGTTGTGCCATCGCTGTGCCTCCTTCGGTTTAGCCGTGTGGACCTGTCGTCCACTTGCGCCGAGCGCGCCGGCGAAAAAACGCGCCATGGCAGCCGCTCGGGTCCGTATCGGGTAGTGGTCCACTCGCAGCCAGTTCAACATCAACGTGTAGAACGCGCCGACGACCGCTTCGGTGAGAACCGGGAGCGGGTGCGCGCGGGTGACGTCGCCCGCCCGCACCCCGTCCCGCACCAGCGCGCCGAACGCGGCGTGCAGCCGGCGGCTTTGCTGCACGTCGGTGCGGTCGTGGTGCACCAGCCGGATGACTTCCATCACCAGCTCGCGCCGCATCGGGCCGGCAGCCTCGGTTTCGGCGGCAGTGCGCGTGAAGAAGCGCTCGAGGCGCTGCGCCGTCGTGCCCGGCATGCGGCGCGTCTCTTCCAGGATCGCGAGTAGCTCATGGAGAAAGTTGGCGGCGATTTCACCCACCAGATGCTGCTTGCTCGGGAAATGGTTGAAGAAGGTCTTCTGGGCGACGTCTGCCAGCGAGCAGATCTCGTCGATCTTGGTGCGTGCGACCCCCTGCTGTTCGAAGCGCTCCACCGCCGCGTGCAGAATGCGGTCGTGCACCTCACGCACGCGGCGGGCGCGCCGCGACGCGGCTGGCGGATTCGCAAGGCGGAGGGGACCCATGGCGTCGGTGGCAGACTACAGCGTACTTGACCGATACAGTCAACTGTACTAATGCCCGCGATCGGCTCCGAGCGGACATGCGGGAGGAATGAGACGATGAGGTTCGGGTTGCTCTACGAGATCGAAGTGCCGCGGCCGTGGACGGAGACGTCGGTCGCCGACTGCTTCTGGGAGGCGCTCGAACAGGTGAAGGTCGCGGAAGAGGTGGGCTTCACGCACGTCTTTTCGGTCGAGCATCATTTCCTCGACCAGTTCTCGGTCGCCTCGGCTCCGGAAGTGTGGCTGGCGGCGGTGGCGCAGCACACGCGGACGATCCGCATCGGCCACGGCGTGCGCCTGCTGCCGTTCAACTACAACCATCCGATCCGTGCCGCCGAAATGGCGGCGATGCTCGACATCATGAGCAAGGGGCGTCTCGAGTTCGGTACCGGCCGCTCCGCGTCGGCGATCGAGCTGGAAGGCTTCGGCATCGACCCGGCGACGACGCGGGCGCAGTGGGACGAAGCGCTGCACATGATCCCGCAGATGTGGATGCGGGACGAGTTCTCCTGGAACTCGCCGTACTTCAAGATGCCGCCGCGCAACATCCTTCCCAAGCCAGTGCAGAAGCCGCACCCGCCGCTGTGGATGTCCGGCACGCAGCCGGAGTCGGCGGTACTCGCCGGCGAGCGTGGCGTGGGTTTCATGCACTTCTCGCTGTCCGACCCGACGGGGATGAACGAGAAGGTGCGCGCGTATCGCGACGCGATCGCGCGCGCCAAGCCGGTCGGCGCCTTCGTCAACGACCAGTTCGCGGCCTTCACGCTGCTCTTCTGTGGCAAAGACGACGCGGACGCCCTGGCGCGGGCCGGGGAAGGCGCGGCGTGGTACGCGAATCTGGTCGAGCTCGTCTATGCCTCGCTGGCGAACCTCTCCGAGGACCAGAGCTACGCCTGGTACCGCGAACGTGTCGCCAAAGAAGCGCACCGCGAGCGCGACATCCACGAGCTGATCGAGCGCCGCTCGGTGATCGTCGGCGGTCCGGCGCGCTGCATCGCAGCGATCGAGTGGTTCGCGCAGCAGGGGGTCGACATGATGCTGTTTCTCGTGCAAGCAGGGACGATCAAGCACGCCGACATTGTCGACTCGTTGCGCCGCTTTGGACGGGAGGTCATCCCGCATTTCGCTCGTACGGAGACCGCCCGCGGGCGAGCGCACTGAGCGGGGACTTCAGAAGGAGAGCCACCATGGCGACGAATCGCCGCGCAACGAAAATGGTGACGGTCGACGCAGATGGGCATGTGCTGGAGCCGCGCGACACGTGGCAGCGCTACCTCGAGCCCAACCTGCGCGACCGGGCAATCAGAATCGAGAAGGACAGTGACGGCCTCGAGGTGCTGCTCGTCGACGGCACCCCGCATGCGGCGCTGCGCGGCCGCCTCGGCGCGCTCGGCGGCATCGGCATGGGCTCGGAAGAATTGATGACCGTCGGCCAGCGCAGCTACGAGGATGGCTGCCCGCCGGGCGGCTACGATCCGCACGCCCGCCTGCGGGTCATGGACGAGGAGCAGATCGACATCGTGCTTCTCTATCCCACCATCGGCATCGCGTGGGAGGGGCTGGTGCGCGACCCGCAGCTCGCGACGGCGTACTGCCGTGCATACAACCGCTGGATCGTCGACTTCTGCGACACCGATCGGCGGCGGCTGGTGCCGATCGCCCACATCTGCCTCATGGATCCCGCAGGGGCCATCGAGGAGGTCAGACGGGCGCGCAAGGACGGCTGCGCCGGCGTGTACCTGTCGCCGGACCCGCTCGCCCGTGGCGGCCGGCAGTTCGACGACCCGAGCCTCGCGCCGTTCTGGGAGACGGTGCAGGACCTCGACATGCCGGTTGCCTTCCACGTCGTCGCGCGCAGCACTACGATGCTCGCCCCCTGGTTCGGCGCGCGGGACAATCCGGTCGGCCAAGTCGTCTTCAGCTTCGCGTTCCTGGCCCTCGACGTGATGGCCGCCTTCACGTCGATGATGACGCGCGGCCTCTTCGACACCTATCCGCGCCTGCGCCTCGCGGTGCTCGAGGCCGGGTCAAATTGGATCACCGCGTGGCTCGACCGTCTGGACCACAAATCCGAGGTCATGCGCCCGTTCTCGTCTCTCAAGCTGCTGCCCTCGGAATACTTCAAGCGGCAATGCGTCATCTCGGCGGAGCCGGACGAATCGCTCACCGGCCGCATCGTCGAGCATCTTGGTGCCGACTACGTTGTGTGGGCGTCCGACTACCCACACTTGGATGCGTCGTTCCATGTCGTGGATACGCTGCGCGGGCGCATCGCCGGGCTGCCGGAGGACTCGCAGCGCAAGGTCCTTGGCGTGAACGCGCTGCGATTTTACGGTCTCTCTCCGGCGATCGGCGACACTACCCCTTGAGGGCGGCGTTGTTCACGGCCTGAAGGGAAGCCACGTTCGCATGCGGAGGGCTCCAGGGTGCCGAGGACGATATTACCGACGTGAGGACGTCGTTTACGGTGTAGAAGGAGGGAAACGATGCGGCTCCGAGAAAAGGTAGCTGTGGTGACCGGCGGTGCACGCGGCATCGGTGCGGGGATTGCGCGGTGCTTGTCGGCTGAGGGAGCGCGAGTCGCGCTTGTCGATCTCGACGGTCCAGAGGCCCAGAACACGGCGGCTGCCCTCGGCGGCGGGGCGATCGGGTTGGCTGCGGATGTGTCGCACGAGGCGCAAGCGGCCGACGCTGTCGAGAAAATCGTGGCCCAGTTGGGTGGGATCGATATCGTGGTCAACAACGCGGGCGGCGGAGGCCAGACCGGCACCGGCGGGGTTGGCAATCCCTTCACCAACATCACCCAGGAAGGGTGGGATGATCAGCTGGCCACGAACCTGCGCACGACCTTTGCGGTCACCAAGGCGGCCATCCCGCACGTGCAGCGCCGCGGCGGCGGGTCGGTCGTCAACATCGCTTCGATCGCCGGCCTCATTCCCGCCGTCGCCATTCCGGCGTACGGCGCCGCCAAGGCTGGCGTCATCTCGCTGACCAAGAGTCTCGCTCTGGAGTTGGCGGCACACAACGTTCGGGTCAACGCCATCTGTCCCGGCTTCTTGTGGACACGCGCCTGGGAGATGCTGGCGACGTGGCTCAAGATGACCAATCCACGCTATGCGGACCGAGCACCGCGGGACATCTTTCTCGAACAGTGCCAGCACGCCGTCCCGCTGCACCGCGAACAAACGCCGGAGGACATTGGCAAGCTCGTCGTCTTCCTCAGCAGCGACGACGCGTGCAACATCACGGGCCAGGCCATTGCCGTCGATGGTGGGATCACCCTGCGTGTTGGGACTGCGTAACGAGCCCACGTTGAGGAAGCCGCTCATCTGGCAACGCCGGCGGCAAGGCATGGTGACGAAGATCATGCATCCGGGTGATGCAGATCGCTTGCCGGCACGGCGGGATTGGGTAAGCGTGTGTGCTGAGCCAAGCACGGGGGACTACGATGAGCGAGTCCACTATCAAAGCACGCCAACAGACGGTCGAGACCGGCGAGACCCCATGGTTGCTGACGTGGGACAAGAGGCCTGACCGGGACGAAACTCACGGCACGTCCCACGAGTCAGCAGCGGGCTCATCCGTTACTGACGTGTTCATCCAACGGTCAGGTCACTGCACGGTCTTTCACGTCCCTTGTGGAGAGCGCCCGACTCGTTGATTCTACTCGTCCTCGATTGGGCGCGAAGCAAGGGTTCGAGGAGAGAAGGAGGGGCCGGTGAATGTTCGAGCCGCCCGGGACGCACGCCCGGGCGGCTCGAACGCGGTGTGGAACTGAATTGACGCTGTCCTCGACAGGAATGGGCAGGTGCCCTACGCAGCGGCGGCGCGTCGTTGCGCCTGGTAGTGTGTCGCGCACAGTCCCTTGGCGACCTTCTCGCGGTCACATCCTTTGACGGTGCAGCGCCGCTCCTTCGGTACCACCGGCTTGGGCGGTGGCTTCCAGCCCTTCAGTTCCTGCTCGGCGGTGTCCAGCCCCTCATTGAGGATGGCGATCACCACCTCCGTTTTTGACGTGCCCAGCGTGGCGGCGACACGGTCGAGCCGTGCCAGCACGTCGGCGGGAACCTTGACGTTCATGAGCTTTGATTCCTCGCGGCCCTGCTGCCCACGAGTCACCAAATCATCTAAGCGAAGATTTGGGTTGCGCATATGTTCACCTCCTCCGACTAGAGCAAAATATTATCAGATGTACATTACGACGGCTATCGCCGTTCGTTCCTCACGCCCTTCACTTGGTAACCCCGCCAATGAAGCGTACATATCTTCGATAGTCGGGATAGCAATTTCATGGCAGGATTGTGACCAAGAAGCAAGACGGAAATCGATGACGCCGCTTCCGACAATGTCGAGACTGTCATTCGCACGCACGGTGGCTGACTCCCAGACTCAGACTTGAACTCAGCGTGGCTGAGCGGATGATAGTGAACCATGTGGACTCATGGTCTCCCATCCGGCCCTAGTGTGTGTGCTGAGGCGTCTCTGGTTCGGCGGTGTTTGCAGCAATGTACCAGGACGATGACTGGGCCAGCTTCACTGACTGTTGCGATGTTCGTTGCCTGCCTGGCTGGGTGCGCCACAATGATACACGGCACCACTCAACAGGTGCGTATCGAAAGCATACCCTCCGGTGCCAAAGCAACGCTCGGCTCCCAAACGATTACGACGCCTGGTGAACTCACAGTCCCTCGCGAGTATCCGTTCATCGTGAACTTTGAGAAGCCGGGCTGCGTTCCGGCGTATGCTCACGTCGAGCCGCAAACCAGCAACTTGGTTTGGGGAAACATCTTTCTCGGTGGGTTCGTGGGTGCGGCGATCGATTTCGCGAGCGGCGCCGCCTACGATCTCGAGCCCGCAACAGTGTCCGCCACATTGGCTCCCAATCCGGCTGAGGAGATGCCGGTATCGAACCGGCCAGCACCGTAGTGGCTGGATCACCGGCTGCCCACCTTGTACGATCGCGTCGGCCAGGTTCGCAGTCCAGCAACCATCCGTCCTATGGGACCGGCCAACGGCAAAATCATCGACTAATCTGTCCCGAACGTGCTAGGCGAGGTGTGTCACGCTTGCAACGGGTCTCTGAACGCCGGAGCTGCCAAGCGGGGAGGACGTGCCATCGAACGGATAGAAGTCGCGACGCTGCCGGGGCCGGGCATACGGGCCATCTACCTCACCAAGTCCGCAGCAACGGCGTCGTTGCTGGTGCTCTTCTGGGTACTCAAGCTGTTCGTCTTCGCCGCGGTGCCGGCAACGCGTTACTCGCTCATCGTCCTGCTGGTACTCGTGCCTACCCTCTTGGTGGCACTGCGGTCCGATGAGGTGCCGGCGTGGTTGTTGACGCTGAGCTTTGGAACAGACATTGCCGCGGTGACCACGGGCATCCATTTTGGTGGTGGTCTCGACAATGTGAGCGGACCGCTGCTGTATGCGCTGATCATCGGCTTGGCAGGCCTGATTCAGTCGGGGCGGGCCGCCTATTTCTGTGCGGCGGCGAGCGCAGTCTCATACGCACTCGTCGGATGGGCGGAGCAGGAAGGCGTGTTGGCCCATCACCTCCCTTATGCCAAGCCTGAGGATGATGCCGTCGCCACCGTCATCTCCGTGACTGTCTACTTATTCATCGCCGCGCGAATTGTCTCGTATGCAGCGCAGCAGGTACGCGGCATCTATCAGCGCATCGAGGAGCTGCGGCGCGAGGCGGTGAGTGCGCTGTCGCACGATCTCAAGGACCCGCTCGGTACCATCGATGGCTATGCGGAAATGGTGGCCGAGGCCACTCCCGTAGAACGCGACCACTACATGCGCAGAATCAGACAGTCCGCGCGGCAGGCGCTCGATCTCGTCCACAATGAACTCGATGCCGCGGCGGTCGAGGGACGCAGTATAGTCGTCAACCGACAACCGGTGAACATCAACGAGCTTGTGGAGAAGGTCGTCGATGTCTATCGAATCAGCGCCGAGACAAAAGGCGTGCGGCTAATCACCTCGCCCGCTGCCCACTGCCCAGCGCTGACCGCAGACGCACAACTCTTGAGCCGTGCCATCGGCAACTTGCTGTCCAACGCCATCAAATACACGGACGCCAACGGACTGGTCGAACTCACGACCGCCGTACAGCCCGGCCACGTGACAGTGAGCGTACGTGATACCGGCTGTGGCATTGCGCCGGCCTCTCAAGCGCGGCTGTTTCAGAAGCACAGCCGCGTCGCCACCAGTGCGGCAGTGGAAGGGAGCGGCCTTGGCCTCTACATCGTGCGCCGCATCGCCGAGGCGCACGGTGGTGCCGTCAGTGTCGTCAGCAATCTGGCGAAAGGAAGCACCTTCACACTGTCGCTGCCGTGCGGACCTGGAAAGTGACCGCCGCAGACTCCAAGGAGCATCCTTCGTTGAAAGTTCACTGGACGCCCAGTTGGAAGTTAGGAGACACGCGGTGCACAAATTCCCACACACCCCGGACCGTGTTGTAAGGCTCATTGTGCACGCCGTTAGATTCCGCAGCGCGACGCCCTCTGTTACGCAGCTTGGGATCCTTGGCACATCAATTGCCTACCCGGGAGCCATGGCGAGCAAGAAGACAACACGTCCTGGGGTTCGAACGATGGTGATCACCGCCCATGGTCAGGCGGGCGCTGAGAAGAATCGGCGTGACCCCGACACCCTGCTCAGCCGTGCACGCCAGGACGCAGACCGTCTGTCGGATGAGGTACGGCGGCTGCGCACTGCCTTCGACACTTACGTGGAGCAGACTTCCAAAGAGCTGCGGGCGTCGCAGCATGAGATCGAGCGCCTCTCGCGGCGCGTGCACCAGCTGGAACAGCTGGCAAGGCCCCGCCTGCAGATCGATACCCAGGCGCGGCTACCGGCACCGTCGGTCAAGAGCCTGTTCACCTTTCTCGGGCGACCGACCGCGCCTTCGCTCAGCTGAACCGAGCGTCCCCAGACCAACAAAAGCGGGCGCACAGCAGCAACTATGCTTTGGCTGATCCAAGCCAGGCATTGCTGATTTCAGCCATTCCTGCGTGTCACCGGTACCGTCCAATTGACCAGGTGTGGCAACGGAACCTCTTGAATTATTGTCGCTATCTTCCTTGATCCACCCCTGTGCTCATGCGTGGCTAATGAATTGCTTGTTTCATGGCCCATGAGTCACGTGGGACTTCTTGGGACTGTAGGGACAGCCCCTGTAGCGTTTGCGCCCAAGCGGGAGAGCACCGCATGGAGCACATGCTGACGCGGAACGGACGGAGCTACACCTGTCTGTGCTGCCACCAGGTGCTGGAGAGTCAAGACGACTATGACCGGATTTCGTGCGCAGGTGAAAGCGATTGCGACGAAACGGCAGGGCAAGGGGATGCCGATCTCCGAGCCCGCTAGTACGTCAGGTCCTGAGTAACTCGCAGCAGAGGAGAGATTATGGACGACCTGCGCAACACACTCCGTACCACCCTTGAACACAGCTTCGGTTGGCCTACAGAAGCGGCGACCGAGGTCGCGCAGTACGCGCACATCGTCTCGTACGACAAGAACGCCACCGTCTTTCACGCGGGCGAGGTGTCGGACCTGCTCTACGTGCTCCTTAGTGGCGAAGTCAGGCTGTACTACGGAACGGCTGCGGGGGAGCGTTTGCTCGTCACAATCATTCGTGGCGGACAGCTATTCGGCACCACGGACTTCCAGGCCACCGACCAGTCCCCGGGGCGGCAGGAACAGCTGTTCACGGCGCAGACACTTTCGCGCTCCAAGGTGGCGATGCTCTCGCGGACCCGAGTGGCACGGGTCCTCCAAGACCTGCCGGCTCCTGATCTCGTCCGCATTGTGCAAACTGTGGACGCCAGCTGGGTCAGCCTGTGTTGCCGGCTGCTCACCTTTCTGACGCAAGATGTGCGCAGCCGCCTCGCGTACAGCATCCGTGAGATCGCCAAGGTATTTGGCATACCCGACGCCCGCGGGAAGCTCATCGCGCTGCGGCTGTCGCACGAAGATTTCGCAGAACTCATCGGCGCGTCGCGCCCCATGGTCAGCAAGCATCTCAAGGAACTCGCCGAGGGGGGAATCTTCGTGAAGGAAAACGGCCGCTATGTCGTCCTGCAGGAAGATGCGCTCGCGGCGATGGCGGCGTCAGGCCGGCCTGCAGCGGTGACGTCGTGCGCACCCCCGAGCGTCGTGCGCGGCGTGGTGCGCGAGATCATGCGCCAAGAACCGAAGCGCAACAACGGGAGACTTCACATCGGTGTACGGCGCGAGCAGGTTGCCGTTCGCTCCGCGGAACGTATGGCGGCCGGGTGCAAGTGACCGCGGCTACAGCAGCAGCGCTGCCGCCCCGGCAGGTTCTGCCCTGCTCCCTAGGCCGTACGGCGCCCGCGCAGCGTGAGGTAGCAGGTACCGCCCTGTGCCCGGCGGAGTGCCCGGGCCCACTCCGCCCGTTCCCAGCGCCCCGCGGTTGAAGGCGTCCGCGGCGACCCCCTTTTTCCTTGACAATTTTAGGTCTGACGACATAGCATCGCCGCCCGATAACCGGATTGCGACCGCTCGACACGGACGCCAGGAACGCTCTGGTAGGGGAAGGAGGGGCGATGAAGCGCGTAGCGCAGAGGTGGATGGTGGCTCAACTTGCCGGTCTGTGCCTGGTGGCAACGACGCGTGCGTCGGTTGCGGAGGTGCAGGTCACCGATGCGGACCGCACGTATCGCAACTTCACGCGTGAGGCCGCCACGGTGCGCGAGAACGAGATCCGCCTCGAAGTGCGCGGTTTGGAGGAGCAAGACGACGGCACGACGCGCCTCGACCTGCTGGGCTTTCCAGTGAGGGGATTGCCCGGCGTGTCCGAAGGCAACGTCAGCACGCTCAGCGGTGGCATCATCGATTTCGTGGCCACGTACGGCTTCACCAAGAACGCCGAAATCGGGTTCATCATCCCCGGTTACATCCAGTCGCTGACGCTGAAGACCGGCGGCAACAAGATCAACAACTCGGACATCGGCGACGTCATGCTCTACGGCAAGATTCGACGCCCACTGACCGAGCATTTCAGCATCGGCGCGGGCATGGAGCTCACGACTCCCAACGGCCCGGTGAACAAGGGCTTCGGCACCGGCCAGGTGGGCGTGAACCCTAACGTGTCCGCCCGCTATCAACAGGGGCGGATCGGAGTTGGTGCCAACGTCGGCTTCAACTTCTACAATCACAGCGTCCCCGACGTGTTCAACTACGGTGCCGAGGTGATCTTGCGGGGCAACGCCATGTTCGCGCTGCGCACTGAGATCGCCGGGCGTGTCTTCAATGAGTTCGGCGTCCGGTACGATGACTTGCAGATCCTGCCGGGGCTCGACGTTCAGATCTCGGACAACATCACCATCCGCCCGACCGGAATGGTGGGTGGCACCAACACCTCATTGGATTGGGGTGTCGGTGCCGGGTTTGCCTACGCGTTCACGGCACCGACGCTGCAGATGCCAACCGCGCCCCCGCCGCCTCCACCGGCGCCCGTGGCAGCGCCCGCCCCACCGCCTGCCAAGGAAAAGATCGTGCTCCGCGGTGTACACTTCGCCTTCAACAAGGCGACGATCCGCCCCGAAGATATGCCGATCCTTGATCAGGCAGCAGAAACCCTCAAGGAGCACGGCAACATCATGGTGACCGTCGAGGGAAACACCGACAACGTCGGGAGTGAGGACTACAATCAGAAGCTCTCGGTGCGGCGAGCAATGGCGGTACGTGACTACCTTGCGCAGCACGGCGTTGCGGCCGCGCGCATGACGGTGGTCGGCAAGGGCGAATCGAATCCAGTGGCGTCGAACGATACGGAAGACGGGCGCGCGCAGAACCGCCGCGTCGAGTTGCTGGTGGCCTCCTGAGCTGACACGCTCAGTAGTTCACCCGTGACAAGCACAGACCGCAGGCCGGTGCGGTCGGACCGGCGGCGGTCCGGTCGCGTGCGGCGAGCAGCGTCGACACGTCGGGCGTGCGGCTGCCGTCGCCGACCTCGACGAGCGTGCCGGCGATATTGCGCACCATGTGTCGCAGAAACGCGGTGGCCTCGATCGTGAAACTGAATAGCGGCCCCCGCTGTTCGATCTCGCTACGCAGCACGCGCCGCACCGCATGCTCGGCGTCGCAGCCGGCGCCCTGAAACGACGAAAAGTCATGCTCACCCACCAGACTGGCCGCGGCAACGCGCATGCGCGTGAGGTCGAGCGGTTGGACAACGTGCCACGCGTAGCGCCGCCAGAAGGGCGACGGCCAGCGCGCGTTCCAGATACGGTAGAGATAGACACGGCTGCGCGCCGCGCGCCGCGGATCAAAATCGTCGGCCACCACGGCGGCATCGCGGATGCTGACGTCGCGCGGTGTCAGCGCATTCAAGCCGCGCAAGAGTGTGTCGGCGGCTACGGCACGTTGCAACGTGCAGCTAACGACTTGTCCGGCCGCATGCACGCCGGCATCAGTGCGCCCGGCCGCGGCCACGCGTACCGACTCGCCCAGCATGCGCCGGAGGGCACCTTCGAGCACGCCCTGGATCGTCGGAGCGTCGGGCTGAATCTGCCAGCCGTGATAGTCAGTGCCGTCGTACTCGACGATGAGTTTGACACGCATGGCGATGTCATCCGCTCCCTCCGTGCACAGGGAGCTTGAAGGACTGCTACAGATAGTCGCGGATCAAAAGTTCCGCAATCTGCACGGCGTTCGTCGCGGCGCCCTTACGAACATTGTCGAACACGATCCAGAGATCCAGCAGGTTGACTGCTTCGTCGGCACGGACACGACCGATGCAGATGGCATCCTGCCCCACCGCATCCATGGGCGTCGGATAGCTGGCCGTTGTCATGTCATCGTGAAGGAGAATGCCGGGCGCCGCACGCAAGAGGTCCCGCGCCTCCGCTGCTGTCAACGGATCGAGCAGCTCCACATTGACGGCGATCGCCGCGCCGTAGAAGAGCGGTGCGCGCACGCGCGTCACGCTGATCTCCAGCTCGGGAAGATCCAAGACCCGCCGCAGCGCCTGCATGGTCTGCTGCTCGTCGTGCGAAGCGCCTCCTTCGAGCAGCGCGCCAACCTGCGGCACCAGGTTGAACGCGATGCGATGGGGAAACAGTGCTGGCTCGACGCTGCGCCCGTTCATGAGATCGACCGTCTGCCGCTGCAGCTCGTCGATGCCGGCCCGTCCGGCGCCGGAGACCGGATCGAAGGCCGACGCAACGATGCGTTTCAGGGGTCTGGTTGCCTGCAGCGGCTTCAGCACGATGCTCATGGCGACGGCGACGGGATCGGGGCTGGCGACGAGATTGCGCTGGCCGTAGTCGGCGAGGCTGGCGGCGTTGACCTCGGGAACAACGAGCGGAACGTCCACGTCGCCGGCGAACAGTTGGCTCGTATCGATGACCACGCCGCCGGCATCGCTGGCGCGCGCCACCCATTCCGCGCTCACTTGTTCGCCGGCTGCCAGGAACACGATGTCGGTATCTTCGAAGCGCGCCCCGTCAAGCAGCTCGATCCGCGCCGACACCCCGCCGCAGCGCACTTCGTCACCCGCGCTGCGCAGTGACGCGTAGAGCTGCAGATTCGCCAGCGGCAACTGCCGCTGCTCGAGCACCGCGATGATCTCGGCACCGACGAGGCCCGTGGCACCGACGACCGCGACGGAGTATGCGGGCTTCTTCATAGGGCTACATCTGAGCGTCGGGCTGCACGCGGTGCAAGTCTATAGCGGTTTCCGCTGTACCTCCCAAGTCCTGCGAACGACGCGAGGCCTGCTGTAGCGGCAGCCGGATCATTCGGAGACTGCCACGTTCACCGCGCCGTTCGCCTCCACACGGATAGCCAGCTCGACCTCCGCCACAGTGACGTTGTCGAAGGGCGGGATGCGTACCTTCGCGAGCTTCTGGAGAACGCAGTCACCGAACTCCGTTCCTTTGAAGGCGCAAAAGCCGGTGTCGTAGTAGACGTTGTCTGTCTTGCCGTCTGGCACGAACCGGAAGAGCACAGGGCACTCGCCTGCCGACCCTTTGGGAGCGCTGCACCCCGCTGCCGCCTTCTGAGCCGCCGCGATCGTGATCGCATGAGCCTTGCTACGGTCGAACGCCGACGGCTGTGGAGGCTGGCCGAATCCTATCCACAACCCGATGGCGGCCAGCGCTGCGCAGCCGATCGCAACGGGCCAGACGGTTACACGCCTCAGCTTGAGCAACCGGCGCAATTGACGTGCGAGGTACTCGACGTCGTCCTTCCAGCGGTCGTCACGAATGGCCACGGCCTGCCGGCTTGCCAGAGACTGCAGATCCTCAGGGAGGTCTGCGGCGGACGGCAGGCTCGCGCCCTGAACGAGGATCGGGACGACGTTGACTCCCTCATGACCGAGAGCCTCGAGGAGTTCGACCCGCACATAGTCTTTGCCGTCGCGTGGTGTATGGAAAGCCTGCTGCCACTGCTGGCCGATGACGGCGAGCACGGCGCCACAGGAGCGCAACTCAGCGCGGATCACACCTTCGAACGCGGCACCGGGAGCGATGTCTGCAACATCCATGAACACCCGCCGCCCGAGAAGACGCGTGAGATCGTCGTTGAGGCGGCCTGCATGACCGGCGCTGTCCGAGCGCCGGTAGCTGATGAAGACGCGGTCGCGTTGCACGCGCAGCGACATTCTAGCTCAACTGTGTGAAGGCACGGGCTCAGCTCTCGTCAAGGCGGCTCCGCGTCAACCGCTGTTCGCCCGTCGACCCCGAGGCGTGGTTACGGTTTCAGGCACTGCACTACCGCCGCACCCATTTCGCGGCAGCCCACCTGACGCGTGCCCGGTTGGGCGATATCGGGTGTGCGATAGCCATCTACGAGGACCTGTGCCACCGCGGCCTCAATGGCCGCAGCTGCTGCCGCCTGCCCGAGAGAATACCGCAACAACAGCGCCACCGACAGGATCGTCGCCAGCGGATTCGCGGTGTTGTGACCCGCGATGTCGGGGGCGCTGCCGTGGATCGGTTCGTACAAACCGCGCGGGTGACCGAGGCTGTTGCGCGAGTCGCCGAGGGATGCAGACGGCAACAACCCCATCGAACCGGCCAAGATCGACGCCTCGTCGGTAAGGATGTCGCCGAACATGTTCTCGGTTGCGATGACGTCGAAGTCGCGCGGTCGGCGCAGCAGGTGCATGGCCATGGCGTCGACAAGCACGTCCTCGTACGCAACGTCGGGGTAGTCGCGCTGCACTTCGTGCGCCACCTCGCGCCACAGCCGCGACGACGACAGCATATTGGCCTTGTCGACCGACGTCACCTTCTTGCGGCGCGTCCGCGCCAGCTCGAAGGCGATGCGCATCAGACGCGCCACTTCCACCTCGGTGTAGAGTAACGTGTCTACGCCTTCACGGCCCTCCGGGCCCTGGCGTTGCTCGCTCGGCTTCCCAAAGTAGAGACCGCCCGTCAGCTCGCGGACGACCACCAGATCGACGTCGCGCACGATATCGGCCTTGAGCGGCGCGGTATCGAGCAGCTCGGCGAAGACGCGCACCGGGCGGAGGTTGGCAAACAGCCCAAGCCCCTTGCGCAGCCCGAGGAGCGCCTGCTCCGGGCGTACGGCGGCGCGCGGGTTGTCCCATTTCGGTCCGCCGACGGCCCCGAGCAGCACGGCGTCGCTGGCTTGCGCCAGATGCAACGCGCCGTCGGGCAAGGCCGTACGGAACGCATCGATGGCCGCGCCGCCGACGATCGCTTCAGTGAATGCCACCTGGAAACCGAAGCGTTGCGCGCAGGCTTCCAAAACGTTCTTGGCCGGCTCAACGACCTCGGGACCGATACCGTCACCGGGCAGCACGAGAATCTTCAAGTCCGCCTCCTCTTAGCGCGAGCGTCGCTCGCAACACCCTGCGGATTGCGGAATACGGATTCCATGCGACGAAGTCTTTGCGCCGCGCGCAGCTTTTCGCAGCCCCGCTTACCGCTCGCGAGCACTCATGCAACCAATGAGGCGACCAGGTCGCCGACCTGCGTGGTGCTGTAACCCATCTTGCCGGCCGCGAGGTCGGCGATCTTCTCGCGTACGACGGCGATCACGGCCTTCTCGATGGCTTCCGCCGCCGACTGCTCGCCGAGAAAGTCGAGGAGCATCTGGCCGGCGCAGATCGCGGCGAGCGGGTTGATCACGTTCTTGCCGGTGTACTTGGGGGCGCTGCCACCGATGGGCTCGAACATGCTGGTGCCCGCGGGGTTGAGGTTGCCGCCGGCGGCGATGCCCATCCCCCCCTGCACCATGGCGCCGAGATCGGTGATGATGTCGCCGAACATGTTGTCGGTGACGATGACGTCGAACCACTCCGGGTTCTTGACGAACCACATGGTGGTGGCATCGACGTGGGCGTAGTCGCGCTCGATGTCGGGGTAGTCCTTGGCACCGATCTCGTGGAAGGCGCGCTCCCACAGATCCCAGGCAAAGGTGAGCACGTTGGTCTTGCCGCACAGCGTCAGCTTCTTGCGCTTGTTGCGGCGGCGCGTGAACTCGAAGGCAAAGCGCAGACAGCGCTCGACGCCGCGGCGCGTGTTGACGCTCTCCTGCGTGGCGACCTCATGGGGGGTGCCCTTGAACAGGAAGCCGCCGGCGCCGGTGTAGAGCCCTTCATTGTTCTCGCGCACGACGACGAAGTCGACGTCCGCGGGCGTCTTGTCCTTGAGCGGGCAGAAGCGCGCATCGTAGAGCTTCACCGGGCGCAGGTTGATGTACTGTTCGAGTTCGAAGCGCAGCCGCAGGAGGATGCCCTTCTCCAAGATGCCGGGCTTGACGTCGGGATGGCCGATGGCGCCAAGCAGAATTGCGGGAAACTTGCGCAGCTCGTCGACGGCGCTGTCGGGCAGCACCTCGCCGGTGCGCAGATAGCGGTCGCCGCCGAAGTCGAAGGGAACGAAGTTCAGCTTCAAGTCGAAGCGGCGCGCTGCCGCCTCGAGAACCTTCACTGCTTCGCGGGCCACCTCCGGGCCTGTACCGTCGCCGCCGATCAGGGCAATGTCATAACTCTTCATGCACTCACTCCATCGTAGGATCTGCAGCCGCGCGGCCGGCGCGGCGAACTGCTGCGTGGGCGCGGAGTATTGCCGCTTACGACCCCACTTGCAAGCACCCATCCGGTTGCGGATCGGTCACGGGCCCTCGTGCTCCGCCTCTCGGTAATGCGCACGCCGGTATTCGAGTTTGTTGAGCGCGTTCACAAACGCCAATGCGCTGGCCTGGATGATGTCCGTGTGCGCCCCTTGGCCGGTGGCGGTAAGGCCGTCCTGGTTGATCAAGCACGACACCTCGCCCAAGGCGTCGGTGCCGCCGGTGATCGCCTTGACGGCGTAACGCTCCAGCTTCGGGCTGATGCCGGTGATCTTCGAGATCACCTTGTAACAGGCGTCGACCATGCCGTCGCCGTCGCCGCCGTCCTCACGCACTTCGCCGTCGACGCGCAGGCGCACGCTGGCGTGCGGCAACGTCGTGCTCGACGACGTGACGTTCAGCTCGAGCAGCTCGAAGCGGTCCGGCACGCGCACCACCTCCTCCGTCACGATGGCCATGAGGTCCTCGTCGTAGACGTTCTTCTTCAAGTCAGCGAGCGCCTTGAAGCGCTCGAAGGCCTTGTTCATGTCGACGTCGTAGAGATCGATGCCCAGCGCCTTCAAGCGCTCGGCAAAGGCGTGGCGGCCGGAGTGTTTGCCGAGCACCAGCTTGTTGCTGCTGATGCCCACCGACTCGGGACGCATGATCTCGTAGGTTTGCTTGTCCTTGAGCACGCCGTCCTGGTGAATGCCGGCTTCGTGCGCGAAGGCGTTGTCGCCGACGATCGGCTTGTTCGCCGGTACGGTCAGGCCGGTGACTTGCGCCAGCAGGCGGCTGGCGGGGTAGATCTGTTCGGTGACGATGTTGGTGCGCAATCCGAAGAAATCGCTGCGTGTGGCGATCGCCATCACGACCTCTTCGAGCGAGGTGTTACCGGCGCGTTCGCCGATGCCGTTGATGGTGCATTCAACCTGGCGCGCGCCGTTGCGCACCGCCGCCAGCGAGTTGGCTACCGCCATACCGAGATCGTTGTGGCAGTGCACGCTCCAGCGCACGCTGTCGCCGCCCGGCGTGTTGGCAATGAGGTGCCGGAACATGGCGCCGAATTCCTCGGGTACGGCGTAGCCGGTGGTGTCGGGGACGTTGAGGGTCACGGCCCCGCATTTGATCACCTCGCCGAACACCTGGGTCAGGTAGTCGCGGTCGGAGCGCGAGGCATCCTCGGCCGAGAACTCGATGTAGTCGAGATGCGTCTTGGCATACTCGACGGCCCAGCACGCGGCGTCGATGACCTCTTGCCGGCTCATCATCAGCTTGCGCTTGAGATGAAGGTCCGAAGTGGCAATGAAAATGTGGATGCCGGGATGCTTGGCCTTCTCGACGCTCTTGAGCGCTTGCTTGATGTCGGCCTCGCGCGTGCGCGACAGACTGAGCACGATCGGCTGCGTCACCGCCTCGGCGACCCGTGCGACGGAGTCGAAGTCGCCGGGAGATGACACCGCGAAGCCGGCCTCGATGACGTCGACGCCGAGCTTTTCCAGCTGACGTGCGATGACGACCTTTTCCTCGACGTTCATCGTCGCGCCCGGCGACTGTTCGCCGTCGCGCAACGTCGTGTCGAAGATCTGTACCGTGTTGGGGTCCGTGACCCTGGCGTTCATTGCTTCCACCTCCTTCTGGGCTGCCGCCCGAAACTAAGAAGGGCCGCGGGGGAAGCTGCCCGTGGCCCTTCTAGAAACACAAACGCCACGGACAGCGTACCCGCCCGTGGCGTCCTTCGGTTGCGTAATCTCGCTTACGCTCCCCCCAGACGCACGGGCGGGCTCAGAAGCAGCAGCCCCAGCAAGGAAAGCCCCAGTGCGTTGCGGGAAACGTTCATCGTGCTGTGTGTGTAAAGGAGGCCATGCGGCTTGTCAAGAGCCGACTTTGCGCCCCGGCCGGCTGGCCAGCTCCAGCGGCGGTCGCGCCGCCGGTAACTCGCGTGATTCAGAGGCTTGCCCGTCTACGTTCGGCGGCTGTCCCTCCAGCCACCGGTTGCGTCGCCGCATCTCGACGCGGAGCCGCTTGACCACCCAACGGACCGGCCCGGACAATGCGTACAGCGAGAACCCGGCGAACAGCATGATCTGCGGTTCCGCCACCAGCAGCTTCAGCACGACGATGACAGCGATCAGCATCCAGAACGGCTGGCGGCGGTACAGCCCGGTTTCCTTGAAGCTGAAGTACTTCACATTGCTGACCATCAGGCCGGCCAGCGCGTAGGTCAGGAGCAGCAGGAGGGCATGCTTGTGGGTCACGCCCTCGCCGCCGAAGTAGTAGTAGAGCAGGACCGTCGAGGCGATGACCTCGGCAGCGGCTGGGATCGGCAGCCCCGCGAAGTGTCGCTTCTCTGAGATTTCATATTGCACGTTGAAGCGCGCCAGGCGCAGCGCCCCGCAGGTGACGTACAGCGACGCCGCCAGCCACCCCCATGAGCCCCAGGGCTCGAGCGCCCAGCGGTAGACCAGAATGCCGGGTGCGACGCCGAAGGCGATGAGATCGGAGAGCGAATCGTACTCGATGCCGAAGCGGCTGGTCGTGTTGGTGAGGCGGGCCACGCGGCCGTCGAGAATGTCAAAGACGTTGGCAATCAGGATGGCGACCGCCGCCGCGAAGAAGTCGCCACGGAAGCTGGCGATCACGGAGTAGAACCCGGAGAACAACCCGGCTGTGGTGATCAGGCTGGGGAGGACGTAGACACCCTTGCGCAGCGAGCGCGGACCTCGCGGGCGGCCCGCCGGGATCGGTTCCTCGTCGATCATGCCCACTCCGCGATCACGGTGAGCGCGCCGCGCGCCCGGTCGCCAACCTTGACACGCACGCGCGCCGCGGGCGGGAGATAGATGTCCGCACGTGATCCGAACATGATCATTCCGTAGCGCTGCCCACGTTCGATCGACCTTCCCACCTGAAGATAACAGACAATCCGGCGCGCCAGAAACCCGGCGATCTGCACGAAGCACAGCCGCCGCCCCTGCGCGTCCTCCATCAGCACCGCGTTCTGCTCGTTGTCCAACGACGCCTTGTCGGCGAAAGCACGGAAGTACTTGCCTGGGTTGTAGCGGATGTCGAGCACGCGGCCGCTGGCTGGCACCCGGTTTACGTGGACATTGAGCGGCGACATGAAGATGCTCACCAGCGTCGCCTCACCGCTGAGGAACCGGTCATCGCGGATTGAGGCTACCTTGATGACGCGGCCGTCGGCAGGAGAGACGATGAGGTCGGGTCCTGCCGGCGGTCTGCGCTCGGGATCGCGGAAGAAGCTGACGATGAATACGGTCAGCGCCAGCGCGCCGGCGCCAGGAAAGTTCCAGCCGAGGAGGAAGAGGACGATGGTCAGTCCGAGCGCGCCGCCGATGAGCGGGTAGCCTTCGCGTGCCAGCGGGAGGCGTGCTGCTGGCTGGCTTGGTTGGCGAAACTCTCGATTCATGACGTCGCATATCTCGCGGATTTCCCGACGAGACACGCTCGACGAGATACGTGAGGCGTAGCCTCAGTTCTTCGACTTGTCGACCAGACGCTCGGACGCCAGCCACGGCATCATGGCGCGCAGCTTGGCGCCGACTTGCTCGATGGGATGATTGGCCGCTTCTTTGCGCAGCTCGCGGAAATGCGGCATGCCGCACTGGTATTCGGTGATCCACTCGTCCGCGAACTTGCCGCTCTGGATGTCGGCGAGGATCTTCTTCATCGCCTCGCGGGTTTCCTTGCCAATCACCTTCGGTCCGCGCGTCATGTCCCCGTACTCGGCCGTGTTGCTGATCGAGTAGCGCATATTGGCGATGCCGCCCTCGTAGATGAGGTCGACGATCAGCTTCACCTCGTGCAGGCATTCGAAGTACGCCATCTCCGGCGAGTAGCCTGCCTCGACGAGGGTTTCGTATCCGGCGCGGATCAGTTCGGTGAGGCCACCGCACAGCACGGACTGCTCGCCGAACAAATCAGTCTCGGTCTCCTCCTTGAAGCTGGTTTCGAGCACCGCGGCGCGGGTGCCGCCGATGCCCTTGGCATAGGCGAGCCCCACCTGCGTGGTGTCACCGCTCGGATCCTGATGGATGGCGAGGAGGCAGGGGACGCCGCGCCCCTTCTGAAACTCGCTGCGCACGAGGTGTCCGGGGCCCTTCGGCGCCACCATGAAGACGTTGACCTGCGGCGGCGGCACGATGCGCTTGAAGTGGATGTTGAAGCCGTGGGCGAAAGCGAGGTACTTGCCGTCGCGCAGCCCCGGGGCGATGTCGCGCTCGTACAGCTCTCCACCGAGTTCATCGGGAACGACGATCATCATGACGTCCGCCGCGTTGGCCGCTTCGGCGGTGTCCAGCACCGTCAGCCCCGCGGCAACCGCCTTGGGCCACGAACTGCCGTCGCGTCTGAGGCCGACGATGACATCGACGCCGCTGTCACGCAGATTGTTGGCGTGCGCATGGCCTTGGCTGCCATAGCCGATGATGGCGACCTTCTTGCCCTTCAGGTGCTGCAGATCCGCGTCCTTGTCGTAGTAGATATTCATGCCGCCTTCTCTCTTCCGTCGCGCACGCCGAGAACCTGGATCCCGCGGTGCATGGCCACTGTGCCGGTGCGGACGATCTCTTTGATGCCCAACGGACGCAGAAGTTCGAGGATGGCGTGGATCTTCTCTTCGCCGCCGGTGACCTCGATGATGTACGACTGCGGCCCGACGTCGATCACCTTGCCGCGGAAGATGTCGACGATGTTCATCACCTCGGCGCGCGACTTTTCGTCGGCCGCCACCTTGATGAGCGCCATCTCGCGCTCGACGTGCGGGCTGTCGGCGAAGTCGCTGACCTTGATGACGCTGATCAGCTTGTTGAGTTGCTTCTCGATCTGTTCGAGCACCTGATCGTCGCCGCGCGTCACCAGGGTGATGCGCGAGACGGTCGGATCGAGGGTTTCGGCAACCGTCAAGCTCTCGATGTTGAAGCCACGACCACTGAAGAGCCCGGCGACGCGCGCCAACACGCCGAACTCGTTCTCCACCAGTACTGATATCGTATGGCGCATGACGTCATGCGTGCGCGGCGCGACAGTGGCGCACTCTGGCGCCGCGGCCGGTGCTACGCGCTCGCGCCTCGCGCGGCGGCTCGGTGCTTGTCGAGGATCTGCATGATACGATCCTTGCCGATCAGCTTGCGCTTCTGCAATTCCTTCTTCTCGATCTCTTGCTCGGGCGTCATGTACAGCTTGCGGTTGAAGTCCGCGAGCTGCGCTTCGAGCGCGAGATGCTCCTCGTAGTACTGCTTGAGCTCAGCGTCGTGCGCGAGCAACGACTGAATCAGTTCCTCGTCCTTCTTCTCCATGCGTGCGCTCCAACGGTAGGCAGGCGACAGGTGTAGCCAACTGCCCCCTGCGTGTCAAATTTTGTCCGATCAACAAAGGTCCGCAATTTCAGTCTCTTATGGATCGCACTTCCGCCTCTGATGGGCGAATGTAGAACGGTTCCAGCTGGTGCAGGTCGGCTATCTCTCCCGCCTGCAGACGCTCCCACCCCATGCGTGCGACGATGCCGCCGCGCGGCGCGTGTGTCTCGAACGGCAGCACGGTGACGTGCCCGCCCAAGCGCGACTGAAACAGCGGGCCGTAGCGTTCCACGGCGTCACCCAAGATCACACACGGAGTCGGTAAGGTCTCGAGCAAGCCGTCTGGCGTCACCAACGCGTCCGCAGCAATGCGCGTCAATTGTCCCGCACACGCAGCGAAGGCGGCAGCGTACAACTCCCCCTTGCGTGCATCCAGCACCGGGCAGATGACGCTGTCGCGATCAGCGACGGTGCGCGCCAGCGCCTCCAGGGTCGGCACGGCCACCAGGCGCGCACCGGTGGCACAGGCGACACCTTTGGCAACGCTCACGCCAACGCGCAGTCCGGTGAACGAACCGGGCCCGCTCGACACCGCGACGGCATCGAGCGCCTGCGCGGCACACGCAGCGCGTCGCAGGACCTCCTCGATCAACGGGAGCAACGACGCCGCGTGATTGCCCGTGGTCGATAGGGATTCCTCGGCTACAACGGAGCCGTCGATGACGAGGCCGACGCTTGCCCTCCAGGTTGCCGTATCCACGCCAAGGATACGCACCCCTTACCCCCAGCCCTGCAGGACGCGAGCAATGTCGTTGTAGAACGCAAACGCCATCAGCGAGATCAGCACGACCAAACCAACCTGCTGCGCGATCTCGCGGTGACGCATGTCGAGCGGGCGGCGCAGAATTGCTTCGAGCGCGAAGAAGAGGAAATGGCCGCCATCGAGCACCGGGATCGGCAACAGATTGAGCACGCCGAGGTTGACGCTGATGACCGCCATGAAGTGGAGCAAATACTCGAGGCCGAGGCGTGCCTGTTGACCGGCGGCTTGCGCGATGAGGATCGGGCCGCCGATATCCTTGGCGGGAATCTTGCCTTGCAGCATCTTCAGCAGACTCATGAGCAAGGTTTCAACCCACCACGCGGTTTGCTGCACGCCCATGCCGATGGCGGTCAGCACACCAACCTTCTCCTCATCGAAGCCACGTTCGACGCCGATCACATAGGCGGTGCCGAGTGTCTCGCCGAAGATGTTCTTGTCGGGCTTGGCTTGAGGTGTCAGCTGCACCTGGAACGTTGCGCCGTCGCGCTCCACGGTGAGCGTCACCGGCTTTCCACCGCTGGCACGAATCGCCTCAGACAAGCTGTCCCACTTCTCGACCTTCGTGTCGTTGACGGCGAGCACAACGTCACCGTTCTTGAGGCCAGCGGCAGCGGCCGGCATGCCCTCCATGACGCCGCCAACCTTGGCCGCCTCGCTGGGTACGCGCGCGCCGTACACGGCGAACACGATGCTGAAGGCTAGTGCGGCGAACACCAAGTTGGCGCCAGGGCCGGCCAGCACGATCGCCATGCGCTTCCACAGCCGCTGCCGTTGGAAGGCGATCGCCTGATCCGCCTCGCTCACCGGCTCGTCCGGATCCTCACCGACCATCTTGACGAAGCCGCCGAGCGGTATCGCGCTGATGACGTACTCGGTGTTGCCGACGCGCCGTCCCACCAGCGTGGGCCCGAACCCGATCGAGAATTTCAACACCCCCACACCGGTGCGCTTGGCGACGAGGAAGTGCCCAAGCTCGTGAAAGAGGATCAAAAAGCCGAGAACGACGACGGCTGCGACGATGCTGGTGACCATGAACGCTCCTGACTCCGCGGCGGTTAGCGGACGAGAAGCAAATAATAGTACAGAAAGGCCACTGGGAAAAGCAGACTATCGATGCGGTCGAGCACGCCGCCGTGTCCTGGAAACAGCCAGCCCGATTCCTTGGCTCCAAAGGTCCGCTTCATGACCGACTCGCTGAGGTCCCCGAGTTGGCCGATGGTTCCCATCACCAGGGCCAACAGGATCGCTTCGTTCCAGCTCAGGGTATCGAGGAAGACCCACTTGCAGATGGCAGCAGCCAGTACGCTGCCGGCGAGGATGCCGAGGGACCCTTCGACGGTCTTGCCGGGACTGACGCGAGGCATCAGCTTGTGGCGTCCCATGAGATGTCCGACCGCGTAGCCACCGGTGTCGCCGGCCATGCCGATGGCCACGACGAGAATCACCCAGCGCGGCCCGAGCGGCAGGCCGTGCAGGAAGATGAAGTGTGGCAGCAGAACTCCGACGTACAGTATCCCGACGAACGCCAGCCCGAGGTCGGCGAGGCCGCGCTCGAAGTCTGGGCGCGCCAGCAGGGTCCACACGAGTCCCACAACGATGGTCAGCACCAAGGCGGCACTCAGCCAAGGCGCTTGCGGCGTGCGCCAGATGGCTTGCGTGCACGCCGCGATCGTGAGCAGGGAGCCCAGCGCGATCGTCAAGAAGCGGTCGCCGCG
>Ga0335070_10000687_pt1 | contig 38268 bp, 29 predicted proteins | sample Lox_Sample_13_FD_206722 | JGI IMG/M metagenome (GOLD analysis project Ga0335070, IMG submission 206722) | Soil microbial communities from Loxahatchee National Wildlife Refuge, Florida, United States - Lox_Sample_1.3 | ecosystem: Environmental > Terrestrial > Soil > Wetlands | place: USA... | reverse complement strand
AGATACCCCAAAGACAGCAGGATCAGGGCGGTTGCACCACCGAATTTCAGATATTTCGCGGTTTCACCAGACATGAAAGGCACCGAATCTTTTTCAAACTCTATCTGCTGTCCAAGCGCGGGTCAAGATGGCCGAAAGAGCGATGGCTGCAACCAACGAAAACAGGGCACCGGCCAGATCCGGGCCCCTGTCTCCTTTCCGGTGCTCACAAAACTGCCTACCACACCCGGCATGCGTTCTCGGCCACCATGGGCTGGCCGGCCTTGCAGCCCCATGCTTTCTGGAATTCCGGCATGTTTTGCACGACACCCTTGGTCCGATACTGACCGGGGGAGTGCGCGTCAATGCTTACCAGCATGCGGGAGAACTCAGGCCGCAGCTTTTCGCACCACACCCGCGCGAACCCCAGGTAGAAGCGTTGTTCCGGAGTGTAGCCATCGATCTTCTGCGCTCGCTCCTTCGGCGTCAGCGTGTTGAGCAGTGCCATGAGGGCGATGCGCGCGCCACCGTTGTCGGCGACGTTCTCTCCCAAGGTAAGCTTGCCGTTGAGTTTCAGATCGTCCACCGCGACAAAGTTTGAATATTCGTTCGCGATGCAGCTGGCACGCTTCTCAAATTCCGCGCCGTCCTGCGGGGTCCACCAATCGTGCAGATTGCCCTGCGCATCGTACTTGCGCCCCTGGTCGTCGAAGCCGTGAGTGAGTTCGTGCCCAATCACCACTCCGATGGCGCCGAAATTCACAGCGTCGTCCATCGTTTTGTCGAAGAATGGCGGCTGAAGAATTCCGGCAGGAAATACGATCTCATTCTGCGGAGGACTGTAATAAGCGTTCACCGTGGGCGGCGTCATCTGCCACTCGTTGCGGTCGAGCGGTTTCCCGATCTTCGCGATCTGCCGGTTGGATTCAAATTCGTTGGCGCGGAAGTAGTCGCCCAGCAGGTCTCCGCGTTCAATCGCAAGCTTCGTGTAATCGCGCCATTGGTCTGGGTAACCAATCTTGTTGCGGATGGCCTGCAGCTTCACTTTGGCTTGCTTCTTGGTCTTGGGTGACATCCAGGACAAATCCTGAATGTCCGTATCCAGCGCCTTTTCCAGCGCGTCCACCATCTTCAGCATGCGGGTCTTGCCCTCGGCCCCGAAGGTCAGATCGACGTATTTTTGGCCCAGAGCCTCGCCTATCCCACGATCTACCAGGCCCACACAGCGCTTCCAGCGCGGCTGGATTTCCTTTTGCCCGGTCAAGGCCTGGCGCATTTTGAAATTTGCGTCAACGAAAGGCTGCGATAGCCAGGGCGCGGCGCCGGCCAGCATGTGCCAGCTGACGTAGGTCTTGAGATTGTCGAGCGACTCGGAGTCGAGAACCGAGTTCACCTGCTTGAAAAAATCGGGATTCGACACGTTCAGCTCACTAAAACTGGGCGTACCGAGATCGGAAAAATACCGGGCCAGATAGAAATTTGGCGCCAGCTTGAACGCCTCATCCGTGGACATCTTGTGATCGCGATTTTTGGGATCGCGGCGCGCCGTTCGGTCCATCGACGCCTTGGCCAGCTCCGTCTCAATCCGCAGTATCGTCTGCGCCGAATCGGCCGCCTGCTGCGGCGTCTGGCCCCCCAGTGTGAACGCTTCAGTTGCGTAGTCCGCCAAGTGTTTGCGCATGTCGACCATCTTTGGGTCGTCTTTGATGTAGTAATCGCGGTCGGGAAGCGAAAGACCGCCCTGGTCGATGTATGCGATCACCAAATTGGCATTGTGCAGATCTGGTGCCGAGAAAAAGTTGAAGAGCGGGTTCGGGCCGATTAGGTGGACGCGGGCGATGGCGTCCATCAATCCCGCCTTGTCTTTCACCGCTGCGATCCGGTCCAGTTCTGGCTTGAGCGCGGCGAACCCTTTCTGGTTTACGGCGGCTTCGTCCATGCAGGAACTGTAATAGTCGCCCAGTTTCTGAGTGTTCGCGTCGCGCGCTGAGGTGCTTTCCGCGGATTTTTCCAGAAGGCCGCGCAGGAGGGCTTGGTTGCGCTCGTGCAAGTCAACAAAGCTCGCCCATTCCGGCTGGTCGGCGGGGATCTCGGCGGTTTTCAGCCAGTTGCCGCAGGCGTACTGATAGAAATCCGTGCAGGGATCGATTGCCTTGTCGATTGTGTCGATGCTGAAGCCGGGCCCGGATTTGCCGGTTGACTGCGAAAAGCTCGAAAGGGTTAGAAGCAAGCACAGCACAGGAGGCAGGTGGTAGAAACGCATGAGTTTTCCTCGTATTCGGAACTAGCCGATTGTAGCCCGGCAGGTTAGACGGAGCAGAAAGGAAAATGTTATGTATGGAAGGAGTCGGCCCCTATGGCTCCGGGCCGGCCGAATGGCATCGATCGGTTCAAGACATGATTCATCCCTGGCACGACGTCACTCCCGGAGACAAGCTTCCCCTGGAGTTCAACTCGGTGATCGAGATTCCCTTCGGGTCGAGCGTGAAATACGAACTGGACAAGGTCAGCGGCCTGATCAAACTCGATCGCGTCCTGTACTCGGCGGTTTATTACCCGGCGAATTACGGTTTCATTCCGCAGACGCTGGCGGAAGACGACGACCCGCTGGATGTGCTAGTCCTGTGCCAGGAGACGGTGGTGCCGCTCACTATCATCCATGCCCGCACCATCGGCTTGATGACCATGATTGACTCGGGCAAGAAGGACCATAAGATCATCGCGGTGGCGACCGAAGATCCGGAGTTCAACAGTTATCGTGAGGCGGCCGAGATGCCCCCGCATCGCCTGCTCATGCTGCGCCGGTTTTTTCAGGACTACAAGCAGCTGGAAGGCAAAGCAGTTGAGGTCGACGAGATTCGCCCCGCGAGAGAGGCCTTCCCCATCATCAGCGATGCGTTGCATCGTTACAGTGAAGAGCGGCGCAAGGGCTTTCGGTGCATCGAAGGCAAACACTGAGCGCCAGGCCACGCACGGGGGACGCCTCGTCGGCCCAGGTATTCAGACTCACTGATCGACGGCCCGGAATTTAGACACGGGTTTCTCGGCGCTCCCGGCACAAAGTTCGCGGATTCTGCGTTAAGACGCTTCGCCCGTCCAGCGTATAATTTCTTTTTAGAAAACAACGAGGATGGTTTGAGTCATGTCTTCTTCGAACGGCACGCCCAGGAACGGGAACAACGGTCATTCTGCCGCCCCGCGAGCGGAATGGCTTCGCCGCCGCAAAGCTGAGAACACTGACGGGAATTTCTCCCAGATGCATTATGCGCGGCGTGGCATTGTGACTGAAGAAATGGAGTACATCGCCCGCCGCGAGCGCCTCACCCGCGAGCTTGTGCGCGACGAAGTCGCCCGTGGCCGGATGATTATTCCCGCCAACGTCAACCATCCCGAGCTTGAACCCATGGTGATTGGCGTGGCTTCTTTGTGCAAGATCAACGCCAACATCGGAAATTCGGCTGTCACTTCCAACATTGACGAGGAACTCAAGAAACTGCATACCGCAGTTCACTACGGCGCCGACACGGTGATGGACCTCTCCACCGGCGGAGACATCCACGAGATTCGCGAAGCGATTCTGCGCCATTCCCCCGTGCCGATTGGCACCGTACCCATCTATGAGGCTGTCTCTCGCGTAAAGCGGATCGAAGACCTGACGGCTGATGTGATGCTGGAAGTCATCGAAGAACAGGCGGAGCAGGGCGTCGATTACATGACGATTCACGCCGGCGTGCTCATCCAGTACCTGCCGATGGTTTCCAGGCGCATCACCGGAATCGTCAGCCGTGGCGGCGCGATTCTCGCGCAGTGGATGGCTCATCACCACAAACAGAATTTCCTGTATGAGAGCTTTGACGCCATCTGCAAGATCTTCGCCAAGCACGATGTCTCGTTCTCCTTGGGCGACGGTTTGCGTCCCGGCTGTATTGCCGACGCAAGTGACGAAGCTCAGTTCGCCGAACTCATGACTCTAGGCGAACTGACAAAGAAAGCCTGGGAGTACGACGTGCAGGTGATGATCGAGGGGCCCGGCCACATTCCGCTCGACAAGATCAAAGAGCAGGTCGATAAAGAAAAGGAGCTTTGCTACGAAGCCCCGTTCTACACGCTCGGTCCGTTGGTCACTGACATCGCACCGGGTTACGACCACATCACTTCGGCTATTGGTGCAGCCATGATCGGATGGCACGGTGCGGCGATGCTCTGCTACGTGACGCCCAAGGAGCACCTCGGATTGCCCAACGAGAAAGATGTGAAGGACGGGATCATTGCCTATAAGATCGCCGCCCACGCCGCCGATGTCGCCCGCCATCGTCCTGGCGCGCAGGATCGCGACGATGCCCTCAGCTATGCGCGCTACAAGTTCGATTGGGAGAAACAGTTCGCGCTTTCACTCGATCCCGAAACCGCCCGCTCCATGCACGATGAAACTCTGCCAGACGACTACTACAAAGAAGCGGCGTTTTGTTCCATGTGCGGTCCAAAGTTTTGCTCGATGAACTACTCTTCGAAGGTGGACGAGTACAACAAGGAAGTACATGGGCTGGAGAAGAAAGACTACTCGGAGTTAGTCGGGAAGCTGGTTACGATCAAGTAACTGCTCGTGCGGGGACGGCCGCCCTCGGCCGTCCAGAGCGAGCAGCCCGTGCGGCGCGGGCACTCCTCCTCGCGAAGTTTCCCCAGTTCCTTCCCACTTTGGGACCCAGTTCCCAGCTTTCGGTTGCGGATCACATTTCCAGAGGCCCCCGATTCATACAATCCCTTCAGCAGACAGTGTTTGGAAGGCGTTGCCAGTGGGTACTGGACGCTGTCCGCGAAACAGTCGAGTGGCAAGTCAGCCATTAGGGTTCGAGTGCCTTGCCCTCCGCAGTCACTCGACCGCAGCAAACTTCGCTTGACAGGCCAATACCGCCAGCTATCATTGAATTTGCGGACAGCGTCCAGTAGTGGTTTCAGCCCCGTCTGACTAACGGGGCTTTGCTATTTGCGCGGGGAGTCCAAGCAGAACAGACTATCGATCACCTATACCCTTCCAGCACCTTTGCTGCGCGCTCCAGCGCCCCTCTCAACACCGCAATCTGTTGCCTAACCTGCTCCAAATCATGCTGGTCAATCGCTTCGTTCACTCCCGGGATCACCACTGCAGCGTATCCCGTGTAGCGGCCTGGCGCGTAGATCGCATGGCGATACCATGGGCGGCCCGGCAGGCCTTCCGGCACGAGCAATGCACGTTCGGCCTGGCGCAGCGTTTGGTTGAGTTTGCTGGAGTCACCAGACGCCTTCTGCTGCCGCTGTCGAATCCTTTCCCCGGCCTGTTCCAATCGGCGTGCCGCTTTCGCTGCCTCATCGAACTTGGGAGCCTGGTCCCCGAATGTGCTTTCTGCTTTCTTCCTGGCGGTGTCCAAGTACGATTGGACTTCCTTTCCGTACTCTTCGTAGTCATAGGGCAGAACGTCGGCATCGGCCATACGAATCGCTTCCAGCCCATAGACTCGCGCCATCTGCTGTTCGTAGGCAAAATCGGGATCGCCGAATTTCTTGAACCAGTGGAAGTTGTCGAAAACGGAGTGATAGACCCCATACGAACCGGTCGATCCCACGTCAGTGGAGGGTACCCCCAGGTGTTGCAGAAACACGGTGTAGTCGGATCCGCTGCCTAAGTCGCCTACCGGAACATCAGGCGTCTGAGCAGCGGGTGGCCGATAGGTGCTGGTGCTGGTTTCCTGGGTGCTGACGACCGCCGCTCCACTTTTTTGCCACTGCTCATAGACCGTGCCTCCCTTGGGACTGGGTACGACCTTGGTGATTTCCCGTAGAAACTGCTTCAGACTGGGGACGGCCGACGCGCCGAACTTTGAGCCCGAGACGCCGGCGTCTATATTGAAGTAAGCAGCGGCTTGGGCGAGTTCAGCCTCGTGCTGCTCGCCCCATTCCGTCGAGCCGATCAGTCCCTCCTCTTCGGCGTCCCAACTGGCTACGATGAGAGTCCGCTTCGGTTTCCATCCTGACTTCCGCAGTTCGCCGATTCCGTGGACCGCCTCCAGCATGGCTGTTGTGCCGCTGTTGGGGTCCACCGCACCGTAAACCCAGGCATCGCGGTGGTTACCGGCAAGCACTACCTCATCGGGCCATTCGCTGCCGTGGACACGCCCGATCACGTCCCAGATGGTGCGGTATTGGTAATCCTGCTTGAGGTGCATCTTCACCTTCACAGGCCCCGGACCAACGTGGTAGGTGAACGGCAGCGAACCCTGCCAATCACGTGGCGAAGCTTGTCCCCCGAGGTGGTCGAGAATCGGCCAGGCATCGGCGTAAGAGATCGGGGTGGTCGGAACCTTCGGCATCTGGGCGGATTGCTCCGGCGAAACGCGCTGGCTGTCATGAAGCGCCGGAATCGAGGCCACGCCAGGTGTTGTGGGATCGCCGGCGAACTCGAAGATGTATCCGATGGAACCGTGCTGCACTCCGGTATCAGGACGCCATGGCCCCTTCGGGTATTTGTCGCCACGGCGCCAGCCGTCATCGTAGGGATCGGAATACAACAGCACGCCCGCAGCGCCATGTTCCTGGGCTACATATGCCTTCACGCCGCGAAAATTCTGCCCATAGCGCATCAGCACGATTTTGCCGCGGACGTCCACCTTCATTTGCTCCAGTTGCCTGAAGTCGGCCGGCGAGCCGTAGTTCGCGTAGACGACCTCAGCCTCCACATCGCCAGAGGGAGACATCCCGCTGAAGGCCATCACAACCCGTGGGTCGTCCTGACCAGGATCATCGTTTACATGCTCCGCTGTCGGTCCATGCATCGACACACCCACCGGTGCGGTCACATCCACGCTGATTTCAGCCGGATAGTTCATCCAAACCTTGTACTCAACGATCTCGGTATCCAGCCCGGCTTCACGGAATTTCCGCGCTACATACTCGGCTGTCGCTTTGTCCTCCGGGGTACCTGCCATGTGTGGCGCCTGCGTGAGAATGCGCAGGTGTTCTTCCGCAAGCTTGCGGTCAGGCCCGGCAAGAAAGTTTGCTTCGACGCCGTTTTCCATGGCGGCGTTAGCGAAACCGAAGATTGACGATGGCGGAGCCGGAAGCTTTGCAGTCGGTTCAGGCGGGGCAGCCTGCGACCTTCCGGAAGAATTCGACAATAGAAGGGCAAAGGCGAGAAATACGGCGGCGAGGGCCTTCATCGTTCTCTTGGGAGCGGGTACCATGTCGGACAAAGAATTCTACTCTCCCGTAGCGAGGACGCGGCTATTCCTATCGCGTAAACTTGACGTTGCGCGATGGCCAGCGTCGGTGAAATTGCGGCTGCCAAGATTGTTGCGGTCAACCCAGCGACAGGCCAAGTTTTGCGTGAGCTAGCATGCGCCGACGCAGCGCAGGTCCGTGGCGCGGTCGATCGCGCCCGCAGCGCTCAGCCGGCGTGGAATGGGCTCGGCGTGCGCCAGCGGGTAAGCGCGCTGCGGGAGTTCCAGCGGCTGCTGCATGAAAATAAGTCTGAAGTCGCCCGGCTTATCACCCAGGAAGCGGGAAAGCCCTATGCGGAATCTCTGGCCACGGAAGTTCTAGTCGTTCTAGATGCGGCACGCTTTCTGATCGACCACGCCTACAGCATTCTCCGAGAAGAAGCCATCCCCCACGGCAACCCGGCGGCCAAGATCAAGGCTGGCCGCATCCGCCGCGAGCCGTATGGCGTGATTGGCATTATTTCGCCGTGGAACTATCCATTCTCGATTCCGGCGACGGAAAGTCTCGCCGCATTGGTAGCCGGAAACGCAGTCGTTCTGAAACCGTCGGAACTCACTTCCCTCACGGCGCTCAAGTTGGCTTCTCTTCTCCACGCGGCAGGTGTGCCGCAGGACGTCTTCCAAGTGGTTGTGGGGGAAGGAGCCACTGGCGCTGCCCTGCCGAACTCGGCGATCGACAAGCTGATCTTCACCGGCAGCGTTGCCACCGGCAAGCGAATCGCGGAGAGTGCGGCCTCGCGACTTCTTCCTGTGGTCCTCGAACTCGGCGGGAAGGATCCCATGCTTGTGCTCGAAGATGCCGACGTTGATGTTGCCTCCAGCGGCGCGGTTTGGGGAGCTTTTGTTAATGCGGGACAAGCCTGCCTTTCCGTTGAGCGCTGCTACGTCCATCGCAGTCTGTACGAACGGTTTGTCGATGCTTGCGTCGCCAAGACTGTCAAGCTGCGCGTGGGCAACGGAATGGATTCTGGCACAGACATTGGACCGTTGATTCACGAGCGTCAATTGCAGATCGTGGAATTGCATGTCGAGGACGCAAAAGCCCACGGCGCACGAGTACTGACTGGCGGTAACCGGCTCACTGCGCTCGGGCCGAATTTCTATGCGCCCACGGTGCTCGCCGACGTGACCCTGGAGATGCGCATCATGCGCGAGGAGACCTTCGGGCCGGTGCTTCCCGTGATGCCTTTTGACAGCAAGGAGGAAGCCATCAGCCTGGCTAACGACTGCGATTATGGCCTGGGCGCCAGCGTTTGGACACGCAATCGCGCTCGCGGCGAGGCCCTCGCGGCGCGCATTCAGGCCGGCACGGTCATGGTCAACGACACGATTTCCTGCTTCGGCATCAGCGAGGCCCCTCACGGCGGCGTGAAGGCCAGCGGCATCGGCCATACTCACGGACGTTTTGGCCTGGAAGAAATGGTGCGCATCAAGTACGTAGCCTCCGACCGACTCCCTGGCATCAAGAAGGTTTGGTGGTATGGTTACGGAGAAGCTTTTGCGCGCCAAATGGAAGGCTTCCTCGACTTCCAGTTTGCCCGCGGCCTCCGCCTGCGGCTGCGGGGAGCGCTGAAATCCGTCGGGCTGCTAAAGAGGAGAAGAGTCTAGGCCCGCGATCGCGACGATGTCGACTCCCGATCCAAAACGTGACCTGTTGCGCCACACGGTGGCCACATTGGCTTATCGCGGTGGTAAGGCGATCCGCAATGCCCCTGCGGGTTTCGCCGACTTCCGTGGTGGCGAGTCACTCCGCACGCCCGGCCAGATTCTTGCCCATATTGGTGACCTGCTTGATTGGGCTCTCTCCATGGCGACGGGAATGCAGCAGTGGCGCGATTCTGCGCCTCTCTCATGGGACCATGCAGTGGCGCGGTTCTTCGCCACACTAAAGCGTTTCGATGACTGCCTGGCTGCTCCCGAGCCGTTGCCCATGCCCGCTGAAAAGTTGTTTCAGGGGCCAATCGCCGACGCCCTGACTCACGTGGGCCAACTGGCCATGCTGCGCCGTTTGGCTGGCGATCCGGTGCGCGGAGAGAACTACTTCGTGGCCGACATCGCTCCCGGCAGGGTGGGGCCGGAGCAGGCGGCGGCCAAGAAAGAATTTGACTGAGCCTGCCGTCTGGCATCCCACAAAACCCTTCGAGTAAAATGAAGCCAGTCTGCGGCGCACATCTGGCGCAGCGAGGAAAAACCCTTTGGCGACAAGCGGCATGGCAGCTTCCACTCAGACTCCTCCCCAACTCCCCAAGCACAAAGTGAAAGTGAAAAAGGCGGGGCAGCGCGCCTGTAATGAAAAAGACGCGAAGGGGAAATTCTGCGGTGGACATTTGAAGCGTTGGTTTTACGCCAGTGACCCGGTGGAACAAGAGTGTGGGGACATCGTCAAGGCGTGGGGGCCCGATGCCGAGGTGTACCGCTGCGAGCACTGCAAAACGCTGTATCTGCCCAACCCGGAGGATGCCAGTGGCCTGAATGTGGCAGGCCAGGGACAGATCTCGGTGTTCGGGCTCACTGTGCCCGCAAAAGACGGCAAGTAAACGATGTGGGGCCGGGCGCTGACCCGGAACAATGGCTCGCCCTGTAGTTCTGAGCGTGAAAACATCCGAACTCATTTACGATTGGAATCGCACTCATCCGGCATCTTCGCGTCCATCCGGCCCCGCGCTGCTCAACGACGAGACCCTCCGTGACGGACTGCAGTCGCCCTCCGTCCGGGACCCATCGATCCAGGAAAAGATCGAAATCCTTCATCTGATGGAGGCGTTGGGCATCAACTCACTCGACCTTGGTCTGCCCGGCGCCGGGCCGCGAGCCTGCGAACATAGCGAGGGACTGGCGCGCGAGATCATCAACAACCGGATGAAGATCCGCGCCAACTGCGCGGCGCGAACGCACGAGAACGACATTCGTCCTATCGCCGAAATCGTGCAACGGACGGGGCTGCGGATCGAAGCGGCGATGTTTCTGGGGTCCAGTCCCATCCGCCGTTATACCGAGGGATGGAGCGACGACTTCCTTCTGCAAACCACGGAGAAAGCGGTGAAATACGCCGTGTCGCTGGGGCTCGACGTCATGTATGTCACCGAGGACACCACGCGCTGCGATCCGGAAACCGTCAAACGGCTGTACTCGACGGCCATCCGCCACGGCGCGCGTTCCATCGTGCTCTGCGATACCGCGGGACACGCCACTCCCATGGGCACGGTCGCCTTGATTCGCTTCGTTATGGAGGAAGTCGTGAAACCTTCCGGCGACAAGATTCGTGTCGATTGGCATGGTCATTGTGATCGCGGTCTGGGGGTGGCAAACGCGATCGCGGCGCTTGTGGCGGGCGCAGAATGCGTCCACGCTTGCGCTCTGGGACTCGGTGAGCGCGTCGGGAATACCCAAATGGACCAGATGCTGGTCAATTTGAAGCTCATGGGCATTCCTCCCTGGTCAGACCAGGACCTGACGAAACTAAAGGAGTATTGCGACGCTGTGTCGCGAGCCACGGGCGTTCCGATTCCCGCGAATTATCCCGTGGTCGGCGAAGACGCCTTCCGCACCGCGACGGGCGTGCACGCGGCGGCACTGATCAAGGCTTTCAAGAAGCAGGATATCGAATTGGCCAACACGGTCTACTCCGGGGTCCCTTCGCACGTTTTCGGCTTGGGACAGATCATCGACATTGGCCCCATGAGCGGCAGGTCGAATGTGCTGTATTGGCTGGAGCAGCGCGGGCTGTCAACGGCGGACGATGTCGTGGAGCGAATCTTGCGACGCGCCAAGTCTTCCGACCACACTCTCAGCGAGGCTGAGGTATTGGAGTGCGTGGAGGAGAAGACGCGCTAGAACCCAACCGTAGCGCCGCCGTCCCGGCAGTTGTCCCCACGCAGATCAAGCCGGATTTGCCGCACTCCCATCCAGCCCCAACTCCTTCGCGATTCCCTTCATCGCCTCGATGCAGAACGTGATGTGCTCTTCCAGATCCACACCCAACTCGGCCGCACCCTGAACGATATCGTTGCGGTTCACGCTGCGGGCAAAGGCTTTATCCTTCATCTTCTTTCGCACAGACTTCGCATCCAGCTCCGCCAACGATTTCCCCGGTTTCACCAGGGTGGCAGCAGTGATGAATCCGGCCAGCTCATCGCAAGCGAAGAGTGCTTTCTCCATCGGCGTATCGCGCGTGACGCCGGTATACTCCGCATGCGACATGATCGCCCGGTGAATTTCTTCCGCATAACCACGCTCCTTCAGAACTTCATTTCCCTTGTACGGATGATCCTGCAAGCTGGGATATTTCTCGTAATCGAAATCGTGCAGCAGCCCGACCACGCCCCAAAGATTCTGGTCGCCAGACAACTTGCGCGCGTAGGCCCGCATGCACGCCTCCACGGCCAGCGCATGTTTGCGCAAACTTTCCGATTGAGTGAACTCAGTTAGTAAACCCCACGCGCGCTCGCGGTCATTCATGGTTTCTTACCTGCTTTCTCCCGGTTTTCTCCGGTTAATTTTGCTTTTTGTCTGCGAATTTTCCCGGTTTGATAGCAGATTTCCCTTGACATTCACAGGCTTTCTCCCGCAGATTACGCAACAGGTTTGGAACCGGTAACTGTTTTGGTTCCAGGAGAAGCCCGCTCTGGCAACTCCCACAACCTAGATGGCCACGACTCTTACCCCAGTAGATTCTAGGGAAGTCGTCCGGTGTGATCGCTGCCTGTTGGTTCAATTCCGCACTACGAACAATCTTTGCCGCCGCTGCCACGCGTCGTTGGACGAGGACGAGCCTGAAATAGTAGCCGTCCCCTCCCTCCCCCAAGTTGTTCCGGCAAATGGCAATGGCCACGGGCACCTCAACCTGGCGTCCTCCATCCGCTCGCTGCGCTTGCGCAACGGTTTGAGCCAGCGTCAATTGGCGACACGTATGGCGGTCCCGCGGACCTACGTGTCCAAGATCGAAAACGAGAAGGCCACGCCCACCCTCTCCTCGCTGGAGCGCTTGGCGCGCGCTCTCGAGGTCACCGTGCCCGACTTGCTCTCCGGCGGAGAGCGCAGCCGCCAGGAGGAAATCGGCGAACTAATCAAAGATCAGTTTGTTGCCGATCTATTACCCTTCGTGTCGCAGTTGAACGGAATGCAGATGTCGAGCGTTTTGGCGCAAGTCCGTGATCTGACCTTGCGCCCGCGCCGCAGCGCTTGAAGTACCCTCGATTTTATCCGGGCAACCAGCCAACTAGACGCCGGGGCCGAAAGGTCCCGGCTTTTTTATGCAAAGAACGGCTCGCCGGAAGGAATGGGCACCGCTTGGGGCAGACGGTCGGTGACCTCAGCCAGCCGCGCCAATTTCTCCGCGAATTCCGGCTTCAGCGATCCGGGTTGATAGCGCCATAGATAGTTCCCTACCTTCGTGCTCGGCGTATTCAGCCTGGCTTCGCTACCCAGGCCAAGCACATCCTGGAGAGGCACAACCGAGAAACTCGCCACGGAGCTCTGCGCTAACCGTATCAGGGCCCAATTCACATGGTCGGAGCATCCCACCAGGGCCTCAACAGCCCGGCGCTCGTAGTCGTTGATCGATCGCCACCAGCCCAGTGTGGTGTCGTTGTCGTGGGTGCCAGTGTAAATCACATGGTCGCGAGTTAGGCGGTGCGGCAGATAGATGTGAGCTCCGGGATCGCCGAAGGCAAATTGCAGGACGGCCATGCCGGGGATTTGCAGCCGCTCGCGCAAGGCATGCACGTCCGGAGTGATAATGCCGAGATCTTCCGCAAAAAAAGGCAGGCCGCCGAGCGCCTCCCGCAGCTTGTTGAACAGATCGTCCGCCGGACCATCGACCCACCGCCCATGAATCGCCGTTGGCTCGTGAGCAGGAATCTCCCAGAACTGGGCGAAGCCGCGGAAGTGGTCGAGGCGGATGTAATCGCAGGTTTCGGCTGCCCAGCGCAGGCGGTGAATCCACCACTGGTAGCCGTCTGCGCGCATCGCGTCCCAGTTGTAGAGCGGATTGCCCCAGCGCTGGCCGTCTGCGCTGAAAGCGTCCGGCGGAACACCGGAGACGACTTCGGGCTGTAAATCGCCGTTCAGGCGAAAGAGATCACGATAGGCCCAGACGTCTGCGCTGTCGTAGTCGACGAAGATCGCAATGTCGCCGACCACGCGGATCGACCGTTGCGCGCAATAGTGCCGCAGCGCGTGCCACTGCTCGTAAAAGAAGAATTGGATAACGCGGCGGAGGGCCAATTTCTTTTTCAGTTCCCGGCGACCTGTTTCCAGGGCAGCAGCTTCTCGACGGGCCAGCCCGGATGGCCAAGTGTTCCAGTATTCCCCGTGGTAGCGGTCGCGTAGCGCGTCAAACAGGACAAAATCTTCCAGCCACCAACCATTGCCTATACAAAACTGCTCAAAACGGCTACGCGCGTCGCCGGATGCGCGATCCAGAAAATTGCGTGCCGCTTCGGTCAGCAGCGGAAGTTTGTTGCGGGAGACTTGGTCGTAGTCGATTTTGTCGCCAACTTCGGCCGGAAACCCATCCAGCTTGGTCTTATCGAGCCAGCCTCGTTCCGCCAAACGCTCCAGACTGATCAGGAGCGGATTTCCCGCAAAGGCGGAGGTGGAAGAATAGGGGGAGTTTCCTTTTGCCGGAGGGCCTAGGGGTAGCACCTGCCACAAGCCTTGCCTGCCGGCGGTCAGAAAGTCGAGAAATTCGTAGGCAGCAGGTCCCAGGTCACCAACGCCGCCCCGCGAAGGCAACGAAATAGGATGAAGTAAAATTCCGGTCAGGCGAGGAAAAGACATGAATCAGCACTGTCCTTCCGGACTCTATTCTCCTTCCTCGCTGTTCTGGGACCGGGTAAGGGTCTTTAGTTCGTCCTGATTGATCTTGATCTTCCCCGATTTCTGCATTTGGTCGCGCAGATTGCTGACAAACAGGCCGAACAACTCTTGTTGCTTGTTCTGGCGAAGCGAGGCGCGAATCTCGTCCTGCTTCGCGGCAAAATCCTGCTCCGAGGGCTCCTGCTTTTCCAGGATGGAAAGCACGGCGCCGCTGCTGCCGTTCTCAATCGGTCCGCTGATGGTCCCGGGTTTCATCGTGAAAGCCACGGAGGCTGGTCCTGACATTGCGCCGATATCCGGCACTTGCCCGTCCGGGCTGACGAAGTCGCTGGTCTTGACGGTCGCGCCCAATTCCTTGGCCACTTTCTTCAGATCATGTTGCGCGCGGGCGCGGTCGGAGAGTTCCTGGGTCTTCTGCGACAGTAAAGCCGCAGCCCGCTCGTTCTTGAATTCGCTTTCTACCCGGCTGCGAATTTCATCGAAGGTAGGGGTCGCCAGCGGTTTGATCGCCAGAACCTGGAAAATTGCGTAACCCTGTGCCAATTGCACCTCGTCCGGCGGCGACTTTTCCCGCTGGCTGAACACTGCATCCATGAATTGCGGCGAGTTCCCGATGCCTGGCAGGCTGTCTGTACGACTAATCATGTTGGCGGTCATCGCCTGCAAGCCTCTGGCTGCGGCTGCCTTTTCCAGACCTGCACTGCGTGCCTGGTTTAAGAGCGCGCTCGCTGCCGCATCCGTGGCCCGGGTAGCGCTCTGCTGCCGAATTCGCGACTCGATCTGGTCTTTCACTTCTTCGAATGTCTTGATGTGCGCTTCCTCTTTGTCGTCGACCCGAATGATGTGGAAGCCGTAGCTGCTCTGCACCAAGTCGCTTGTAGCTCCCTTGGGAAGCGAGAACGCCGCCTTTTCGAACTCCGGCACGGTCTGGCCCCTGATGATCCAGCCCAGCGATCCACCATTCTTTGCGCTGCCCGGATCCTCCGAATACTGCTTGGCCAGCTCGTCGAACTTCGCACCGCCCTTCAGTTGCTTCAGTAAGTCTTGCGCTTTCTTGCGGGCTTCTTCCACGTTCTTGGGATCAGGTTTCCCATCGGAGCCGGGTGAGGTCTTGATCAGGATGTGCCGCACATTCACCCGATCTGGTACGCGGAACTCGTCGCGACGCTGGTTATAGTAGGCGAGCAAATCATCGCGGCTGACCGCAATTTGCGCTTGAATCTTGGCCGTATCCAGCATCACGTACTGCACCGTGCGTTTCTCGGGAATCGAATTGTTGTAGGAGGCCTTGTTGCGCTCGTAGAACGCCTTCAACTCGGGCTCGCTGGGATGAATGCTCTTTAGAATGTCGTCCCGGTTCAGAACCGCATAGTCAAACTTGACCTTGGTGTTGCGCCGCTGAAACTCCTGGCGAACCTCGGTATCGGTCACGGGCGCACTCCCCGTAACCAGACTCTGCAACTTGGTGATGAGAATCCCTTCCTTCACATCCTGCTCAAATTCGGTGACGCTGATGTTCCGCTGGCTGAGCATCGTCTCGTACACGTCCTGGCCGACAAACTTGCCATTGGGAAAGAACGCACTGGCATAAGCGCCTTTTTGCAATTCATCCCGCACCTCGTCGTCGGTGGCGCGCAAACCCAGTCTCTCGGCTTCCGCCAGCACCGCCTTACGTAGAATCAGTTGGTTCACAGCTTGTTGAGCAAAGAAGGGAAGCAACATGGAAGCCTGTGCGCCGCCCTGCGGGAACTGCTCTTCCAGTAACTGCTTCGCCTGGCGCTGCACGTCCAAAGTAGTGATCTCCTCGCCGGCCACTTGGGCAACAACACCGCGTCGTGGTCCGCCCATGCCGAAAAAGTCAGTCGTGCTGAAACCTGGGACAAGCGTGATCACCATGAACACACAAATAATGGTCAGCAGGCCGCCGAGAAAAATTTTCTTGATGGGCCCTGGGGTCTGTAGAAATCGGATCATCTTGTTATTTCACTCCGGGAATTGTGCGGAAATGATGATTATAGACTAGCGGGCTCTGCCTCAACGACGTTAGCGGCGGCAGCCTTCGGCTGCGCTCAGGTCAAGCCACCACCTAGCCCGGGCGCCTGGCTCTCCCGCAAACAGCACTAGGTCAGGCGAGGCTACTTCTGATACGGGTATTCGAACCGGTATCCCTGCGGCTCGTTCCCGGAAACGTGGCGCGTGTTGTAGTTCAGCAGATAATCCAGGTGCGCGTCGTCTTGCGGGAAGGCTTTTCCCTTTGCGTACGGATAGGTCCCCATGCTGCGGAACGGCAGGGGCTCGACCGTGCTGCCGTTGGCGGCATAGAAGTCCATGTCTTTTTCGTAGCCGTTGGCCAAAAAGAAGTAGTCGCGCGTCCAGCCCTGAGCGACAGGCGGCAGCGACGCAGGGTCGAACTCCAGCGCTACTTCCTCCCCGGACCCGAAAACAACGTACCGGTCGTCGAATGCGGTGAGCAGGGGACGAACGTCACCGTAGCGGGTATAGGTCCCGGCTTGCCGCGCATACGGTCCCGTCATGCTCGTTTCTTCATACCGGTATTTCACATTCCCCGGGGGCAGGCCTTCGATCTGCCTGGGATACCCTTGGAAGCGCAGGTCGGCGTGCTGCAGCGGCACCGCTGTAAGGTGGAACGGCTGCTCTTGCGGCGTGCGGTCGATCAGAATGCTATCCCAGTAAATTTGCAGGTTGGTCCAGATGCGGATACGCCGCGTGCCTTGCGGTAGCCTGTCGGTGAGGTCGGCAGTCATGGTGCGGGGACCGCCCGCGGGGAAACCCATATCGTCCACAACGCGCACCCACTTCCCTTTCGCATCCAGCGCCTCGACGTATGGCGCGGTCGCCTGAATGCCTGCTTGGTTGGCGGCGTACATGCCGGTGGCCGTGAAGTATTCAATCTCGCCGTGTAGCAACAGCCACAGTGGACCACCGGCGTACGGCTCGCCGAGATCAAGTTCCAGGCTGTGCATTTTCGTGAAACCCTTGAACGGCTCCATTTGGAAGTCGCCGACATAACGATGGGCCAATAAGTTGGGAAGCAGGTTGTGACCGTGGTCGTCCCAGGCTCCCGCCGGAGGACGAGCGTCACTGCTCGCTACTACCTTGAATACCGGAAAGGGCGGACCGCTGGCGAAGTACTCGTTCGGAAAAACTTCGAAGCTGCTGGGATGATCCACGGCCAGCAGCTTCACCTGATCGAGATAGACCACCTCTTCCATAGGTTCCATCAGGCGGAAGCTGAGCTTGCCATTCTTTTCGCGTATCAGGCTGCGATCAACTTTTACATATTCTGTCGGCCGGGCGATATTCCGCTCTCCCGGTCCGACCCAGTGACCGATGACTCCGGCGCCGATCACGTCAGCAATCAGCTGATAGCCGCGTCCATCCCAGGCGAAAAGCGTGGGGCAGGAACTGCCACGACGATCGAGTTGGACGAAATTCTGCGTCTTCAATCCTGCGACTTCGATCTCGTCCTGGATGACACCGCTTGGCCAGAGCATGCGTACGACATCTGCTTCCTTCGCCTGTCCCAAGCCAATCACCAGATCGGTGAAATTCTGCCCCAAGTAACCGGAGGAGCCGGCAATCTCGAATTTCTGGCGGTTTCCTCCGGAGAAGATCTCAACCTTTGCGCCAATGGCGCTCCGGTTGTCGTTGAGACCCTTGAGTACAAGCCTCATCCAGTTGTTCTTGTTGCCGCCCTCGTTCCGCAGCAGCACCGGGGGACCGTAATTCTGGGTGATGAGCAGATCGGTAGCGCCATCGCCGTCGTAGTCGGCGGTAACGATGGCGCGCGGATTCTTGAACTGGATTTTGTCGAGTCCCACGTCGGAAGTCACGTCCTTGAATCCGTCGGGACCAAGATTGCGGAACAGGCGGACTTCACCCTTGCCGTCTCTGGTTTCGCCTACTGCGACCAAATCAACCCAACCATCGTCGTCGTAGTCGATGGCGGCAACGCCGAAGGCACGAAACAAATCCGTCTTGGGCAGCTCTACCGGATCGAAGCTCTTTCCCTGGTTATTCCGCCACAGCGTGATCCCTGGAGAAGTCCAATGCGTGAACGCATAGTCCATCCAACCGTCGTGGTTGAAGTCGAGGAGGGCAACGCCGGCAGAGCGCAAGGGTGTTGCCTTCGACCATGGTTTTCGTTCCGGGAACTCTCCCTCGCGCGGATTCTCGAGAACCACGGGAACTAACTGCAAACCAGTTCGCAAAATGTCGATGGAGCGATCGTTGTTGTAATCCGTTCCCACCGCGGCAATGCTTGGAGTCTCGCCGGCCAGCCCTCTCGACGCTGCCACCTCAGTGAATGTTCCGTTCCCGTTGTTCCGAAACATCAGGTTCCCGGCATATACCGTGGGCACAGGAACCTCAATCGCTTTGCCCCGCTCCGGGACGGGAGCTTTCGCAAAACGGGTCACATAGAGGTCGAGATCGCTATCGTGGTCATAGTCAACGAATGTCACACCCAGGTTGAACAGATCGCTCTTGATGCCCGCCGCCTCCGCAACATCCTTGAACGTGCCGTTCTTTTCGTTGTGAAGGAGAAGCACGCGATTGCTGAGGGTTACCGCCAAGTCAGTCGCGCCGTCGTTGTCATAATCGCCCGCGGTGCAGCCGATTCCGTGCAGCGTAGGATCAAGTCCAGCTTTCTGCGTGACATCCTCAAACTTGCCGTTGCCCAGATTGTGGTACAGCGCCATGCCGCCCTTCGCCGCACCGTCGGCAAGGAAAACGTCAGGATTGCCATCGCCGTCGTAGTCCAGAAAGCAAGCGCCGGGCCCGAGAAACGAGAGCAGGTCCGCTGCTTCGGCCCGCGCCGGACTGCTGGCCAGGCCTGCCTTCTCGGTCACATCCACAAATTTCACGGGAACCTGTGGCGGCACTTTCTCTGGCGCTATGGGAGACTCCTCCGCCAACGAGTACTTACCCTGATCGCCATAAGCCAGACCCATGGGAGCGCCCACCTTGGCCTGCGTGATGTGCTGGAACTTCGCCAGGTGCTGGCGAGCGGTGGTCACATCTCCCGACTGCTGATAGGCGCGGGAAATGCCGAATTCCGCCGACGCATGGAATGGATCCAACTCCAAGGCATGATCAAAGGCAACGATGGCCTCCGGATATTTCCGCGTCTGCGCATAAACTGCACCGAGGAAATACCAGGTGTTCGCATCTGTGGCATCGATCTGCGTCACTCGCGTGAAAGCATCGATGGCATTTTGCGAGCTCGCCGAATTCTTGTAGAGAAGTCCCAGGTTGTACCAGGCGTGCAGATCATCTGGATTTTTCCTGACCGCTTCTTCCAACAGAGGTTTGGCCGCGTCCACCTTCCCCAAAGCGAGCAGTGCAATCCCGCGGTTTACCTGGATAAGCACCGATTGCGGATCGCGCGCAGCCGACTCCTGGAAGGCGTTCAGCGCCTTCTCGAAGAGCTGCTGGTTCATGTAGGCCACGCCCAGGTTGTTGAGCCGGGCGGCTTCAGCTTGTCCGTCTGTGGATGCGGCCGGGTGTGGTGAAGCAGCAAAGAGGGCCAAAGCCAGGAGTGAAAGGGCAAGCAGAACGGCCAGAGATCTCGTCATCAGCGCAGCTCGAATGCAATCCGGACTGGGTTAGAAACGAAAACAGAATGTTCAGTGTACGGCAGTTGCCATTTTTGTGCACGCGGGACGAGGGAATGTTTTCTCTAGGCCTCTACGGTGAATCTTGAGATTTCAGCCCGCACCAACCGGCGGCATCGAGCGTATTCGGCCACTCTGTTTTTCCAACGCTGCCGCCACGGATAGCACCGTCTCCTCTTCCCAGGGACGTCCGGCGATCTGCACTCCGATTGGCAACCCTTCGGGTGAGCGCCCAACCGGAACGGCTGCAGCCGGCATCCCAAGCAAGTTGAACCACGCGGTGTAGCTCCAGGCATCGAGATACTCGACCATCTTGCCATCGATCGGCCACCTGCGTTCGCCATGGCGAAAAGCGGGAATTGCCGCCGCCGGACAAAGCAGGATGGGAACCTCCCTCATCTGCGCCAGGACCTGAGAGCGCACAATATCCCGCTGGACCCAGGCGTCGAGCAGGGACTCTCCGCTGTGGGAAGGTTCGGCAGCTACCCAACTCAGGAATTCCTTCAGAATCGGGCTGAGGTCAGCATCACGGCCCATGGTCATCGGGCCGAGAAGCATTCCGCCTGCAATGCCGAAGAATTTCCACCAAAGGTGACGCGACTGCTCCAGGCCCGCCGGACGAAAAGCCTCTACGCTGAATCCCGCACTGCGCAAGGCTTCTGCGGCAGTTCGTACCGCAATGCGTGTCTCCGCGGTGACCGGGGTGCGTCCGTCATCTTCGAAATATCCGATACGAGTCTTCTTCAGCCCGCTCGGACCCAGCCAACGAACGGGCACAGGTGCCGCGGAGACATCGCCGGCATCGGGTCCCTGCATGACTTCAAACAACACCTTCAGGTCAGCAACCGTGCGGGCCATAGGCCCGACTACGCCTAACTGCGCAAACGGCCCAACTGAAGTTGGGAAATGACCGGTGGCAGGAATACGGCCGGGCGTCGGTTTGAGACCACAAATTCCCGTGAAATGCGCCGGCACTCGGATTGATCCTCCGCCGTCGCTGCCTACGCCTCCGGCTGAGCACCCCGCAGCAATCGCTGCGGCTTCCCCACCGCTCGAACCGCCGGGCGTGCGTGAAAGGTCCCAAGGATTATTAGTGCGCCCATAGAGAAGATTGTCGGTCTCCCACGCCATAAGAAATTCGGGAGTATTGGTGACGCCGAGAATCACGGCCCCTGCCGCGCGCAAGCGGGCCACCAGCGGCGCGTCCTGAGCGGCGATGCAGCCTGCGCGCAAACGGCTCCCGGCCTCGCAACGCAATCCTGCGACCTCGATCGAGCTCTTGATGCTCAGAGGAACACCGAGCAGTGGACCGAAACTTTGCCTACGAGTCACAGCCAGCTCGGCGGCACGAGCCTGACGCCGCGCGCCTTGCGCGTCTACCTGAACGAATGCATTCAACTTCGGATTCAGTTCCTCAATCCGACGCAGATGCGCTTCCGTCAGTTCGACGGGGGAGAGTTTTCTTTCCCGGATTCCCTCCGCCATGGCCACGGCAGAAAGCTCGGTCAGTTCTGGCATGCATCGTTTCTACTCAAATGACGCACGCCAGTCCAGCGGACTATCTAGCCATACCTGTTCTGTGAGGAATTTGCGTGTGGAGGATCCACTGGAAGACACCAAAGAGAAAGAGCATAAGGGTGCACCAGGCGATTGAGAACAGCGCGACCACGGATCGCATCCATTTCTCGCCGGAGAACGATCGGATCAGCAGGACAATCGCGCCCACCTGAGACACCACGGTGAGAACAAGCCCGAACACCATGTATGCCTCTGCCAGGCCGCCCGCTATAGCACCAATGCCCGTAGCCTTCTGCTCGGCAACACCTCGAAAGGTATAGGACATGCCAATGATCGTGGGAATGAATGGCGCCCAGGCCACAACGATTCCCCAAAGGAACCACTTCCGCTTGCGGTCGTCCACGTGGTTTTCGTCCATTTGGACGAGAGGTGGCACAGGAAAAAAGGCGGGTCAACTGAATTCCCGAGATAGCCCTCAATGCCCCACGGAGAGGGACGGTCGAGAAGGATTGCGGCGGGACGAAAGGCTTAATGAACCGCTGCTAAGTGCCGCTCACCGTGTTCAGGGCTTCGCGAGCCCGCTTTTCTTTTGCCGTTTCGTTTGCCGAGCCAGGTCTTCAGATGTTTGCGCGAAGCGGGAGTGAGGTGAGCGAAGGACATTCCAGCCCGTCCCAGGTCATCCGCCCAGATCAACTCGCCGGTTCCGTCAACAGCCTGGCTCACCCCCGGCAAGAGAAAGTGAAAGGGCACTTCGGGCGCCGCCGGCAGCGGCCCCGTGGTCTGGAGCGAGATGCCCTTCTCGTTTACGTCCTGAACCACAGCCGGAACCACCGAGCCATTAAATCCCAGATAAGCGATCGTTCCTAGCTTTTGCCTCGGCGATCGCCGTCGGTCTGACCGCATGAAGCCGCGTGCCGCTCGCAGGGAACGTTCCACCTGCTCAGGAACCAGCGGCTTGTACAGCACGAAATTTGCCCCCGCTTCGAATGCTCCACGAATGGCGGTAAGGGCTCCGATGACGGCGAAAACCACCGGCCGCCTGTCCGGAGTCATCACACGCGCAATGCGGGCCACAGTTGCGGCGCTGGGAACATCGAAATCCAGGACCAGAGCAGAGTAGTGTCCGCGAACCAGCAACTCCAGGGTTTCCGGCGCCGAAACCGAAGCTTCCTGCTCGATTCCGACCTCGTCGAGGACCGCGCCCAGCAATCTGAGCGAGTGCTGATTCCGGCACATCACCAGAGCATTCAGCTTCATAACGAACGCAGCTTACGTCCCGCCCCCGGAGGGGTAAAGGTAACAGTCGTAATCCGCTGGAGATTACACGACGGTTAAGTGCTTTAGATTGAACGAGTCTGAGGGCTGATTAGGTTCCGATCAGTCTTTCCAGGGCGGGTTTATTGCGGATCAGCAAGGTTGAGCCGCGCAGCTGTGCCAGTTGTTTGTCGCGGAATTCCCCCAGGACCCGCGTCACAGTTTCACGGGATGTGCCAATCAACTGGGCGATTTCCTCATGGGTGAGAGACACCTTGATGCGAATGCCCTCTTTCGTGCTTTCGCCGTCGCCTGCCCATTCCAGAAGGAGCCTGGCCATTTTCTCTGAAACCGAATGCGAGAGGCCGAGAGAACGGATCATCTCGTAAGCACTTTGGCAGTTCTGGCTCAAATGCTGCGCAGCATGCAGGCATGCGTCCGCGTGGTTCTGAAGAAACCTCAGAAAATCATCCCGTTTGATGAAATCGAGTTGGCAGGGTTGCAGCGTTTCTGCTGTCAGTTCGTAGGGTTTGCCCGAAATTGTGGCATGCAGGCCGAGAACCTCACCCGGCTGGGCCATTCGCAAGATCAGAGTTTTGCCGTCGCGGGAAGTAGTGGAAAGCTTCACCCGTCCACTGCAGATAATGTAGACTCCGCGTGCTGACTGGCCCTCCACAAAGAGCACTGCCCCCTGCGGATAAGCACTCGCGTACTTGATTTTCTCGAGATCTTCCAGAGAGGGTTTAGGTAAGTCGCAAAAGAACCCCGAATGGCGCAATTTGCAAATCAGGCAATTCTCCGTGATCTGCAAACCGTAGGGTGAACTCATGCTTGCCCCTTAGGGACGACGTTCCTGTATCTGACTATATCACTATGTGTAGTGATTTGCATCACCAGGGTCCCGAACAACGGTAACCACCCCGAAGCAACGCCCGTCTTGCCTGGGTCTTGTGGCGAATATATGGCGAATACGGCATCGGCAAAAGCCGAGTAGTGCGTGCGCTTTCGTAATCTCACTCTAACCGCCCGCCAATGGCATAGTACTGAAGCATATGGCGCGAAGCGCTCACACCGGTCACACCAAACGCCCACCGCGGGTCAAGCTTGCCGGAAGCATCCTGGCTTTAGTGCAACTGGAAAACGGACGGCAGGTTCGGGCCAAGCTGCACCAGTTGTCGGTAACCGGTGGCCTGCTCCACATTGACGCGCCGATGGACGAGGGCATCAAGGTGGAAGTCATCTTCCACATCGGCGAAACGACGGTGCGCGGTAAGGCCAGAATGCTGTTCCCCATGTGGGCTACGCAGGGCTACTTGCAGCCCTTTGCATTTCGCGATCTCGAAGACAAGGATCGCGAGAGCTTGCAGGGCGACCTGCAAAAGTACTTGGAGCCAGCCCGCGTGGAGCTGCCGCCTCAAGAGACTGCCCCCGAAAATCCAGCCGAGCCAGTGGCCGAAGAGCTCGTGCCTCAAGAGAGTATGCCCCAGGAAATCGCACCCCCCAAACCGCTACCTCAAGAGTCTCTGCCGCCAGAGCCGGTCCCCGAAGAGTCCGCGGCTCGAGAATCCCTGCCGGTGGACTGATCAGCGCATTCCGGTACCAACAATTCGCAACACCTGCATGCTGTTCGCTAGAATGCTGCCAGCAACCCCCAACTCTGGACAGCCGAGGATCTCATGGCCCCTACCCATTCTCCCCGTTTCCTGCAGATCGTGAACGACGCCAAGACCCGCGTTCGCGAAGTGACCGTTGACGACGTCAAGGCAAAGCTGGATCGCGGCGAAAAGTTCGTGCTGGTTGACGTCCGCGAAGAAAGCGAGTACGCCAAGGACCACCTGCCCGGAGCCATCCATTTGGGAAAGGGAGTCATCGAGCGCGACGTGGAGGCGCGTGTGCCCGACCTGCGCGCGCCCGTCGTTCTGTACTGCGGCGGCGGTTTCCGCTCCGCCCTGGCTGCCGACAACCTACAAAAGATGGGCTACACGAATGTGGTTTCGATGGACGGCGGCATCCGCGACTGGCGCGAAAAAGGCTTGCCACTGGTCAAAAGTTAATCAGCCCCTCAGACGCTCTCTGAGAAAAGTACCTCGGTAACTTGAAGGAACTATCCTGCGGCCCCAGCATAGTGCTTAACTGCTAGTCCGGCCGCGTCTTGCGCCGACGACTGAGTGGGTCCGTAACATGCACACCAAAGGACATAGCTCGGCAGGGTCCACAGCCGCGGCACCAGCGTCCGCACACGGCCCGCATAGCCTTGAGCACCTCCTCCAGGAGGATGCGCCCCCGGAGCAGTTCTCCGCCGGCCTGGCCAAAATTTTCCGCGTGCGCTCCACTGAGGTTGCCTTGCTGAAACTGGAGCGAGGCGCCTTGAAGTTCATCTTCCCGTCCGAACTGGCCACCGCTGGTTCGGTTCCCTTGTCGAGCTCTTCGGCCGTCGCCGCTCGTACTGCCATCACTAAAAAGACGGAGTTCTTCAACGGCTTCGCCAAGGTGAAGCACGCCAACATCTTTGAATCTGTACGGCTGGGCAAACCGGAGGATATGGAGCGCACCGAACAGGCCCCGATTCAAAAGCTGGTCTCCTGCCCGATTATCGACCACAAGAACCAGGTAGTTGGAGTTGTTCAAATTTGCCGCAAGGGCTTCGACCAACCTACCTCAGGACCGGACTTCACTCCCAACGATTCGCAACGCCTCGAGCACTGCGCCCGGATTCTCGCCAGAGCCACCTTCATGAAGAAGGACTGAGAAATTCAGCGAATCACCTGCCTGACAATCTCGGGAGTCAGTGAGCCTGAGACTTGGCCGAAGGATTCATCGCACGATCCAGAGCTTGTTTCTCCGTCGCCGTCAGCGAGCGAAACGCACGTTTGGGAAGATTCCCCAGGACAAGCGGTCCGACAGCGACGCGAACCAACCGCAGGACTTCCGCACCAAGGGCTTCGAACATGCGGCGAATGTGCCGGTTCTTGCCTTCATCGAGCACGATTTCCAGCCAGGTATTGCGTTTGCCCTCGCGCAGAATGCGCGCAGCCTTAGCTTGCAGAACGTCCCCATTGCCTGCTTTTACCCCAGCCAGAATAGCGTGAATCAATCCGGAATCCACGAGCGCGCCCATCTGAACGTGATAGGTCTTGTCGAGGTGCGTTTCCGGAGCCAGCATGCGCGCTCCCCACTCGGAATCGTTGGTCAGCAGAAGCAGCCCTTCGCTCGCCTTGTCGAGCCTTCCCACTGGGGCAACCCATGGCAGATTGTCCGACAAGCAGGAATAGATCGTCTCGCGGCCTTCCTCGTCGGATGCCGTGGTCACCAGGCCACGCGGTTTGTTCAGCATGAGATAGATGCGGGTCTCTTCCGACAACCGCTGTCCGTCCACTTCGACGCAATCCTTCTCCAAATGGACGGGAGTCTCAGGATCGAACCGCAGCCTGCGGTTCAGACGAACACGCCCCGCGCGGATCAGTTTGCGAGCTTCGGAGCGCGAGCAATGGCCGAGTTTCGAGAGCGCCCGCGCCAGTCCCACTCGCCGGGAAGAGTTCGAGCGCGCCATATTGCAGTGCTATTCCGCGGCGGGAGGTCTCGTCGCAGGCGATGATTCCGGAGACGAAATCGGCATAGGCAAGTCAAATCGCCCGCTCACATGCGCCAACACCTGTTCGGCCGAATCGAAAACCAAAGCGTGAATCCCCATTTGCACAGCCGCTTTGACGTTGACGATTTTGTCATCGAGGAACAAAACGTCGCGCGGCGTAAGTTTCATGACGTCGAGGCAATGTTGGTAGATCACCGGATTGGGCTTAACTGCGCGCACATCGCACGAGAAAATCAGGTGATGGAATAACGATAGCCAGTCGCGATGAGCCACCAAATAACGGCTGACCTCCAGGGGCATATTGGAAAGCACTGCCACGGTGAAGCCTTCCCCGCGCAGCCGTTCCGCCCAGCCGAGAATCAATTCGTTCGGGCGGCCCCAGCTTACACTATCGATCGAGACCAGTTGTTCTAGTTCCTCAGGTTTCAGAACCCGGCCATCCTGCACCATGGTTGCCCAGAAAGCTTCGGCGCTCATATCCCCGCGATCGTAGGGCCCCCGCGATTCCCAATAGAGCTTGGAAAAACGCTCTACGGGGACTTCGCAAATCTCGGCCATTTGTTTCAGCGCAGATGGTTCCTGCGGCAAGCTCAGAACTTTTCCGTAGTCAAAAATCACGCCCAGCACTTTCTTTCTTCTGCGCGAGGTGCTTCTGGTTTCGGGCATCTTACTCCTTCCCATCGAACTGAATTGCTCTGGTTTCTACGTCACGGACTGCAGCTCCACTGTACGCTTCAACTGTCCACAGGCCGCATAGATGTCCCGGCCTCTCGGACGCCGTACGAAGGTGGGTATGCCGGCAGCGATCAGGATCTTCTGGAAATTCAACACCCGCTGTTGCACCGGTGTCTGAAAATCCACTCCCGGCCCGGGATTCAGGGCGATCAGGTTTACCTTTACGCGGAGGCCGCGGACCAGTTCCACGACTTCGCAGGCGTTTTTCTCCGAGTCATTCACTTGATCGAGCAGCACATACTCAAACGTCAGCTTCTCGCGGTTACGCAGAGGAAAATCGCGTGCCGCCGCCATGAGTTTGCCCAGGTCCCACTTGCGGTTGAGCGGCATCAGCCGCGTGCGTAGTTCGTCGTTGGATGCGTTCAAAGAAATCGCCAGTTTCGGCCGGACTGCCTCGCTGGCAAAATCATAGATCCGAGGCACGACGCCCGCAGTTGACACGGTCATGCGCGATTCCGGAATGCCTACCCCATCCACCAGCAAACGGACGGCCTTCATGAAATTGTCATAGTTCAGAAAGGGCTCGCCCATCCCCATGAAAACCAGATTCACTCGCTCCTGCGGCGGAGACACATCCCGGTCATTTAGCACTGCCAGGACCTGCCCCACGATTTCGCCGGCGGTTAGATTACGTTTCACCCCCAGCAGGGCCGTCAGACAGAATCGGCAATCGACGGCGCAGCCCACCTGGCTGGAGACGCAGACCGTCGCCCTGCCCCAAGTGTGTTCCATCGTGTCGCCAGCTTCGCTGCCATCTCCGGTTTCGCCGTCATCTCCTTCCGGCATCCAGACGGTCTCCGCGCTCTCCCCGTCGCCAAACATCATCAGGTAGCGAATCGTTCCATCCGCCGAAACGAATTTCTGTTTGACTGCCGGTTGGCCTGCGATGAACCCTTCTTCCCCTAGAAAGCGTCGAAAGTCCTGCGGGAGGGTTGTGATTTGCTCAAGCTCCTCAACCCGCTGGGCGTACAGCGCCTCGAAGAGTTGCTCTGCGCGATAGTGGGGCTGACCCGCGTCTTCAATCAACTGCGCGAGTTCTTCGACACTCAGACCCAGGAGTGGGCTTGCCTTCGCTGGAACCATGGGCGGTGGAAAACCCGGCCTTATTAGGGCCCTCGATCATTCTAGAGCATGAAGAGGACGCGCAAGCGGCAGCCACGTCGGGGGAACCCCCAGTGCCCATCGATGCAAGGTAACTGATTGATACAAATAACCTTATTGATTCCCGTGCGGAGCCCCGTCCGCTGTGCAACAATACTAAATCGCCAGGCTTTTCGGTTCACGTGGGGCCATAGTTAGAAGCGAAACGTTATGTTGGAAGAGATCCGCAACATACACCGGCAAGTGTTGCCCAATGGCCTAACCGTCATTACCGAAGAAATGCAACACATTCGCTCGGTGTGTGTCGGCGTGTGGGTCAAGACCGGCTCGCGCGATGAAGACCTTCAATGGAATGGAATTTCGCATTTCATCGAACACATGGTCTTCAAGGGCACCAAGCATCGCAGCGCCGAAGGCATCGCTCGCCAAGTTGATTCCATTGGCGGCAACATGGACGCATTCACCGCCAAGGAGTGCATCTGCTTCAACATGAAAGTGCTCGACGAGCACCTGCCCATCGCCATGGATGTGCTCGGCGACCTGGTGCTGCACCCGGTATTTGACGGGCACGACATCGCCCGCGAGCGCGGAGTCATCCTGGAAGAAATCAAGATGGATGAGGACAATCCCGACTACCTCGTCCATGAGATCTTCACACAGAATTTCTGGAAGGACCATCCGCTGGGACGGCCCATTCTCGGCACCAAGGACACGGTGCGGCGATTCGATCGCAATCCCGTGCTCGACTTTTACACTCAGCGTTTTATTCCCGCAAACCTCATCATTTGTGCCGCTGGCAGCTTGAAACACGGACACTTCGCGGAATTGGTGGCACAGCACTTTCATCACATGAAACCGGCCAAGAACGGGTTTCACAGCCCGCAGCCGAAGGTGGTGCCGCGCATTATTCTCCGCAACAAGAAGTCGCTGGAGCAGGTGCAGATCTGCGTTGGGGTGCCCTCGCATCCCATCGCCCATGAGCGGCGGCATGCTTCCTACATCTTGAATACCGTGCTAGGCGGCGGCATGAGTTCGCGCCTGTTTCAGAACATCCGCGAGCGCCAGGGACTCGCCTATGCGATTTACAGCGACCTGAATCCCTATCGCGATACCGGCTGTCTCTCGGTGTATGCGGGAACTTCACGCGAATCCGCGGGCAAGGTTGTGCAGTCCATCGTCTCCGAGTTTCGCAATGTGAAAACCGAGCTTGTCCCCGAAGAAGAGCTGCGGCGCGCCAAAGACCAGCTCAAGGGCAGCCTGATGTTGTCGCTGGAGTCCTCCACCGCCCGGATGTCGAACCTCGCACGCCAGGAAATGTATTTCGAGCGTTTCTTTGGCATGGACGAATTGATCGAGAAGATCGAAAGCGTGACCGCCGAGGAACTGAAGGCGTTGGCGGAAGAGTTCTTCCAGACTGAATCGATCGCGGTCACCGTGCTTGGCAATCTCAACGGCTTGAAGCTCCGCCGCGAACAGTTGGCTTGCTGAGCGGCGCAGGTCCCCTAGAAAACTCGATCTCCGGCCTCAGTCGCCAGTGTGAGTTATCGCCTCCTGGGGGCGCACCACCCACTCGCCTTCCGCCACGTAGCCGCGCCGGTCATAGGAATGACCAGTGACCAGTCCCAGGACAAACCAACCCAGCACCAACGCGCCCAGGGCAAAAATGCTGTCGCCAAGCATGCGCAGCCAGCGCAGATGGTTCAATAGCGGCGTTTGCATGAATTCGGCCGAGCGCGCATACCAAGTGCCGTACTCCACCGACGCCCACGCCTGCATCAGTCCGATGGGAAGCATGCTGAGTACGACCATCAGCGCTAATCCGATATTGATCGTCCAGAAGGAGAGGGCCAGCGGAGCATTCTTCCAAGCTTTTCCTGGACGCAGCGCGCGCAGGCAGAACAGCATGAGCCCCAGTCCCAGCATGCCGTAGACCCCGAACAGCGCGGTATGCCCATGAACCGGCGTCGTATTGAGTCCTTGCATGTAATAGAGCGCGATCGGCGGATTGATGAAGAAGCCAAACAACCCGGCGCCGACAAAATTCCAGAACGCTACCGCGACGAAGAAATAGATCGGCCACTTATAGGCCGCTACCCAGACGTGTTGCTGTCGCGACCGGGCCAGCCGAATGTTCTCCCAGGCTTCGAACCCAATCAGCACTAAGGGCACAACCTCCAGAGCGCTGAAAACCGCTCCCAGGCCCAGCACAATGTTGGGGGTCCCGGTGAAGTAAAGATGATGGAATGTGCCGATAATTCCACCGGAAAGAAACACGATGGTTGAGAACAACACGGCTCGGGTTGCGGTCTCGACTGAGAGCAGCTTCAGCCGCGTCAAAAGAAAAGCAATCACGACGGTGGCAAACACCTCGAAGAATCCTTCCACCCACAGGTGAACCACCCACCAACGCCAATATTCCGCGGTGACCAGATTGCTCCGCTGGCCGTACATCAAACCGGCGGCGTAGAAGAGGGGAATGGCAATACTCGAGATCAAGAACATCAGCAGCAGCGAATGGTTGTTGTCCTGTTTGGCAAGTGCCGGCTTCAGGCCGCGCCACATCAGCCATAGCCAGAAAACTAGTCCAACGAAGAGCAGTATTTGCCAGAAGCGGCCCAGATCGACGTATTCGTAACCCTGCGTGCCGAACCAGAACCAGAGATTCCCCAGCTTGTGCTGAATGCTGAGCCATTCCCCAGCCAGCGATCCGATCACGACCAGCAGCAACGCGCCAAACAAGGCATTCACGCCCAGCCGCTGCCCTTTGGGTTCTACGCCGCTGACAGCCGGCACAACATAAAGCCCAGTCGCCAGCCAGGAAGTCGCAATCCAGAAGATGCCGATCTGCAAATGCCACGTGCGCGTCACGCTGTAGGGCAACCAGCGATCGAGCGGAATGCCGTAGAAGCCGGAGCCTTCCACCCCATAGTGTGCGGTGATTGCTCCCAGAGCAACCTGCACCACCCAGAGCGCGGCCACCACGAAAAAGAACTTGATGGTGGCTCGTTGGGAAGGCGTGGGCTGAAACCCTAGTAAAGGATCGCGCTCCGGAAGCAACTCCTGAGCGACCGCGCGCTCCTGCGACGCGAAGTACCACACCATGCCGCCGATGCCCGCCAGCAAAAGCACAAAGCTGGCCACGCTCCACACAATCGCACTTCCCGTCGGCTGATTGCCGATCAGAGGCTCATGCGGCCAATTCTGCGTGTAGGTCACATCCTGGCCGGGGCGGTTGGTGGAAGCTGCCCACGCAGTCCACCAGAAAAAAGCGCTCATCTGGCGCAGCTTTACCGGATCGCTCAAGGCGTTTGGGGCAATGGCATACTCGTTGCGCCCCTTGGAGAACACATCGGAGTAATAGGAATTCAGCGCCGCGAATGCGTCCGCGCGTATGGAATCTACCGTGACCGTCTCCGTCTCTGCATCGTAGGTATTGCGCCGCATCATGAGTTGCAGGCGTTCTCGCAGAGCGGCCTGTTGCTCGGCCGGAAGGGCGGCGTAGTTCGCCGCGCCGGACTCCTGCGCCCAGCGATCCAGGATGAATATGCATTCCCGATGCAGCCAATCCGCGGTCCAGTCCGGAGCAATATAGGAACCGTGTCCCCAGATAGTGCCGACTTCCTGTCCGCCAATGGACTGCCAGGCGCCTTGCCCATCGGAGATGGCGTTTCGGTCGAACAGCAGCTGTCCGTCCGATGTAACCACGCGCGCCGGGACAGGGGGAGCGGTTTGCAGAATCCTTGCCCCCACGCCGCCGAGCACTGCGAATGACGCCACCAGAACAATAGCCAATGCGATCCAGAGTCTCTTGTATGACATGGACGGACAATCTCCTTTCAGCTTTCTATCGTATTACGATATGCTATAACACTCGACCGTGCTCTCATCGATCGAGCATACCCCACAAAGAATAGAACTACTTGTTTAGGATACCCGAGAAAGCCTCGCCTTCGACGCCTGCTCTATCTCTACTGCTCTCGGAAACAGAACGTTGTTTTCAAGATGGATGTGCCGGTGCAAGTCCGCTTCCAGTCCCGGCAGCGCTTGGTACAACGTCCGGTAGGAAACGCAGCCGTCCTCTGGCACCGTGTAACCTCGGCTTGCCTCGCGCATAGCCCGTAGCGCCTCGCCGGCGGAGTCGTGCTCCAGCATCATCATTCGCACCGGGTTCTCGACGGTTCCAAAGGCCGGCGGCAGCACCGGATCTTTTTGCAGCACCGCCTCCTCCATTCGCACGATGTAGGGAAACAATACTTGTTCTTCTTTCATCAAGTGAATAGTCAGCTCTTCCACGAGTCCCTGAAATATGTCCCGCAGGTTGAGCAATTCCGGATGATTCTTACCATGCACCCCGCACACCTTGTCGAGCAGCCGCGCGATCCGCGCTGTCTCCTCACGCGTGAATTTGTGATGGGTGGTGACAATGTGCCGGATAAGGTCGGCCAGCGGCACCGATCGCAAATCCCCAGCCGGCTCACATTCCGTGGCTTGCGCCGCGTTTTGCAGCTTTTGCAGGACTTCATCCACCGGAAGCTCCGCCGCGCGGCAAGCTTCCTCCAGCGACTTCGCTCCTCCACAGCAATAGTCAAGGCCCAGGTTTTCGAACACCCGCGTAGCATTCGGTAGTTCCAGGGCCAGTTCTCGAACCGTCTTGGCTGTACTCAAGGTCATCGTTTCTCTCCTTGCGGCGCTCATCCCCGGCCCGCCGCTATGGCTCGAGAGTAAAGAATGGCTCGATACGCCGCCGATGACTTTTGTCACAGGCAAAAAGAGCAGTGGTCCCGTTTGAGACTCTCCCTGTGGTCCTCTGTGACACTCTGTGGTTATCAGGACTTCAGCTACTCCGCGCTGGCCAGTTCCGCCTCGAGAGCTTTGATGTCTGCAATTACAACATTCCGGCCTTCCACCTGAATAAGCCCCTCGGCCTGAAACCGGCTGAGATTGCGCGACACTAGCTCGCGGACCGTCCCGATCTGTGCAGCCAGCTCCTGGTTGTTTGCCGGCAGCACGATTTCGGTCCCGCGCGCCACGCGTGTTCCCTCTCGCTGCGCCAGTCGTACCAGATAGGACGCCAACCGATGCCGGACGGTAGTGAAGGAAAGCTCCTCAATGATTCCCACCAGCCGTCGCAGCCGTGCCCCGACCACGCGCAGGACTTTCAACGCGACCTGCGGGTGGGACAGGCATAGAGCCTGGAAATCCTGCTTGCTGACGAACAGAAGAGTTGTGTCCGCCACGGCTGCTACTGAGGCCGGATAGCTGCCACCGTCAAACACCGGCAGCTCCGCCACCGAGCTTCCCGGCCCGTCGATGCTCAGCACTTGCTCCCGGCCGTTGGGGGACGTCTTGAAGATGCGAATTTGCCCGGACTCCACAACATATAGCCCGGAGCAAGGCTCGCCTTCGCTGAACACAATTTCGCCCGCGTGGTAGGTGCGCGGTACCGCGTGTTGCGCAAGGAAACTGAGTTCGTTCTCGGCCAGCCCGGCGAAGATAGGCACCTTCGCGAGCGTGAGGGTGGAATTCGTTTTGCTGTCCGACACGCTGCGTATTGTAGCGGAGGAAATGACTGGGGCGCTGCCTAGCCCACTTCCACCTTTGCGCCTTTGTCCTTGAGGACCGGCGTCTTCGGCTGATAGACGCAGAAGGGCTCTTCCTGCATGTAATCGCCGGTGGCGGCGAAGGCGCGGGCGCGGCAGCCCATGCACACATTGCGGAACTCGCAGCAGCCGCACTTCCCTTTCAGATTGTTGGTGTCGCGCAGTTCGCGAAACACCTGCGAGTTGTGCCAGATGTCGGCAAAGCTCTGATGCCGCAAGTCTCCCGCCAAGGCAGGCAGATAGCCGCAGGGATAGATTTCGCCCTCGTGGGAAATAAAACATACGCCCGTGCCTGCCAGGCATCCTTTGGTCGTGGCATTCATGTCAGAAGGATGTCCGCCAGGATGTCCGCCGGGATGGCCCATGGGAGGCCGCCCCGCGTCCTGCGGCTTGAGCGAAATCCCGGTCCCGCTGGGCATCAACATTTCGTTGGGCCCGATTCCTGCGTGATCGGCCACAGGCTCGACGATCGACGCCCGCACTGCGCCTTCTCCCGCGGCCCGCCGCTCTGCCGCACGCCGTTGCCTAACTACCCGGAAATAGTGCGGAGCGCAAGTGGCCTTCAGCTCGATCTCGCCTTCCAAAGAGCGGTCATAAAACCAGTTCAGCATTTCTTCGTACTCTTCAGGCGCAACCATCTGCTCGGCGGCAATGTCCACGCCGCAGCCCACCGGCACGAGCAGGAACGTGTGCAGAGCATCCGCTCCCAGCGACTTCGCCAGTTCCAACACTCGCGGCAGTTGCTTGGCGTTGTGACGCGCGATCGTCATGTTGATCTGCACTGCCATGCCCAGCGACTTCAGATTGCGCAGACCCTGAACGGCAGCGTCAAAAGCCCCAGGAATCCCCCGGAAGGCGTCGTGGGTGGCGGCGTCTGCGCCGTCCAGGCTGATCGATACCCGCTTCACCCCCGAGTCCACGATCATGCGCGCGACTTCCTTGGTCACCAGGGTTCCATTGGTGGCCAGCGCCACGCGCAATCCTTTGTCTGTTCCGTAGCGCGCCAGTTGGAAGATATCGGAGCGGTAGAGCGGTTCCCCGCCGCTCAACACTAGAATGGGGTTGGCGGCGGCGGCAATTTGATCGATGATTCCCAGGGCAGTGCGGGTATTCAGATCGTTCGGCGAACTTAATTCGGTGGCGCTGGCCCGGCAGTGGATGCAGCGAAGATTACAACCTTTGGTCACTTCCCAGAAAATCAGACGTGGCTTGTACCTCTGGTCCGCTTGCTGCCCGTTGCCGTTCGCCGAAGCCATACGTGCCCTCCTGACGTTCGGATCGAGGGAATCTACCCCTGCCACCCTGGGTGTAACGATAGAGAAGGGTAACCAGACAGGCCGTGATAATTGTCACGGCGAATTGTGACATTCATCACGAGCCTATATGGAAGAGGAAAAAGCGGTTTTACGGACCCGTTCCGCCGCTGTGGCAGTCGCTGCAGTTCACCTGCGTCATATCTCCCAAGTCCACTGGATGCTGGAACTTCCCGGCTTCCAGGGAAACCAGGCGTACCGCGCCTTCCTGTTGGCTCAGAACCGTGTGGCAGGTGTCGCAGTCCTTGGAAATGACCCTTCCGTCAGTGCTCACGTGCTGGCCATCGTGGCAGCGGAAGCATCCGTTGAAATAGAAATGTCCGATGTTATTGGGATGGGTCTGCCAGTTCAGCTTCATTTCTGGAAAGGTCGTGCGGCCGTAGATTTTCTGCACTTCGTCGATCGCGCTCCGAATTTCCAGTTCTTTCCCTTTGGCCTGGTCCGGATACTTGCTTTCGTAAAACTCGCGCAGCGACTTGGCGATTCCCTGCATGGCTGCTTCGGTCGTGTGGTAGTCCCCCGTCAATGCCGCCACCGCCTGTTGCTTCAGGTAAGGCAGCGAGGCGTCCAGCCGCCGCGACAGCAGAGACTGGTCCACAGCCAGATCGGGCGGCACATAAATGTGGGTGGGACGGTTGTGACAGTCCACGCAGTCCATCCGGTGCCGGCTAGCCTTCGCGATCTGATCCTTGCTCAACGTGGAATCCTTCGCGAAGTACTCGGTCACGCGTCCCTGCATGTCGGTGACGTGGATGTACGGAATCACCTGCCGTCGCTCATCGGCGGCTACGTAAGTAATCTCATTGGAGATGTTCATGTGCCAGTGAATGCCCTCGGGCGCTCCCGTAGCCGGGTCCCCGCCCCCGGTGCGGATCAACATGCGAATCTGGCGGGGTGTGTTCTTCTCATCGCTGGCGTAATGCGTGAATACCTTGAGTTGGGCCCCGTAGAACTTCTTCGGCCAGTGACATTCTTCGCAGGTTTCCTGTGCAGGGCGCAAGTTGTGGACCGGAGTCGGAATTGGCCGCGGATAAGTATTGAATATGGTGGCGAAGACCTGGCGCGCGCCTGAAAGTTTCGACTTCACGTACCAGGTTGCACCCGCACCTACGTGGCACTCCACGCAGGCCACGCGCGCGTGCGGAGAGAGCCGATAGGCCGTAAATTCGGGATTCATCACCGAGTGGCACAGCTGTCCGCAGAACTGCACCGAGTCCGTGAATTCGTATGCCTTATAGCTACCCACTGCGCTGAGCATGATGAATGCCATCAAGAAGCTGACGAAGAAAGCTACCGTGCTGCGCTGGTGAGGATCGTTCAAGTCAATGCGCGGATATCGCAAGTACTCGTGGGGAGCTTCGGCGACTTTGCGTCTGCGTTCCCACAACGCCCCCCCCAGGATGAGCAGAAGCCCCAGGACGAGAAATGCTGGCGCCACCATGTAGGCCAAAATGCCGACGTACGGGCTGGGCCTCTCGGAAACCAGGTCGATGAGAAACAGAAACGCGATGTTGGCCAGACTGACCAACGACAACCCCATACCCGCCAGACTGACCGGGTTTTGCGCAAGCTGGCGGATTCGCCGCCATTGAGTTTTTCCCTGGTCCTCGGGGCTCATTCGTTCTCTCCTGGGTTCTTGGATTCCTGACTGCTTTCATCCAAAGGGAACATCTCTTCGGCAATGTCTGCTGTCTGGGCGCGCGCCGCCTCCAGCAGAGTTTCTGTGTCATGCGCGTGTTCTTCGCGGTAGTGCTCGAACGACATCTTGCCGTCCCACCAGGACCAGTTCATGGGATAAACATCCGGGTCGAAGAACACCTGATAGAAATGCCACACCACGATGGCCAAGGTGGCTAGCACCGCCTCGTAAAAATGGATCGCGGTCGCGACGTCCAGCCACCACCGCGGCAACAGATTGCCAACCCAGACCTTGGCCCAAAGTGCGACGCCGGTGCTGGCCATGACGATGAGGCCCCACACCAGCGCCCAATATTCCACCTTCTCTGCGTAGCCGAAACGTCCGAACGCAGGCTTTTCAGGGCCGAATCCCAGATAGTAGCGCAACGTCTGCCATGCATCGGTTGCATCTTTGGGTGCGGGCAGGAAATCCCCTAACAGCTTCCGACCGGCGCGGCTGAGAATAACGTAGAAGACGTGATACAGGCCGGTTCCAATCAGAATCACTGCCGCAACGCGGTGGGTAACCGAGCGTACTCTCTCACCCATTCCCAGCAAACTGGCAAACCATGATTCGGGAAACTTTAACGCGAAGCCGGTTATCACCAGCACGAAGAAACTGCCGAAAAGCAGAGCATGTTGAAGGCGCTGCGCGAGGGTCATGCGCGCGACGAAATGCTCTTCCATCTTCCTCCGCAGAATAGCCTTCCGTCGCCAGACGATGAAGTTGTGCAGCACCATTCCACCAATCACTGCGGCGATCAGCCCCAGGTAGAACCGGCGGATCCAACGCACCGCGATGCTGCCGATATCGGAGGAAAGTGGGGCGTCCACGTGAACCCGGGCAGCAACGAACCTTTCAGTCACGCCGGGGTGACATTGCCCGCAGGTCTTTACCAGGTTGGCCCGGTTGATGGTGGAATGCGGGTCGCTCGAGGGCAGGATATTGTGAACTCCGTGGCAACTGGCGCAGTTGGCAACAACTTGAGAGCCCAACTCCGACGCCAGCCCGTGATAACTCTGCAGGTAAGTCGACACGCGGCTGCCCGCGACGCCAAATTCCCGCGAAAGCCGAACTCCTTCGTGGCAGCGCGCACAAGTCATGCGCGCCAGGTTTTGGGCTGCCACCGATGAATTGGGGTCAACGTGAGACTTGATCGTATGGATTCCGTGACAATCCGTGCATACCGGCGCTTGCCAGTTTCCGCGGGCTACGGCTTGCCCGTGGATGCTTTGCATGAACTCCTGCTCTACCGGGGCGTGGCACTTGGCACAAGTCATCGGCACATTGAACTTGAAGATCGGCGACTTCGGCTCGTTGGCGGCCAGAATTTCGTGGGTTCCGTGACAATCGGTGCAGACCGCGGCTTTTTCCGAACCCGCTGCGACCGCGCGTCCGTGCACACTCTCCTGGTAGGAGACAAACACTTGCGCACTGTGCCCGCTGGCCTCCATGACAAACTTCTGGCCGTGACAAGCGCCGCAAGTGGCCGGGATGTTCACATGGCTGACTTTCGACTTCGGATCGCTTGCCGGCAGCAGTTCATGCGGGCTGCCGTGGCAATCGGTACACGTCGCCGCTTTGCTGTCGCCCTCGCGGATTGCCTTGGCATGAAAACTCCGGTCGTACGCAGCTTGCTCGTCAGCATGACACTTGGCGCAGGAAACCTTCTGCGGCGTGGTTTCGTGGGGAGAAGATTTCAGGTCGGTGTGGCAGTCGACGCAGGTAAACAGGTTGCCGTGAATGGAATCCTTGAACTTGGCGGGGTCGACAAAAAGGCTAACTGTCTTGCC
>Ga0335070_10000686_pt1 | contig 38291 bp, 35 predicted proteins | sample Lox_Sample_13_FD_206722 | JGI IMG/M metagenome (GOLD analysis project Ga0335070, IMG submission 206722) | Soil microbial communities from Loxahatchee National Wildlife Refuge, Florida, United States - Lox_Sample_1.3 | ecosystem: Environmental > Terrestrial > Soil > Wetlands | place: USA... | reverse complement strand
GACGCAGCTCGTCGGCGGGCACATCGAGTCGAACGTGAACAACCCGTCGGAGAACGTCGAGGTGTGGCGCGCCGGGCAGGTGCGGGCGCTGTGCATGTTCTCAAGCTCACGCATCGAATATACCGACAAGGTTGCCGGCAACATGTCGTGGCACGATATCCCGACCTGCAAGGAGGAAGGCCTCGACGTCCAATACTCGATGCTGCGCGGCATCTTCCTGCCGGGCAAGGTGAAGCCGGAAGAGACGGCTTTTTACGTCGACCTCTTCAAGAAGATGGCGCAGACGCCAGAGTATAAGGAGTACATGAAGAGCCAGGCGCTCAAGCCGGCGTCGCTTGTCGGGCCGGACATGGTCAAGTTCCTGGAGAAGGACGAGGCGCTGCACAAGCAGCTCATGACCGAGGCGGGCTTCGTCGCCAACTGAAAGCTCGGGTGCCATTCGGCCGGGGCCCCGGCCTTTCCTGGGGCCCGGCTTTCTCTTGCCGTGGGTAGAGGATGAAGTCACAGGACGTGGATGCACGGACTGACGAGGACCGTTCCGTCGTCGGCGAACGCAAGGTCGAGATCGCCGTTCTGCTGGGTCTGCTGGCACTGGCGGGGCTGCTCGGTTTCGACAGCTGGCGCGTCGGCAATTCGTGGGCGAGCGACGGGCCGCAGGCCGGCTATTTTCCGTTCTATCTCTCGGTGCTGATGGCCGGGGCGAGTCTCTATGGCCTGGTGGCCATGGCGTTCGCCCGACGCAGCGCCGACCTGCCGTTCGTGACGCGCCAGCAGTTCACCCGCGTCATGCAGGTCTTCGTGCCGAGCTTCCTGTTCTGCGTCCTGACGCAGATCCTCGGCCTTTATGTCGCGAGCTTCCTACTGATCGCCGGCTTCATGTGGTGGATCGGCCGGCTGCCGGTGTGGGTATCGCTACTTACCGCGTTCCTGTTCTCGCTCGCCATGTTCGTGACCTTCGAGATCGCCTTCGACGTCATCATGCCGAAAGGGCCGCTCGAGACGGCGTTCGGGTACTAGGCGCATGGAAGCGTTCGAGCTCCTATTCCACGGCTTTCAGGTCTTGCTGACGCCGGACCGCATCGCGCTGATGATGCTCGGCCTTGTGCTCGGCGTGTTCGTCGGCGTGCTGCCAGGGCTTGGCGGGCCGAACGGCGTCGCCATCCTGCTGCCGCTGACCTTCTCGATGGACCCGACCTCGGCCATCGTCATGCTCTCCTGCATCTACTGGGGTGCGTTGTTCGGCGGCGCCATCACCTCGATCCTTTTCAACATCCCGGGGGAGGCCTGGTCGGTCGCCACCACCTTCGACGGCTATCCGATGGCGCAGCAGGGCAAGGCGGCCGAGGCGCTGACGGCCGCGTTCACGTCGTCGTTCATCGGCTCGCTCGTGGCCGTGCTGCTGATCACGTTCCTCGCACCGCGCATCGCCGACTTCGCGCTGCGCTTCGGCCCGCCCGAGTTCTTCGCGGTCTATCTCCTGACCTTCTGCTCGTTCGTCGGCTTGGGCCGCGAGGAGCGGCACAAGATCGTGATCTCGATGGCGCTCGGCCTCTTGCTCGCCGGTGTCGGCATGGACACGGTCTCGGGCCAGCTGCGCATGACGTTCGGGTTCACAGAGCTGTTCCGTGGCATCAACTTCCTGGTCGCCGTCATCGGCCTGTTCGGCATCAGCGAGATCCTGCTGACTATGGAAGAGCGTCTGGCGCTGCAGGGGCATCCGGCCAGCATCAGCCCTAGAGTCGTGTTCGGGGTATGGAAGACCCTGCCGCGCTACTGGGCGACGTTGATCCGCTCGTCGGTCATCGGCTGCTGGCTCGGCATCACGCCCGGCGGCGCCATCGCCGCGTCGTTCATGGGCTACAACCTGGCCAAACGCTTCGCCAAAGATAAGGAGAGCTTCGGCAAGGGGCGCATCGAAGGCGTGTTCGCGCCGGAGACGGCGGCGCACGCCGCCGGCACCTCGGCGCTGCTGCCGATGCTGGCGCTCGGCATCCCCGGCTCGGGCACGGCGGCGATTCTGCTCGGCGGGCTCATGGTCTGGGGCCTCAATCCTGGCCCCTTGCTGTTCGTCGAACACAAGGAGTTCGTCTGGGGCACCATTGCGTCGATGTACCTCGGCAACGTGGTCGGGCTCGTGCTGGTGCTGTCGAGCGTGCCGGTGTTCGCCGCCGTATTGCGCGTCCCCTTTGCTGCGATCGCACCGATGATCGTCGTCTCCTGCGCGATCGGCGCGTACGCCGTGCAGAACGCGATGTTCGACATCTGGCTGATGCTCGGCTTCGGCGCGCTCGGCTATGTCTTCAAAAAGCGCGGCTATCCGTTGGCACCGTTGACGCTGGCGCTGGTCCTCGGCAGCCGCACCGAAGACGCTTTCCGCTTGTCGATGATCGGCTCGGGCGGCGATCTGCGCGTTCTCTGGTCAAACTGGCTGGTCGGTTCGATCACGACGATCGCGCTGGTGTTGCTGTTCTGGCCGCTGATCTCCAGCGGCCTCGAGCGGCTGAGGACGGCGTTGGGCGGCGGTGCCGCATCGGCCAAAGGCGGCTGACCAGACGCACACCGCGGTATCGGGCGGGGTGCCGTCACTAGCGAAATTGTGCAAACGGCGGGCGTGACCGGCATTTTCTTGGCCGCGGCGCTCTTGTCCATGATCCACGTCAAGGAGGCGGCCGTGGCTGTGTGCGAAGCGGAGCCGCGCTACGCACGCCGGCCGCGCGCCGGGCCGTAGCGTCTCGGGTTCGGTCAACGCAAACGACAGGAGGACTGCCATGACTCTCAAGTCTTCTGCTGCAATTCCGCTGCGTCGCCACGCGCCGGAAATCGAGATACCGAAGTCGCTGTTCATCGACCACACCTCGACCACGACGCGGGTGGTCGTCGACTGGCCCTCGATTTACCCAATGGGATTCGATGTGCCGCTTGGACCCAATGGCGAGACGTATCTCAACGTGACTCAATACCGGAAGGTGAACGTCTTCGTGGACACAAAGTCGACGAAGGCGCAAAACTTCATCCTCTATATGGGCAAGCGGCAGCCCAACACCTTGGCGGCGGCATTTCAATGGGCGCCCGACTCCAACATCCATACCTTCGACGTCATGGGGCCGGAGATCGCGCTGATGCTGGGCGCTCCGCCCGACAGGACGACGCCGGCCGAGAGCGTGGCGCTGTGGCTGTATCTCTCGTCATAGGTGCGGGTCATCCGGTCGTGGGCGCCCATTTGGTGCCTTAACCAAAGCGTATCCCACGACACGCGGGCTAATCCGCAATCCTAGAAATTTTAGGGTTGCGCGATTACCGCCGCGGGCTACATTCGCGCACGTCCCGGCCGCGGCAACGCGGCCGGGCTCGTTTTTAGCGCTCTCTATATCGCCCTTTCCTATCGCTTGATCTGGTGGTTCGCATGACCTTCCAAACCGTCCGCAACGCTCCCGCCCGCCGGGCCGGCCGCCACTTCCTGCAGATCCCGGGCCCCAGCAACGTGCCGGACCGCATCCTGCGCGCCATCGACAGCGCGACCATCGATCATCGCGGTCCGGAATTCGCCGTCCTCGCGCGCGAGGTTCTGGCCGGCATCAAGGACGTGTTCCGCACCTCCTCGCCGGTCGTCATCTATCCGGGCTCCGGCACCGGCGCCTGGGAAGCGGCCCTGGTCAACACGTTGTCGGCCGGCGACAAGGTCGTGATGTTCGAAACCGGGCAGTTTGCGACCTTGTGGAGAGAAATGGCCGGTCGATTGGGGCTCGAGGTCGACTTCGTCGCCGGCGATTGGCGCCATCCGGCCGATTTGCAGGCGCTGGAAGCGCGCCTCGCCGATGACAAGCAGCACCGCATCAAGGCGGTGTGCGCCGTCCACAACGAGACCTCGACCGGCGTGGTCTCCGACATCGCCGGAATTCGCCGCACCATAGACAAGGCGCGCCATCCGGCCCTCTTCTATGTCGACACGGTCTCGTCGCTGGCGTCGCTCGACTATCGCCATGACGAATGGGGAGTCGACGTATCGATCAGCGGCTCGCAAAAGGGCCTGATGCTGCCGCCCGGACTTGGCTTCAACGCCATCAGCGACAAGGCGCTGGCCGCGTCGAAGACGGCGAAGCTGCCGCGCGCCTACTGGGACTGGGCGCCGATGCTGAAGCTGAACGAGAGCGGCTACTTCCCGTTCACGCCGGCGACCAACCTGCTCTACGGGCTGCGCGAGGCGCTGATCATGCTGCGGGAGGAAGGGCTCGAGAACGTTTACGCGCGCCATCATCGTCACGGCGAGGCGACGCGCGCCGCGGCGCGCGCCTGGGGGCTCGAGATCCTGTGCCAGGATGCGAAGGCCTATTCCGACACGATCACCGCACTGCTGATGCCGGATGGCCGCAACGCCGACGACTTCCGCAAGGTCGTCTTGGATCACTTTGACATGTCGCTCGGCCAGGGCCTCAACAAGGTCGCGGGCAAGGTGTTCCGCATCGGCCATCTCGGCGACTTCAACGACCTGATGCTGTGCGGCACCCTGGCCGGGGTCGAGATGGCGCTCGAGGTTGCGAACGTCCCGCACAAGAAGGGCGGCGTCGCCGCGGCGATGGCGCATCTCAGCGCCGCTGCGAAGCGCCGGGCGTAAGCAGTCTTTCCGTCGTCGTTGCGAGGAGCGCAGCGACGAAGCAATCCGGAGTCTCGCTTTGGGCTCTGGATGGCTTCGCCCAAATCCCCTGTGGGCTCGCGATGACGGATAAGGTCGCTAGACCAACGGCCGGTGCAGCTGCAGCAGCATCAAGGGCGCGCTGTCGGCGGCACCGTCGCGCCAGCGCCCGGGGCTGAACCCAGTCACGCGCTTGAACGCGCGCGCGAACGCCGCCTCCGACTCGTAGCCGACCTCCGCCGCGATCGCGGCGATCGCATCGCGGCCGTTGCGCAGGCGATCGGCGGCTAACTGGATGCGCCAGCACGTCGCGTATTCGATCGGCGGGCGCCCGAGCAGGGCGTTGAAGCGCTCCGCCAGCACGGTCCGCGACGTGCCCGATTCGCGGGCGAGGTCGGCCACGTTCCACTTGCGCCCCGGATCGGCGTGCAGAAGCTGCAGCGCGCGTCCGACGATCGAATCGCTGAGCGCGCCGAGCCAGCCCGAGCCGTCGGCCGTCAGCCGTTCGCCATGCCGGCGCAGCATCTCGAGGAAGAGCACTTCCATCATGCGCCCGAGCATCACATGCGCGCCCGGGGTGGCCCGGTCAAGGAGGCTCAGAATCTCGCTCACGGTGAAGGCGATCAGCGCGCCGACCGTCTCGTCGGCGGTGTGTTCGATCAACAGCTCGGGCAGCGTGCGGAAGACCGGGGCGAACAGGAATTCCGATGATTCGATGTAGCCGCACACCATCCTTGTCGGGGCGCCGCCGCCACCGTGGTCGATGGTCCACAGGCCGTCGAGCGGGCCCGGACGGCAGAGATTTGCCGCCGAGACGAACTCCGGCGTCGGCTCGCCGTTCCACATCTTGTGCTCGGCCGAGAAGGGGAGCAGCACGAGATCGCCGGCCGTGAGGCGCTCTTGCTGGCCACTGGCGGTCTCGATTGTGAGCTCGCCGCTCACGATCAGGTGGAACATGCTGACGTGCCGCAACCGCGCCATGGGCATCGAAGGGTCGTAGCGCTTGGGCGTGGTGATCGCGAACGGTGCGGTCAGCCGGCTGTTCATGAACACCGCGCCGGTGAGACGCACGGCGCGCAGCACATCGGAGAGCACGTCGAGCGTGGGTTGGATTGCCGCGCGCGGCGGCGGATCGGCAAAAGCAAGCGGCGTTGCAGTCATTGTTAGACTCTGAGTCACCGGTTAGTTCTCTGCCACGACAGCCGTCACACCCCCAACTTACGGGGCGTCTTATTGCACAGGGTCAACATGCTTGCCACGGACGTAGGACCTAGAAGACCGCATTCATGCGGTTTTCGCGCGCATGGCGCCGTTGCCGATATCGCATAACGGCGGCACCCCTCTCGGTTGAGTCACGACGATCGCCGATCCGCTGCGCGGATCACGATCGCGTGAGTGTCACCCGATCCACGACGAAGGAGTCTTTTCGATGAAGCGTTTCATCCGCCTGCTCTATGGATTCGCCGCCTACACGGTCGCGATGGGCAGTCTTCTCTATGCGGTCGGCTTCACCGGCAATTTCATCGTGCCCAAGTCGATCGACATCGGCGGCGAGGCGCCGTTGTCGGAGGCTCTCGTCATCGACCTCGTGCTGCTCGGCGTGTTCGCGCTCCAACACAGCGTCATGGCGCGGCGCGGCTTCAAGCGCTGGTGGACCGGCTACGTGCCGCAGCCGATCGAGCGCAGCACCTACGTGCTGTTCGCGAGCGCCGCGCTCATACTGCTGTTCTGGCTGTGGCGGCCGATGCCCAGCCCGGTGTGGAGCATCGACAATCCTGGCCTGCGCCAGGTCGTGATGGCTCTGTTCTGGGCGGGATGGGTTCTCGTGCCGCTGAGCACGTTCCTCATCAACCACTTCGAGCTTTTCGGTCTGCAGCAGGTGGTGAATCACTTGCGCAACCGTGAAACCGCCGAGCCGGATTTCAAGACTCCGGGCCTCTACCGGGTCGTCCGCCATCCGATCTATCTCGGCCTCATCGTCGCGTTCTGGTCGGCGTCGGACATGACGCTGGGGCACCTGGTCTTCGCCGCGGCGAGTTCGGCGTACATCCTGATCGGCATCGCGCTCGAGGAGCGCGATCTCGTGGATCGCTTCGGCGAGCGTTACCTGCAGTACCGGCGCGAAGTGCGGATGCTGCTGCCCTGGCCGCGGCGGTCCAATCCGGATGCGGTCCTTCTCGGCGAAAAGGCCGAGTAAGACCGCCGGGCGCGGCGCGCATTGTCCGCACCGTGCCGCGCCCGATCCTTCTGATCTGAACGCCGCCATGAAAGTCGCCAGAGACACGCCGCTCCTGATCGTCGACGACAGCGCTGGCGGCCTCACCGTGCGCAGCCATCTGCGCCAGCTCGGCTTCGGCAATGTCGACATGGTCGGCACGGGCCAGGGCGCCATCGAGCGGCTCGAAAGTACCCGCTATGGCGCCGTGCTGTCGGAGTGGAGCTTGTTCGATACCGGCGCCCTTCTGCTGCTGAAGGCGATCCGGTTCACCGAGCGGCACAAGCAGGTGCCGTTCATCGTCGTGACCGCGAACCGCAGCCCGAGGGACGTCACGGCCGCGCGCGACGCCGGGGTCAATCGCTACATCCTGAAGCCGTATAGCCTCGGCACGTTGCGCCAGCAGCTCGAGACCGTGCTCGGCCCCATCACCTGGGGCACGCCGTTCGTGTGACGACCTGACTTAAGCGGCGGTCTCGAAAAGGTCCCGCTCGTCCCGGAACGCAGCACCCTCGTGGCGGAGCAGCCAGCGCTTGCGCGCGAGGCCGCCGCCGTAGCCGGTGAGCGTCCCGTCGCTGCCGATGACGCGGTGACACGGCACGACGACGCTGACCGGATTGGCGCCGTTGGCGAGACCGACGGCGCGCACGGCTTTCGGCCGGCCGAGCTTCTCCGCCAGCGCCGCGTAGCTCAAGGTCGTGCCGTGGGGAATCGTCGTCAAGGCTGTCCACACCTGGCGCTGGAACGGTGTGCCCGCCGTGCACCAGGCGATAGCGGCGAGACAACCGACGTCGCCCGCGAAATACGTCCGGAGGCGACGTTTGATCTCCGCGGGTGCGGCACCGGTATGCGGCCGCAGCGATCCGTAATGGCGACGCAGGAGGTCCGCCATCCGTGCTTCGTAATCGCTCCAGTCGAGCGCGCGCAGCCGGCCGGCTTCGTCGGTGACGAGCAGCGCCTCGCCGATCGGCGTTGAGAGACGGTCGAGGAGGAGACGTTCAGGCGATTCGTTCACTCGCCGATCATGACCGATTCCGCCGCGCCTGTCTCTCGGGGCCGGTTATCCCGGAGCCAGAAGACGTTCACCGACGATAGCGTACGGTACCTCGATCGCGTGATTTGTCGCCCGAAGTGCCGATCACGGCCTCTGCCGCCTCGCGTCCGCTTGCCAGCGCCGCTTCGACGGTGGCGGCCTCGCGGCCGGCGTAGAATGCTTCGCCGCAGAACAGCACGGGGTCGCCAGCGCGAGGCTTCAGCACTGCCTTGGCCGCCGCGGTCCGCGGCGTGGCGTAGGAGTAGGCGCCGCGCGCGAACGGATCCTTGCTCCAGTCGATTGCCCGTGCCGCAACCAGCTCCGCGCGCAGGTCTGTCGCCGGCCGGCCGAAGATGGTCGCGAGACAGCCGATGCCCCTCTCGATCAGCTCATGTTCGGACAGTTCGCTGACCTTCTCGGCTTTCGGGCCGCCGAGCCAGCCGGTGAGCACGGGATGGACGGCGGGATGCTGCGTCCACCACGTCGGGATCGCCGTGTCGGAGAACACGAACGACAGGTCCTTGAGGCCGACGTCACGCCGCTCGGTCCACCAGCGCGTGCGGAAGCACAGCAGCAGCTTGACGACATTGCCGTAGCCGATATCGGCGACGGCGGCCGCTACGGGTGCCCGCACCGGCGCCGGCAGCGCCAGGTCGGCGAGCAGCGGCATCGGTACGGTCACGATGGCGGCGTCGCCGGCGACCGCGTCACCGCCCGCGAGCCGGACGGCGACCCCGCTGCCGGTCGTCTCGATCGCCGTGACCCTCGCGCCGAGGCGGATCGCGCCGCCGCCGCGGCGGCATTCAGCCGCGAGAAAGTCGATCAGCGCGCCATAGCCTTCGACGATGCGGCGCGCGCCGCCGATCTCGCCTTCGCCCAGCCACTCGTCGCGGATCGCGAAGGTGCTGACGCGGGAGGGGTCGGCGACGTCGTAGCCTTCGACGCGGCGCAGGATCGACCGGCGCGTGTCATCGTACTCGTCGCCGACAAAGTGCCGGTCCAGGAAGTCGGCGATCGGCAGGTCGCTGTGGAGTTCTTTGAGCGCCGCGCGCAGCTCCGCCATGTGCGGGGGCGGCGCGCGGCCATCCGGCAAAAGGCGGCCGTCTTCGGCGTCCCAGGCGGTGCCGCTGACGGGAACGAGCGACAGCCCGGCCGCGCGCACGAGCTCCGCGGTCACCGGCGCCGCGCCGTGGACGAACTCGGCACCGCCTTCGGCCGCGTAGCCGAACTCCGCCGCCGGCAGGGCCCAAATCCGCCCGCCGCAACGGTCCCGCGCCTCGAGGATCGTCACGCGCAGGCCGGCGCGCACGAGGTCCTGGCCGGCCATCAGTCCGGCGGCACCGGCGCCCACGATAATGACATGATGCGGATCGTGCGGAGCCATGGCCACCTTTCGACTCGGGGGCCTGCCGGCGCCTACTCGGCCGGCACGCCGTCCAGGGTTTCGCTGCCCTTGGCCCTTCGATATGAGGCTTCGCCGACGGCAAGCAAGGTGCCGTCTTCGTCGGTGATCTCGACCGTCGAGACATAGATCGTCTTGCCGCCGCCGCGCACCGCCGCTTTCGCGGTGATTCGTCCACCCTTGCTGGCGGCGACATAGGTCGTGGTCATCGAGATCGTCGACGAGATGCGGCGCCGGCCGGGATGCGGACAGAAATTGCCCGCATAGCCGCCGGCGGCGTCGATCAAGGTCGCGAGCACGCCGCCGTGCACGCCGCCGAAGCGGTTGCGCATGAAGTCCTGGATGTCGAGCGTCACCGTCGCCGCCCCGTCGCTCCACGCGACGATCTTCATCTTGAGATGGCGGTTGAAGTTGCTGAGCAGGGAATCCCAGTTCTGGGGCTCGGTCATGGCGTGTTGCTGTTCCTTAGCGCCTACGGTTTGGGCGCGATGTTGAAGTCATTGACGATGACCTTGCCGTTGTTGACCACCATCAGCACGTCGCGGACGTTGCGGATGTCGTCGAGCGGGTTGCGCTCGATGACCACGAGGTCGGCCTCGTAACCGGGCTTGATCGCGCCGGTGCGGGTGCCGACGCCAAGCAGCTCGGCCGCGAGCGACGTGCCGGCCTTCAGTGCCTCGAGCGCCGGCACGCCGCATTCGGCAATGGCGACGATCTCGTCGGGCAGGCGGTCGTTGCTGCGCGCGAGATATCCCGTGTCGGTGCCGGCGACGATCTTGACGCCGATCTTCCAGGCGCGCGCCACCATCTCTTTCGCGGTCCGCAGCATGGCGCGTCCGCGGATCTGCAGCACGGGGTTGTCGTAATCGCCGCCCGGCTCGGCGAGATCGTGGGTCGCGACCAGGGTCGGCACGAGATAGACGCCCTTGTCCTTCATCTGCCGCAAGGTCTCGTCGTTGAGCCAGGTGCCGTGCTCGATCGACAGCACGCCCGCTTTAACCGCCGCGGCCGCCCCTTCCTCGCCGTGGGCGTGTGCGGCGACGCGCAGGTTGGCGGCCTTCGCCTCATCGACGATCGCCGCCAGCTCCTCGTCGTTGAACACGCGCACGCGCGGATTGGTGTCGGGCGTGCCGGCGCGCTCGGTCGCCATCACCTTGATGACGTTGACGCCGCGGCTGGCGAGAGCGCGGACCATCCAGCGTACCTGGTCAGGGCCGCGCAGGCCGCCGAGCATCTCCGACGCTTGCGGAAAATCGAGGAAGAAGGCGCTCGAGGGGTGGGGGCGCACGTGATATCCGGCGCCGATCACGTCGGGGACGTCGGGGACGCCGGCGTGGTTGAGCTCGCGCAAGCCGAGGTCGGCGAAGTGGTCGACGCCGAGCACCCGCACGGTCGTCGCCCCGGAGCGCGCGGCGCGGCGCGCGGATTCCATATCGCCGATGTGGGTGTGGGCGTCGACGAAGCCCGGCAGCAGCCAATGGCCCTTGATGTCGACCACCGTCGCGTCGGCCGGCGGCGCGCTGCGGTCGATGCGCTCGATCCGGCCGTCCTTGACGACGACGGTCGCATCCATGGTGGGCGCGTTGCCGATGCCGTCGATGACGTTGGCGTGAACAATGACGAGCGAGTTGTTGGCCGCGATCTGGGCTTGCGCGGCGGTGATCGGTAGCAACAGCAGTGCGGCGGCGAAAAGATGGCGCATGCATGTCCCTCGGGTTGCGGTTCGACCGTAGCCGAGCGGCCCAGTTCAGGCAAACTCGGGGCGCCGGCAAACCGCGGCGGCGTTGACCGCTGATTGACACCGTATCGGGCGCGGCCTTAACTCCGCATACGAATGCAGAGGGCGTAGGAGCAGGACATGGCGAAGGGGTTGCGGAGCGGCGGACAGGTGCTGGTGGATCAGTTGCTGATCCACGGCGCCGACATGGCGTTCTGCGTGCCGGGGGAGAGCTATCTCGAGGTGCTGGACGCGCTCTACGACGCCCGCGACCGCATCCGCCTGATCAACGCGCGCCAGGAGGCGGGTGCGGCCAACATGGCCGACGCCTATGGCAAGCTCACCGGCCGGCCCGGCATCTGCATGGTGACGCGCGGGCCCGGCGCCTGCCAGGCGGCGGTCGGCGTGCACACCGCCATGCAGGATTCGACGCCAATGATCCTCCTGGTCGGCCAGATCGCGCGCGATACGACCGACCGCGAGGCGTTCCAGGAGATCGACTACCGGCAGATGTTCGGCCCGGTCGCCAAGTGGGCGGCGCAGATCGATCAAGCCGAGCGCGTGCCCGAATACATGGCGCGCGCGTTCCATGTCGCGACCTCGGGCCGGCCCGGGCCGGTGGTGCTGGCGCTGCCCGAGGACATGCTGACCGACAAGGTCGAGGTGCGCGACGCCGAGCCCTATGTCGCGGTGCAGCCGTCGCCCGATCCGGCCGATCTCGACCGCGTGCGCCGGCTCCTGGAAAAAGCCGAACGGCCGCTCTTGATGGTCGGCGGCTCGCGCTGGACCGATGTGGCCTGCGCCCAGATGACGGCGTTCGCCGAGGCGTGGAACCTGCCGGCGACGACGTCGTTCCGGCGCATGGACCTGCTCGACAATCGCAGCCGCGTCTATGCCGGCGACTTCGGCACGTCGCCGGTGCCGTCGCTGCCGAAGCGGATGAAAGAGGCCGACGTCGTACTGGTGATCGGCGCCCGGCTCGGCGATATCACGACGCAGGCCTACACGACGCTCGACTCACCCGAGCCGAGGCCGACCCTCATCCACGTCCATCCCGACGCCAACGAGCTCGGCCGCGTCTTCCGTCCCGATCTCGGCATCGCCGCCGGGCCGGTCGCCTTCGCCAATGCGCTCACCGCGCTCCGGCCCTCGTCGCCGCCGCGCTGGGGCAAGTGGACCGAGACCTTGCACGGCGAGTACGTCGCCAACCTCGATCCCAGCGCATACAACGGCGAGCTCGACATGGGCCGGGCACTCGCCGAGCTGCGCGGCAAGCTGCCGGCGGACGCGATCGTGACCTTGGATGCCGGCAATCACACCGGCTGGCCGATGCGCTACCTCTCTTACGGCCGACCAGGTCGCTTGCTCGGCCCGACCAGCGGTGCCATGGCCTATTCGGTGCCGGCGGCGGTCGCGGCGTCGCTCGTCCACCGCGACCGGATGGTCGTCGGCTTCGTCGGCGACGGCGGCTTCCTGATGAGCGGCGCCGAGTTCTCGACCGCCGTGCAGCACGGCGGCAAGCCGATCATCTGCGTCTTCAACAATCGCAGTTATGGAACCATCCGGATGCACCAGGAGCGCGAGCATCCCGAGCGCGTGGTCGGGACCGACCTGGTGAACCCGGATTTCGCGGCGCTGGCGCGCGCCTATGGCGGCCACGGCGAGACGGTGATGCGCACCGACGAGTTCATGCCGGCCTTCCAGCGCGCCGTCGCCTCCGGCAAGGCGGCGCTGATCGAGTGCCTGACCGACACCAACCTCATCACCACGCGCACGACCATCACCGCCATGCGCGAAGCCGCGAAGAAGATAAAGGAGAAGGCGCCGGCGTCCTGAAGCAGGCGAGACGGGCGGTCACTGTGCCACGCCACAGTCCGACGATCTGGCCGGTACGGAGACGTATGTGGAGCCGACCATGAATTCAGTGCCTCGACGGGCGATACTGAGCATCGCTGGGACACGATCCGTCGCGGACGTACCATCCGCGTCAATCCAAACGGCGGTCGTCGCGCAATCTCGCGTGACCAGGATCGGCCCGCTGGAACGAATGGTGTAGTTCATCCCTGACTGAGCCAACAGCGTCAACGTAACAGCGCCGCTCTTCGGCCATAGATTGATGAAGACATTGATCGTGTGCGGACCAAGCGCAAGAGTGAGACGCTCATTCTGCTCACGCGACTTCGCAGAGACCCGCTGCTTATCCACATACATGATGCGAGTCGTCATCGTGCTGCTGCCAACAGTGTCAGATCCCGCTACGGTCGCCGCGGACGCGGACGCCGGTGGTCCGGCATATTGCGGCGCGCCACAACTGGCGCAACTGAGGGCGATAGCGCAAGCGGCGACGGCAAAGGCGACAGTACGCATCTCAGCTCTCCCGTGAACGGCTCGCGACCGGGCATATTTGTTGGAGCGCCCTTCTGTTCATCTACTCCAAGTGGTATTGAGATTTCCATGCCAAGCTTCGACATCACCTCCAAGACCGATCTCACCGAAGTCGACAACGCCGTCCAGGGTGTCGCGCGCGAGATCTCGACGCGCTTCGACTTCAAGGGCTCGACCAGCACGATCAAGCGCGAGGAAGCGACGATCACCTTGCAGGCCGAGGACGGAACCAAGCTCCGCCAGATGCAGGAGCTGGTGAAGGGCTACTTCGCGCGCCGCAAGCTCGATGCGCGGGCGATCGAATGGAAGGACGAGGAGAAGGCGGCCGGCAACACCTTGCGCCAGCTCGCCATCGTCAAGCAGGGCATCGACCGCGAACTCGCCAAGACGATCGTCAAGGCGCTCAAGGATTCAAAGCTCAAGGTGCAGGCCTCGATCCAGGGCGACGAGCTGCGCGTCACCGGCAAGAAGCGCGACGACCTGCAGGCCGCGATCGCGCTTATCAAGACGCTGCCGGTCGAACAGCCGCTGCAGTTCGTGAATTTCAGGGACTGAGCGTCCCAGAGGCCCGGCCCTTCAGACCCAATTCTTCAAGAACGGGACGAACGGCACGCGCTCGCGACGCTTGAGACGCGGCACGAAGTCGCGCACGAATGCTTTGAAGTGCGGGGTCTCCTGATGCGCGGCCCAGCCGGCCTCGTCGACATAAAGCTCGAAGATGAAGAACAGATCCGGGTTGGTCGGCGAGCGGTAGGGCAGGAACAGCTTCACCCCAGGCTCCTTCATAGATTCTGCGGTCAGGGTCTCGGCGCAGGCGGCGATCGCGTCGCCTTCGCCCGCTTTGGCTTCGAGCATGATCGCGACCACGAAACCTTCGTTGAGGGCCGCCAGGGATTTCTTAGGGATCCATTCGGTCAGCATGTGCGGGCCTCCTTCGGTGAGGCGACGGAGATAGCACAGCGCCTGGCGCCGATGTTTCGGTCGCGGCCGAAATATCGCGCGGGACTTTCAGGATTCGAATCTTGCGGCCGCATGCCACCGCGGCGCGGCACTGACGTGCCGCAGACCTGTAAGCTTCCTGTCAAAGACGTAACAAGGCCGGCGGCATCGCGCCGCGGTGCGCCCGATTAACTCCCGCTTAACCATACGCACCTAGCGTCGCCCGCGGCTGTCGTCACAACGGAGCACGACATCGCTCCGCAGGAGTAGACGACATGGATCGACGCAGCTTTCTCACCCGTGGCTCCGGCATCGCGCTCGCAGGCGCCGCCACAACCGCCGTCTTGACCGCCAACAGCTCGCGCGCGAACGCCGCCGCCAAGACCACGCCGACCGTCTTCGATTTCGGCGCCGTCGGCGACGGGTCGACGGACGACAGCGACGCCTTCACGAAGGCGCTGTACTTCGCCGCCCAGAACGGGGTGACGGTCGTGGTGCCTGGCGGCAATTACGCGATCGCGAAGACCTGTGGCTTCTGGTCGCAGGGCGACGTCGGCGCGGCCTGGGGCCTGCAGTGCCAGGGCGCCACTCTCTTGTCGCGAATCGGCGACGGCACCGACGTGATGCAGCTGCAATCGAGCCACACCGTCCGCTACTTCCGCCTGACCGGCGGGCTCAGCATCAAGGGCAGCGGCGGCGACGGCAACGGGCTGCACGTCGTCTCGTACGGCGGCGACAAGTTCTTCTACAATTTCCTGATCGACGGCCTGTCGGTCGAGGGCGCGGGGCTCAACGGCGCGTTGTTCGAGGGCGACGTGTTCGAGTTCACCGTCGCGAACTCGTACTTCCAGGACAACCATTTCAACGGCATGACCCTCGCCAACTCGAAGGGCGGCGTGGTGTCCACCGTGAATCTGAACAACTGCTTCTTCAACCAGAACCACAACATCGGCATGGCGTGCGTCGACTTCGACAGCCAGTGGGGCGGCCCGACCGACGTCCGCGTCTACGGCGGCTATGCGCGCGACAACCAGAATTACGGCTTCTGGTACAACAACGGCACCGGCCAGGCGGCGATCCATCAGGTCGGCTTCGAGAACAACTGCCGCAGCCTGTCGCCGGGCGATCCGAACGGCGCGCACGTCTTCGCCTATGTGAGCGTGAAGATGCGCGACTGCGCCGGCTACAACCAGGGCGGCGGCGCCACCTATCTGCTGAAGGGCTGGTTCAGCGGCGCCAGCATCATCGACGGCTGCATCCAGGGCGCCGGCGCCGCGATGGCGGCGACAGGCGCCTCGCGCCTCGTGCACATCGACGGCACGCGCGGCGGCAACGTCCTGATGAGCGGCAGTGGCGGCGGCTTTGATACGAATCCCGGCTGCGGGGTGACCTGGCAGGCGAACGGGTGCGGCGGACCGTCGCCGGTCGGCGACCTCGACGTGACGCGCAGCGTCAGCGGCACCGCCTGAGACGAGGCGGTATCGGCGCCGGCAGGTTCTCCCGCGACCTGCCGGCGCATCCTCCTCGATCGCCGGCGGCCTGCTGCGCAATTTTCCCGGCCGTCAGCAGGGCAGGCCTTTTTTTTCGAGGCAGATGAGCGCCTCGAGCAGGAAGAAGTCGCCGATCAGGCTCTCGCAGGCGGGGGGTGCGCCGGGGCGATCGGACCCCGCCTCGACCAGCATGCCGGGCGGACGCGTGTCGCGGGGATCGACCGGCGTGACGTGCTGCGCGATGTTGTTGAGCAGCGGCCCGAGCCGCGCCGCGTGGCGGCGGACGAGCTCCGGCGGCGGGTCGAGCACGACCAGGCGCGCGATCGCCGACGCGATGATCGCCGCGGCCGCCGTGTCGGCCGGGCCGGCGCCGGGCAAGGTCACGGCGGGGTCGCGCGGCGGCATGTGATCGGCGCCGGAGTTCAGCCACAGGTAATCGATCAGCCGGTCGCCGGCGTCGAGATAACGCCGGTCGCGCGTCGCCTCCCAGGCCCGGTAGTAGCCGGCGATGGCGAGCGCCAGCCGGCGGCTGCGGAACGGCGGGTCTTCGGTGCTCTTGGATTCGACCTTGAGCTCGGGATCGAGGAGCTCGGCAATCGTGTAGTTGAGATGCTTGCACGCCCCGGTCGCCCAGGTCTTGTCGTTGAGGGTCTTGCCGGCGTACCAGTCCAGCACGGTGCCGAGGAGGGCGGTGTCGAGAGTCGGCGTCGGGGTCGGGCCGCCTTCGCGCAACAGCGGCCGGGCGCCGGTGACGTCGTCGGCCATGTCGGCGACCGCGCGTGCCGCGTCGAGCGCCACGTCCCTCATCTCCTCGTCCTTCGTCGCCGCGGCCAGACGCGCCGCCGAGTAGTAGAACGCGGCGCCGCCGAGAAGGTCGTGCTTGTAGCGGTCGGCGGCACGCTCCGCCGTGCGCGCCCGCGCCTCGTCGATCAGTTCCGGCATCTTGCGGCGCTCGCCGACCATGCGCAGCGCCTCGACCCACAGGCTCCAGGTCCAGTCCGGATGCGTCGTCGTATGCCACTTGCCGTCGCGACGATCGGCATCGGTCGGCCATTTCACGCCGACGGCCTCGCGGGTCGACAAGATCCGGTCGCATAACAGGTCGAGAAGACGTGCGCGTGCCGCCATGCCGTGTGCGGAGCCCCTGATCCCCGGATTCGTATTGTCGCGCCAAAACTATACACGGATCGTTAACGGCCCTCTAGTTATCCAGAGCCGGTCTGAATGCATCGCAAGCGGGCGGATCTCAATTGCTGGCGCGCGGAATTGAATTGCTGTGGGGTCGCGATTTTGATTCCCTGACTGCCATCGTAGGCCCCGAGTCGCGCCATGCATCCACTGACGCTCTTCATCTCCATCATCTCGATCGCCCTCTCCGTAGCCGCCGCCGGCCGAGCAGCGCAGGCGCAGACCGCGGAGCACGAAGGCGATCGCACCGTCATGCCCGGGCTGGCCCAGGCGGCCGAGGCGGGCGATGCCCGCGCGCAGTACGAGCTCGCCGTTCTCTACGCGAACGGCGAGGCCGCCGCGGGGACGCCGGACTATGCGCAGGCGGCGCGCTGGTTCGCCGAGGCGGCGCGCAACGGTGCGGCGGACGCCGGCCGGCACCTGCAGTTCATGGTCGAGATCGGCGTCGCACCGCGCGAGCTCGCCTCCGGTATCGGGACCCTAGGCGGCGCGCCGTTCCAGGTCCAGGTCGCGTCGGTCACGAGCGAAGCCGACGGTCCGCGCGAATGGCGCCGGCTGCAGCGCCTGCATCCCGACGTCCTCGGCCCGCTCAAGGCCTCGGTCGTGGCCTACGACGCCCCCGACGGCGCGCATCTGTTCCGTGTCGAAGGCGGGCCGCTCGATGAGGACGGCGCGCGCGCGGCTTGCGCCAAACTGCGCGAAGCCGGCGCCAGCTGCCGGATCGTCAGGCCGTAGCCGTTCTCCCGATTGCTCATGGTTCCCTCCCCTTCATCCGCGGCGTTCAAACACCCGGATCGACGGCGATGATATCGTCCCTTGACGGCCTGGGCGCGATCGCCATCCTCGCGGTCGCCGCCGTCTATGGCGCCATGGAAGGGCGCGTTGTCTGGTACGGCCTGGGGCGCGGGCGACGACAATGACGGTCGCGATGCCGATCCTCCGCTACACGTACATGGCGGCGATCGCTCTCGGCATTGCGGTCTGCGTCTACGGGGTCAGCCGCAAAGCGCCGATGATGCTGTGTCCGGCCGATCGCCGCCGTCTGCGCCTGTCGCAGCTGCTCGGCGCGGCCACACGTCGTCGCGCGCTGGCGTAAAGTTTCTTACCATCGCACCGCTCGTGCGGGAACTCTGACCCCACCCGCCGGGTTGGTTGGGTAAGGCTTCATACAATGCAGTGCCGCACCGCACTGCGCGCAAAATTGCGCGTAAAAGGCCGAGGGTCAGGAAACGTCACGTGACGCCCGTCATCCGATGGAGCGCGATACAATCGACGATTGACGGTGCCACGGCGACCGCCGTGTGGAGCCTGGTCGCGCTCGGCCAGCGCTGGCGCGCATTCCTGCGCCAGCAGCGGACGCCGCTGGCGCTGTCTGCATTCACCTGGCGACGATGGAATTGAGCGCCGTCTCCTGCTTTCGTTGAGGGTCGCGCCGCGCGGATCGCACGGAAGGCGACGGAAAGCAGCGGAACCGCGCTCGCCTTTCGCGGGTTGCTCTAGTGGCAATGAGTTGTTCCGCCTGCCGCCGTCACAGCATCGACGTGAGTTCCGAGACGCGGAGCTGCGGTCAGGCGGCCGGAGCTTGATACGGTGATGTTGCGCTCTGCGAACATCACCAAGGTCGAGGCGACCGCGTATCGCGTGCCGACCGACGCGCCGGAATCCGACGGCACGTTCGAATGGCAGGCGACCACCATCGTCGTCGTCGAGATCGCCGCCGAGGGGCAGCGCGGGCTCGGCTACAGCTACACCGATGCCGCCGCCGCCGCTCTCGTTCGCGACACGCTCGCGAAGCTGCTGCAGGGCCGCGACGCGCTGGCGATTCCGGCGCGCTGGCGCGATCTCCTCGGCGCCGTCCGCAACATCGGCCGGCCGGGTCTGGCCGCCACGGCAATCTCGGCGCTCGACACGGCGTTGTGGGACCTCAAAGCCAAGCTCTACGGCGTCCCGCTGGCGCAGTTGCTCGGCCCGGCCCGGCCCGAGGTTCCGGTCTACGGCAGCGGCGGCTTCACCTCGTACGCGATTCCCATGCTGGAGAAGCAGCTGGCCGGCTGGGCCGCGCAAGGCATCCGCCGGGTCAAAATGAAGGTGGGCCGCGATCCGGCCGCCGACGTCGCGCGCGTCCGCGCGGCGCGGGCCGCGATCGGCGCGGCCACGGAATTGTTCGTCGACGCCAACGGTGCTTACGAGCGCAAGCAGGCGCTGGTTCTGGCGGCGGAGTTCGCCGGCCTCGGCGTCAGCTGGTTCGAGGAGCCGGTGAGCTCCGACGATCTCGCGGGCCTGCGGCTGCTGCGTGACCGCGGACCCGGCGGGATGAGCATCAGTGCCGGCGAATACGGCTATGACGAGACCTATTTCCGCCGCATGCTCGAAGCCGGCGCGGTGGACGTGCTGCAGGCCGATGCGACGCGGTGCTGCGGCTTCACCGGCCTCGTCGCGGCGGCGGCCCTCTGCCGTGCGTTTCACGTGCCGCTGTCGACCCATTGCGCGCCGGCCCTGCACGCGCACGCCGGCTGCGCCCTGCCGGAAATCTGCCATCTCGAATATTTCCATGACCACGTGCGCATCGAAGCGATGTTGTTCGAGGGGGCGCCGGTGCCGGTGAAAGGCGCGATCAGACCGGCCGACCGGCCGGGCCTCGGCCTCGAGCTCCGCCGCGCCGATGCGGAAAGGTTCCGGATATGACGACGCCGATATTCCGCGACGATGCTTCGCCGCTCGACGGCCGCGCCGCCCAACGGCTGGCCCGCGAGTTGGAGGCCGCGATCTCGGGCGAGGTGCGCTTCGACGACGGCGCGCGGGCGCTCTATGCCACGGATGCCTCCAACTACCGGCAGACGCCGATCGGCGTCGTCCTCCCGCGCTCGGTCGACGACATCGTCAAGGCGGTCGAGCTTTGCCGCCGCTACTCAGCGCCGGTGCTGCCGCGCGGCGGCGGCACCAGCCTCGCCGGCCAATGCTGCAACGTCGCGGTCATCATCGACACCTCGAAATACCTGAACCGCATCCTCAGCCTCGATCCCGAGAGGTGCATCGCGCGGGTGGAACCCGGCTGCGTGCTCGACGACCTGCGCGACGCGGCCGAGAAGCATCACCTGACCTTCGGGCCCGATCCCTCGACCCACGACCACAACACCTTGGGCGGCATGCTCGGCAACAACTCCTGCGGCGTGCATTCCGTCATGGCCGGACGCACGGTCGACAACGTCCGCTCCCTGGACATCCTGACCTATGACGGGCTGCGGATGACCGCCGGTGCGACGAGCGATGCCGAACTCGCCGGGATCATTGCCGCGGGCGGCCGACGCGGTGCGATCTACGCGACGATGAAAAGCATCCGCGACCGTTTCGCCGGCCAGGTCCGCGCCCGCTACCCGAAAATCCCGCGCCGCGTCTCCGGCTACAATCTCGACGAGCTCCTGCCGGAGAAGGAGTTCAACGTCGCCCGCGCGCTGGTCGGTACCGAAGGCACCTGCGTGTTCGTGCTCTCGGCGGAGCTGCAGCTCGTGTACAGCCCGCCCAAGCGCACCGTCGTCGTGCTCGGCTACGATGACGTCTACACCGCCGGCGACCACGTGCCCGATGTGCTCCAGCACCGGCCGGTCGGCCTCGAAGGCATGGGCGAGAAGCTGCCCGAGTACATGCGCAAGAAGGCGCTGCACGTCGACTGCCTGCATCTGCTGCCCGAAGGCGGCGGCTGGCTGATCGCCGAGTTCGGCGGCGACAGCCAGGACGAGGCGGATGAGAAGGCGCATCGGCTGGTCGAGGCGCTGAACGGCACACGCCATCCGCCGCACGCGAAGACCTATTCCGACCCGAAGGACCAGGCCGCGCTGTGGCGGGTGCGCAAGTCGGGCCTCGGCGCCACCGCCGAGGTGCCGGGCGAGCCCGACACCTGGGAGGGCTGGGAGGATTCGTCGGTGCCGCCGGCCAAGGTCGGGCCGTACCTGCGCGATTTCCGGGCGCTGCTCACGCGCTACGGCTATGGCTGCGCGCTCTACGGCCATTTCGGCGACGGCTGCATCCATGTGCGCATCAATTTCGACCTGGCGAGCCGGCCGGGGATCGAGCATTACCGCCAGTTCATCGGCGAGGCCGCCGATCTCGTGCTGCGCTACGGCGGCTCGCTCTCCGGCGAGCACGGCGACGGGCAGTCGCGCGCGGCACTGCTGCCGAAGATGTACGGGCCGGAACTGGTCGGCGCGTTCCGCGAGTTCAAGGCGGCGTGGGACCCCGACTGGAAGATGAACCCGGGCAAGGTCGTCGACCCGTTCCCGCCGACCTCGAACCTGCGCCTTGGCGCCGATTACAAGCCCGCCAAACTCGAGACGGTTTTCGACTTCATCGAGGACCATCACGACTTCTCGAAGTCCGCGCTGCGCTGCGTCGGTGTCGGCGAATGCCGGCGCCATTCCGGCGGCGTGATGTGCCCGAGCTACCGCGCCACGCGCGAGGAGAAGCACTCGACGCGCGGCCGTGCGCGCCTCTTGTTCGAAATGGTGAGCGGCCGCGTGCTCAAGGACCAGTGGCGCAGCGAGGCGGTGCGCGACGCGCTCGACCTTTGTCTCGCCTGCAAAGGCTGCAAGAAGGACTGCCCGGTCAACGTCGACATGGCGACCTACAAGGCCGAGTTCTTCCACCACTATTACAAAGGCCGGCTGCGGCCGCGCGAAGCCTATGCCATGGGGCTGATCTGGAACTGGGCGAAGCTGGCGAGCCGGGCCCCCGGTCTGGCGAACTTCTTCACCCAGACGCCCGGATTGAGCGCCATCGGCAAGTTCGCCGGCGCGATTGCGCAAGAGCGGCGGATGCCGCCCTTTGCGCGGCAGACGTTCCGCGCCTGGTTCCAGGCACGCCGCCCGCGGCAGAGCGGGCGCCGGGTCCTGCTGTGGCCGGACACGTTCAACAACTACTTCCATCCGGAGGCGGCGATCGCCGCAGTCGAGGTCCTGGAGGATGCCGGCTATCACGTGACGATACCCAAGCGGCCTCTGTGCTGCGGGCGGCCGCTGTTCGCCTGGGGCATGCTCGACCGCGCTAAGGCGCAGTTGCGCGACATCATCGAGAGCCTCCGGCCCGAGATCGAGCAGGGCGTGCCGGTCGTCGGCCTCGAGCCGGCGTGCGTGGCGTCGTTCCGCGACGAGCTGCCGCACCTGTTCTCGAACGACCCCGCCGCGCGGATGTTGTCGAAGCACACGGTGATGTTCAGCGAGCTGTTGGCGAACGACGACTCATATCGGCCGCCGCCGCTGGACCGCCGCGCGCTGGTCCACGTCCACTGTAACCAGCACGCCGTGATGGGCGCCGCGTCCGAAAAGGCGCTGTTCCGCAAGCTCGGTGTCGAGGCGGCGGTGCCGGACAACGGCTGCTGCGGCATGGCCGGGTCGTTCGGCTTCGAGCGCGAGCATTACGGCGTCGCGATGACGATCGGCGAGCAGGCGCTGCTGCCGGCGGTCCGCGAGACGCCGGCCACGACCCTCGTGGTGGCCAACGGCTTCAGCTGCCAGGAGCAGATCCTTCAGGCGACCGGGCGGCGGGCCCTCAACATCGCGCAGGTGGCGCGGCTCGCCGCGAACCTGCCGTCGGACTCGCGCTGGCGGCGCGAGCTGGATTCATCCGCAGCGCATTCAGGAGCGCATCATGCGATCGAAACTCATCAATGACGGCCCGCAGCGCACCTACGCCGTGGTGATGGACAGCGGCGACGAGGCGATCGCGGCCTTGCAGGAATTCGCCGCGGAGCACCGGCTGCACGCCAGCCAGTTCACCGGCATCGGCGCCTTCAGGCGGGCGGTGTTCGGCTTCTACGACCTGCAGAGGAAGGAGTACAAGCGCATCCCGATCGAGGAGCAGGTCGAAGTCGTCAGCCTGCTCGGCGACATCGCGCTCAGCGATGGCAAGCCCAAGCTGCATCCGCATGTCGTGGTCGCCAAGGCGGACGGCACGGCGCATGGCGGGCACCTGCTCGAGGCCGTCGTGCGGCCGACCTTGGAGATCATCGTCACCGAGTCCCCGGCCTATCTCCGCCGCAGCTTCAATAAAGACGCAGGGCTGCCGTTGATCGATCTGGGGGCGAAATGATCGGCCCCGATACCGTGGTCATCGTGACGGGTGCGACGGCCGGCATCGGGCGCGCGACGGCTCTCCGCTTCGCGGCCGCGGGCGCGCGGCTGGGTTTGATCGCGCGCGACGCCGAGGCGCTGCAGGCGCTGGCGGACGAGCTGACCTCCCGCCGCACCAACGCCGCATTCCAGCCCGTCGACGTCGCCGATGCCGACGCGGTGTTCGCGGCCGCGGCGAGGCTCAGCGAGGCGCTCGGGCCGCCGGACATCTGGGTCAACGACGCGATGCTGACGGTGTTCTCGCCCGTGGCCGAGATCACGCCCGCGGAGTTCAAGCGGGTGACCGAAGCGACGTATCTCGGCGTCGTGCACGGAACGATGGCGGCGCTGCAGCACATGCGGCCGCTCGGCCGCGGCCAGATCATCAACATCGGCTCGGCGCTGGCCTATCGCGGCATTCCGCTGCAGGCGGCCTATTGCGGCGCCAAGCACGCGATCCGCGGTTTCACGGCGTCGCTGCGCACCGAGCTCGAGCACGACAAGTCGCCGATCAAGGTGTCGATCATCGAGCTGCCGGCGATGAACACGCCGCAATTCGACTGGGCGCGCACGCGCCTGCCCCGGCAGCCGAAGCCGATGGGCACCATCTACCAGCCGGAGGCGGCGGCCGAGGCCGTGTTCCAGGCGGCGGTGCGCGGCGTGCGCGAGTACTGGGTCGGCTGGTCGACCCTGCTCACCATCGCCGGCAACATGGTGGCGCCGCCGCTGCTCGACCGCATTCTGGCGCGCTCGGCGGTCGACGGGCAGCAGACCAAGGAGCCGGTGACCGCCGGCCGCCGCGACAACCTGCAGGCGCCGGTCACCGAGCTGCACCGCACGCACGGCAGCTTCGACCGCGCCGCCCGGCCGAAGGCGTTTTATATCTCAGGCTATGTCGCGCGCGCCGCGATCGTGGCGGCGGGTGCCGCGGTGTTCTTCGTGATCGGGGTGGCGATTGGCTCACTGGCCGCCTGAGTGGCTGCAGAGTCTCGCTGTCATCTACGGCGTGCTGTCGCTGCTGAGCGCCGCGTTCGTGCTCGCCTACCTGTTCGGCATCGGCTTTCAGTATGTCTCGGTCGCGCCGATGCGCGGGCTGGGTCCGCGCGAGGGGATCGTCGCAGCCATCAAGATCGACACGCTGTCGCTCGTGGCCTACGAGGTCGGCATGTTCGGCGTCATGGGGCTGCGGACATGGCTTTATCCCGGGGTCGTGCCCACCAGCTGGACCTATTGGTTCCTGATGCAGATCGCGATGATCGCCGGCTTTGCCACGACGTTTCCGGTCAACTGGTGACTGATCCGAACGGGCATCAAGGAACCGATGTAGCGGGACTTGCGAACCGGCCCCGGAACGGCCGGCCGCGATCCCTGTTGTCTAAGTGAGATCCACGGCGGCACGCGCGGGCGTTGGGCTTTTGCCGCCGCGTGCAGTGATACCTCAGAGGTGAGACCATGGCGACGACGGTTGGCGATTTCTTGTGGCAGCGGCTTTACGACTGGGGCGTGCGGGTCGTCTTCGGCTATCCGGGCGACGGCATCAACGGCCTGCTCGGGGCCCTGCAGCGGATGAACGGCAAGATCAAGTTCGTCCAGGTCCGGCACGAAGAGATGGCGGCGTTCATGGCCTGCGCCTACGCGAAGTTCACCGGCGGGCTCGGCGTCTGTCTCGCCACCTCCGGCCCCGGCGCTTCGCACCTGATCACCGGCCTTTACGATGCGCGCTTCGACCATATGCCGGTGCTGGCGATCACCGGCCAGCAGGCGCGCGCCGCGATCGGCGGCCATTACCAGCAGGAGCTCGACGTCAAGGCGATGTACAAGGACGTCGCCGCCGGCCTGGTCGAGCAGGCGTCGGTGCCGGCGCAGGTCCGGCACCTCGTCGATCGCGCGGTGCGCATCGCGGTCGGCGAGCGGAAGGTGACGGCCCTGGTCTTCCCGAACGACCTGCAGGATCTTCCGTATCAGGCGCCGCCGCGCAAGCACGGGACGGTGCATTCGGGAATCGGCTACTGGCCGCCGAGCGTCGTGCCGTTTCCGCGCGACCTGCAGCGCGCGGCCGAGATCCTGAACGACGGCAAGAAGGTCGCGATCCTCGTTGGCGCCGGGGCGCTGCAGGCGACCGACGAGGTGATCGCGGTCGCCGAGAAGCTCGGCGCCGGCGTCGCCAAGGCGCTCCTCGGCAAGGCGGCCCTGCCCGACGACCTGCCGTGGGTCACGGGTTCGATCGGTCTGCTCGGCACGAAGCCGAGCTGGAACCTGATGACCGAGTGCGACACTTTCCTCATGATCGGCTCGGGCTTTCCATATTCGGAATTCCTGCCCAAGGAAGGGCAGGCGCGCGGCATTCAGATCGATCTCAAGCCTGAGATGCTCGGCATCCGCTATCCGATGGAGCTGAGCCTGGTCGGCGACAGCGCCGAGACCTTGCGGGCGCTGTTGCCGCTTCTCAAGCAAAAGACCGATCGCAGGTGGCGCGAGGGCATCGAGAAGGACGTGGCCGCTTGGTGGAAGACGCTCGAAGACCGCGCCATGCAGCCGGCCAACCCTGTGAACCCGCAACGCGTCACCTGGGAACTGTCGCCGCGCCTGCCCGAGCGGGCGATCGTCACCAGCGATTCGGGCAGTTGCGCCAACTGGTTCGCGCGCGATCTCAAGATCCGCCGCGACATGATGTGCTCGCTGTCCGGCGGGCTCGCCTCGATGGGGGCGGCGGTGCCCTACGCGATCGCCGCCAAGGTGGCACACCCGGACCGGCCGGTGATCGCCCTCGTCGGCGACGGCGCCATGCAGATGAACAACATGGCCGAGCTCATCACCGTCGCGAAGTACTGCAAGGAGTGGCGCAACCCGAGCATGGTCGTCTGCGTCTTCAACAACGAAGACCTCAACCAGGTGACGTGGGAGCAGCGCGTGATGTCCGGCGATCCGAGGTTCGACGCGTCGCAGCAGATCCCGAACGTGCCGTATCACCGCTTTGCCGAGCTGATCGGCCTCAAGGGGATCTATGTCGACGATCCGGCGCGGATGGGGCCGGCTTGGGACGAGGCGCTGGCGTCGCCGGTGCCGGTGGTGCTCGAGGTCAAGACCGATCCCGAGGTGCCGCCGCTGCCGCCGCACATCACGCTCGACCAGGCGAAGGCGTTCGCGTCGTCGCTGCTCAAGGGCGACCCCGACGAAGTGGGCGTCATCAAAGGCACGTTGCGCGAGGTCCTGGCCTCGGTGCTGCCCGCGGACACTGACTAAGACGATGCGACGGCGGCGACCTTGGCGAACACCCGGGCATGGTTGCCGCCGACGATCTTGACCGTGTCGGCGACGCTGAAGCCCGCACCCAGCAACGCCTCGATGACGCGAGGATAGTCGGCATAGTCGGCGAAGAGCTCCTTGATGCCGCCTTCCATGTCGGTGCCGATGCCGACGTGATCCACGCCGACCACGTCGACCATGGCGCGGATCGCGCCCGCCCAGGCGGTCATGTCGGGGAGGAAAAGCCCAATCGGCCATACGCCCACCACGCCGTCGGTGGCCGCGACCGCTCGCGCATGCTCCTTGCTCAGCATCCGGGGATTTTGCGATCCCGACGGCCGCAGGCTGCTGTGGGAGAGCACGATCGGCGTCCTGGTGACCGCGGCCGCGCGCACGGTCGCCGCCTCGCTCGCGTGTGCCAGATCGATGATGATACCGAGGCGATTGCATTCTGCGATCACCGCGGCGCCGAAGTCGGTTAGCCCATTGTGGACGGGGGGCTCGGTCTGGATGTCGCCGAGCTCGTTGACGCGGTAATGGACGAGCTGGAGATGGCGAAGGCCGAAACCATGCGCCTCTTTGATCCGCTCGATTTTCCCCTCGAGGAAGTCGGCCCCCTCGGCACCCAGGATCAATCCCGGCACGTCGCTGCCCGGTGCCGGCATGTCCTGCAGGCCGCGCACCAGCCGGAAGCCCTGGTCCTTCACCATGTTGAGGATGACGATGAACTGGCCGTTGGTCTCCCGATAGAGTTCGCCGGGTTGCGGTTGGCGGATCGCAGAAACGCGAACGCCATTGCGCCTGAGCAACGGGCGGTCGGCGATTGCGGCCATGGTGACGACGCCGAAATGCCCGCGCTTCATCCGTTCGGCGACGTTGAACGGCGCCGGACCGTTGCTGCCGGAGAGGCGGCCGCCGGCATGAGAGTGAAGATCGACCGATGTCACGGCGGCGATGACTTCAGCGACACGCGGATCGGCCGCTTGCGCCAGCGAGCGCGCCATCGCGCTCGCGCCTGTCGCCGCGAAACCCGCGCCGCCGGCCAGCCGAAGGAACTGTCGCCGGCTAGCCGGCGTAGCGACGGCAGTTGTGCGGCAATTCGACCGGATATGGACCATGCTGCCCCCTCTTTCGATGCATGACCGCGCGCGTACGTTTTAATAGTTCTATCTTATACGACTAAAGCGTGCACGACGAAAGTGTGCGGCCGGCGTGACGGCACCGCCTTTCCCACGGTCGCTGCGGCTGCGTGCCACCTGGACAGCCGGCCTCATCAATGGCGTGATGGGGCGATGAGGCCGGAGTCGTGCGGACCAAAGTCGCGATCATAGGGGCGGGGCCGGCGGGGCTCGTCCTCGCCCATCTGCTGCATCTCGAAGGCATCGACACGATCGTCCTCGAGAACCGCAGCCGCCCTTACATCGAGCACCGGCTGCGCGCCGGTCTCCTGGAACAGGGCAGCGCCGACGTGCTGATCGAGACCGGCGTCGGCGAGCGGCTGCTCAAGGAGCGCATGCTGCACCAGGGCGTCTTCGTGAAGTTCCGCGGCGAGATGCACCGCATCGACTTCCAGGACCTCGTCGGCAAGTCGGTGATGATCTATCCGCAGCAGGAGGTGGTGAAGGACCTGGTCGCGGCGCGGCTCGGGTATGACGAACCGCTCTACTTCGAGGTGGCGGATGTCGCGGTCTCGGATCTCACGGGCCCGACGCCGAAGGTCGCCTTCACCGCCGACGGCCGGACGCAGGTCATCGATTGCGATTTCATCGCCGGTTGCGACGGGTTCTACGGCATCAGCCGCCCGAGCATCGCCGCACATGTCCGGACGTTCGAGCGCGAATACCCGTTCGCCTGGCTCGGCATCCTCGCCGAGGCGCACCCGACCGAGGACGAGCTGGTCTATACCCATCACGAGCGCGGCTTCGCGCTGCTGACGATGCGGACGCCGACGTTGAGCCGCCTTTATCTGCAGTGCCCGCGCGAGGACGACATCGCCCACTGGCCGGACGACCGCATCTGGGAGGAATTCCGTCTGCGCTGCGCCGGGCAGGGCAAGAAGCTGTCCGAAGGCCCGATCACCCAGAAGGGCATCACGGATATGCGCAGCTTCGTCACCGAGCCGATGCAGTACGGCCGGCTGTTCCTGGCCGGCGACGCCGCGCATATCGTCCCGCCGACGGCGGCGAAGGGGATGAACCTTGCGATCGCCGACGTGCGCGTGCTCGCGCGCGCGTTCACGGCGTTCTACAAGAGCGGCCGCAGCGACCTGTTGGAAAGCTATTCGCGCACTTGCCTGCGCCGCATCTGGAAGATCCAGCGCTTCTCCTGGTGGGTGACGCAGCTGCTCCACCGCTTCGCCGATGACAACGAGTTCGACCAGCGCCGCCAGCTCGCCGACATCGACTATGTCACCAGCTCGCGCGCCGGCCGCATGACCTGGGCCGAGAACTACGTCGGCCTGCCCATGGAGTGGGAATAGCGCGGTTTTCCGCGGCTCGGCGGATGTGTGTTTTCCCACAGCCGCAAGACGTCCCCGGAGCGATGATCGCAACCAAGACGGGACAGGAGCGGTGCTACGCCGTCCGATCCCGGATGGGGGCACATGGTCACGACGTCCGACAGCTGTTGCGCTACCTCCGTTGCCGCAAGCCGCGAGCCGCCCGATTCCGGCCTCGCCAGCCTGCTGCTGGTCGCCCGCGTGCACGGCGTGGCCGCCAATGCCGGCCAGCTGCGCCACAGCTTCGGCGGCGCGGCCTTCGGTCCGGCGGAGATCGTTCGCGGCGCCCGCCAACTCGGCCTCAAGGCGCGTACCGTCGAGAGCGCTTGGGATCGGCTCGCCAAGACCGCGCTGCCGGCGGTCGCGCAACGTCCCGACGGCAGCTTCTTCGTGCTCGCCAAGCTCGCCGACGGCAAGGCGCTGATCCAGGATCCGCTGCTGGGACGGCCGCAGGTCGTGGATCGCGCGGCGTTCGAGGCGATGTGGAACTGCCGGCTCGTGCTGGTCACGCGCCGCGCCAACCTCGCCGACCTGGCGCGCAGCTTTGACATCGGCTGGTTCCTGCAGGCCATGCACAAGTACCGGCGCCTGCTGGCCGAGGTCCTGGTGGCGTCGTTCTTCCTGCAGCTGTTCGCGCTAATCTCGCCGCTGTTCTTCCAGGTGGTGATCGACAAGGTGCTGGTCCATCGCGGCCTCACCACCTTGGACGTCCTGGTCATCGGCCTGATCGCGGTCTCGGTGTTCGAGACCGTGCTCGGCGGCCTGCGCTCCTACGTCTTCGCCCACACCACCAACCGCATCGACGTCGAGCTCGGCGGCCGGCTGTTCCGCCATCTGATGGCGCTGCCGATCGCCTATTTCGAGGCGCGGCGCGCCGGCGATTCGGTCGCGCGGGTGCGCGAGCTCGAGAACATCCGCAACTTCCTCACCAGCTCGGCGCTGACCCTGGTCGTCGACCTCGTGTTCACCGTTGTCTTCCTCGCGGTGATGTTCTGGTACGCGCCGATTCTCGCCTGGATCGTTGTGGGATCGTTCCCGTTCTATATCGGGCTCTCGGCCGGGGTGACGCCGGTCTTCCGCCGCCGGCTGGACGAGAAGTTCAACCGCGGCGCCGAGAACCAGGCCTTCCTGGTCGAAAGCGTCACCGGTGTGGAGACGCTCAAGGCGATGGCGGTCGAGCCGCAGATGCAGCGGCGCTGGGAAGAGCAGCTCGCGGGCTACGTGCGCGCGAGCTTCGCCGTGCTGTCGCTCGGCAACTGGGCGAGCCAGGGCGTGCAGCTCATCAGCAAGATCGTCACGGCGCTCACTTTGTACTGGGGCGCCTATCTGGTGATCGACGGCCATCTCTCGGTCGGCGAGCTGGTGGCGTTCAACATGCTGGCCGGGCGCGTCGCGCAGCCGGTGCTGCGCCTGGCGCAGCTGTGGCAGGACTTCCACCAGGCGCGGCTGTCGGTCGCGCGGCTCGGCGACATCCTCAACACCCAGCCCGAGCCGGCGCATAGTCCGGGCCGGGCGGCGCTGCCGGCGATCAAAGGTGCCATCACCTTCGACCACGTGAGCTTCCGTTATCGGCCCGATGGCGCGGCCGTGCTGAGCGACGTCACGCTCAAGGTCGAGCCGGGCGAGATGGTCGGCATCGTCGGCCCGTCGGGCTCCGGCAAGTCGACCCTCACCAAGCTCGTGCAGCGGCTTTACGTGCCGGAAAGCGGCCGGGTGCTGATCGACGGCGTCGATCTGGCGATGGTCGACGTCGCCTGGCTGCGCCGGCAGGTCGGCGTCGTGCTGCAGGAAAGCCTGCTGTTCAACCGCTCGATCCGCGAGAACATCGCCCTGGCCGATCCCAGCCTGCCGATGGAGCGCATCGTCGCGGCCGCCAAGCTCGCCGGCGCGCACGACTTCATCCTCGAGCTGCCGCAGGGCTACGACACGCCGGTCGGCGAACGCGGCGCCAGCCTGTCCGGCGGCCAGCGCCAGCGCATCGCCATCGCCCGCGCGCTGGTCGGCGATCCGCGCGTGCTCATTTTCGACGAGGCGACCAGCGCCCTCGACTACGAGAGCGAACGGGTCATCCAGGACAACATGCGGCGCATCGCCCAGGGCCGCACGGTCCTGGTGATCGCCCACCGGCTGTCGACGGTGCGCCGCGCCGACCGCATCATCACCTTGGAGCGCGGCCGCCTGGTCGAAGACGGCAGCCACGAGCAGCTGATCGGCTCGGGCGGGCGCTACGCGACCTTGCACCGGCTGCAGGCAGGTCTCCATGAAGTCGGCTGAAGCCACATCCACGGCGTGGGCGCGCCTGATGGGCCGCCGCGACGAGGTCGAGTTCCTGCCCGCGGCGGTCGAGATCATCGAAACCCCGGCGTCGCCGCTGGGGCGCCTGATCGGCGGCACGATCATCGCGTTCTTCTGCGCCAGCCTGGCCTGGGCGTCGTTCGGCCATGTCGACATCATCGCCACGGCGTCCGGCCGCATCATGCCGAGCGGGCGCACGAAAGTGGTCCAGCCGTTCGAGACCGGCGTGGTCAAGGCGATCCACGTGCGCGACGGACAGAAGGTCGCGGCGGGCGACGTGCTGATCGAGCTCGACCCGACCATCAATGCCGCCGAAAGCGAGCGGCTGCGCAAGGAGCAGCTGGCGGCGAGCCTCGATGCGGCGCGGCTGAAGGCGACCCTGGCGGCGGTCGGCGGCGACGCCGGTTCGCTTGCAGCACCCAACGGCGCCACCCCGGCGCAGCTCGAGCTGCAGCGCAACCTGCTGGCGAACCAGCTCGAGGAATACCGGGCCAAGATCGCCAATCTCGACCGCCAGATCGCCCAGAACGAAGGCAATCGCGCCGCCGTGGCGGCGACGGTGGAGAAACTGTCACAGGCGATCCCGCTGATCCGCCAGCGCGCGCAGGCCTACAAGACCCTGGTCGACCGCGAGTACGGCAGCAAGCTGCAATACCTGCAGACGCAGCAGGACCTGACCGAGCACGAGCAGGAGCTGCAGGTGCAGAAGGCGCGCCTGCAGGAGGCGACGGCGGGATTGGCGGCGCTGCGCGAGCAGCGGCGGCAGAGCGAGGCCGAGTTCCGGCGCTCGACGCTCTCGGATCTGGCGCAAGCCGAGCAGAAAGCGTCGAGCCTCGCCGAGGAGCTGGTGAAGGCGCAGCAGCACCATGACCTGCAGACGCTGGCGGCGCCGGTGGACGGCACGGTGCAGCAGCTCGCCGTGCACACCGTCGGCGGCGTGGTCACGCCGGCGCAGCCGCTGCTGGTGATCGTGCCGAACGAGGCGCGGCTCGAGGTCGAGGCGATGGTGTCGAACCGCGATATCGGCTTTGTGCACGACGGGCAGGCGGTCGAGATCAAGATCGACACCTTCAACTTCACCAAGTACGGGCTGCTGCACGGCGAGGTGCTGAGCGTCTCGTCCGACGCCATCAGCCGCGACAAGCCGGCCGATAAGTCGGACGCCGGCAACAATGCCGGCAGCGGCGAGCGCTCCAGCGAGCCGCAGGGCCAGGAGCTGGTCTATGCCGCGCGCATCTCGCTCGACCGCACCGACATGCAGATCGACGAGCGGCTGGTGAATCTCTCGCCCGGGATGGCGGTCACCGCCGAGATCAAGACCGGCCGCCGGCGCGTCATCGACTACGTGCTGTCGCCGATCCTCCGCACCCGCCAGGCGGCGCTGCGCGAGCGGTAGGCACTACGTCCGACCCCGGAACAGTTCGAGGACGCCGAGCGCCTCGTCGATGTCCGCCGGCGTGTGATCGGCGCAGATCTGGAAACGGATTTCTTCCTGGCCGCGCGGCACGACGGGAAAGTTCAGGCCGGTCGCCAGCACGCCGTTCTGCCGGAGATGCTGCACCAGGGCGGCCGTCCGCCCAGAGTCCCGCACCAGGAGCGGGACGATCGGATGGTCGCCGGAGATGGTCTCGAAATTGAGGCGGGCCAGCCCGGCGCGAAACCGCTGCGTCATCTCGCGCAGGTGCCCGAGCAAGGTGTGGCCGGCAGGGCTGTCGATCAGCGAGAGAGACTCCGCGGCGGCCGCGGCCTCGCCCGGCGAAATCGGATTTGAATAGACATAGAACGGCGAGGTCTCCCGCAAGTAGTCGATCACCGGTCGGCTGGCGGCGACGTAGCCGCCGTTGACGCCGAGCGCCTTGCCCAAGGTCGCGACCAGGATGTCGGCTGCCACGCCGGTGTATTCCTCGGTGCCGCGGCCGGTCGCGCCGAAGGCGCCAACGCCGTGCGAATCGTCGACCACGACCAGGACGTTTTCCGGGAAGTGCGCGTCGTAGCGGCGCGCGAGGCCGACGATGTCGGTCAAGGGCGCGTGGTCGCCGCGCATGCTGAAGATGCCGTCGGTGACGACGACGGCGCGGCGGCAGGTCGCGGCCGCGAGCTTGAGGCGCGCCTCGAGCTCGCGCAGGTCGAGATGGGCGTAGACATGCCGCTCGCGCGGCCGCGACAGACGGATGGCGTTGATGATCGAGTTGTGGTTGAGCTCGTCGCTGATCACGGCGGTATCGGGGGTGATCAGCGGCGGCAGGACGCCCATCACCGTCGCATAGGCCGAGCTGAAGATCATCGCCGCGTGACGATGATGAAAGCCGGCGAGCTTGTGCTCGAGCTCCTTATGCGGCGCCCAGGTGCCGCTGATGAAGCGCACGGCGCCTGGACCCGCGCCGAAGGCGCGCACGGCCCGCTCCTCGGCCGCAATGACCTCGGAGCGAAGCGACAGGCCGAGGTAGTTGTTCGCGTTCATGCGCAGGAACGGCTTGTCGCCCGTGTTCGCCAGGAGGACGCGGGGCCCAAGCCCGCCCCGCGGCGGCAGCACGCCTGTAATCACCGTCTCGGCACCCTTGCGGCGCCGCTCGCTGTCGAGCTTGTCGATCTCGGCGGTCAGGATCGCGTCGATACGGTCGTGGGGCATGTCATCCCTCCGGCCCGGCTAGCGCGCCGATTTCAGCTTCGCCCCGAGCTTGTCCAGCATGTCTGTGGTCATCGAAGCCAGATCGTAGCGCGGCGTCCAGCCCCATTCCGTGCGGGCGGCACTGTCGTCGACCGAGCGCGGCCAGGAATCCGCGATCGCCTGGCGCACCGGATCGACCGCGTAGTCGATCGTGAAGTCCGGGATGTGCTTGCGGATTTCCGCGGCGAGGCGCTCCGGCGTGAAGTTCATGGCGGTGATGTTGAAGGCGTTGCGGTGGCGGAGCCGCTCCGGGCTCACGTCCATGATCTGCAGGATCGCCGCGACCGCGTCCGGCATGTACATCATGTCGAGCGAAGTGTCGGGGCGCAGGAAGCAGGTGTAACGGCGGTCGCGGATCGCCTGATAGAAGATGTCGACGGCGTAGTCGGTCGTACCGCCGCCCGGGGGCGCCACGTAGGAGATGAGGCCCGGCAGGCGCAGTCCGCGCACGTCGACGCCGAACCGGCGGGCGTAGTAGTCGCAGAGCAATTCGCCCGCGACCTTGGTCACGCCGTACATGGTCGTGGGGCGCTCGACCGTGTCCTGCGGCGTCGCGTCGCGCGGCGTGGTCGGGCCGAAGGCGCCGATCGAGCTCGGAAAGAACACGGCGCAGCGGTGTTGCCGCGCGACCTCCAGCACGTCGTAGAGCCCGTTCATGTTGAGGGCCCAGGCGGCCTGCGGCTTGGCCTCGGCCACGGCGGAGAGCATCGCGGCCAAGTGGAAGATCGTCCCAACCTGGTACCGGCGGACGGCCTCCTGGATCTGCTCGGGCTTGGTGCAGTCGATTTGCGCGAAGGACCCGCCGCCGTCGGCCGGCATCCGGATGTCGCTGGCGATGACGTGACCGGCGCCGTGCCGGGCGCGCAGCGCGGGCACGAGTTCCGAGCCGATCTGCCCCAAGGCTCCGGTGACGAGGATCGAAGGCATGCGCGGCCGTCCTTTTCTCGCGACGCCAGACGCGAGAAGGCCGGCGTGACCTAAGCCACGCCGGCCTCTCCGCGAAAGAAGGAAGACAGCGCTGTCTTGGCATCAAGCTTTGGGTGCTTGACCCTTCCGCCCTTCCACTCTGCACGGTGGGCTCTGACGCCAGCGGAGGAGATTGCTCTCGGCTCCGGCTTTCTCAGAACCAGGCGAAAATCCACAAGCTCCAGCCCCTGCAGGGGCTGTTGGAGTGTGATGGTCACCTTTGTCGCCGTGCAGTCTGGTCACGTTACTCCTTGCGTCACGGCGCGCCTTGATCTGGATCAATTTCGACTTGATCGGCAAACGGCGCTGCCTGACCCAAGTCAATGCGCCCTGCGGCGGTCTCGCACACCCTCGGGCGATCCAAGCTTCCGAGGTAAACACGAGATGTTTAGAGATCGTGTCGACGCCGGCCGGCGGCTCGCCGTCGAGCTCGCTCGGTTCAGGGACGAAAGCCCGTGCGTCCTGGCGCTGCCGCGCGGCGGAGTTCCGGTCGCGGTCGAGATCGCAACGGCGCTGAACGCGCCGCTCGATCTCGTGCTCGTCCGCAAGATCGGCGCGCCGGACCAGCCCGAGCTCGCGCTTGGTGCGGTGGTCGACGGCAGCCGGCCGGAGGTTGTGCTCAATCGCGAGATCGTCGACCTCCTGGAGGTGCCCGAAGCCTACATCTCCCGCGAAAGCGCACGGCAGCTCCAGGAAATCGAACGGCGCCGCGCCCTGTATCTCGCCGACCGGCCGCGCGTCGATATCGCCGGGCGCACCGCGCTGATCGTCGACGACGGTATCGCGACGGGCGCGACGATCCGGGCGGCCATCCTGGCGACGCGCCGCGCCCAGCCGAAACGGCTGATCCTCGCGGTCCCGGTCGCGCCAAAGGATACGCTCGCGGCACTTCGCAAGGAGGCCGACGAGGTCGTTTGCCTCGAAGCGTACGAGGAGTTCGGGGCGATCGGCTTGTACTATGCCGACTTCACGCAGGTGAGCGACGACGAGGTTCGCCACCTCATGGCGCAAGCAGCGCGGCCGGCGGCCGCCTGACCGCAGCGGCAAATCACGCGCGCGATTTCGGTCCCGGAAGCTCGGCGGGATCGAGTCCCAGCTTCTTCACCACCGCGAGGACGGTATTGCGGTGGAGCGCCTTGGCGGAGCCCAATAACGGGAGATCCGCTTCGCGGCTGCCGCGGCGTATCAGCGCCTTGCTGATGCCGGCCCGCTTGTGTCTGACCTTCATGTGCCGCTCGACGCGGCAACCACGGGCCACCAGCCATTTGCGGAACGTGCTGCTGTTCATCGGACCCTCCTCACGAGCTTCCGCCAAATTTCCACGGGAGCGCGCGAGGTTCATTGACCTGTATCAACGCAAGGCCCGAATCGCATTCTCGCCGCGCCCGCCGGTTGATGCATATCAATTTCGGGTGCCGGCTTTTCTGTCATCGTCCGGGTCCCTCAGCGCGTCCGCCGGATACGGAGAGCGGCGATGGTGAACCTGACGAAAATCAGCTTCGGCGGTGCGTCGGCGATCGTCACAAGCATCGGCCTGATTGTCGGCGCCGCCGCGGCCAGGACGCCGAGGCCTACGATCGTGGCCATGCTCCTGATCATCGCGTTGGCGGACAATCTCACCGACGCCCTCAGTATTCACATATACCAGGAGGCCGAGAGGCTGGAGGGCCGGCGCGCCTTCGCTGCGACGGTCGGCAACTTTGCCACGCGTCTCGCCACGTGTGGCACCTTCCTCTTTCTCATTGTCGCTCTGCCCGGCGTCTACGCCGTTGCCGGTTCCCTGGCCTGGGGCATCTTCCTGCTGAGCGCGCTCACCTGGCTCGTGGCCCAAAGTCGGGGCGCAAACCCCGCGCTGGAGCTGGGCAAGCATCTGGCGGTGGCGCTGGTGGTGATTGCCGTCAGCCAGGGCATTGGCATGCTGATCCTGGGTTTCGCACCCGGGACGCCGCTCCAGTTGCCGTGGGACGTGCTACCGTCCTGACGAAATGACCGGGACGACGATGTCGGCCGCGCCGGTCCTCAGTTCCAAGGTGGCGTCGGTTCGGTGAACCGCCCGTGCTGGGCACCTGACATCAGCTTGCGAAAATCTTCGCCGGATACATGGATGAGGCTCTCGTGGTCGCCGGCCTCGAAATAGATGTCCGATTCGGCGTCGAGGCTCTCGTCTACGACGGTCTTGAGGCCATAGGCGAGGCCGAGCGCCGGCACCGCACCGGGAAGGCAATCGGCGAACAGCGGCTCGACCTGCTCTTCGTTCGCGAGGTCGACCGGCTCGCGGACCAGGTCCGCAACCTTCGAAAGCTGGATACGTGACGAAGCCGGCAGAACGGCGACCCAGAAGCCGTGGTGGTCTTTCAGCACCACGCCTTTGGCCAGCCGCTGTTCGGGAATGTGGCCTTTCCGCGCGCTCGCCTTGGCGCTCCCGGTTTCGGCATGCCTCACCACGTCGTAGGCGACGCGGCGATCGTTGAGATACTGGACGATGGTCAGGGCAACGGTCATGGCAGCCTCTCCGGTCCGCGTCAGCAAAGGCTAATGAATCCGTGAAGTACCGCATTGACGTGGATCAAACCGCTTGATGCAGGTCAAGGCAGCGGTCCGCTCCCTGGGGCTCAATAGCCTGAACGAGCAAGAGGAACTCTCGTCGTGCCCTGGGACACGATCTGCAAAACGGCCGATATCGCCGGCGCTCCGCCGAACCTCACCGACTATGCACGCGCCCGCGCGGCATTCTCGTGGGAAAAGGCCCGCGCCGAGCTCGACGGCCTGCCGGGCGGCGGCCTCAACATCGCGCACGAGGCCGTGGACCGGCACGTGGCTCACGGACAAGGCCACAAGCTTGCTCTGCGCTGGCTCGGCAAGGACGGTTCCCGCCGCGACATCACCTATGCCGAGCTCGCGGAGCTCACCAACCGGTTCGCCAATCTGCTGCGACGGCTCGGCGTCGGCAAAGGCGATCGCGTGTTCGGCCTCATGGGGCGTGTTCCCGAGCTTTATGTCGCCGCCCTCGGCACGTTCAAGAACGGCAGCGTCTTCTGCCCGCTATTCTCGGCCTTCGGCCCCGAGCCGGTGCGCGCGCGGATGGAACTCGGCGGCGCCACCGTGCTGGTGACGACCGAAGCCTTTTACCGGAAGAAGGTTCAGGCTTGGCGCCAGAGCCTGCCGACGCTCAAGCACGTCATCCTGGTCGAGGCGGAATCGCAGCCTGTCGCTCCTGAGTTCGTCGATCTCGCCGCGGCACTCCCGGGCGAAAGTCCGGAGTTCGCGATCGCCCGGACGGCGCCCGGCGACATGGCGCTCCTCCATTTCACCAGCGGCACGACCGGCCGGCCGAAGGGGGCCGTGCACGTGCACGAGGCCGTCGTCGCCCACCACATCACCGGCCGCCTGGCACTCGATCTCCATCCCGAGGATCGCGTGTGGTGCACGGCCGATCCCGGGTGGGTCACCGGCATGTCCTACGGGATCATCTCGCCGCTGACCAACGGCGCGACATTGATCGTCGACGAGGCGGAGTTC
>Ga0335070_10000685_pt1 | contig 38313 bp, 35 predicted proteins | sample Lox_Sample_13_FD_206722 | JGI IMG/M metagenome (GOLD analysis project Ga0335070, IMG submission 206722) | Soil microbial communities from Loxahatchee National Wildlife Refuge, Florida, United States - Lox_Sample_1.3 | ecosystem: Environmental > Terrestrial > Soil > Wetlands | place: USA... | reverse complement strand
ATCGCGCCCGCAGTCATGTTGATGAATGTGCGTCTGTGCATGCGCCTCACACTCTGGCGGGAATGCCCGCCCGAGGCACCTTATCACGACCTTTTCTCGATAGGAAGAAGCGGACCGGTTTTTGCAAGTGGCCGCGACCGTCCGAACCGGAGCAGGTCTGTCGGCGCAGAACAGTCACTTAGACTTAGCAACTTGCCGTGAAGCTGATCGAGTTCTTCACGATGCTGTCGAACGTATCCCCACGACGGTCGCGGTATAGCCGCTGATAATTCCCGCTGATCGCAGCCGAGCAGGCGGCGAACGTGGTTTATAATTAATGATTCTGCTTTCCCTTCTGGAGTGACAAGAACATGATCCGTTTTCTGCAAACCCCTGGACCGGTGAAGAAGTATGTCCTCGGCGGCCTGCTCCTGCTGATGACAGTTTCCATGGTTTGGTATCTGGTGCCTAGCGGCGGGAACTACACCTTCGGAGCGCCTCCGAAAGGCGTCGTCGCCAAGGTCGACGGCAGCGATATCAGCGTGGATGAGGTTCGTACCACCGCGAGACAGATGTTGCAGCAGCAGAGTCCGCAGGCGGCGAACAACGCCATGCTGATCGGGTTCTTTTCGCAGCGAGCGGCTGAGCAGCTCATCACGCGGCAAGCGCTGATCAGCGAAGCCGCGCACATGGGGCTCCGCGTTTCTCCCGAGGAAGTAAAGGATGAACTCCAGCACGGGCGCTATGCGGCGACGTTCTTCCCTGGCGGGACTTTCATCGGGCAGACGGAATACGAAGACATGCTGCAGCGGGCCAATCTGACTCCGACGAAGTTCGAAGAGTCGGTAGCCAATGACATTCTCATCACCAAGCTGCAGGCCCTGATTTCAGGCAGCGCCAGCGTGAGCGAGGCGGAGATTCACGAGCAGTTCGTTAAACAGAACACCAAGGTCAAGTTCGATTATGCCGTGCTGAAGCAGGACGATCTCAAGAAAGGACTGCATCCGACCGAGGCCGAACTGAGAGCGTTCTACGAGAGCCACAAAGCGAGCTACGCCAACTCGATCCCGGAGAAACGTAAAGTGAAGTACGCCATCATCGATACGAACAAGATCGAGAACAATATCCAACTCACGCCGGAAGATTTGACGAGTTATTATCGCGACCACCGCGATCAGTACCGCGTGCCCGAGCAGGTCAAGGTTAGCCACATCCTGATCAAAACGCCGCTTCCGGGTGCTGACGGCAAGGTTGATGAAAAAGGTGTTGCCGAGGCACAACGCCGTGCCGAAGATCTGCTCAAGCAGTTGAAGAACGGGGCGAAGTTCGAAGACCTCGCAAAGAAGTATTCGGAGGACTCCAGTGCGAAAGAGGGAGGATCACTCGGCTGGCTGGGCCGCGGCCAGACGGTGCCTGAATTCGAGAAGGTCGCATTTTCTCTTCCCAAGGGGCAGATCAGCGATCTGGTCAAGAGCAACTATGGTTTCCATATTATTCGCGTGGATGATAAGCAAGACGCGCACGTGAAGACGCTTGACGACGTCAAAGCCGAAATTGAGCCCGCTCTGAAGCACCAAAAGGCTCAGCAGATTGCCCAGAAACAGGCTGAAGCTTTGCTGAACGCCGCGCGCGGCCCGGCGGGCCTGGATGGCGCTGCCGGCAAGCAGAATATTCCGGTCATCACGACGGACTTTTTCGCCCGCCACGACATGCTGCCGGGTGTGGGACCATCGCCGCAGTTCATGGACGCGGTTTTCACCGAGCAGGAGAAGTCACCTCCCGATATGGCGCCAACCTCACAAGGAACGGCTGTGTTCCAATTGCTGGCGATCAAGCCACCGGCCACTCCCACTTTTGAGGAAATCCGTACTCGCGTCGAAGACGAATTCAAGAACGAACAATCAAGAACGTTGCTGGGCCAAAAGGTTCAGGAACTCTCGGATCGCGCCAAGGCATCGCACGACTTGAAGAAGGTCGCGAAGGAGCTCGGCGCGACCATGAAGACCAGCGACCTGGTTACACCAGACGGACAGGTTCCCGATGTGGGCTCCATGTCAGGTCAGGCGTCGGTGGCCTTCAACATGAAGCCGGGAGAGATCAGCGGGCCTATCAACAGCGGCAGTGACGGCGTCGTCCTTCAAGTGCTGGAGGTCCAGCAGCCGACAGATGCGGAATTCGCCGCCAAGCGCGACCAGATTCGCGATCAGTTGTTGCAGAGCAAACAGCAAGAGCGTTTCGCCCTCTTTGTCTCCAATTTGGTGGACGAGATGACGAAGGCGGGCAAGATCAAGAGGAATCAGGAAGAGCTGAACGCGCTCAGACGCGCGGGCAGCGAGTCCGGAATGTAGCGGGTGTCATGGTTTTCGCACGCGCAGCAGGCATCCTGCTCCATCCAACTTGTTTTCCTTCACGCGGCGGAATCGGCGACTTCGGTCCCGCCGCATACCGCTTTGTCGATTTTCTTGCCTCCGCGCGGCAGGGTGTATGGCAGGTCCTTCCTCTTGGGCCTCTTGGGTATGGAAACTCACCGTATTCTGCGACGTCCGCTTTCGCGGGCAATCCGCTGCTGATCAGTCTCGAGCGTCTGGTGGATAGAGGCTGGTTGGATCGCGGACAACTGGACGTCCTGTCACTGGAATCGGCGCCGGTCGATTACGATCGCGTCTTCGCGCAGAAGATGCCGTTGCTGTTCGAGGCGGCGCGCAGGTTCCTCCGTTCGGCTTCGGGCGACGACTGTCAACGCTTCGAATCCTTCCGTGCCGAAAATTCCTGGTGGCTGGAAGACTTCGTTCTCTTCGACGCGCTGCGGGCACGGCACAAACTCGCGACGTGGAATCAGTGGCCGCGGGAGCTGGCCTCGCGCGAGCCAGCGGCACTCGAGAGTGCGCGCAAAGAACTCGCAGATGACATACGGATCCGGAGCGCTCTGCAATTCGCTTTTTATGAGCAGTGGCGCGCCTTGCGCAAATACTGCGCCGACCGCAGCATCCGTATCGTAGGCGATGTCGCTATCTTCGTGAATCACGACAGCGCGGACGTCTGGACGCATCCGGAACTCTTCCGTCTCGATGTGAAGCTTGAGCCTGAAGTCGTCGCAGGTGTCCCGCCGGACTTCTTCAGCAGGACCGGGCAGAGGTGGGGGAATCCGCTGTATCGCTGGGACGTAATGAAGCAGCAGGGATATCACTGGTGGATTCAGCGTCTGCGATGGGCGACGCAGCATTGCGACTACGTCCGCCTGGATCACTTCCGCGGATTCGATCAGTTCTGGGAGATACCGGCCGGCGAAGCGACCGCCGTAAATGGCCATTGGGTGGATGGGCCACGAGACGATCTTTTCGTCAAAGTGCGCGAAGCTCTAGGCGGCTTGCCCTTCTTTGCCGAAGACCTTGGTTACATCACTCCCGAGGTACACGCGCTGCGCGACCGCTTGCAGATCCCCGGCATGGCCGTTCTGCAATTCGGATTCGGGGATGAAGGCGCGCACATGTACCTGCCGCATCGGGCCGCGGGCAAGGTCATTTACACCGGAACGCATGACAACGACACAATTGTCGGCTGGTGGAAGTCGGACGCGGCCGAACATGAGCGCCGCAATGCCGAAGGGTACCTTGGGCGCTGCGATGATGGCGTTCATTGGGGGTTCATACGCGCGGCCCAGACGTCACCTGCCTGCTTGAGCGTTGTGCCGCTGCAGGATGTTCTTGGGCTCGGCGGCGACGCCCGCATGAATACTCCCAGCCTCAACAACGGCAATTGGCGATGGCGCTACCGCCAGGATCAGCTCACGGGCGATATTGCTGCGAAGCTGGCACTCCTGGCTGAAGTCACCGATCGTCTTCCAAAACCTTTCGCTTTTCAGTAAAACGAAACTTCTTTCGAATCGTGTATAGAAATAAACCGGCCCATGAGCGAACCGATCATCGAAGCCGTCGCGGTCGAAAAGTCCTACCCGCAAACGGACGGCACCCGCATTCAGGTGGTCGGCACGACCAATCTTGCGATCGAATCGGGTAAGATCATCGCCCTGCTCGGGCCCTCGGGATGCGGGAAATCAACGCTGCTGCGGATTCTCACTGGTCTCTCACAGCCTTCGTCGGGCAACTTGCTTTGGCACGGGAAGCCGTTGAACGGGCAGACTCCTAACGTTGCCATCGTCTTTCAAAGCTTCGCGCTTTTCCCCTGGCTCACTGTCATCCAAAATGTAGAGGCGCCGCTCGAAGCCAAGGGAGTTCCGGAAGTCGAACGGCGCAAACGTGCTTTGAAGGCTCTCGACACGGTCGGTCTCGATGGATTCGAAACCGCCTACCCCAAAGAACTCTCCGGAGGCATGAAGCAGCGCGTAGGATTCGCGCGCGCACTGGTCGTCGAACCCGAAGTGCTCTTTATGGACGAGCCGTTTTCGGCTCTGGATGTTCTCACCGCCGAAAACCTCCGCAATGAGTTGCTGGAACTCTGGCTCACCAAGAAGATGCCCACGAGCGCCATCTTCATAGTGACGCACAACATTGAAGAAGCGGTCATGCTCGCCGATCGCGTCATGGTCTTGGGCCGCAATCCTGCGCGCGTGCGCTCAGACTTCAACATACGTCTGAAGCACCCCCGCGATCGCAAGTCGCCACGTTTCGTCGAACTGGTCGATTACGTCTACAAAGTGATGACGGAGCCCGACACTGAGCACACCTTGCCCGACGCCGAGACCACTGCCGAAATCATCTTGCCTCCTGGCGGGCTGACGAAGGACGCGTTCAAGAAGCAAGAAGCACCGATCCGAACCGCGCGCTATCAGATGCTTCCTCACGCGCGCGTTGGCGGCATCGCCGGCCTGCTGGAGTTGCTTCGCGATCGTGGCGGCCGCGAAGACCTATTTCGCCTTTCGGAAGAATTGGTGATGGACGTGGAAGACCTGCTGCCGATTCTTGAAGCATGCGTGCTGCTCGGCTTTGCCCTGCTGAAAGAAGGTGATGTGCAGATCACTCCGCAGGGCATGGCGTTCGCCGATGCCGACATTCAACGCCGTAAGGTTCTTTTCCGCCAGGCTTCGCTGGAGCACGTTACGATCCTGAAGCAGATCGACAGCATCCTGAAACGTAAAGCAGACCACTCCATCAATGACGAGTTCTTTCACGATATCCTCGACGAACACTTCGCCGAGGATGAAGTGCAGCGTCAATTCGAAACGGCAATGAACTGGGGACGCTACGCCGAGATTTTCGATTATGACCGCGAGAAGAATCTGCTGATCCAGACAGAACCGCCGGCCGCCTCGGAAATACAGGCAGCCGGTGATGCCGGTGCAAAATCTTAAACCGCAGACGTCGCCGAAAAGGACCGCGGAATCCGCGGAGAAGAATCTTCCGCAGCGGGCAATCAGCAACTCAACAGGTATCCGATAGATGAAGAAGACCATCAACTTGCGAGGATTCTCGGCGTATCGTCTGTGGACGCAATTTCCCGGCGTCGAGATCTCCCATTTGCCCGACCTGCTGATGTTCGCCGCCGCTATGGCGCTGTTCTATGGCGTGCTCGAGGTCGGCCGAACCTGGTTCGGTCCCTTCACCCCCGAAGTTGAGATCTCCCGCAGTCCCTGGGCGCTGCCGGCCTATGCCGGATACTCTCTGCTGCGCATCTCGATTGCGTACGGATTAAGCCTGGCTTTCACGCTCGTCTACGGATACATCGCTGCCTACAATCCGAAAGCCGAGCGCTTCATGATTCCGCTGCTCGACGTGCTGCAGTCGATACCTGTGCTCAGCTTTCTTCCTGGTGTGATGCTCGCCATGGTCGCGCTGTTTCCTGGCCGCCAACTCGGTGTGGAGGCCGGTGCGATCCTGCTCATCTTCACGGGCCAGGTCTGGAACATGGCGTTCAGCTTCTATGCCTCGCTGAAGAGCATTCCCAAGGAGATGCGCGAGGCGGCAACTGTCTATCGGTTCAGCTGGTGGCAGCGTTTCACCGAGATGGAACTCCCCTACGCCGTCATTGGCCTGGTGTGGAACTCGATGATGTCGGTCGCGGGCGGGTGGTTCTTCCTCATGGTCTGCGAGATGTTCGTCCTTGGCTCCCGGGATTTCCGCCTCCCCGGCCTGGGCTCTTACCTTCAAACGGCAGCCAGTGCGGGCGACACGCGGTCGATTCTCTGGGGACTCGCGACGATGATCGCGGTGATCGTAATGCTCGACCAGTTCGTTTGGCGTCCGGTGATCGCGTGGGCGGAGAAATTCAAAGTCGAACAGGTCGAGAGCACCGATACGGCACGCTCATGGGTACTGGACATGTTCCGCCGCTCGCGCGGTTTGGCGAAGCTCAGCGGCCGCACTGTGCGGCCCCTTCGGGAAAAGCTCATGCTGTACTTCGCGCAAGAGCCGAAGGAGGAGGCGGCGCAAGAGAATCCCTGGAAGGTATGGCTGGCGCGTGCGCTAGGTGTAGCTCTGCTCGCGGGCTTAGGCTTTGGCATTGTGCGTGTCGCCATGCTGCTGAGTGGATTGCAGAAAGCCGAATTGCACGAGGCCGGTGTCGGCCTGCTCGCAACTTTTGTTCGCGTGAACCTCGCCCTGCTGTTGGGGGCTCTGTGGACAATTCCTGCGGGCGTGGCCATCGGATTCAATCCCAAGCTCGCACGCATCGCCCAGCCGCTCGCCCAGATAGCCGCTTCAGTCCCCGCGACCGCGCTTTTCCCTGTCGTGCTCCTGCTTCTAATTAAAATCGGCGGGGGGCTTGGCGTGGGGTCGATCGCGCTACTATTATTGGGGACGCAGTGGTACATCCTGTTTAACGTCATCGCTGGTGCTATCGCGATCCCGACGGACCTGAAGGAGTGCTGCTCGGTTTTCCGGCTCGAAGGGATCGAGCGCTGGAAAAAGCTGATTTTGCCAGGAATCTTTCCGTACCTGGTCACGGGCTTGGTGACGGCATCGGGCGGCGCATGGAATGCGAGCATCGTAGCCGAGTACTTCCACTTCAAAGGGCAGACCTACACTACAGTCGGCCTTGGCGCCACCATCAGCCAGGCTACCGACAGCGGCAACTTCGATCTTCTCCTCGCCGCCACTATCATGATGGCGGCCACAGTGGTAACCATCAACCGCCTCGTCTGGCGACGCCTCTACGCCTTGGCCGAGACGCGCTACCGTCTGGAAACCTGATATCGGAAGTAACCAGTTACCCCCGGTCATTGTCAGATAAGTGCCTTCCTTCGTGTTCCCTAGTGTCCTTTTTGGTTCTAGCTTTTATTTCATCAGATTTTAATCTGCTCTTCATACGTTCGAAACGCGCTTCGAATATGGATATAACATGCCATCAAACCAGCTGCGGTCGAATGAGACGCAAGGCGACGTGTTGTCACGCGTCGCTAGTGTTCCCGGCTTAGCCGCAAGATTGGCTCCGGTCGGCAAAGTAAGAGATCTTTACCGGCGAGTCCAGCGCTCCCCGCAGGGTTTTCGTCTGGAAGCCCTTCTCGCCGAAATGCGGATCGAACTGAAGATTCATTCCGCCGACCAGGCTCGCATCCCGGCCACCGGGCCGGGGGTCGTAGTTGCGAATCATCCCTACGGTGTTCTCGACGGCGCTCTCCTTACTGTCCTTCTCACGCGCGTTCGCCGTGACGTGAAGATTCTCACCAATGTTTTTCTCAGCGACATTCCCGAACTGCAGCGCAACTGCATCTTCGTCGATCCTTTCCAGACCGATCGCTCCGTGGAATCGAACCGCAAGGCGATTCGGGAAGCACTCTCCTGGCTTGATGATGGTGGCATGCTTGCGATTTTTCCCGCCGGTGAGGTCTCGCAGTTCCACATGCCGGCAGGTCACGTTGCCGATCCGCAGTGGAACGATACGGCCGTGCGCTTGATCCGCCGAACCAACGCGATCGCGTTGCCGGTTTATTTCTGCGGGCACAATGGCGTCGGCTTTCAGTTGCTGGGCATGATCCATCCCAAGCTTCGCACTGCGTTTCTGCTGCAAGAATTTCTCAAGCAGGAAGGTAAGACCGTTGAAGTGCGTGTTGGCAGCTCAGTACCGGCGGATGCGATCACCGCAATTCCCGACGACGGCGAAGCCATGGAATACCTTCGCTGGCGCACGTATCTTCTGGCGCGCCGGATCAAATCCGAGCCCTCCTGGCCCACGGCTCTGCGCTCAAAGTTCACCACTAAAATCCAGGAGCCAGTGGCCGCGTCCATTCGCGAAGATCTGTTGGCGGCCGAGATCGAGAAGCTTTCCGGTGAGTCCTGCCTGGCCGAGAACGGGGAATTTTCCGTTCATCTCGGAAAAGCGCGCGAGATTCCGAATCTGATTCTGGAAATCGGGCGCCTGCGCGAGCTGACCTTCCGCCGCGCCGGGGAAGGCGTCGGCAAGAGCCGCGACCTCGATCCTTTCGACGACTATTACTGGCATCTGCTGCTGTGGAACAAACAGAAACGCGAACTGGTTGGAGCCTATCGCGCCGGCAATACAGCGGAAATCATGAAAGAACGAGGCATTGCCGGACTCTACACCAGCACGTTGTTCCGCTATGACGAGCGCCTGTTCCGCAAGCTCGGCCCAGCGCTCGAGCTGGGACGTTCCTTCGTTCGCCCAGAGTATCAACGCCAGTACGCACCTCTACTTCTGTTGTGGAAGGGGATTGCCCGTCTGATCGCCATGCACCCGGAAATACCGGTGCTCTTCGGCGCCGTGAGCATCAGCAACGATTACAACAAGGCTTCTCGCGAGATGATCTTTCAGTTCTTCGAGTCGCGCATGGAAGCCGACGAACTCGCGGGACTGGTCGAGCCGCGACGGCCCTTCCGCCTCGGTCTGGTGCGCCGGTGGGACTGCCGCGCCATGTGCCGCGCCCTTCGTGATCTGGATGAACTCTCCGAGCCCATCACTGACGTTGAAGTCGATGGCAAGGGCCTGCCGATACTGCTCCGGCAATATGCCAAGGTCGGCGGCAAACTGCTGGGCTTCAATGTGGACCGCAAATTCTCAAACGTTCTGGACGGCCTGGTCGTTGTAGATTTACGTCAGACCGATCCCGCAGTCCTGGAGCGCTACATGGGCCGTGAAGCTTCCCAGGCGTTCCGTAAGATTCACGGGGTTGCGTAGCACAGGATATTTTCTTTGACCTTGCGAGGTCGAACGGGACTAGGCTAGCCGATGCCCTTAGTCTTCGACGCGCTTCGTCAGAGGAAGAGCACAAATCTGCTCTGCCCCTTTCAGCGCCTCTTCCAACCGCTGCCTCATGGACGCGAGTGCTTCCGCGCTCATCAGTGACTGCATACGCTCGAACAAGTGCCGCTCTTCTTTACGGATATGCGCGGAGAGCTTCTCGGCGAACTCGGAGACTTCCCCAGCACTCATGGTTTGCGCTTCGGCTGCTCTGAACTGCTCCCGCAACCAGGCATGCTCACTGAGCAACTCCTCAACTAACGGAACCAACTCACTAAAGCCCCGCGCTGCCGGAAAGACTATCCGCTCCTCGGCTTCGAAATGAACGCGAATTTCCGCGCGGAAGTGCTGCGCCATCTCCGCCTGCCATGTGCGCAGGTCAGATTCCGGGATTGGCGAAGCGCGTTCGATTCGCACGCACAATGCCAGCGCATGCTGATGCTGCCGGGACAACGGAATTAGGCTCTCGTCGCGTAACATGCAAAGATCAGCTCGATAAGAATTATATCCGCGTCATTTGATCAAACTTGCCGCCCATCAGCACACCAGGAAACAGAATGGACAATGCGAAGCATTCCAACTCAGATCGGTTTTACATCATCACCGGAGGTCCCGGCTCCGGAAAGACATCATTGATCGACACGCTGCGCTCGCAGGGATTTCACTGCTCCACGGAAGCGGGCCGGGGCATCATCCAGGATCAGCTCTCAATCGACGGCCCCGCTCTTCCCTGGCGCGATCCTCTGCTGTTTGCCGAGTTGATGCTGTGCTGGGAAATGCGTTCTTATCACCAGGCAGAACAAACCGCCGGCCCCGTCTTCTTTGATCGCGGTGTTCCCGATGTCCTGGGATACTTGCGGCTAATGAACATTCCCGTGTCCGAGAACGTGCACAAAGCCGCGGGCACCTTCTCCTATAACCGAAGAGTCTTCATTGCTCCACCATGGCGTGAGATCTTCTGTGAAGACATAGAGCGCAAGCAGGATTTCGACGAAGCGAAACGCACGTACGAAGCGCTGGCGTCGACCTATAAGGACCTGCATTACGAACTGGTTGAACTGCCCCGTAAAGGAGTTCAAGAACGGTGCCGATTCATACTGGACCACCTAGGTCTGGCGCACTGAGGGCATGAAGGTGCCGTGCCATCGACCGGTTATCTTAGCGTTCCTCGCGGTATCCCTTCGCGACCTTGGCGGTTAAGATGCGGGCGCGCCGCTTTTGAACGGCAATCGCAGATTGAATGAAGCCCGCCTTTACTAAATCCCGTTCCAGCGTCCAAAATAGAAAGTTCGACTCAACTCGCGAGAAAGAGGAGCCCAATGGCGGTAGCGACCGGAGAACTGATTCGCGCAATGAACTACGTGGAAGACATTACGGCAACCCTGCGCCGCATCTTGATCTACATTCCCAGCATGAACGCGGACGAGCGCAAGCGCCTCGCCGAATGCATGCGCAAAGCCGCCGACCAATTCAACGCTGCCATCGCCGATCTTGAAAAGGCGGAGAAGTAAGTGCCGCCAGTGCAGACGATCGCGGTCATCGGCGCGGGCATCATGGGCCGAGGGATCGCCCATACCTCGGCTGTCGGCGGGTACCGCACGATTCTCGAAGACATTCTGCCCGCCGCGCTGCGCAAAGCCGAAACTGAGATTCGCGCCAATCTCGACAAAGCGGTCGAGTTACAGAAAGTCACGGCGGCCGATGCCGACGCCGCGTTCCGCCGCCTTGAATACGCTGGATCGGTCGAAGAAGCCGCCCGACAGGCCGATCTCGTCATCGAAGCCGTTCCTGAGGAGATGGAATCGAAGATCGAGATCTTCACGCTTCTCGATAAGATCTGCCGGCCCACGACAATCCTGGCCTCGAACACGTCCTCGCTCAGCGTAACCGAAATCGCCAGCGTCACTTATCGCGCGAAGAAATGCGTGGGCATGCACTTCTTCAATCCCGTGCACAAGATGAAGCTGCTTGAGGTCGTCCGCGCTCTCGAGACGGACGAGGACACGTTAGCTACGGTCGTGGAAGTCGGCAGGCGCATGGGAAAAGAAGTGGTTGTGATTAAAGAAAGCCCAGGCTTCATTACCAGCCGTATCAACGCCATGATTGGCAATGAAGCGTTCTACATGTTGCAGGAAGGAATAGCCTCGGCCGCCGACATCGACAAGGCTCTAAAGCTAGGCCTCAATCACCCCATGGGTCCGTTTGAACTCGTCGACCTCGTCGGCCTCGACACACGCCTCAGCATCCTCGAATATCTGCAAAAATCTCTCGGGGACAAGTACCGCCCCGCGCCTTTGCTCGTGCAGTATGTAAAAGCGGGCAGACTGGGACGCAAATCAGGCCGAGGCGTCTACGAATATCCGGATCAACCGCCGAAAGCATAGATGTGCTTAGGATGGTTTGGAAATGCGCTTTGAATACGAGATAGGTCCCGAGGAGTACGTCGCCTCCCAAGTGCTCTACTTCAAGCTCTCCAGCGGGAGAAAGCGCCTCCGAAATATTGTGATTGGCATCCTGCTTGGTGTGTTCCTCATTCTGGTCGCACTGAGTCGTGGGGATTTCCGCTGGGATGACTTCTTTCTCGTATCAGTCGCCATCTGGTGGTTGTACGCCGTATTCCAGAACCTGTTTCCGTCCAGGTACTATCGGCGGGCCTATCGAACCCAAGATCTCGCTGGTAAGAAATTCCAAGCTAATGTTAATGCGGACGGTTTTGAAGTTGTTGGGGACGACTGTACTTGGGGAGTTCGGTGGACCGGCGCACGTGTCAAAGGCGAAAACGACAAGGTATTTATAATCTGTTCCAACGGTGGGACCATTTTTATGTTCGGGAAGAAATACCTGACCGAGCAGCAGCAACAGGAACTCCACAGGCTTGCAGGATTGTGAACAAAGAGTAAGGTTGTCCACACACCTCGGCCCCAAAATCTGGGCCTTACAACCTCTCATATAACCGCCCCTGCCGCAGCGCCGGCGCAATCTCCGACGTCTTGATGGCGTGTGTCAATTCCTGATGCCAGGCCTTGTCGCGCCACATTCCCACAAACTGCGGACCGCAGAAGTTGCTGGTCGCGACCGCCAGCCATTGTCCGCTCCCCGCCGCCCGCTGTGCCCCTAAAGCGCAGAGATCCTTCACCCAATCCCATCTGAGCAACGGCCAGTCCTTGTAGTCGACGCTGCCCCAGCACTCCGTTGTGATTAAAGGCATCTTCATCTGGTGCGAAACCGCCGCGTGGCGGTCGATCTTGTCCACCAGCAGCTTCTGCCAGTACTCCGGCCGGGCGCGGTATAAGTCCTCGGCCTTAAGACTCAGATTGGTGTATCCCTTCGCATCGAATCGCTCGTACCCATACCCAGCCAGTTTGTAGAACTCGCCGTCGTTCTGTTGCACCATCCATATATGAGGATCAAGCAGATCGAAGTCGCTCAGATCATGCTCGAGGTAACTTTCCGGGCGATCCTCGGCGCATGAGAACAGCAACGGCATTTGCGGATATTTCGCCCGCACGAGCGCAATGACCTTGTGCATGTACTCGAGCGACGCGGCCTTGCTCCAGTCGCCGTAGCTTAACGGCTTCATGAATGGAGCCCAGTCTCCACCCGGCCATTCGTTGCACAAGTCGGTATACAGAATGGAGTCGATGAGTCCGGCTTGCGAAATGAGGTCGAGTGTCTTGATCCAGTTCGCCGCCATCACCTCGGGCCCGGTAATCGTCATGCGCGTGTCCGCATCGTCCTGTCGGTACCACGTCGAGAGCCCGACCATGATGCCGCGCTCGCGGCACTTACCCAGGAAATCGAACAACGCGGGCAGTAGCACGATGCGGTTCACATCCGGCGATCCCCACATCTGCGTGTTCCACTCGGGCCGCAGGGTCCAGGTCTTATGCGGATCGGCGGCCAGCAGGTGCGGAAACGGATCGATCCGTACTGCGTCATAGCCGCGCACGACGAGTTCATCGAGCGCCTCATCCCAATCCTCGTACCCCGCACCCGGCCACCGCCGCTCAATCCAGGAAAACTCCCACATGGTGATGGCCCGAGGATGCTTTTGCGGAGCAGTTCCGTCGGCGCCGCCCGATTGCACCTGTGGGACCGACGCTGTCACCCGCTGAGTCGCAACTCCAGACATCACGGCAGCCGATGCCATACTCCGTAGAAATGTCCTGCGGTTCATTGATATCCTCCGATTGCATTGAAGATCCCATTTCGCCCGCGATGTTGACGGACCAAATATGATACCGATCCATGGCAGTGACCGGGGCGTGTCGTTCGCGGTAAGGGTGCATCCGCGAGCTAAGCGGAATGAGATCACCGGCGAGCTGGGCGAGGCGCTGAAACTATCCCTTACCAGCCCTCCCGTGGAGGGTCGGGCTAATGCGGCTTGTATTGAATTCTTCGCAGAACTTTTGAAGGTACCGCGATCTTCCGTTAGTATTGCGTCCGGCCAGAGCAGCCGGAATAAAGTTGTTCGTGTCGCCGCGGTGACGGAGCAGTATGTTCGTGAGCGACTCGTGCGGGCGTAGCACGCACCCAGTGGGTTGTGTTGATCTGATGTCGGAATAGATAGAGCGAATTGAGATTTCAGATTTTTGATTTTAGATGGTTGTGTGTGTTGCGCACTGGGCTCACGATTCAATCTGAAATTTGCAATCTGACTTCTGCAATGCTTTCCTGGAGCCAATTTGACCTTCTCGGAACGTCTTCACGAAATTCGCACAGGATTTGAACGGCCTTTCTGGATTGCCAATATCACAGAGATTTTCGAGCGGCTGGCATATTACGGAGCTTTTGCATCGCTCGCGTTGTATCTGCAGGAGAGATTGAATTTCTCCACCGAGCAGACGGGAACTCTCACGGGAATCTTCGGTGGGATGGTATGGTTCCTGGCGATCTTTGGCGGTGCGGCCGCCGACCGGCTTGGTTTCCGGCGCGCGTTATCGATCGCGTATCTGATCTTGGGAGTCGCCTATTTCCTGATTGGGTCGATTGGCGCGTCGTGGCTTGCACCCGTACGGAACGTCGTACCTCTGGGCTTATTCGTTGGATTCATTCTGATGCTTCCCGCCCTGGGCATCTCGCTCGTGAAACCCTCGGTGGTAGGAACAACGGCGAGGGCTTCCAAAGAGAATGTGCGCTCGATCGGCTATTCGATTTATTACACCATGGTGAATATCGGCGGCGCAGCGGGGCCGTATTACGCATCATGGGCGCATCGGCACATGGGCGTGGAGAACGTTTACCGCATAGGTGCGTTCGGCGTTTTCGCGATGTTCTTCGTAGTGCTGATCTTTTTCCGGGAACCGCGGCAGGCAGAGGATGCGCCTATACCCTCGATCGGTCAGGTCGCGCAGAATTTTTGCGTGGTGCTGGGTAACTATAAGCTCGTGTTGCCCACGCTCGCCGTTGCCCTGGTACTGCGAATTGCGCTGTGGGTGAAACCGCAGTGGGCGGTGCCATGGTGGATTTGGCTTGCCTTATTGGCTATTGCGCTGGCCGGAATCAGCCGCTTCATGTGGTTTCTGGTGATCTTCACCGGATACTGGATTGTGTTCTGGCAACAGTACATCAGCCTGCCTGGTTACATTCACGGCTACATCAATGCGAACGCGGACGTCGAGAGGATCCTGGTGACGGATGGATTGACTGTCATTTGCTTAACGCTTGTGGTCGGTTTCTTGACTCAGAAGGTGCCTGCCTTTGCTGCAGTTATCCTCGGCACCGTAGTGACATCGCTTTCGTGGGTCATACTCGCGCTGAGCCCGACGGTGTGGGGCGCGGTGCTCTCGTTGTTTGTACTCGCGTTGGGCGAGATCACGCAGGCCCCTCGGTATTACGACTACATTTCGAGGCTGGCCCCGAAGGATCAACAAGGAACGTACATGGGCTTTGCGTTTCTGCCAATCGGGATCGGATCGTTAATTGGCGGATGGTTTGGCGGAACGCTGGTCCATCACTATGGCGAAGTGCAGCACCAGCCCTCGATGATTTGGTGGAGTGTCACCGCAGTTGGAATTGCAACGGCAGCTTTGCTCTGGATATATGACCGCGTCGTGCGTGTTCAGGCTCATCCCGCTGCTTGACTTGTACCCGTCCCAGGAGCATCATTCGCCCCCAGCAAGCGAATCGCAGAGGAGGCTCTATGCCACATTATCTGCAACAAGTCGCGTATTCCCAGGAAGGTTGGGCGGCTCTGGTTGCGAATCCGCAGAATCGCATCGAAGCCGTGCGGCCCGCGATCGAGAAACTCGGAGGCAAAATCGAAGCAGCGTGGTTTTCATTTGGGGACTATGACGTCATTGTCATCACAGAGCTGCCGGACAACGTAAGCGCCGCGGCCATTGCCATGGCATTTGCGGCAGGCGGGGCCTGCAAGTCGGTGCAGACAACTCCGCTAATCTCGCCCGAGGAAGCCATGCAGGCGTTGCGAAAGGCAAAAGAATCGGGATACCGTCCGGCCAGCGGCCGCGCATAAAGATCGGAAAGGCACGCGCGACCGGGCCGGCTCTTCGTTCCAAATCCATTCATGACTGCAACAACAGCCAAGCCGGCAGAGATTGCCGCCCAGATCCGTCAGGCGCTGAAGGATGGCGGTTCGGCCGAGCATGCGGCTGGGGTGCAATGGTTCTTCAAAGAAGAGATCAAGTCGCACGGCTGGTATACAGCGCCGCTGCGGCGGGCCGTCCGGGAGTGCCGGCGCGAGATTTTGCGCGAGCACGATTTTGAATTTCTGACAGAAGTCGCGGATCAGTTGTTTTCTGGCCCCGTTCTGGAAGAGAAGGTTGCCGGCGTGTTCTTGCTGGAAGGTTTGGACGCGCAGTGCGGGGATCGCGAGTTTGCAATGTTCGAATCGTGGCTCGACCGGATCAGCAGTTGGGCCGATCACGACGGGCTGGTGCATTATTTGATCTCGCCGATGGTGGCGGCGAAGCCTGCGCGTGCCAAGTTCGTCTTTCGCTGGGCAAAATCTCCGAACCGGTGGCATCGGCGGGCGGCTTGCGTAGCGTTGATCCGCGGAGCCCGAGCCAAGATGTTCTTCCCCGAAATCGTGAGACTATCCGACTCGCTGCTTGCGGACAAAGATGACATGGTGCAGAAAGGACTCGGGTGGCTGTTGCGGGAAACGGCGAAGTTCGATGAGAAGCGGACGGTGCCGTATCTGATGAAGATCCGCGAGCGGGCTCCGCGACTGGTACTGCGAACGGCGTGCGAAACGCTGCCAGGACGCGAGAAGAAGAGGATCTTGTCACTTCCTCGATCTTAAGTAGTCCCATTTCGGAACGACATCAAACAAAATTGTGCTTTCACCCTTGTGCGTCCGCGCGAACAGTGGTGATATCACTTCGTGGGCCCGTGGTGTAATGGGAACACAGCGCTCTGCCAACGCCGCAGATACGGGTTCGAGTCCCGCCGGGTCCATTCTCCCTCTGTCGGTAGGAAGAAGAATAGTTTGGGGAGAGAATGCAGAGATAATCTCCCCTCAAGTAACTTGACAAGCTGCCATCGTCAGCTAATACTGAAAATGGCAGAGCGCAACAAGCACCACGGCATTTGAACGACCCCGATCTGGGGTCGTTCGCTTTTGCTCGTCACGCACCCGATACCCGATTCGCTCAATTCCTTCCTCTTGTTTACAATAGACGTTTGCCCATGAACCTTACTGCCATTCAGTCTGCGCTGCGCCAGCGGAATATAGACGGCTGGCTGTTCTATGACCATCATCATCGCGATCCGATCGCCTACCGCGTGCTCGGACTGCCTGCGAGCTTGATGGTTACCCGGCGGTGGTTCTATCTCATTCCCGCCGAAGGCGAACCGGTCAAACTGGTCCACAAGATCGAGGCCGGACACCTCGATTCCCTGCCCGGCAAGAAGTACCAGTACTCGGGCTGGCAGGAATTGTTCGATCAGTTAAAGACGATTCTGGCCCGGCATCTCGATCTGGCGATGCAGTACTCGCCCAATAACAGCGTTTTCACCGTCTCGCTGGTGGATGCCGGAACTGTGGACCTGCTGCGCGGATTGGGCAAGAACGTCGTCAGTTCGGCCGATCTGGTGGCGCAATTCGAATCCACCTGGACCGAAGAACAGATCGCGTCACACTTTGCAGCTCGAGACAGCATCGATGGGATCGTTGCAGAGTCCTTCAAAGAGATTGGCCGACGCGTACGGAATGGCGGCACGAAAGAGCATGAGATTCAGCAGTGGTTCATGGAAGCCTTCCAGCGCGAGAATCTGCTGACCGACGATCCACCAATCGTCGCGGTGAATTCGAATGCCGGAAATCCCCACTATGAACCGCATGCCAGCCAGCCCGTGCCGATGCGCGAAGGCGACCTTGTGCTGCTGGATGTCTGGGGCAAGAAGAACACTCCGAATGCGGTGTACTACGACATCACGTGGGTGGGATTCGTTGGGCGCGCTCCCTCGGACCGAATGCGCGAGATCTTTGAGATTGTGCGGGATGCCCGCGACGCGGGCGTAAGAACTGTTACCGACGCGATTGCCGCCGGGCGGCGCATTGCCGGTTGGGAAGTGGATCGCGCGACGCGCGGCCACATCAAGAAAGCCGGTTACGCAGATTATTTTATTCACCGCACGGGACATTCGATCGGGACCGACGTCCATTCGAATGGGGCCAACATGGACGACCTTGAGATTCACGACGAGCGGCAGATCCTGCCGAACTCGTGCTTCTCGATCGAGCCGGGAATTTATCTGCCGGAATTTGGAGTGCGTAGCGAGGTAAATGTGCTGGTGCGGCCGAAGTCGGCGGAAGTGACAGGGAAAATCCAACGCGAGATTGTGACCATCTGAATGGCGAATTCCACCACTGAAAAAACGAAGGCTGCTCCCGTCACGGCTGTGAGCGCGATGGCAGTGCTGGCGCCAGCCGTGGGCTGGCTTATCCCAGGCGCAGGTCACATGATCCAGAAGCGCTGGATTCGCGGCTTGCTGCTATTTGTCTCGATTGTCACTCTATTTCTGCTCGGACTGGGAATGCAGGGCCGCATTTACAAGGCCAACGGTGGGGACATTCTCGACATTCTCGGATTTGTGGGCGATGTTGGTTCGGGCGCGCTCTACATTTTGTCGCTGGCCATGGACTGGGGCCAGGGTGCGATTGCATTTGCCACCGCGGATTACGGGACGAAGTTCATGATCGTGGCTGGCCTGCTGAATTTCATTGCTGTGGCGGATGCTCATCATATTGCGATTGGAAAGAAACAGTGAACAAGCTTTCGGCTATCAGCCATCAGCTTTCAGCTAAGCTCTCTTCGTGGGGATTTGTCCGGTGACTATCACTCTCAATCATTTCAGTGCAGCGCTGGCGTTCTCGGTCTTCGCCTCCATCGTGTTCGGTATTACGCACCGCGACAATGCCCGCGACATGGTGTGCTACGGGGCATATTGCTTCGCGATGTTTCTCGGCGGAGTATTGGTAGCGGGCTGGCTGATGTGGCTGGTGAAAAGATAGCTCTCAGCCATCAGCTGTCAGCTATCAGCTTTTGAGGTCCTCTCATCCTTCCCATACAAACGCGTCGAAAATTCTCTTTGAATCAAAATTGAGGCGCTTGTACAGGGCCACCGCGCGGTTCGCCTCTGTCACCGTCAGCGACAACATGCAGAAGTTCCGCTTGCGCAGGTTTGTTTCTGTCGCTGCGAGCAGCGATTCTCCGATGCCATGTCCTCGATATTCCGGCAGCACGCAAACCTGGGTTACATGCCCCACGTCGTGCCGGACACGCGAGCAGAGAATCAGCCCAATCAGGCTCTTCGAACGGCGGTCGATGGCAACGAATGATGATTCCGCATCGAACACGCCACATCCGGGAAAGCGCACGATGTTGTTCAGGAAACGCAGCGACCCGCTGAGCGTGTGGTATTGATCGTTGATCTGCGCGTCGACGTGGCCGCGGTACGCTGCCGTGATCACTGCGGCGGAGGGCTGGTAGTCGGGTTCGGACCACTGACGGATTTCGATATCACTGTGAGTTGCCGGGTTCTGCGCCGTCGATTTTGCAAAGTTCAGAACCATAAACAACCGTGGGTGCCGTTGAAACCCCGTTTCCAAAAAGGGCCGCGAAACCGCGTTCGCTTCATGGGCCAGCAGCTGTGCCTCGACCCGATGAATGCCCGGCGACTGCTGCAGTGTTTCGATGACGTGCGTCAGCAAGTTCAGTTCTACTTTGCGGCAATCTGGCAAGCGGTTGCCGTTTGTAACGTACAGGTCGCCGATGACTCCCTTGCTGCCCTCATAGACAAAGAACGAGTATCCAAAGACACGGCCGCGGTCGACGGCGGCATAGCCGGGCAGGATCTTGGCGTCAACATAGCGCAGGATCATCTCCGCCGAACTCGAATAATCCCAGGAGAGCAGGCGCGACCACAATTGCGTCTCGTCGTCGAGGAGAGAGCGCAGATCCAAAGAGGAAAAGTGCCTGAGATCAAGGATTTCCAAAAGGCTCCTGCAGCGGCATGCGCTGGCGGACAGCGGCAGAGACCGTGGCGAAAATCCGAGTGTAGATGGTTCGGGGCAGCAGAGGCAAACGGCGGGAACACACCGCGCCAACAGGCTGGGGCAAGCGGAGTGTACTCGTGCTCAGCGTCACTGTGGATCGTGATGAGAGTCACGCGTCACGTCTTGCGGGGCCGTAATCCCAGGCACGATTCCAGCGCGTTGCGCATCTAACCAGCTTTCTTTCAGGCACTTGCATGCAGTTGTTGCGTAAATCTCCTCGTGCTTCTCCTCACCTCATCCTGTGACCGTCATCACACTCCAGTATCGCCCCGGCAACGCATAATCAGATCCTCCGCAGTTGAATGACTGGAGTGATCGTTACTCTGAGCTGGGGGCATTCGTGGCAAAAGGACGTGTTTCCATTGTTGTCGAGCGCTGCAAGGCGTGCGGGTTTTGTGTTGAGTTCTGTCCGACGCACGTGCTGGCGCTCTCTTCCGCCTTCAATTCCAAGGGGTACCATCCGCCACACGTCGTGCATCCCGAGAAATGCAGCGGATGCGATCTGTGCGGCATGTACTGCCCCGATTTCGCCATATGGGGCATGAAAGTGCCGGGCGCGAAATATCCGGATGAAGCAAAGACCGAAAAATCAGCCGGAGGTGAGAAATGAAAGCCGATCCTCACGGCGTTTTGACCGGCACACATTTTCTCGATGGCGACCACGCCTGCTGCGAGGGAGCACTAGCGGCTGGAGCACGCTTCGCTGCGGGTTACCCCATCACCCCGTCGACGGAAGTTGTTGAGCGATTCGCTGCCCGCGTGCCCACCGTGGGCGGCACGTTTATTCAGATGGAAGACGAACTGGCGGCTTCGATCGCCTTGCAAGGCGCGGTATGGGGCGGTGCGAAGGCTTTCACGGTCACCTCTGGCCCAGGCTTCTCGCTCATGATGGAGCATATCGGCTATGCCGCGATGACAGAGACGCCATGCGTGTTTGTCGATGTGCAGCGCGGCGGCCCATCTACCGGATTGCCAACTCTTCCGGCGCAGGCCGATATGATGCAGGCGCGATGGGGATCGCACGGCGATTACGAGATCATTGCGCTGTGCCCGAACTCTCCTCAGGAATGCTTCGACCTGACCATCAAGGCCTTCAACCTGGCCGAGGAATTTCGCGTGCCCGTGATGTTCATGATGGATGAAGTCGTCGGACACATGACGGAAAAAGTTGTCATTCCTCCGGCGGAGCAAATCGAAGTCCTCCCCCGCAAACATACGCACAAATCTATCGAGGAATATCTGCCATACGGGACGAACGGCGATATGGTTCCCGAGATCGCCCACGCCGGAGACGGCTACAAGTTCCACGTCACCGGCCTGACTCACGACGAGCGTGGCTATCCCAATATGACGCCGCAGACACAGGACAAGCTGGTGAAGCGGCTGCAAAACAAGGTTCGTGCAGCGGCGGATCGTATCTGCATGTTCGAAGAAGAAGACGTCGAAAGCGCAGACGTTGTGGTTGTGTCGTACGGCATAACGTCGCGGGTAGCGCAACGTGCGATCGACATCGCCCACGAACGCGGGTTGAAGGTCGGCAAACTGCGCCTGATCACTGCATGGCCTTTTCCGGAGAAAAAGATTGCCAGCGTGGCAGCGCACGTGAAGGCGTTTGTGGTTCCTGAACTCAACCTCGGCCAAATGGTCCGGGAAGTCGAACGCGCAGCCGCGGGTAAGGCGAAGACGTTTTGCGTCCCGCATGCCGGTGGAGGAGTTCATAATCCGGAAGAGATTCTCAGAGCCATCGTGGAGGCAAGCCGATGCTGAACGGTCTGGACGACACTGCTAATCCGGTTGAACAGTTTCTGCGCACTGACCGCATGCCGCATATCTGGTGCCCCGGTTGCGGCATTGGCACCACGGTCAATTCGTTTGCCCGCGCACTGATCGATTCCAAAGTCAATTTAGACTCGATCGCCTTGGTTTCGGGAATTGGTTGCACAGGCAGGGTCGCCGGATACATGAAGCTGGATTCGTTCCATACCACGCATGGGCGCGCTATTCCGTTTGCGACAGGATTGAAGCTCGCAAATCCGCGGCTGAATGTTGTGGTCTATTCCGGTGATGGAGACCTGTCCGCCATCGGAGGGAACCACCTCATCCACGCAGCGCGGCGCAATATCGATCTAAAGGTTATTTGCGTGAACAATCTGATCTACGCGATGACCGGAGGCCAGACCGCGCCAACTACCCCCGGACATGCGACGACCTCGACGAATCCCTACGGCACGTTTGAGCCCGCGTTTAACTTGCCCCACCTGGTCGAAGCTGCTGGGGCGGTTTATGTTGCGCGATGGACGACGTTTCACGTCCGCCAACTGGCACGCTCGATAGGCGAAGCGTTCCAGAAAAAAGGATTTTCCTTCATCGAAGTAATTTCGCCGTGCCCAACGCTCTACCAGCGCCGTAACAAGATGGGCGACGGGCTCGACACGATGAAGTACTACAAAGAGAAGAGCAAAGTGAAACACGGAGCTCCCACGAGTGAAGTCGGGCTTACTTTGAACGGAGAGATCGCGGTCGGGAAGTTCGTCGACCGCGACCGGCCCGATTACCAATCGATGATGCGCGCGCAATATGTCGAAACCCTGGGCGACCGTTATATCGAGGAGCCGGAAACGGGGTGCGTATGCGGCTGACGGAAATTCGAATCGCAGGCTTCGGAGGCCAGGGCGTTATTCTTTCGGCCGTCGTGCTGGGCAAGGCGGCATCTATTTACGAAAACGGCTTTGCCACAATGACTCAGAACTTCGGCCCGGAGGCTCGCGGCGGAGCTTGCAGCGCACAACTTGTTGTATCGGATGCGCCGGTTCTCTATCCCTATGTGACGCACCCCGACATCATGGTGATCATGTCGCAGGAAGCGTACAACCGCTTCGCGCGTGAGCTGAAACCCGGCGGGACGCTCATCATCGAAGAGGACCTGGTCCGCGTCTCGAACGTAAACCTTGACAAAAAGGTCTACAGCATCCCCGCGACGCGTTTTGCTGAAGAATTAGGCAAGCGGATGGTGCTGAATTCGGTCATGGTGGGATTCTTCACCGCGGTTACAAAGCTGCTGAGCGTCGACGCGGTGCGAAAAGCCGTAGCCGATTCGGTTCCCTCCAGCTTCCGCGAACTGAACCTGAAGGCATTCGACAAGGGATACGAGTACGGCTTGAACGTAAAAGCCGGAGCACCTCCTGAGTTGGAGGAAGCGGAATACGCCCAGGAATAAAGTGCTTCTGCGCGGCGGTTTTCGCCCGGCTCTATTTTGACCGCGCAATCCCTGACCTGCGATCCAGAGATGGCTCGAATTCCCGGCCAAAAGCCATTCATTCGGGCGGAAGATTCACCTCGCGCAAAAGCTGAACATAGCGAGGATCCTGTCGCAAGCTCTTCAGCAGCCAATCCACTTTGAGGTTTGCAAGCCCACCGTCGCGTTGTTGGCGCGCCCGTTTCAGCCAGTGGAAAGCCCGGTCAGATTGTCCTCGGTAGGCGTACACCTCAGCGATCTGATATGCCGCTGTATCGTAATGTTGAGAGCTGAGGCGCGCTAGAGCGGCATCGCTTTCCCGATGTTGCCCGAGCGCGTGATGTGCCAGCGCTTCGCCGAAATCGCGCCAGTCTTGTTCCGGTTCCCTTTCCATCTCCACCCAGGCATCCTGGAACCGGCCTTCTGCCAGATATACTTCCCCGCGTGTCTCGTGCACCCAGACCTGATGAGGGGTAAGTTCCTCAGATTTTGCAAGAGCTTCGTGCGCCGATGCATAGTGACCGGCATCTCTCAGGACCTGACCGAGAAGAAAGTACGAAAAGGCACCGAGCGGATCGAGCGCGACTCCCCGGCGGATGAAGTCGGCTGCTTCTTCGAGGCGGCCCTGCGTCTTGGCCAGATAGCCGCTCTGCATGAGAACATCGGCATCCCCGGGCGCGATTTCGCGGGCTCTTCGTATCGATCGCTCAGCTGCCTGCCAATCCCAGTCGGCCATCGCCTGCACTTCGCTCAGAGCGCGGTAGCCAGCCGCGAGCTTGGGATCCAATGAGATCGCCGTCTCCGCATCGCGTCGGCTGCTCTCCATGGCTTCCGCAAGATCCCTTCTCCCCATCAGACCTGTCTCCGCGGCCCTTACGCTGCGCAGAGCGAAAGCCGGCGCATAGGTGGGATCCATTTGAATGGCCTGATCCAGATATTCAAAAGCTTTCGGCTCCAAGGCAACGTCAGCGGTTCGAAACAGAGATCGTGCGCGCAGGAAAGCCTGATAGGCCTCGGGCGTGGTCGTTTGTGATACGGAGGGGCTGGGTGCATTCTGGCCCAACAGTTTGGGTTGTAGAGCAGCAGTTACGGCCCCAGCGATGTCGTCTTCCACCGCGAAAATGTCTTTTAAATCACGGTCATAAGCCTCTGACCAGAGACTGAGGCCGGTGTCGGCCTTCACAAGATGCACGGTGATGCGCACACGCGTGCCCGATTTCTGCACGCTGCCCTCGAGAACGGAGGCGACGTTGAGTTTTCTGCCGATTGCCTGTAAGTCATCGCTCTTCCCCTTGAATTGAAAAGCCGAAGTACGCGCGGCCACACGCAGCCCGGGAAGTTTCGTGAGGCTATTGAGCAACTCCTCAGCCACGCCCTCGGAGAGATATTCCTGGTCGCGGGTGGCGCTGAGATCGAGGAAGGGCAGAACCGCGATCGAAGGCGTGATCCGAGGCACTTCGGCGCGTTGGCCGAACTTCATCAGGCCGAACACGATCAATACGATGAGCATGGCCAAGCCAACGGCAATGCCCGCGAGGACCTTACTTGCACGGGTAATGTCGTCCGTAAGGGGCGGACGCCGAACTGACTGAGAATGCGGTATTGGACTCTCTTCGCGCAGCAGGCGCCGAAGATCGACGCCCAATTCCTTGGCCGACTGGTAGCGGTTGTCCGGTTCCTTCTCAATGCACTTCTCGATGATTCCCGACAGAGCGGGTGATAGTCGCCGGTTGAGATCCGACGGCCGCATTGGCCGCTCGCGCAGAATGGATGCGATCACGTTCGAGCCATCCCCGTTAGTAAGAGGATGCTGTCCGGTCGCCATTCCATACAGCACAACCCCTGCCGCGTAGATATCCGTGCGGGCGTCGGCCTCTTCCCCCATAAGTTGTTCCGGAGCCATATACTGCAGAGTCCCGGCCAAACCTCCTGTTTCGCAGACAGATTTGGTCGGCGCCGTCGCCGTTGTTGGCACACGGAGCTTGGCAAGTCCAAAGTCCAGGATTTTGAGCCTAGTATCCTGAGTGAGCCTCAGGTTTGCAGGTTTCAAGTCTCGGTGAATAACACCATTCTCGTGCGCCGCGGAGAGTCCTGCGGCCAATTGCAGCCCCAGACTGATGACTTGTTTTTCCGGAAGTGGTGCGGGTAGGTCGACCAGGGTTATGCCGGGTATGTGCTCCATAACCAGGAAGTCGATACCGCATTGCGTGTCGAAATCATGAATGGTCGCAATGTTGGGGTGATTTAGTTTTGATAAAGCAAGCGCTTCTTTCCGAAAGTGCCTGCGCGCAGATTCATCTCCCAATACTCCGGTTGGGAGCACCTTGATCGCCACGTCGCGGTCCAGGTGCTGATCGCGCGCCCGGAAAACTTCACCCATACCACCTGCTCCAATTTTTTCCAACAGTTCATAATGTCCCAGCTTCAGGCCGGGTGAGCATTGGCGCGTCGTGGGAATGCTGCTCAAATTGAGCCTTTCTTCACGGCAGGAAAACAGTGTCTCCAAGCCAATCACTAGCCCGGTTTCTTGTCAGTGATGCCGGACACAAACGCAATTATCTTGGGTTCGTGGAGAACCGCTCAGCGGAGGACGGTACCGGCCTTAGGGGCTAGGCACGGACGAGAGCGCCTCATTTCTCAGGGCACTCCGTCTCACCGGCTGGAAGCCGCAGCGACCCAATAGTAGTCCAGGTTCTGAGGAGCGTAGTGCCCTATCAACGAAATGCGGCGGCCTGCGGTCCACTGACCGACGTTTGCCGTCCAGGAGGGAGCGACCACCAGCAGATGCTCGCGCTTTGGAATGTCTCCTGACTCGTAGCGAGCAACCACTTGGTTTCGATAAAACGCCAGCCCAAATTCCACCTCGCGCGAGGCTCCGCAGACTGCCAGGGGCAACTTGCGCGTTTCGATACTGGCCAGCTCGATGGCGAGCGGCCGGGTTGAGAGTTTCTGATCGATCGCAGCCGTTCCGAGTTTCAAGACCGCAGCCACCGCCAGCACCAGAGGGATCAGGGTTACAAATCGCAGCATGCGCCATTGCAGCCGCCCGACGAGCGTCCACGCAATTCCAAAGGCCAGTACCGCGGCGATCGCCATCACGATCCAGAATGGACGCCCAGCCGGCAACCGATGCTTGCTGACAATGTAGCCGATCAGCGCAGCGGGAATGATCGGAGCGCAAGCCGCTATCGCATGCACGATTGCCATCCATTTTGAAACTGGTGTTTGCCACTCAAATTGTTTGCGCAGGTAGTCCGCAAGCAGTATGGCTCCCGCTGGAACTGCGGGCAGGATGTAGCCGGGCAGCTTCGAGTGCGAGAGGGAAAAGAACACGACGGGAAAGATCAGCCAACAGCAGGTGAAGACACGAAACTGCAATTCAAGGTCGGCCGCAGTTCCGCGCTCTGCCAGCCACACTCTGACGGACTCCAACAACGCCGCGACCACAAAAACGATCCACGGCACGAGGGCGAGCAGCATCACGGGCATGTAGTACCAGAAGGGCTCCGGATGATGGTAGATATTGGTCGAAAAGCGCGCAAGGTTATGCTCGAGGATAAATTCGCGGAAGAACTGCGGATTGTGGACCTGTACGAGTGCATACCACGGCAGTGCCACTGCGCAGAAGATGAGAATGCCGGGAATCCATAGCGTCCTCAGAATCAGTCGCCATTCCCCGAATGCCGCTGCGAAAACGACGATAACTGCTGCGGCAAGTAGCGGCGCGACCGGTCCCTTGGCCAGCATTCCCAAAGCCATGAAAAAGTAGAACGCGGCAAGATATATCCGCTTGCCGCTTTCGCGCCAGGCCCACCAGCAAAGCAGACCGATCGCGAATGCTGCGGCGAGCGGCATGTCGGTCGAAGCGGCGCGCGCATAACCAATCACTGCGGCGCACGAGGCAGTAATGAGCGCCGCGTCCGCCTCAACGCCGTGACGAAGCTTCCGAAAGAAAATGTAAACGGCGAGCACCAGGAGCGTCGCATCCAAGGCGGACGGAATGCGCGCGGCTGCATCACTGACGCCAAGGAGGCGGTAGGCGATCATGGCCTGCCAATAGTAGAGCGGCGGTTTTTCCAGCCAGGGCTTGGCGCCTAATGCTGGAGTAATCCAGTCGCCCCGCTCAAGCATTTCTCGCGCGACCTGCGCATACCGAGGCTCGTCGGCACCGATCAGGCCGAATTGCGCGATGCCGTAGAAAAAGAGGAAAGTGCAGAATCCGGCGAGAAGCAGGACATCTGTACGGGTGCGAGCGGTCATTGAGATTTCAGATTGTAAATTTCAGATTGCAGATTGAAAACACGGAGGCGATTGTCAACATGAAATCTGAAATCTACAATGTGCCATCCTCATTGTACGGAAGGTCCACGCCCGAGCTGGAGAATGACCGCGCGCACCGCTTCGGCCAGGGGACCGTCAAGCGAGCAGCCGCTGGCGCACTCGTGGCCTCCCCCACCGAAAGTCTCCGCCACGCGCGCGACGTCGATCTTGCCTTTGCTGCGCAGGCTCGCCCGGTATCGGCCATCCGGTAATTCGCGGAAGAAGGCCGCAGCTTCGACGCCCCCGATCGAGAGGATGTAATTGACAAGTCCCTCGCAATCTTCCTCCAGGGCGTTACAGCGCTCCATCTGCTTGCGCGTGACCCAGGCGTAGCCAACGTGCCCCTCGACCTGAAGACTGCGTAGAGCCTCGCCGAGTAACCGGAGCTTGGCCTCGGAATGAGCGAAGTAGATTCCGCGCGCGCAGTGTGCCGGATCCGCCCCCGCAAGCACGAGTTCGCGCGCCAGCGCGAACGTGTTCTCGTTTGTTCCCTGAAACATGAACGAGCCGGTGTCGGTCATCAGGGCGGTGTACAAGCAGGTCGCGATCTCCGGGGAGAACTTCACGCCGGCTTCCCGCGCCAGACGAAAGACCATCTCGCCAGTCGCCACCGCATGGGGATCGATCCAGTTGACGTGCGCAAAAGGACGGCCGCTGACATGGTGGTCGATGCTGATAAGGAAACGATCTTCGAGTCCTTCGAGCCTCGTGCGATGGATGCTGTCGCATTCCAGGATGATAGCGGCTTCATAGCTTCCCATGACCCGATCGGTCTGAAGAACCTGATCCGCGAAAGGCAGGGATCGATAGATACGCGGCACACCGTCGTGCAAGACCACGTCGGCCTGTTTGCCCAGGGCGCGCAGTACTTGGCAACAGGCAAGCGCAGATCCGACTGCGTCGCCATCAGGACGGGCATGCGATGTCAGCACAAAGCGGTCGCGTTGTCCTATATGCCGGAGTACATCCTCGAGCATGTCACTTCCCCTGCTCTCCACTTGCTTCCTTGCGGGGCTTAGTTCGCTTGCTTGCCCGTTGCAACAGTTCTTCCACACGAGCCTTGGCCTTCTCAGCCCGGTCCAGCCGAAAATACAGCTCTGGCGCGCGGCGGATTCTAAGACGCTCAACAAGTTCGTGGCGGATGTATTCGCGCGCGGCCTCAAGGCCTTCCAGACTCCGATCCGCCTCGGCGTCGTCACCTTCCACGTTGACCCACACTTCCGCTGATCTGCCGTCATCCGCAACATGGACTGAGCTAACGCTCACCAGGCCAATGCGCGGATCAGCCAGTTCGCCTTCCACCAGCGTTTCGATCTCTTCGCGGAGAGCCTCACCCACCCGCCCGCGATGATGTTTGAGCCCGCGCCTTTCCAAAACCTCACCTCAGGGAAAACGGTTGAGAATATCAGAAAAATGGTCGCCGGTGTTGAGCCAAGGTGCGCAACTAAGATGTGATATTTTGCCGCGATTACTGTCACACTTGATAAGTACGTTAGTAACAGCCGTTTAGGAGGAGCGTCCAGATAACCTTGTGTGGACGAGAAAACGGAGCAGGACAGTCGGGGCAAACTCAGTAGTACTCGACGTAGGAATCCGCAACATCGGCCCCGTGATTGTTGGCCACCCGCGTGGCGGCGCTCTCAACGTTCTTCATCTGACCGTCGAGATAGTCGCGTGAATTCGAGATGCTGACAACGCCGATTGTCGCGCGATTCCAGAGCTCGGCGTTGTCCAGTTCCGCGACGGACACGTTGAAGCTGGTGCGAAGGTGATCTTTGAGGCTGCGCACGACCTGACGGCGGTCTTTGATGGATTGCGCAGCTTCAATGTGGAGTTCGAGCGTAAGGAAAGCAATGGGCATGCAGTTTTCAGTCCCCAGTTCTCAGTTCGCGTTGAAAGAAAAACCTGCAACTGAGAACCGAGATCTGAGAGCTTGCTTACGCGATCACTTCAGCGGCCACGCGCGTCGTGGTGAAGGCCTCGATCACGTCGTGGACCTTGATATCGCCATAGTTGGCGATCGAGATGCCACACTCCATGCCATTGGTGACTTCCTTGGCATCATCTTTGAAGCGTCGAAGGGATCCGACCTTGCCTTTGAAAACGACAACGTTGTCACGCAGCAAGCGAACCTCAGCATCGCGCTTGATCAAGCCATCAATCACGCGGCAACCGGCGACAGTACCAACCTTCGGGATGCGGAAAGTTTCGAGCACTTCGGCGCGTCCCTGATAGGTCTCCTTGATCGTTGGCTCAAGCAACCCGGTCATCGCGCGCTTGATCTCATCCTGCAGCTCGTAAATGATCGAGTGCAGACGGATATCGACTTCTTCCTGCTCGGCCAGTTCCTGCGCCTTGCGTTCTGGACGAACGTTGAAGCCGATGATGATCGCGTTCGATGCCGAGGCGAGCAGCACGTCGGTTTCGGTGATCGCTCCGACTCCGGACCGCAGCAGCTTCAGGCGGACTTTCTCGTTCGAGAGCTTCGAGAGAAGGTCGCTGAGGACTTCGACGGAACCCTGGACATCGCCCTTGAGGATGATGTTGAGTTCCTTCGTGCCGGCGGTCTTGATCTGCTCTGCCAGACCCTCGAGAGAAACGCGGGAACTCTTTGCCAAAGCGGCTTCGCGTGCCTTCTGCTCGCGATATTCGGAGATGCCGCGCGCCTTGTCGCGGTCAGCAACGACTACGAACTGATCGCCAGCCTGCGGCAGACCTTCCAACCCGAGAATCTCGACTGGAGTCGATGGAGGAGCCGACTCGAGAGCGGCACCGCGATCGTCGAACATGGCGCGTACTTTGCCAAAAACGTTTCCCACAACGAAGTTATCGCCGGCCTGCAGCGTGCCATTCTGCACAAGAACGGTTGCCACCGGTCCGCGGCCGCGATCGAGTTTGGCTTCGAGGACAACGCCGGTCGCCGCGCGATCGGGAGTGGATTTCAATTCTGCAAGATCGGCAACCAGGCAGATCATTTCCATCAGCAAATTGAGGTTCGTCTTCTGCTTCGCCGAAACGTCCACAAAAACTGTCTTGCCACCCCACTCTTCGGGGACCAGCCCGCGGTCTGCGAGCTGCTTCTTCACGCGATCCGGAAGCGCATCCGGCTTGTCGATCTTGTTGACCGCAACGATGATCGGAACTTCGGCAGCGTGCGCGTGGTCGATCGCTTCGAGCGTCTGCGGCATAACGCCGTCGTCCGCCGCAACTACGAGCACGACGATATCCGTGGCTTTCGCTCCGCGTGAACGCATGCGCGTAAATGCTTCGTGACCGGGAGTATCGAGAAATACAATCTCGCGGCCATAGGCGGGTGAATCTGGATCGCTGATGCGCACCTTGTATGCACCGATGTGCTGGGTGATGCCACCCGCTTCGCCTTCGGCTACGTTGGTGGCGCGGATCGAGTCGAGCAGCGTCGTTTTGCCGTGATCCACGTGGCCCATGATCGTGACTACGGGCGGACGCGGCACAGCCTCGGTGCCGGCTTCTTCTCCGGAGCCTGCAGCAGCATCGATGTCCTTCGCCGCCTGCTCCTCGAAAGTGATGACGTTCGTATCTGCACCGAAGAAGCGTGCCATCTCGCTGGCGAGTTCCGCATCCAGCGTTTGATTGATGGTGGCGAACACGCCGCGCCCGAGAAGTCTGGAGATCAAATCCTTCGCACGAATATCGAGTTTCTCGGCAAGATCCTTGACGCTGATGCCTTCCGTGATGGTGATGTTGCGCGTGATCGGCGCCGGCTCGTTCGACACCACCATACGTGGCGGCGGAACGTAGCCCTTCATTGGGCCTTCTTTTACACCACGCGGTACGTAGCGCTGCCCTGGTCGGCGCGCAGGCGCACCCGGGCGGCTACCCGGACGAACGGGACCCGGAGGAGGCAAGCCCGGCCCGACGCCGATCGGCCGAGGGCCCGAAGGCGTAGAGCGCGTGGGATGCATCGGACGTCGCTCGCCTGGACGTAGCGGCGGACGTGGCCCACCGATTCCAGGCGCGCCTTGCGGACGCGGACGCTGAAAAATCGGCTGGCCCGGCACTGGACGGCCTGGGGCAGGACGCATCGTTCCCACCGATGTTCCTGATTGTGCCGCTGGTGTCGGCGCAACAGGACGGGGTGGTGCCTTATACACGGGACGCGGGCCAGTCTGAGGAACAATCATGCGGGGCGCCGGCGTTTGCGGCGCCGAAGAAACTGGAGGAGCGGCAGGACGCGCGGGTGGCGCTGCAGGACTGGCCGGAGCAACCGGAGTTGGTGAAGCTTGCGGCGTAGCGGACGCGGTTACAGAGGGGACCGGAGGCGCAGGCGGAGCCGTGACCGCTGCCGGCGGCGGTGGCGGCGCAGCCACAGGGCGCGCCGGTGTTGCGGGCGCAGCCGGGATAGATGGCGGGACTGGCGGCGCAGCAGGCCTTTCCGCGGCAGGCGCGACGACGACCGGACGTGCTGCGGGCGGGGGCGTGACCGGTGCTGCAGGAGGAGTTTGTGCCGCGGGCACAACCGTCGGGGCTGCGGGCTTAGCGGCCGGAGGCACAATCGTCGGCTTCGGCGCAACCGGCGGCGCGGCGGGCCTCGGCGGAGGCACAGCCGCAGCTTCCTTTTTCTGCGTGATCGCCCTCAGAACATCACCGGGACGGGAGATGTGCGACAGATCAATCTTGGTTTTGATTTCTTCTTCGCCGCGCAGCGGGCGCGCGGTACGCGCAGAGGAACCCGGCGATTCGGCCGAGCCGCGGATATAGACCCGGACCTTCTCTGCTTCATGCTCCTCCAGCGAACTGGAATGCGTTTTTTTCTCGGTTACGCCCACATGCGGTAGCGCATCAAGAATGGCTTTGCTCTTGACTTCCAGCTCTCTGGCGAGATCGTTGATTCGAACCTTACTCATCCGGCCTTTCTCTTCCCCGCGTTGTGCTAGGTCTTCATCGCAGCCTCACGGAGTCAGCTAATTGGACTCGCACGCAATCGAACTTGCATCCGCGTGCCATATTATTCGGTTTTTTCTTGAGCCGCGCCTTCGTCCTGCACGGGCTCGCCTTCGGTCGCCTGAGATTCGGCTTCGCCGGGCGCGACTTCCTCAGCCGGCTGCTCCGATTGCTCCGAGGATGCTTCTTCGGGAACGGCTTCTGCCTCGGCGCCCTCTGCTGGCACGGCGTCTTCGGCGCCGGCTTCCAGACTCGCGAAGTAATTATTGACCGCAAGACTGATTTTTTCCACCGTCTTAGGCCCGATGCCTTCAATCGCTTCCAGTTGTTCCGGAGTCATATCGGCCAGAGCTTCCACGGTCGTCACTCCGGCAGCCGTGAGCTTCTCGAGCACTCCTTCACCCAAGCCAGGCACGTTCTCCAGCGGAGTCGTCGCCTGTGGAGTCATGGCAGCCATCTGCTGCTCGACTTCCTGGCGCTTCTCTTCCTCGCTCTTGATGTCGATCTTCCATCCGAGCAGCTTGGCAGCCAGCCGCACGTTCTGGCCCTTCTTGCCGATAGCAAGCGAGAGCTGACTGTCGTCCACCACCACTTCAAGATGCTTTTCCGAGCCATCGAGGACAGTAACACGGCTCACCTTTGCCGGCTGCAACGCCTTCTCAGCGAACGTGACTGGGTCTTCGTGGTACTCGATAATGTCGATCTTCTCTCCACGCAGTTCGCGAATGATCGACTGCACGCGCATTCCCTTCATCCCGACGCAGGCGCCAACCGCGTCGACATCTTTGTCTTTCGACATGACGGCGATTTTGGTGCGCTCGCCGGCTTCGCGGGCAATGGCACGGATCACGACCGTGCCGTCATAGATTTCCGGAACTTCGGTCTGAAACAGGTGCTGGACCAACTCCGGCGCCGCGCGCGAAACCACAACGCCGGGTCCCTTCGAAGCTCGCTCCACGCGTGCGATGACCACGCGCACGCGCTCACCAACGGCAAACGATTCGAGACGCGACTGCTCTTTGCGCGGCATGCGCGCTTCGGCCTTGCCGATATCGAAGATCACATCGGGACCTTCGACGCGCTTCACGGTCGCGTTGACGATCTCGCCTACGCGCCCGATGTACTCGTTGTAGACCGTGTCGCGCTCGGCTTCGCGAACCTTCTGGAAAATCACCTGCTTGGCAAGCTGCGCAGCAATTCGACCCAATATCCCGTCAATCTGCTTGGGAATCAGCAACTCTCCGCCAACTTCCAGGTTAGGATCGACCCGGTGCGCGTCTTCCAGCGTGATCTGCAGGTTGGGGTCTTCCACCTGCTCGGGCGTCTCCACGACAGTCCTCACCGCATAGGCGCTGATCTTGCCGCTATCTTTGTCGAGCCGGGCGCGGAAATTCTCCTGCGACTTGTAGTGCTTGCGGGTCGCCATCACGATGGCATCTTCTACCGCGCTCACCACAATTTGCGGGTCAATTCCCTTTTCCCGGCTTACGCCTTCGATGATGTTGTAAAGCTCGCTAGCCATAAGCAAACAATTTGGTAATTGTGTAATTGAGCAATCTTGTAATTGAAAACCTGGTCTTCGTCTTTCAATTACTCAATTACCAATTACTCAATTCTTCAGAATTCCGGTACCAGATTCGCCTTTTCCACGTTGGCGAATTCGATTTCAATCTTCTTGCCTGCCGTGTCGCCCATCTTCTTGCGCGACTTGTGGCTGGCCGCGCTCAAATCCAGCGTCAGGCGACCGTCCTGAAAGCTTTCCAGCCGGCCTTCAAAGTGCCGGCTGTTTTCAACCGGTTGCCGCGTCATTAATTTCAAGCGGCTGCCGGTGAAGCGCACAAAATCGGCAGCTTTCACCAGCTTGCGATCCAGCCCAGGCGACGAAACTTCCAGCGTGTACGGCCCCGGCATCGCGTCCTCGACATCGAGGATCGTGCCGAACTCTCGGCTGAAGTTCGCACAATCTTCGTGCGTCACTCCGGCCAGCGGATCGTTGCCCGCCGCGGGCTTGTCCAGAAACACCCGCAGCATGCGAGCCTTGCCTCCGCCCAGCAGCTCGACATCCAGCACTTCGAGCCCGCTGGAGGCTGCCACCCGGTCCGCGATAGCCCGCACACGTTCCACGTCAAGCGCCATGAATCCAATAACTTACTGGCGGATGGCTGCAACACCGACGGGGCTCCAACTAAAAAGTGGGCTTGCGCCCACTGGTGTGCTTCGCCAAATGCCGATACACAGCAGTTCTCAGTCTCCTAATATACGCCCGGAAGGGGGGAAAAGACAAACGGGCACCAAGAAGGCATTCGTGAATCATGGCCCCCAGTAATTGAACCTGAATACAACTCCTGGACGGATTCGAAAACCAATTTCGCCACCGCATTCGATGGTGTGGTCGCCTGGTTCGATTTGGCCCGGCTCGCCAACCGGATGAGGCCATGTTCTTCCGTCCACCTTGATCGGTCCGCAATGCCCTCCGTTATCGTCAGCAACTACGAGATAAGTCTTCCCGTCGTTCGAGGGCGTGGAAGTTCCTCTTAACTCGCGACTGCTGCATGCGACAAGAACGAGCAGAAACACCGAGATGAAGGCGACTAAATACCTATGATAGGTGATGGGTTCCTCCAGCCTCATAGGCATCGTAATCTTTCCGAAGCGCTTCAGTCCATTTGCCCTAATCCCTTCCCTCTCTCTACAATCAGGTTTTACCCACATTCTCTGGGCAATCCGAGACATTTATGATTCATTTCCCCGTTCCTGAGGCTCTTACCTTTGACGACGTCCTACTGCTGCCTGCGCGCTCCGATGTGATTCCAACTCAGACCAGCACGCAGACACACATCACCCGCAAGATCAGCCTCAACGTTCCCATCGTCAGTGCGGCAATGGACACTGTCACCGAATCGCACATGGCGATCGCGCTAGCCCAGCAGGGTGGAATCGGCATCATCCATCGCAATCTCTCGATCGAGGAGCAGGCCAACGAAGTCGACAAGGTAAAGCGCTCGGAAAGCGGCATGATCGTCGATCCGGTCACCATGCATCCGACGGACAAGGTCTCGGACGCCCTCGAGGTCATGCGCAAGTACAAGATCTCAGGCGTGCCCATCACCGAGCACGGAAAGCTTGTGGGCATTCTCACCAACCGCGACCTACGCTTCGAGACGCGCTTCGATATTCCGATCGATAGCGTCATGACCAAGAAGAACCTCATCACAGTTCCCGTGGGCACGACGCTGGAAGAAGCCGAGAAGATCCTTCATCAGCACCGGGTGGAAAAGCTTCTTGTAGTTGACGACAAGTACAACCTGAAGGGGCTGATCACCGTAAAAGATATCCAGAAGAAGTTGAAATATCCGAACGCGGCAAAGGATTCGCATGGTCGCCTGCGGGTGGGCGCTGCAATCGGCGCCACCGGAGATTTTCTGGAACGCGCTCAAGAACTGGCCGAAGCCAAAGTCGACGTGCTCGCGATCGACAGCGCACATGGCCACTCGTCAAAAGTTCTCGAAGCCGTGAAGCTGGTGAAATCGAAGCTGCCGGAAGTTGAACTGCTTGCCGGCAACGTCGCGACATTCGACGGCGCCTGCGAACTGGCCCGCGCCGGAGCCGACGGGATTAAAGTTGGGATCGGCCCCGGATCGATCTGCACCACGCGCGTGGTCACTGGCGCAGGCGTTCCGCAGATCACGGCGATTGCCGAAGCCTATCGCGCAACGAAAGATGCCGGAGTTCCCATCATCGCCGATGGCGGCATCAAGTATTCTGGCGATATCACGAAGGCTCTGGCCGCAGGCGCGAGCGCCGTCATGATCGGATCACTCTTCGCCGGGACCGACGAGAGCCCGGGCGAACTGATCCTCTACCAAGGACGCTCGTTCAAGTCCTACCGCGGCATGGGATCGCTGGGCGCGATGGCGCAGGGTTCCAGTGAACGCTATTTCCAGAGTACAGATGGTGATTCCTCTACCTCGGTCTCTGCCCCCGATGGCGAATCGAATCGTCTCGCCAAGCTCGTTCCTGAAGGCATTGAAGGCCGCGTTCCTTATCGCGGATCGGTCGCGATGATCATTTATCAGATGGTCGGAGGCCTGAAGTCGGGCATGGGCTACTGCGGCTGCGCGACGATCCCTGAATTGCTGCAGAAGACCCGCTTTGTCCGCATCAGCAACGCCGGCCTGAGGGAGAGCCACGTGCACGATGTGATGATAACGCGCGAGGCCCCCAACTATGCCATCGAATAAGAACCGATTGTCATCCGGAGCGTAGTGACTGGTCTGCCACAGCGGCCACCACGCACTCGAAGGATCTACCCACCGCGAGGAAATATTGCCGGAAACTCTTGAGAACATCGTCAACTCGTCGCCTCGCTCAAGGCGCGATCGTCACCACGTCATAAAAGCGTGGATCGCCCTAATTCTTTGGCTCATCGTCATTGCCATCGAATCCACCACCTATCTCTCCTCTGAAAACACCAGCCGCTTCCTTTATCCGGTTCTGCACTTCCTGTTCGGAATCAATTACGCCGCTTTCGAGCCCTGGCATCACTTTCTCCGCAAGTGCGGACACGTCTTCGGCTACGGACTGCTGAGCATCCTGCTTTTCCGCGCCTGGCGCGAGACCCTGCCCACCATAAGGGGAGAAAACTGGAGATTCCGATGGGCCAGCATCGCGGTGATGGGAACAGCGCTCGTGGCCAGCCTCGACGAGTGGCATCAAAGCTTTCTGCCGAGCCGTACGGGAACCGTGCGCGATGTAGTACTGGATACGTGTGCCGGGATCGCAGCGCAGTTGCTCGTCTTCCTGTTTCTGCGCCAGCGTACAGTCCGGCCGAGCAAGTAGCTTGGCTATTTCAGCTGCTTCTCATTCCAGACGTACAAGAAGTCTGCATCGCTCGCAGTCGCTACCGTTCGTCCTACCTTGCGCGTGGCCCGGTTCAGAGCTGAGCGGACGTTTTCCTTCGTGTCTCCGAGTTCGTCCACCGGGACCTTGATCGCCATGCCGCTCTCGATCTGGTCAAGATCTGAAAGAATGCGGGTGACAATGGATTTGTGCTTTCCGTTTCGCCCGTTGGGAACTTCTGGAACACCGACCGTTTTGAAGTTCATGGGCGGAGTCGAGCGCCTGGCGCTCATTCACGAACCTCCTGGGACCGTTGTCCCGCGTACTATTAAGCGACAGTATCGCTAACGTATGCATCAGTATTTTTTCGTATTTGTGCGTTAAAAACATTGAGTCTGGCCCTAAACGCCGCTCGCGGCGAGGATTTGTCGCAGCGGCCCCTACAGCAAATTCCTTAAGGATTCTCCCCGTATAGCTTTAGGCTTGGTACCCTCTGTTGTATGGAGAACGTAGTGTCAAAGCCAAGAATTCATTTCGAGCAAGTCCCCCTCGAACTGGCCCGGAGAATAGCGGCGCACGAGGTCTCAGAGCGGACATTTTCGTGCGCTCTTTGTGGAAAACCAGTTGTGCTGGAAAAGTGCAAGATCGATGAAGACGGCGGGGCTGTGCACGAATCCTGCTACTTCCGAAGGATTTCGAAGCCGAAAAGTCGACACTCCTGACGACCTCCCGCCCTACCCGTTGATTCCCACATTTGATTTTTCCTCTATCCCTCTTGACTCGCCCACGAATTAATGTTACATATTGTAACGCTACAATGACTAACACACGGCAGCCACGTCTAAAGAACTTAGGGGAAGTTGAGCAGAGCGTCATGGATTACATATGGAGCCACGGCCCCTCGACGGCGGAGAAGTGCCGGGAAGCGCTTGCCTCCACTCGTCCCATGAAGGATTCAACCATCCGCACCGTGCTGCGGCGCCTCGAGGAAAAGGGCTATGTCACTCACGAACTCGACGGCCGCACCTTCGTGTACAGACCCTCGGACAAGCCACGGAATTTCGCGGTCCGGGCGGTCAGAAACATCATTGACCGTTTCTGTGGAGGCTCTGCCGAAGAACTCGTGCTGGGCTTGGTCGATAACCAGGTCATCGACGGGAAACAGCTCGAACACCTTGCCCGCAAGATCGCCGAGAGAAGCGAAAGCAGCCAGCCACAGGCGGCCAAAAGGAATAAGAAACCATGACACCGCTTTTAGAGAATGCATCGATTGCGCTGATTTCGGGAATGCTGGCAGCCGCGCTGCGAGCACTCGTTCTCGCTGCAGTCGCGGGCGCTGGACTCG
>Ga0335070_10000684_pt1 | contig 38332 bp, 34 predicted proteins | sample Lox_Sample_13_FD_206722 | JGI IMG/M metagenome (GOLD analysis project Ga0335070, IMG submission 206722) | Soil microbial communities from Loxahatchee National Wildlife Refuge, Florida, United States - Lox_Sample_1.3 | ecosystem: Environmental > Terrestrial > Soil > Wetlands | place: USA... | reverse complement strand
GTCACCGCCGGGGCGACACGAAAAGACTCAACTACCCGCATTGACTGGGTTCTGGGTCTGGTAGCGCGGATGCACTGGGAAGAGGCGACTCGCTTCACCCCGGAGCCTCCCATGAACCGCGACACCGTCACCCTCTTCACCGCCACCCGCCACAGCCACTCACTCGGTCTCCTCGTGGCCGGCGCCATCTTCGCCGTCATCGGCCTCGGCGGCTCCGGCGCCATCGTGCGCAACTTCGTCACCGCCGGCACCTACGCCTCGGTCGCGACCGTCACCACCCAGCACCTCGGCTGAGGAAGGACCACCGCGTGCAGCCGAGGGACCCCCGCTCGTCGACGCCGAGCACCCGTTCCTCCCACGCGCGACGCTGCTTCATGAGGAAACGTCTCGAGCGCGTCCTCGGCAAAGTCGACGACCCTCGAGTGGTAGGTGACCCCGGTGTGCCCGGCCGCATCCGCCGCGGCGCCCACGTCTAGACGAAGCTCGGCTGCCCTCCAGCTGGCCCGCAGGACAGGCGGAGGCGGCCCGCGGCCTCCCCGGGACGGCGGACCCCTGCAGCGAAGTGGCTTGCAGGCCGGTGTCACCGCCGGTTAGCACGCCGGGCGACCATGACGCGCCTTTCCATCCTCGCCCTGGCGCTCCTGCTCGCCCCGGGGCTGGCCATTGCGGCGGAGTCCAAGGAGAAGTTCCGGCTCATCGAGGTCCCCGAGCTCGAGTCCATGCAGAGGGACGCGAAGAGCCCGGTCACCGTTCTCGACGCCAACGAGGCGGAGTTCCGCGAGAGGAACGGGGTCATCCCCGGCGCCAGGCTCCTCAGCTCGTTCGACGCCTATGATCTCAGGACGGAGCTCCCGGCGGACAGGAACGCGCCGCTGGTCTTCTACTGCTCCAACAGGCTTTGAACGGCCTCCCACACGGCCGCCGGTCGGGCGGCCGAGGCGGGTTACACCCGGGTGAGCGTCCTGGCGCCCGGACTCAAGGGGTGGAAAGACGCCGGGAAGCCCACGGCGAAACCGTAGCGCGCGCCCCGGCAGGCTAGGCTCGCCGGAGTGTGTCCCCCGGGGGGCGCCAGGAGGGAGTCGCATGCACGTCCGGAACTCGATGCGGGCTGCCGCACTGGCGGCGGTCCTCGGCGGCGCCGCGTCCATGGCCGCGGGGGCGGCGAAGCCCGACGCGGCCGCAGGGAAGGTGATCTACGATCGCGAGTGCGCCAGCTGCCATGGAGCCACCGGAAAAGGCGACGGCGAGGACGCGGCCTACTACACGACCAAGCCAACGGACCTGACCAACCGGGCCGCGCTCTCCCAGCGCTCCGACGAGTTCCTCACCGCGGTCATCACCGGCGGCGGACCGGCGAAGGGCCTGTCGAAGGACATGCCCGCGGCGAAGCTGTCGCCGGCCGAGGTCCAGTCGGTGGTGGCCTACGTCCGCCAGCTCTCCGCCCCGTCCAAGGCCAAGTAGCTACCGAAAGGCGCCGGCCGCGGCCAACACCAGCTCGGTGACGCGCTCGACCGGCACGTTCTCCAGCAGCACCGCCACGCTGCCCCTCTGCCGGACGGCGTAACGCGACCCGTCGGGCTGGGTCACGGCCCGATCGGCCCCGCCGCCCAGCGCCGTGCTCCAGGCCTTCGCCAGGCGCTCGGCGCCCTCGGGGGTGGCGAAGGCCACGGCCCAGGCGACGCAGAGCTGGCTCCCCTGGCGGACCGTCTCCAGGCGGTCGCCGCGCCAGCCCCGGCCGAGCTCGCCGCCGCCGTGCAGCTCGCCGAAGAGGTTCAGGTTGGCCGCTCCGAGCGTGGTGGCGTACACCGCCGAGCTGCCCGGGATGCGGGCGGCGAGCTCGAGCCGGGCCTCCCGGGGACGTTCGTCGGCGCGGTAGAGCGCCGGGTCGAGGACCTGCGCGGTGGACCGCGGCAACCGGCGCAGGAGCGACGTCGCCCCCGGATCCTCCCGCGTCCGGAGCGCCGCCACCAGGGTGGCTCCGGAGGTGTAGGGGAAGGACAGCTGGAGCCCGAGCCATGGGACCGAGGCCTGGCCCCCGGCCATCGCCGCGCTCGCAGCGGCGGCGTCGGTGAGGAAGCTCCCCAGGTCGAGCCCCTCGTCGCCGGCTGCCCCGGCATCGCCGGCGAGCACCAGCGCCGCGACCTGCTGCGCCTGGCCCTCGATGGCCGCGGACAGCGCCAGCTGGGCATCCTCCGAGGCGCGCACCTTTCGCGAGGCCACGTCGAGGCGGATGGCCTCGTCCTGGACGGCGTGCGCCAGCTCGTGCGCGACGACCAGCGCCTGGGCGGCCAGGGGCTGATCCGACAGGAGGTACAGCCGCCGCGGGTGTGGATCGTAGAAGCCGGAGACGTTTCCGCCGTAGAGCGCCTGGGCCTCGGCGCGGAGGTCCGTTCCAGGTTCGACCAGACCCACCGCGGCCAGGGCCTCCGCAAGGCGCTCCAGCAGGTCGCCAGGGTAGTCGCGGCGGAGGACCTCCAGCAGCGCCGCGCGGGCCTCGTCTCGCGAGACCACCTTCACGTCGATCCGGGCGGGGACCGGGAGCCGCATCACCTTGCCCACCCGGGGCAGCATCTCGGCCACCAGCGCACGCAGCTCCTCGGGAGATGCGGCGCCGGCGCCCTGCATCCGTGCCATTTGCTCCGCCTCGCGGAGGAGCTCCTCGTCGTCGCCCGCCCGCGCCGGCGCCCAGGCGAGGACCGCGAGGAGGACGAGCACGGCCCGGGAGGTTCGCATCGAGGCTCCGGAAGTGTAGCCGCCGGCGCCCCCCTCATGTCGGAGCTCGGGGTGGGAATCCAGACCACCGGTGAGGGGCCGACCGTCCCGCACCGCGACCGACGGAGCGCGACTTGCCGCCGCTTCTGCCGGGGACTGAACGCATCACGCACTGGAAAGGGGCGCTGGAGGAGGTTCGGTGCCACGCTCATGCATTGACGCCCGCATGACATCCTCCCCGCCGCAGACGGAGATCCTCTCCCATCCCCAGGCCTCGGACCCGGTGAAGTCTCGCTCGACCGAGGAGCGCTTCCGAGCGCTGGTCTCCAGCGTCAAGGACTACGCCATCTTCATGCTCGACCCGTCGGGCCGCATCGAGACCTGGAACGTCGGAGCCGAGCGAACGAAGGGCTACTCCGCCGAGGAGATCGTCGGGCGGCACATGTCGACCTTCTACACGCCCGAGGACCTCGCCCGGGGCTTGCCGGCGGTGTTGCTCGCCGAGGCAGCCCGCGAGGGCCGGGTGGAGAGCGAGGGCTGGCGGGTACGCAAGGACGGGACGCGCTTCTGGGCCGATGTGGTGATCACCGCGCTGTTCGACGACCGCGGCCGGCTGACCGGCTACGCCAAGGTGACCCGCGACCTGACCGAGAAGGTCAGGGCCCAGCAGGAGCAGCTGCGGCTCGCGCACGCCGAGGAGGCGGTCCGGCTCCGGGACGAGTTCCTCTCCATCGCCGCCCACGAGCTGCGGACGCCGCTGAGCGCGGTCCAGCTGCAGCTGCAGAGCCTGCTCGAGCGGCCGGAAGGGCTGGATGCCCGCACCCGGGCGAAGGTGGAGCGGGCCTGCCGGAGCGGCGAACGGCTGGTCACGCTGGTGGACACCCTGCTCGACGTCTCCCGGATCACCACCGGGAGCTTCACCCTCAACCCGACCTGCTTCGACCTGACGGCGGCGGTACAGGAGGTGGTGGAGCGCTTCCGGGAGCACGCCGTCCGTGCGGGATCCACGGTCACCCTTCGCTCCCAGGGGCCGCTCGAGGGGTTCTGGGATCGGCTGCGGATCGAGCAGGTGGTCACCAACCTCCTCGCCAACGCCCTGAAGTACGCCGCCGGAACACCAGCCGAGCTGGTGCTGCAGGGGACCGAGCGCGAGGTGACGCTCCTGGTGTCGGACCAGGGCCCTGGCATCCCCGAGTCGGAGTGGGAGCGGATCTTCCGGCGGTTCGAACGGGCCGCTTCCATGCGCCACTTCGGCGGGCTGGGGCTGGGCCTCTACGTCGCGCGGCAGATCGTCGAGGCGCACGGGGGCGAGGTCCATCTCGCGCGCCCCGAGGCCAAGGGAGCTCACTTCGTGGTCCGTCTCCCGAGGTCGATCGACACCGGGAGGCGTGGATGAGCCACGCCGTGCTGGTGGTCGAGGACGACCTGGACATCCAGCAGGCGCTGGTGGAGATCATCGAGGAGCACGGGTTCTCCGCGGTCGGGGTGGGCGACGGTTCCGAGGCGCTGGACTTTCTTCGCCGTGCCCGGGAGCTGCCCCGCCTGATCCTCCTGGATCTCATGATGCCGCTGATGGATGGGGCGACCTTTCGCCAGGAGCAGCGCCAGGATCCGCGGCTCGCTCCCATCCCGGTGGTGGTGCTCTCGGCGTACCGGGATCTCGAGGCCCACGCGCGGGGCCTGGACGCAGTGTCGATCCTGAGGAAGCCGCCGAATGTCCGCGAGCTGGTGGCTGTGCTCCGCGCTCACTGCTGAGGCGCGGCGCCGGTCGGCGCGCGGGCCACGCCAGTGACGAGCAGGTCCCGGGCGCGCTGGAGTGCCTGACGCCGATCGAGCAGCACCCGCCGGAGATCGGGGGCGAGCCCGTCGAGCCGGCCGAGGTCGTGGGCCGAGAGCTGGGCGGCGAGCGCGGCGTCGATCACCGCCGGAGGAGCCTCGAGCGCCACCCCGAGCAGCCGGGCCGCCTTGTGCCGTTCGCCCTCGAGCACCACGGCGGGGTCTCCCACCGCCTTCACCAGCCTCCCCTCCTCTCCGCTCGCCCTCCGCCCCCCACGGCGCCCGGGGAGCAGCGCCCCGAGGGTGGCCAGCACGGCGATGAGTGCCAGGCCGCGCAGCGCGAGGCGCCGGTGCCGCTCGGTCTCGAGCACCGCCAGCGAGAGCTCGGCGTCGAGCGCGGCCTCGCGCCGCGCGAGGGCGCTCGTCCCAGGCGCTGGGGCCGGACGCGTCGCGGCGCGGTAGCCGGTCTCGAGCGTCTGCAGCTGGGCGTCAGTGTACGCCCCGAACGACGAGGTCACGCTCTGCTTCCTCAGCCACCAGGCCCCCCCGGCCGCCAGCACCGCGAGGGCCACGAACACGAGCCGGCGCATGGACGGAGAAGTCTAGGCCAGGCGCTCTCGAAACGTCTGTCCTGTCCCGGTGCGAGGCCCTACAGTCCACCGCGGCGGCGCCCCTGGCCCGCCGGTCTCCGTCCGTTAGCCCGGATGGAGCTCTCGGTTCACCTTGCTCCGGGAGGGGAGCAGCTGCCATGAACCTTTCGTCGGTGAAGTGCATCATCTCCGGCGCAGGCCAGGGGCTCGGCCGCCACTTCGCCCTGCGCCTCTGCCAGGCCGGCGCCCAGGTCGCCATCGGGGACGTGAACCCGCAGGGCCTCGCGGACACGCTGGAGGCCGCGCGGGGGACCGGCGGCAAGCTTTACGCCCGGCTGCTCGACGTCTCGCAGGAGCAGGACGTGCGGGCCTTCGTCGAGTGGGCGCACGGGGCGATGGGCGGCCTGAACGCGGTGGTGAACAACGCCGGCATCCTCCGCGACGGGCTGCTGGTGAAGAAGGACCGGCACACCGGCGAGGTGACGGTGCTGTCGAAGGAGCAGTGGGACGCCGTGCTGGCGGTGAACCTCACCGGCGCCACGCTGCTGGTCCGCGAGGCAGTGCGGAAGATGGTCGAGACCGGCACCCGGCCCGGCGTGGTGGTCAGCATGTCGAGCATCGCCCGCCACGGAAACCGCGGGCAGTCGAACTACGTCGCGGCCAAGGCTGCCCTGGCGGCGAACACCTTCACCTGGGCGCGCGAGTTCGGGCCGTTCGGCATCCGGGCCACGGCGGTGGCCCCGGGGATGATCGACACCCCGATGACCCGGGGGATGAACGCCCGGGCACGCGAATCCCTGGTCTCGGCCATCCCGGTGGGGCGCATCGGAGAGCCCGAGGACATCTGGCTCGCGGTGCGATTCTGCATCGAGTGCGACTACTTCAACGGGCGCACCGTGGACGTGGACGGCGGTCTCACGATGTAGTGGACAACATGAAGATCGAGACCACCGGAGACGTCGCCGTCCTCCCGATGCGGGCCGGCAAGGCGAACGCCATCGGAGCGGCGTTCCTGGACCGGCTTTCTGCCCAGCTCGATGCGGTGGAGTCCTCGAGAGCGAGGGCGCTGGTGCTGACCGGAGAGGGGAGGGCCTTCTCCGCCGGGCTCGACCTACCCGAGCTGAGCGCGCTCGATCCGTCCGGACTGGAGCGCTTCATCCGGCGCTTCTCCGAGGTGATGCTGCGGGTCTTCGCGCTGCCGGTGCCGGTGGTCGCGGCCATCAACGGACACGCCATCGCCGGCGGGTGCGTGCTCGCGATGCAGGCCGACGTCCGCCTCGCCGCGGCCGGGGACTACCGCCTCGGCCTGAACGAGGTGCAGATCGGGCTCGGGCTTCCGGCGGTGGTCCTCGAGACCTTGCGCTGCCAGGTGTCGCCCCAGGCGCTCGGACCGGTGGCGCTCGAGGGGCGACTCCTCGTCCCGGAGGAGGCACAGGCGCTGGGACTGGTGGAGGCGGTGGTCCCGCCGGAGCAGCTGCTGGAGCAGGCACGGTCCCGCGCCGCGGCGCTCGGCGCGCTGCCCCGGCCGGCGTTCCAGGAGATCAAGCAGTCGCTCCGGGGACCGGTGGTGGAGACGGTTCGCCGGGTCGAGCGCGAGGACGCACGCCACTGGGTGGAGACGGCCTTCAGCGCCTCGGCCCGCGAGCGCCTGGCCGAGGTGGTGGCCCGGCTGACCCGCCCGCGCTGAGGGCTTCGCTCACCAGACGCGTACCCGCTGCTCGGGCGACAGGTACAGCTGCTGGCCCGGGGTGACCGCGAAGGCCAGGTACCAGGCGTCGAGGTTCCGGACGGTCAACGCGCGGTAGTGGTCGGGAGCGTGTCCGTCGGTGATCAGCCTCTGCCGCTGCAGCGGCTCGCGGGCCTTCGCCCGCCAGTTCTGGGCGTAGGCGAGGAAGAACTGCTGCTCGCCGCTGAACCCGGACACCTCGGGCGGCTCCCGGCCGCCGAGTGACGCGCGCCATCCGTCGTGCGCAGCGGCGAGACCGGCGACGTCGGCGATGTTCTCGCTCAGCGTCTGCTTGCCGTTGACGTGCAGGTCGGGGAAGGGGTGGTAGGCGTCGAACTGGGCGGCGAGCCGCGCCCCGGACTGCTCGAACTTCGCGAAGTCCGCCGGGGTCCACCAGTTCCGGAGCCGACCCTCGGCGTCGAACATCGCGCCCTGGTCGTCGAAGCTGTGGCTGATCTCGTGCCCGATGACGGTCCCGATGGCGCCGTAGTTCGCCGCCGACGGAGCCCGGGGGTCGAAGAACGGCGGCTCGAGGATGCCCGCGGGGAAGTTGAGGCCATTCAGGAGCGGCAGGTTCACCGCGTTCACCGTCTGTGGCTCCATGCACCACTGGGACCTGTCCACCGGCTGGCCGAGCTGGGCGAGGTGACGGCGGTAGTCGAAGAGGCTGGCCCGCTGCATGTTGCCCAGCAGGTCCGCGCGCGAGATCTCGAGCCCGGCATAGTCTACCCACCGCTCCGGGTACCCGACGCCGACCTGAAGAGTCCTGACCTTCTCCCGGGCCCGGGCCTTGGTCTCGGGAGCCATCCACTCGAGCGTCTCGATGCGTCGATCGAACCCGGTGATGATCTGCCGGACCAGGTCCTCGATCTGGGCCTTGGTCGAGGCCGGGAAGTAGCGCGCGACGTACAGCTTGCCGACGGCGTCACCCATGCCGGCCTCCTCGCGGAATCCCACCTCCTTCGAGCGGATCTCGCTGACTGCCTCGACGGCGCGCTTCCACCGTGCGCTCAGCTCGGGAGTCCCGGCCAGGGTCTTGCCGTAGAAGTCGAAGGCCTCCTCCACGAACGCTCGTGGAAGGAGCGGGGCCTGGCGGTCGACGGTGTGGAAGGTCATCCACGCCCTCCACGTCGAGAGCGGGACCTGCTTCACCAGGGCGGCGAGGCCGGTCACCGCGGCCGGATGCCAGACCACGAGGCTCTGTTGCTGCTGAAGCCCCGCGGCGGTGAAGAACGCCGGCCAGTCCAGCCCCGGCGCCCGGCGGGTGAACTCGGTCCGCTTCCACGCCGCCGCCCTGCGAACCTCGAGCGACTCCCCACGGGTGGCGTGCACCCGTGCCATCCGGGTCTCGAGGTCGAGGATGCGGCCGGCCTGTTGCTCCGCCCCGGCGCTCCCCGCGAGCTGGAGCACGCGCGCGATGTGGGCGCGGTAGTGGTCGCGGGTGGCGGCCATCTTGGGGTTGGTGGAGAGGTAGTACTCGCGGTCGGGCATCCCCAGCCCCCCCTGGAACAGGTAGCCGACGTACACCGTGGGCTGGTTCAGGTCGGGCGCCACCCAGAGGCCGAAGAGCCGGCTGGTGTGGAAGTGGGTGGCGTTGAGCGCGTCCACGTCGGTCCGGAGCTCCGCGCCGAGCGCCCGGGCCAGTGCGCGTCGGTCCTTGAGCCCGGCGATCGCGGCGAGCTGTGGGCGCAGCGGCCCGAGGCCGCGGGCCTCCACCGCCGCCTCGTCGAGGTAGCTCGTGTACAGGTCTCCGACCTTCCGCTCCTCGGAGCCTGCCGGAGCGCTTCCGCTGGCGGCGTCGTCGAGCACCGCGCGCGTGCGCTGCATCGACTGGGCGTTGAGGATGTTGAACGTTCCCCAGCGGCTGGCGTCGGCAGGGATCTCGGTGGTCTTCACCCAGGTCCCATTGGCGTAGAGAAAGAAGTCGTCCCCCGGAGCGACCGAGCGGTCCATCCCGGCGACGTCGATCCCGTGGGTGCCAGCGTCGGACGGCGCCGTGCTCCGGGCGGCGGCCCCGGCATCGGGAGGGGGAGCCGCGGCAGCCGGGGTGGGGCGCGGTGCGTTCGACGCGCAGGCGAGGCCGAGCGCCAGGAGGGGCACGGCGAGGTGGCGGATGGGCATGCCTCCCCTTCGAGCAAACGGTGGGTCCGTTGCAAGTTCTCTTCAGCCTGAGGCGAGGCGGCCGACGGGTGCAGCGAACGGCGGGGCCGGCCGGGTCGTCGGGAGGTGGCCGGGTGTGCGACAGTCCCCACAGGCCAGTGGCGTCGGGGGGTGGGGGCTGTGGCACGGTGGGCGCTGGACCGGAGCATGGAACGGGACGAGGTCATCGCCTGGGCGGTCGCCACGGGAGTGTGGCTCGGGGTGATCGCCGTGCTCCTCTGGTTGACGAGCCGGGAGCGTCGCCCAGGCCCGCGAGTGCTCGCCTGGCTCGGTCCCCGGGTGGCCGCCGGCCTCGCGTTGTGGGTCGTGGCGTTCGGCGCGACGCGGTGGGCCGAGCGAAAGCTCGGGCTCGGTGGGGAAGCGCGGAGCCGGGCCGTGCGTTCGACCGCCCCGCACTCCGGGTCCAGGCCGCGCTAGCCTCGAATCGTGCGTCACACACCCGTTGCTCGGCCGGGCTCGGCGGTGCGACTGTAGCCTGCAGCCATCTGGACGAGGAGGTCCATGAGCCAGCCCGCATCGGCGGTGATCAACGACATGAGCCTGCAGGTCGCGACCGTGAACGGGTCCGGCTCGCAGAGCGCGAACATGGTGCTGCTCCGGACGGTGTTCCAGATGGGCGTGCCGGTCTCGGGGAAGAACCTCTTCCCCTCGAACATCGCCGGGCTCCCCACCTGGTACACCATCCGCGCGAGCAAGGATGGGTGGATCGGCCGCAAGAAGGAGATCGATCTCCTGGTGGCGATGAACCCCGAGACCGCCCGCGAAGACGTTCTCTCGCTGCGGCCCGGCTCGGCGGTGGTGTTCGACGAGCCGCTGCAACTCACCGCGCTCCGCTCGGACCTGCCCTTCTATCCGGTGCCGTTCGACAAGGTGGTCCAGCCGGTCACCGGGGACGCCAAGCTCAAGAAACTACTGAAAAACATGTCGTACGTGGGCGTGGTGGCGCACCTCCTCGGCCTGGAAATGGGCGAGGTGGAGGCGGCGATCTCCAAGCAGTTCCGGAAGAAGGCCAAGGCCGCCGAGCTGAACGTGCGCGCGGCGCGCGCGGGGTTCGACTTCGGCAAGTCCTCGCTGGAGAAGCGCGACCCGTTCCAGATCCGCCGGATGGACGCCAACCGGGGGAAGCTCATCATCGACGGGAACTCGGCCGCGGCGCTGGGCGCGATGTTCGGCGGCGTCACCGTCGTGACCTGGTACCCGATCACCCCTTCCTCGTCGCTGGTGGAGACGCTCATCGGCTACATGCGCCGCTACCGGCAGGGGCCGGACGGCAAGAGCACCTTCGCCATCGTTCAGGCCGAGGACGAGCTGGCGGCCGTGGGGATGGTGGTGGGAGCGGGCTGGGCGGGTGCTCGGGCGATGACCGCCACCGCCGGCCCGGGCATCTCGCTCATGGCCGAGTTCGCCGGCCTGGCCTACTTCGCGGAGATCCCCGCGGTCATCTGGGACGTGCAGCGGGTGGGTCCGTCGACGGGCCTTCCGACGCGGACCTCCCAGGGGGACGTGCTGTCCACCGCCTTCCTCTCCCACGGAGACACCCGGCACGTTCTGCTGTTCCCCGGTTCGGTCGAGGAGTGCTTCCGCTTCGGGGTGGAGGCGTTCGACATCGCCGAGCGCTTCCAGACGCCGGTGTTCGTGATGTCGGACCTGGACCTGGGGATGAACTACTGGATGTCCGAGCCGTTCCCGTACCCCGAGAAGCCCATCGCCCGTGGCAAGGTCCTCTCCAAGGAGGACCTCGAGCGGCTGGGCGGCTTCGAGCGGTACCGCGACGTGGACGGCGACGGCGTCACCTACCGGACGCTGCCCGGCACGGATCATCCCGCGGCGGCGTACTTCACCCGCGGGACGGGCCACAACGAGAAGGCGCAGTACTCGGAGCGGCCGGATGACTGGGTGAACAACCTGGCCCGGCTGGAGCGAAAGATGGACACCGCCCGCCGTGAGCTCCCGGCGCCGGTGGTCGACGAGGCCGGGGCCGAGGTGGGCATCATCGGCTACGGCTCCTCCCACCATGCGCTCGTCGAGTCGCGCGACCAGCTGGTCGAGGAGAAGGGTCTGCGGACCGACTACATGCGGGTGCTCGCCTACCCGTTCTCGCCGGAGGTGCGGGCGTTCGTGGAGCGGCATCCACGAGTCTACGTGGTGGAGCAGAACCGGGACGGGCAGCTCGCCTCGCTTCTGAAGCTCGACCTGCCGGCGGAGCTCTTGACCCGGCTCCGCTCGGTGGCCCACATCCCCGGGCTGCCGCTGGATGCGCGCAGCGTGACCGACGAGATCGCGGCCCGGGAGGGCCGCTGACCATGGCCGAGAAGACCAACCGTCTGGGGCTGACCCAGGCCGACTACAAGGGCAGCAAGACGACGCTCTGCGCGGGCTGCGGGCACAACGCCATCAGCGAGCGCATCCTCGAGTCGATGTACGAGCTCGGCATCCCGCCCGAGCGGGTGGCCAAGCTGTCCGGCATCGGCTGCTCGTCGAAGACCCCGGCCTACTTCATGAGCCGGGCGCACAGCTTCAACGCGGTGCACGGGCGCATGCCCTCGGTGGCGACCGGCGCGCTGCTCGCCAACCGCACGCTGATCGGCCTCGGGGTGTCGGGGGACGGCGACACCGCGTCCATCGGCATCGGCCAGTTCGTGCACCTGGTGCGGCGCAACCTGCCGCTGGTCTACATCATCGAGGACAACGGGGTGTACGGGCTGACCAAGGGCCAGTTCAGCGCCACCGCCGACGCCGGCTCGACCTCGAAGTCGGGGGTGGTGAACCAGCTGCCGGCGATCGACACCTGTCTCCTCGCCATCCAGCTCGGAGCGACCTTCGTGGGGCGGAGCTTCTCCGGGGACAAGAAGCAGCTCTCGGCGATGCTGAAGGCGGCCACGGTGCACCGGGGAACGGCGGTGCTGGACGTCATCTCGCCGTGCGTCACCTTCAACGACCACGAGGGCTCGACCAAGTCTTACTCGTACATGAAGGACCACGACGAGCCGATCCACGAGCTGTCGTTCATCCCCTCGTACGAGGACATCGCGGTGGACTACGACCCGGGCACCACCCTCTCGGTGAAGATGCACGACGGCTCGCGGCTGCAGCTGCGCAAGGTGGAGGAGGGGTACGATCCGCGCAACAAGCTCGCGGCGGTCACCCACATCATGACCTCGCATGCGCAGCAGGAGGTGCTGACCGGCGTGCTCTACGTGAACACCGAGCTGCCGAATTTCTACGACCTGCTCGGGGTGACGGATGCGCCGCTGGCGACGCTGCCCGAGGGGCTGACCCGTCCGCCGAGGAAGGCGCTCGACGAAGTGATGGACTCGCTCGCCTGACTGCGGAAACCGGCGCGATCATCCGACTGCCCCACCTGGTCTCCGCTGTGAGGCGTTGGGCCGGCTCCCGGTCTACACCTCGGCGCATTCGCTCCGGGTGGAGTGCGGCGACCACCGGTCGCGGATGAAGAGCGAGAGCAGGCAGAGTGCGGCGGCGAGCCCCGCGAACAGCGAGACCAGGGGCCGCTCCTGCTGCTGGACGACGATGGCCAGGTAGGCCCAGACGAAGACCGCGCCGAGCACCGGGTCGTCGAGCCGGAAGCGGGTCAGGAGCCCGATGATCGAGCTGGCGACGATGACCAGAATGCCCCAGGTCACCGGGCTCCAGCCGAAGCCGTCCCAGCCCGTCCGGGCCAGCTCGACGGAGACGTTGACGAAGGTCGCGACGATGAGCCAGCCGGCGTAGAGGGAGAGGGGCAACCGCAGCCACGCCTCGGCCGGATCGGTGGTCGGTTCGCCGATGCGCCCCGCCCGGTGCATGGTGATGGCGACGGCGAGCATCAGGAAGATGATGGGGACGGTCCACCCGGGACGGTGAAGGGCGACGGCGCCGACCCAGGCGGCGTTCAGCACCGCGCTGAGCATGAGCCAGGGACGGATCGCCGCGACGCGGGGGTTGTCCGCCTGGTCGGAGCGCAGCTGCCAGACCGCGAAGATCAGGAACCCGGTGTAGATCGGCGCCCAGATGATGTAGGCGTAGGGCGCGGGGAGGAACGTCACCGCCTGGGTGGCCGGGTCGTTCGAGTCCAGCGCCTTCCGGGCGAAGAGCAAGGGCAACCCGATCCCGGCGAAGGTGACCAGCAGCGTCGCCCAGCGGCTCCAGCGGCTCTTCATCGTCCGTGCCCCGCTCCAGCTCCCCCGGTCACCGGAGCAGATATCGCTTCGGACTGGGCGCGTCCAATCCACCCGTGCCGCCGCTCCGCTCATCAGCGAGCGAACGGCTTCACCATCACCATGATGACGATGACGATCATCAACAGGGTGGGCAGCTCGTTCAGGAACCGGAACAGGGTGTGCGGGTAAGCGTGCGGCTCGGTCATCAACCTCTTCCGGAAGCGGATGGAGGCCCAGTGGGCGGCGTACATGACGAGCAGGAAGAGGAGCTTGACCTGCATCCAGGGCTGCTCGAGGTAGAACGGCTCGAGCGCGAGCAGGCCGATCCCGGTGAAGAGCGAGAGCACCGCGGCCGGGGTGGTGATTGCGTTGAGCAGCCGCCGTTCCATCACCTCGAAGACCCGCATCACCGCCGGGTCGGTGGCCATCGCGTGGTAGACGTACAGCCGCCAGATGTAGAACTGCCCGGCCATCCAGCTGATGACCGCCATCACGTGGAAGGCCTTGAGCCAGAGCAGCAGCGAGGATGGTTCTGCGTTCATAGGGCGGGGGCGTGTAGCCGGGCGTCGGCCCGGTGGTAGGTGTCGAACGGGGCGGCCACGGTTCGAAGGAGCAGCTGCCCCCGCGGAGTGACGCGGAGCCGCGCCCCCTCGCGCACCACCAGCCCGTCGCGCTCCAGCCCGGCGAGGTCGCGTTCCTCGTCGCGCAGGTCCTGGAGGGTCCCGGGGAACCGGGCGCGGAGCGCGTCCAGATCTACCCCGAGGCTGCAGAAGAGCTGCATGATCAGGGCGCTCCGGGCGCGGTCCTCGGCGCTCGGGTGGTGGCCGCGCACCGCGGGGAGGCGCCCTTCCTCGAGCAGCGCGGCCCAATCGTGCACCTCGCGGGCGTTCTGCACGTAGGTGCCGGCCACCTCCGAGATGGCGGAGGGGCCGAAGGCGAGCACGTCGCTGTCGGCGCAGGTGGTGTAGCCCATGAAGTTGCGGCGGAGGGTTCCCGCGGTGCGGGCGCGGCAGAGCTCGTCGTCCTCGAGGGCGAAGTGGTCGAGCCCCACGTGCACGTACCCGGCGGCGAGCAGGCGCTGGATGGAGGTCTCGAGCAGGGCCAGCCGATCCGCCGGCCCCGGCAGCTCCTGGGGCTGGAAGAGCCGCTGGTGCTTCTTCATCGACGGCACGTGCGCATAGCCGAAGAGGGCGATGCGGTCGGGGTGCAGCTCCTCGATGCGGTCGAGCGTGCGCTGGAAGTGGTCCACGGTCTGCAACGGAAGCCCGTACATGAGATCCACGTTGACGCTGACGAAGCCGAGCGCGCGGCTCTCGGCGATGAGGCCCCTGGTCTCCTCGAAGGACTGCTTGCGGTTGATGCGCTTCTGGACGGCGGGGTCGAAGTCCTGCACGCCCATGCTGACTCGGTTGAAACCGAGGCGGGCGAGCGTGCGGATCTGCTCGACGCTGGTGACCGCCGGGTGAATCTCGATCGAGGCCTCGAGCCCGGGCTCCCAGGGCAGCCGCTCCTGGATGGCGTCGGCGAGCCGGGTGAGCTGATCCGGATCCAGGTAGGTCGGGGTCCCGCCGCCCAGGTGCACCTGCACTACCTCGGGGCGGGAGGGGAGGAGGGCGGCGACCCGATCGAGCTCCAGCTCCAGCGCGCGGAGGTATCGCTCGACGAGCGACTCGCTCCGGGTCACGAGCATGTTGCAACCACAGTAGTAACAGAGCTTCCGGCAGAAGGGGACGTGGACGTAGAGGGACGCGGGGCGCGTCCCGGCGCTCTGGAACGTCTCGCGCGCCTCGCTCTCGCCGAACCTCGACTCCCAGTGGTTCGCCGGCGGGTAGCTGGTGTAGCGCGGAACCGGGATCGCGCCGTAGCGCTCGAGCAGCGCGTGATCGATGCCCGTGGGGGCTCGGGTCTCCGCCGGCTGCCGTCGGGCCTGCATGCGTCCCCCCTGCGGTGCAAGCGAGGTGCCCGGGGATTCAGCCAGGGTGAGGGGCCGAGGGAGCGCGCCTCCTGCGTCGAAGATGGTTCCGGCCCGCACGACTTGCGCCTCCAGTGATGGGGTGCGGCGACCTCCAAGAGAAAACGGGCGCTTGCGAATCCGGGAGGCTGCGTGGCCCGTGTCGATCGTCGATGGGCGATGCGCGATCGCCTCGAAGGCCGGGGTTTCCGGCAGGAGGTTGCTCAGCGACTTCGCCTGGACGGGCGGTTCGCCCGGGAGGAGCGAGAGGAGGGGGGGCCCTCGTGAGTGGGCACAGCCGGGCGGCGGCGTGGGAGCTGCGCCAGCAGGGCTCGACCGCGCGGCGAAAGCTCGTAGCCCACCTCGAAGCTCTGGGTGAGGCCGAGGCGTTTCAGCTTCCGCACGTCGATCTTGAATGGATCTCGCTCCCGGCCGAGGCTCCTGGCGAGCACCGAAGCGGCGACGCGCGGCCGCCGGCCGATGAGGCGGAGCGTGGGGAGTGCCCATGCTCCGAGCCGCTCGAGCCGGCGGGCGAGGGCGCCCGCGTCGTCCGGTGTCAGCCGATCATCGAGGGCGATCTCCACCCGATCGCCGTCGCCTCCGTGGTGAAGCGCGATGCGCCACACCTTGGTCTGGGGCGTCATCGGGCCCCCGGGACCCTCGGTCAAGAAGCGCAGCAGCTCGTCACGCGAGGAGAAGCCAGCCGCCCGTGCCTCGGCCTCGCCGATCGCGGCGACCGGCACCCGGTCGACCTGCTCGACCTCGAGCACTCCGATCGGATGACACCGGTAGCGGCCTCCCGGGCGGACGTGGGGCTTCTGCCAGCGACGGAAGGTGAGGCGGATGGAACCGTCGAGCAGGCCGGCATGGAAGCGCTTCTGGAAGAGCAACATCGGAGACTCAGCGCGAGGACCAGGGAGCGAAGTCGAGGGAGGCGGTCTTCAGCTCCTCGGCCCGGACGGTGGCCCGAGGAACCGGGCGGACAGCTCCCGCACCTCTCCGCTCGACAGGTCCTTTACCACGGCCTTCAGCTCGAATGGCCCGTGGTACTGCGCCCGATCGACCGTCACCATCACCGGGGTGCGGATGCCCTCGAGCGAGCCGAGCCTGATCCGCGGCTGCGGCACGATGACCGTCGTTCCCTCCGGTCCCACGACCGACACCTCGAACTCCGCCGGATCGACGTGCTTGTTGATGAGGTGCAGCTCGAACTGGTTCCGGATGGTCGCGGGCTCGAGCACGTACGGGATGCCAGCCGACCGGAGGAGGTTCGCCTCGAAGGGCGTGCGCAGGGCGAACACGTTCAGCCCCACCGTGAGCAGCGCCGCGGCGGTCACCGCTCCGTAGATCACCACCCGCGGACGGAGGATGCCGCCTGTCTTCTGCCCCTCGAAGCCCTCCAGCGAGTCGTAGCGTACCAGGCCCACCGGGCGGCCCACCTTGACCATCATCTCGTCGCAGGCGTCGATGCACTGCGCGCAGCCGATGCACTCCATCTGCTGGCCGTTGCGGATGTCGATGCCCGTCGGGCAGACGCGCACGCAGCGGCCACAGTCGATGCAGTCGCCGTGCGACGGTGCCGCGGGCGCCTTGAGCACCTTGCCTCGCGGCTCGCCCCGCGCGAGGTCGTAGCCGATGAGCAGGCTCTTCCGGTCGGTGAGCACCGACTGGAAGCGCCCGTAGGGGCAGAGGATCACGCAGAACTGCTCGCGGAACCAGGCAAAGTTCAGCCAGAACAGCGCGGTGACCACGATCGCGATGCCGAACAGCGTGCCGTGCCCGGCGGGCCCGTGCATCACCAGCTCGGCCAGCACCGGTGCCGAGACGAAGAACGCCAGGAACCAGTGCGCGAGGACCAGCGAGACGACGATGTACAGCGCCTGCTTGAACAGGACCAGCCCGATGCGCCGCCCGGTCCAGCCGCCCTCGGCGAGGCGCCGGCGCTGGTACGCGGGTCCCTCGATCCACCGCTCGATGGGCCGGTAGAGCCCCTCGAGGAACACCGTCTGCGGGCAGGCCCACCCGCACCATACCCGGCCAGCGAGCGCGGTGACGAACACCAGCCCGAAGGCGAATCCGGCGAGGAGGAACACCATCAGCCAGACGTCCTGGGCGTTGAAGGCGCGGCCGGCGAGGAAGAACTGACGGTCGGGGATGTCCAGGTGGATCGCCGGGTGCTTGCCGTTCTTGATGAAGGGTAGGGCGAGCAGGTGGACGATCAGCACCCCGTAGACGATTCGCCGCCATTTCAAGAAACGGCCGCGCACGTCCTCCGGGTGGATCTTGATCCGGTCACCCCGCGCGTCGAGGAACTGCGGGCGGCCAGGCCCGGCGACGCTACTTGATGATCCCGAGCCGCTCACCCTGGGGCTCCTTCCCCGGGAGGTTCGCCCCTTCGTGACTGATCACGAAGGCGGCGAGCGACCGCACGCGCTCGCCGCCGAGCGTCGGCTCCCAGGCTGGCATCCCCTTCTCCACGACCCCCTTGGAGATGGTCCTGAAGATCTCCGTGGGCTTGTTGCCGTGCAGCCAGTAGTCGTCGGTGAGGTTGGGGCCGATCTTCCCCGAGCCGTTCTCCAGGTGGCACTGAGCGCATTGCTGGACGAAGAGCCTTTGCCCCGCGGCAGTGGTCTGCGGATCCTTGGAGAGGGCGAGCAGCAGGTCGTCGGTCATCGGCTTGCTCGCCGCCGCCTTCCGGATGGCCTCGGCCTTCTCCGCCTCGTAGGCAGCCACCCCGCCCGCCCCGGTGTGGGCCACGTGGTAGTGCATCCAGTAGCCGTAGCCGAAGATCACCGTGGTGTAGAAGATGAAGAGCCACCAGCGGGGCAGCGGGTTGTCGTACTCCTGGATCCCATCGAAGGCGTGGCCGCGTTCGACGTCCATCTTCTGCTCGCTCACGACCGTACGCTCCTCTCGTCGTCCTCGAGCGGCTGACGTGCTGCCTGCTCGAACCGCTGCGTGGGCTCCAGGAAGAGCCAGGCCAGGACCCCGAGGAACAGTGCCACCAGGAGCACGGCCCCGGCGATGGTGATCTCGAGGAGCTCCTGGGAGTGCGCCCGGAAGAACTCGGAGTACATCAGCGGCCCCCCCTCGCCGGAACCGGCGCCGCGGCAGTGGGCAGGGGCGCCGGCACCTGCGGCCCACGGCCGAGCCGCTGGAGGTAGGCGATGAGCGCGACGATTTCCCGGTCCCAGGGAACTGCCACGCCTTCCTTGGCCAGGTCGGTGACGATCAGGTCTGCCTGCGTCCGGTAGGTGTCGCGCGCGCCGTCGATGTCCAGGTTCCTGTAGGGGACGCCCACCTTCTGCAGGGCGATCATCTTCCGGGCGAGCAGCGACTGGTCGACCTTCCACTCCGCGGTCCAGGCGAAGCTGGGCATGTTGCTGCCCGGGCTCGTCGACCGCGGATCGATCAGGTGCGAGTAGTGCCAGAGGTTCGGGTACTTGCCGCCCACCCGGTGCAGATCCGGTCCGGTGCGTTTGCTCCCCCACTGGAACGGGTGGTCGACCACGAACTCCTCGGCCCGCGAGTACGGCCCGTACCGCTGCGTGTCCCCCTGCAGGGTACGGATCATCTGCGAGTGGCAGACGTAGCAGCCCTCGCGGGTGTAGACGTCGCGCCCCGCGAGCTCGAGCGGGGAGTAGGGCTGCTGCTTCTCGCCGGTCCACTGCACCGCGGAGGGTGAGAAGATGGTGGGGATGAGCTGGGCGATGCCGCCCGCCAGCACCGCGAACGCCAGGAGCACGGTGAAGAAGAGCGGCTTGCCCTCCACCAGCTGGTGCCAGCCGGGCGCGTTCGGGTCGCGGGGTTTGGCCTTGAACCAGAGCCAGGCCACCTCGGCGAGGATGACCAGGACCACCAGCACCTTGACCCCGGTCATCAGCGACGCGCCGCCGAGGAAGAAGGACAGCGCCACCGCGGCGAGCAGGAAGAGAAAGCCGGGCCGCGTCACCAGCCAGCCGGCGCTCGGCTCGGGCGCGCCGTGTGGCTCCTCCACGGTCACCGTCACCTGGCCGTTCACCGCCTTGCCGGCGAGCGCGGTCCTGGTCAGGTTCCAGGCCATCAGCACGAAGCCGCCGAGGTAGAGCAGCCCGCCCAGGAGCCGGATCATCCACAGCGGGCGGATGGCGAGGATGGTCTCGACGAAGGACGGATAGGCCAGCGCGCCGTCCGGGGTCTGTGCCTTCCACATCAGTCCCTGGCTGATGCCCGCGACCCAGAGCGCCACCACGTAGAGGATGATCCCCGCAGTGGCGATCCAGAAGTGCAGCTCGGCGGCCTTCTTCGAGTACAGCTTGGTCCCGAAGAGGCGCGGCACCATCCAGTAGAAGGTGCCCGCAGCCATGAAGCCGTTCCACCCCAGCGCGCCGCTATGCGCGTGGCCGATGATCCAGTCGGTGTAGTGGGCCAGGGCGTTCACGCTCTTGATCGAGAGCAGCGGGCCCTCGAAGGTGGACATTCCGTAGAAGGTGAGTGCAGCGACCAGGAACTTGATCACCGGATCGGTGCGCAGCTTGTCCCACGCGCCGCGAAGGGTGAGGAGGCCGTTGATCAGCCCGCCCCAGCTCGGCGCCCAGAGCGCCACGCTGAACACCATGCCCAGCGACTGCGCCCAGTCCGGCAGGGCGGTGTGGAGCAGGTGGTGCGGCCCGGCCCAGATGTACATGAACACCAGGGACCAGAAGTGCACGATGGAGAGCCGGTAGCTGTACACCGGACGTTCCGCCGCCTTGGGCATGAAGTAGTACATGATCCCCAGGATCGGCGTGGTGAGGAAGAACGCGACCGCGTTGTGGCCGTACCACCACTGCACCAGCGCGTCCTGGACTCCCGCGTAGACCGAGTAGCTCTTGGTCAGGGTGACCGGGATCTCCAGGCTGTTGACGATGTGCAGGACGGCGATGGTGATGATGGTGGCGATGTAGAACCAGAGCGCAACGTAGAGGTTCTTCTCGTTGCGCCGGGCCAGGGTCCAGAAGAAGTTGACTGCGAAGACCACCCAGATCAACGCGATCGCGATGTCGATCGGCCACTCGAGCTCGGCGTACTCCTTGGAGGTGGTGATGCCGAGTGGGAGGGTCACCGCCGCGGCGACGATGATCAGCTGCCAACCCCAGAAGTGGATCTTGGAGAGGAGATCCGAGGCCATCCGCGCCTTGCACAGCCGCTGGGTGGAGTAATAGACGCCGGCAAACATCGAGTTACCGACGAAGGCGAAGATCACCGCGTTGGTGTGCAGCGGGCGCAGGCGGGAGAAGACCAGGTAGGGGATTCCGAGGTTCGCCTGCCACCACACGATCTGGGTGGCGATGATCGCCCCCACCAGCATCCCGACCACGCCGAAGATCACCGCCGCGGCGATGAACCGGCGGACGATCGCGTCGTCGTAGGTGATGGTCCGTTGTTCCACGTCAGTCTCCCTCGTCTTCGTCCAGCGGCAGAAGCGAAAGTCGGTCGGCGTGCTCGTGGTCGCCGTGCGTGACGCTGTAGAGGAGGCCGAGGACGGCCATCACCACCAGCATCAGGCTCACGAAGACCTGAAGGACCAGCACGTTCACGCGGGCACCTCGTGCAGCTTCGGTGCCGCGTCCATGGCCCGGCGTTTCCCGGCGAGCCAGGCGGTGGTGGCGAGGAGGATCGCCAGTGAGCTCGCAGGCATGGCGACCGCTGCGCCCAGCGGTGTCGCCAGCCCCAGCATCGCCACGGTGACCGCCAGCAGGTTGTAGGTGAACGCCAGGGCGAGGATGCGGCGCACCACCGAGCGCAAGGCCTGCGCTGCGGTCAGGAGCTCGCCCAGCGACTCGAGGCTCTCGCCGAGGAAGAAGACGTCCGATTTCCCGGGCATCACCGGGCGGTCCACCGCCGGCGTTCCGGCGGCGAACGCGGCGGCGAAGGCGAGGCTGTCGTTCACTCCGTCGCCGATGAACAGGGTGTCGCTCCGATCCACCCGGGCGACCACCGCGGCCTTGGCCGCCGGGGACATCTCGCCGAGCACTCGATTCTTCGGAAGGCCGAGCGTGCGGCCGAACTCCTCGACCCGGGGACGGGCGTCACCCGAGAGCAGCCACACCTCGAGCCCGGCCGCGCGCAACCGGGCCACCTCGCGCTGCGCACCGGGCCGGACCGCCTCGCGGGTGACGAAGCGGGCCAGGAGCTCCCCGTCGACCGAGAGCAGGGTGACTCCGGGCTCGGCCGCCGCACCCGGCACCGCCCACGCCGGAGCTCCGAGCCGGTGGAGACGTCCGTCGCGGACGAGCTCCAGGCCGCATCCGGGAATCTCCTCCGCCTGCAGCGGCTCGGCCACCCGGGCGCCGGCACCGGCCAGCGCCCTCGCCAGGCAGCGGGACACCGGGTGGTTGCTCCCGGCGGTCATGGCGTAGGCGAGGTCACGGACCTCGGGAGGCAGCTGTCCCGGGTGGCGGGGCTCGACCAGGTCCAGCCGGCCGAGGGTCAGCGTCCCGGTCTTGTCGAAGAGCACGGTGCGCACCCGGACCAGCCGGTCGAGCAGATCCGGCGCGCGGACCAGCACGCCCCTTCTCCGCAGGCCGGCGTGGACGAGCTCCTGGGCCAGCGGGATGGCGATGCCAAGGGCGCAGGGGCAGGTGACGACCAGGAGCGCCACCGCCACGTCGACGGCCCGGTGCAGCCCGGCGTGAACCCAGAGCAAGGTGCCCAGTCCCGCCAGCGCCAGCACGGTGACCACGTAGTACCGCGCGAGCGCGTCGAAGAACCGCGCGCTTCCGGTCCTGGACCCGCCCTCGGGGCGTGCGGCGAGCAGCGCGGGGAGCACCGATTGCTGGAACGACTGCGTGGCCCGCGCCTCCACCGCGCTCCGTCCGGCGTTGAAGGCCCCCGCGGGCACGGTCTGGCCGGCGGCGAACGTCCGCGGCTCGGGCTCGCCGGTGATCCAGTCGAGCGAGAAGCGGCCGGGCTGGGTCAAGGTCGCGTCGACGACCAGGAGGTCTCCCGGAGCGACGAGCAGCGTGTCTCCCGAGCCGACGCGGGGCGCCGGCACCACCGCCACGGTCGCGCCCTCGCGGCGGCGGATGACCAGGGCGTCCGAGCCGTCGTCCTCGAGCAGGAAGCGGCGGTTCCGGTCCAGCACCCGCTGCTGCAGCCAGCGTCCGAGCACCATCAGGGTGATGAAGGTGCAGAGCGTGTCCAGGTAGGCGTGATCGCCCCGGTGCTGGAGCGTCTGCACCACCGACAGCGCGTAGACCAGGGTGATGCCCAGGGCGATCGGCACGTCGAGGTGGAGCAGCCCGCGCGAGAGCCCTCGCTGCGCCGCACGGAAGAAGGGCCAGCCGCCCACCAGCACCACTCCGGTGGCCAGGACCAGGCTCGCCCAGGTGAAGAGGGAGAAGGTGCTTCCGTCCACCGCGGAGAGCCCGAAGTAGAAGGAGAACGAGAACAGCATCACGTTCATCGTCGCCGCGACGCAGATGCCCAGCCGCAGCACCAGGTCGCGCGAGGGGCGGGGCGTGGTCTTCCGGCTTGGCCCGAAGGCATAGCCGAAGCGTTCCACCTCCGAGACGAAGCGCTCGACGTCGAAGGCGCCGCGCCTCCACTGCATTCGCGCCTTCCCCAGCGCCGGGTTCACCGTGAAGCCAGCGCCACCGGGCGTGCGCCGGAACAGCTCGTTCATCAACCACACGCACGCCGCGCAGTGGATCCCCTGGACGTCGAGGTCCAGCGCGCAGAGCGGCGAGACCGTCCCCTCGGCAGCGCTGCGCAGGGGCTCGAGCCAGGCGTGGCTCCGCACGCGCTCCACCGACGTCGCCGGCAGCACCGCGCCGCGCGCCAGCGCGTAGTAGCGGGTCAGTCCCTGATCGACGAGCAGGCCATGGACCGCCTCGCAGCCGGCGCAGCAGAACGCCCCCCGCGCCGGATCGGCGACAGGGGTTCCGCAATGCAGGCAGCTGGCAGAGGCGGAGGCGGACACCCGGCCCGCGCCGATTGCGAGCGGTATGCCAATTGCTCCTGGCCGCGGGCGAATGGCCGATCCGCTCCTTCTGTCCACCGCCGCTGCCGCCGCGGTGGTCGGCTTCTCCTCGAGCCTCCATTGCTTCCTCATGTGCGGGCCGCTCGCCTGCGCCGCCGCGACGCACGAGCCACGGCGCCTCGCACCGGTGCTGGGCTATCAGCTCGGGCGGCTCGGGGCATACGGACTCGTCGGTGGTCTTCTCGGGGCGCTCGGCGGGGGGGCGACGGCGCTTCTGCGCACCTCGTTGCTGCCCGTGGCGCCGTGGATTCTGGTGGCCACCTTGCTCGTCGCGGCGCTCGATCTCGGGAGCCGTCTCCCCGCCGTTCCAGGCCTCGCGCAAACCATGCGCAGGGTCGCGCGGTGGACGCAAAACCTGCCCCGCGCCGCGCGCGCCATCGCGCTCGGCGCCCTAACTCCCCTACTTCCATGTGGACTTCTGTATGGGGTGTTCGCCGCGAGCCTCGCCGCAGGCTCGTTCGGCGCGGGGGCGCTTGCGCTCTCCGCGTTCGGCGCGGGGGCGGTGCCGGCGCTTCTGGTGTCGCAGCTGCCCGCCGGAGCGCTCCTCCGGGGCCAGGGGCCGGCGGCGCGGATGGCGCGGAGGGTGATTCCTGCGCTCGCAGCGGTGGTCGTCGCAGCCCGTGCGCTCTTCTGGAGCGGGGCGGCGGTGTGCCACTGAGGGTCCGGGGATGGCCCGTCGCTTGCTTCGGGGCTGGCCGCCCGTGAAACCGCTCCGCGACGCAAAGAGCGCGGCTCTGGCCGCCGTCCTGGCCTGTGCCTCGACCGCCCTCGCCGCTGCCGGATCGGATGCAGGCGCGAGCCCCGAGGCGTCCCCGGCCGGGATCCTCTTCGGACAGAAATGCCTGACCTGTCACAACGTCGGTGAGGGCAACAAGATCGGCCCGGACCTCCTGGGGGTCGATCAGCGCCGCGAGCTGGCGTGGCTGAAGCGATGGCTCGCCAGCCCCGGGGCGATGCTCGACGCGAAGGACCCCACGGCGCTCGAGCTGCTCGGACAGTTCAACAACGTCCGCATGCCCGAGCAGAACCTGGCCCCCGAGCAGATCGAGGGGCTCCTCGCCTTCTTCGCCGCCTGCACCGAGAAGGACGGCTGCATCCCGGTCGGCGGGCCCAAGCTCGCCATCGACGCCACTCCCGAGGAGATCGCGGCGGGCCGCGAGTACTTCATCGGCACGCGCCGCTTCTCGGCCGGCGGTCCGGCCTGTGCTGGCTGTCACGACGTCCGGGGCGAGCAGCTGCTCGGCGGCGGCTCGCTCGGAGGCGACCTCACCTTCGTCTGGGCGCACCGTCACGAGAAGGGGCTCGAGGAGGCCATCCTCGCCTCGCCGGTGGAGAAGCAGGCGTACGCCGGACGCGCTCCCACCGACGTGGAGAACTTTTCGGTCCGGGGATACCTGGCCTCGCTCTCGCGCGACGGGACGCGGCCCACCCGAAGCCGCGACCTCCTCGACCTCGGGGTGCTCGGAGCCTGCGCGGTGATCGGCGCGCTGGCCATCGGCTGGAGGGCGCGGAGCAGCGGGAACGGGGGAGGGCAGGGATGAGCCTGACGGCCGTGCTCCTCTTCGTCGTCCTGCCCTACATCGCGATCGGGCAGCTCGTCCCGGCCATCCTCTTCCGCAAGGTGGTGGTCGCGGTCGTCCAGGCGCCCGAGCTCCAGCAGCCGCTGGCGAAGGAGCGCTCCGATTTCGCCGCCTGGCTGACCTGGTGCGGGGTGGCCGTGCTCATCCCGCTCCACCTCATCCCGCTCCTCTTCCCCGGGGCGTCGCTCTCGGTGCTGTCGTGGAGGCCGCTGCTGGTCACCGTCGAGCTGGTGGGCTGGATCGGTGGCGCACTCTTCCTGGTGGGGATGGTGCACTCCGGGTGGCGGCGGATCCGCGATCCGCGCTTCGGCCGGCTCCGGAGCGGGCTGGAGCTGGCGACGCTGTTCTCCATCCTCGCCTCGACCTTCTCCGGGGTGGTGGTGGCGGTGGCCGATCGCTGGGGCAGCGCCTGGTACACCACGGTGCTCGTGCCGTATCTGCGCTCGCTGATCCTCCTCCGGCCGGAGGTCAGCGGCCTGTCGGGGATGGGGTACTGGCCCCAGGCCCACGTCGCGACCTCGTTCCTCGCCCTGGCGCTGCTCCCGTTCAGCACCTACCCGCCGCAGTGGATCCGCTCCTGGTTCGAGTTCTGGGCCGGCGCCGAGCAGCCCCGGAGCGCGCGGTGAGAGGAACGCTCTTCCCGGGCCTGGCGCTGCTCCTGGCCGCCGCCGGCTGCGACAACGGCTTCCTCACCCAGCAGGGCTACGAGCCGGCGCAGCCCATCGCCTTCTCGCATGCGCTTCACGCCGGACAGTTCCAGATGAACTGCGAGTACTGCCACTTCGGCGCGGCGCAGAGCCGCCACGCCGGTGTTCCGCCCGCCCAGCTCTGCCTCGGGTGCCACAGCCAGGTGAAGAAGGACGCCCCGGAGATCGTCGCGCTCACCAAGGCGGTGCAGGAGAAGAGGCCGGTGGAATGGGTGCGCGTGCACCGGCTCCCGGACTTCGCCTGGTTCAGCCACCAGAACCACGTCTCGGCCGGGGTGGAGTGCCAGACCTGCCACGGCCCGGTGGAGACCATGGTCCGCATCCGCCAGGACCAGACCATGACCATGGGCTGGTGTCTGGACTGCCACCGCAAGACCCTGGCCGACCCCGACCAGTCCAAGCGCCTGCAGCCGCCCACTGACTGCGCGGCCTGCCACCACTAGAGAGCCATGTCCGAGCGACGCCACTGGCAGACACTGGAGCTCCCCGAGGAGACGGGAGAGTTCCGCGACCCGCTGCCCGCCGATGCGGACGGGCTGGTGAGGCTGCGCACCCCCGAGGACCCAGGCCCGGGTCCGGCCCCGGCCGAGGTCAGCCGCCGCGGCTTCTTCGGGATGATGGGGCTGTCCGCCGCAGCGGTGACGCTGGCCGGCTGCCAGCGCGCTCCGGTCACCAAGCTGATTCCCTACCTGGCCAAGCCCGAGGAGCTGGTCCCGGGCAACTCGGTCTTCTACGCCTCGGCGTGCGCCGGCTGCCCCGCGCAGTGCGGCGTGCTGCTCAAGACGCGCGACGGCCGTCCGATCAAGGTGGAGGGCAATCCCGAGCACCCCTGGAGCCGGGGCGGCCTCTGTGCCGCCGGGCAGGCCTCGCTGCTCTCGCTCTATGACGCGAGCCGCGCGCGCACCCCATCGCTGGGAGGAAAGCCGCTGAGCTGGGCCGCGCTGGACAGGGGCGTGCTCTCCGGGCTGCAGTCCGCCGCGACTTCCGGCGCGAAGATCTACCTCGTCGCCCCGGCGGTGACTGGGCCGACGTTCGAGTCGGCGCTGGCGCGGTTCGTCGCCACCTGGCCCTCGGCGCAGGTGGTCCGCTTCGAGCCCACCGGCGAGGTGTCGGCGATGGCCGAGGCCTCCGAGGCCCTCTTCGGCGTCCGGGCGCTGCCGCGGTTTCATCTCCAGCACGCCCGGACCATCGCCTCCTTCGCGGCCGACTTCCTCGGCACCTGGCTCGACCCGGTCGCCTTCGCCGGGCAATACGCCGACGGGCGGCGGCTTCCGCTCCGGGAGCGCGCGGAGCACGGAGAGGGCGGGAGCCACGGCGACCACGAGGGCCAACCGGCCCGAGCGGGCGATGAGCGGCCCGTCGCCGCCCACCGCCGGCACTGGCAGCTCGAACCGGCGATGAGCCTCACCGGCTCCAATGCCGACCGCCGGGAGCTGCTCGCCCCGAGCGACCTGGTTCCTGCGCTCGCCGCGCTGGTTCGCCGGCTGGCCCGGAGGAGCCCCCATCCCGAGCATGCGGCGCTCGCCAGGGCGGCCCAATTCCCGGAGCCCTCGCTGCCGCCGGGGGTGCTCGATCGACTCGCCTCGGAGCTGGAGACCTCGGCGCCCCACGCGCTTGTTCTCACCGGAGTGGCCGACCCAGGGGCACAGGCGCTGGCGCTGGCGGCCAACCTCCTCCTGGGTGCAGAGGGAACGACGATCGAGATCGGCGCCGGCGCCACGGCCCTGGCCGGCACCGCCTCGTTCGAGGCGCTGCTCGCCGAGCTGGAATCCCGCCGCCCCGGCGCGGTCCTCTTCCTCGACACCAACCCCGTGTACGCCCACCCGGAGGGCGCCCGGCTCGGCGCGGCGCTGCGCGAGATCCCGCTGGTGGTTGCCACCAACGACCGCGCCGATGAGACCGGGTCCAAGGTGGGCTACCTGGCGCCGGACCACGCGCCCGCCGAGTCGTGGGGCGATGCCTCGCCCGGCAGAGGCCTGGTCACGCTCCGGCAGCCGGCGCTGCGCCCGCTGTTCCAGACCCGGTCGGTCATCGAATCGCTCCAGGTCTGGTCACGGCTGCCAGCCGGCCGGGTCTCGGCCCACGAGGCCGTGCGCGAGCGGCTCCGCGCCGAGGTCTTCCCCCTTGCGGCGACGGCGGGTGAGCCGTTCGAGGCCTTCTGGGAGCGCACGCTCCAGGCCGGCTTCGTCGTCCTCCCCGCCGAGTCCCCGCCCACCGCAGTCCGCCCCGGCGGGCTGGCCCCGCTGCTCGCGTCGAGCGCCGCGCCGAAGGAACCGGAGATGGGCGCCAGCACCGGCAGCCCGGTCGAGGTGGAGCTCTGGCTCCATCCCTCGCTCACCGTGGGTGATGGACGCGGCGCCAACAACGGATGGCTCCAGGAGCTGCCGGACCCCGTCACCAAGGTGACCTGGGACAACGTGGCCTGCGTCGCGCCGTCGCGGGCGAAGCGGCTCGGCTGGACCGACGGACAGCTGGTGCAGGTCGTCGCCGGAGGCCGCACCCTCACCGTCCCGGTCATCGTCCAGCCCGGGACCCACCCGAAGGTGGTCGCGCTGGCGCTGGGGTATGGCCGCACCGGCGCAGGGTCCGTGGGCGACGGCGTCGGCGCCGACGCGTTCGCGCTGGCGGAATTCCGCGCCGGCCGGGTCCGGTTCAGCCGTCGGGCCGACGTGCGTCCCGCTGGTGGCCGGCGCGAGCTCGCCCGCTCGCAGGTCCACGCCTCGCTCGAGGGCCGGAACCACGTGCGCGAGGCCACGCTGGCCGCCTTCCTCGGCGACCCGGCCGCGGGCAACCCCGAGGAGGAGCCGCTGGACTCGGCGTGGGGGGAGCACCCGGTGACCGGGCCGAGTTGGGGCCTCGCGGTCGACCTCAGCGCCTGCACCGGCTGCGGGGCCTGCATCGTCGGCTGCCAGGCGGAGAACAACATCCCGGTGGTGGGTCGCGCCGAGGTGTTGCGCAACCGGGAGATGAGCTGGATCCGGATCGACCGGTACTACGCGGGCGACCCCGAGAACCCGGAAGTGCTGCACCAGCCGGTGATGTGCCAGCACTGCGCCAACGCTCCGTGCGAGACGGTGTGCCCGGTGCTGGCCACGGTGCACTCTGCCGAGGGGCTCAACCAGCAAGTCTACAACCGATGCGTCGGCACCCGGTACTGCGCGAACAACTGCCCGCCCAAGGTCCGGCGCTTCAACTGGTTCGAGTATCCGCACGACGATCCGGTGGAGCGGCTGGTGCTCAACCCCGACGTGGTGGTCCGGAGCCGCGGGGTGATGGAGAAGTGCTCGCTCTGCGCTCACCGCATCCAGGAGGGCAAGGCGCAGGCGAAGCGCGAGGGGAGGCCGCTGGCCGACGGCGCCGTGGCCACCGCCTGCCAGCAGAGCTGCCCCACCCGGGCGCTGGTCTTCGGAGACCTGAACGACCCGAAGAGCAAGGTGGCGGCGCTGGCCCGTGACGCGCGCAGCTACCACCTGCTCGCCGAGCTGAACGTGCGGCCCAACGTCAGCTACCTCACCCGCATCAAGAACCCCGGAGAGACAACGTGAGCGAGCCCTCCGTCTCCCCGCTCCGCGTCCCGCTGGTGAACCCGCCCCGCACCATGGCGGCCATCACCGAGGAGATCGCCGCGCCGCTGGAGCGCCGTCCCAGCCTCGGCTTCTGGGCGCTGTTCGCCGTCTCCTCGAGCGCGCTCCTTCTCGGCCTGGGCTGCGTCAGCTACGAGATCGCCACCGGCATCGGGACGTGGGGTCTCAACCGCACCATCGGCTGGGCGTTCGACATCACCAACTTCGTCTTCTGGGTGGGCATCGGCCACGCCGGGACGCTCATCTCCGCCATCCTCTTCCTCTTCCGGCAGAAGTGGCGCACCAGCATCAACCGCTCGGCCGAGGCGATGACCCTCTTCGCGGTCATCTGTGCGGCGACGTTCCCGCTGATCCACATGGGCCGGCCGTGGCTCGCAATGTGGATGTTCCCCTACCCGAACAGCCGGGGGCCCCTGTGGGTGAACTTCCGCTCGCCGCTGCTCTGGGACGTGTTCGCCATCAGCACCTACTTCACCGTCTCGGCGGTGTTCTGGTACCTCGGGCTCATCCCCGATCTGGCCACGCTGCGTGACCGGGCGAGGCCGGGGAGCCTCCGCCGCCGCATCTACGGCCTGATGGCCTTCGGCTGGACGGGCTCCACCCGGGTCTGGAACCACTACGAGATGGCGTACCTCCTGCTCGCCGGCCTCTGCACCCCGCTGGTGCTCAGCGTCCACTCCATCGTCTCGATGGACTTCGCCACCTCGGTCATCCCCGGGTGGCACGCCACCATCTTCCCGCCGTACTTCGTGGCCGGCGCGGTGTTCAGCGGCTTCGCGATGGTGCTGACCCTGATGATCGTCGCCCGCAAGGTCCTGCGCTTCGAGAACCTGATCACCGTCCGCCACCTGGAAAACATGTGCAAGGTGATCATCGTCACCGGGGGCATCGTCGGCCTGGCGTACGCGACGGAGTTCTTCACCGCCTGGTATTCCGGCAACCCCTACGAGCGCTTCACCTTCATCAACCGCGCGCTCGGGCCATACGCCTGGGCCTACTGGACGATGGTGAGCTGCAACGTGCTCGTGCCCCAGGCGTTCTGGATCAAGCGGGTCCGCACCTCGCCCTGGGCGATCTTCGCCCTCTCCCTGCTGATCAACGTCGGGATGTGGTTCGAGCGCTTCGTCATCGTGGTAACCTCGCTCCACCGCGACTTCCTGCCCTCGGCCTGGTCGATGTACCGGCCGACCTTCATCGAGGTCGGCACGCTCATCGGCTCCTTCGGGCTGTTCCTGACCTTGTTCCTCGTCTTCTGCCGGCTCCTCCCGATGATTTCCATCGGCGAGGTGAAGGGCGTGCTGGCGTACGCCCAGAGCCGGGAGCCTTCCACCCGTCACATCGAGGGGGCAGCGTGAGCCCGACCACCCGACCGTTCGTCGCCTACTTCACCCGCGAGCAGGACGTCCTCGCCGCCACCGGCGCAGTGCGGAGGGCCGGCCTCGGCATCCGTGACGTCTACACCCCCTACGCCGTCCATGGCCTCGAGGCGGCGATGGGCCTCCGGCGCTCCCGGCTGAGCCAGGTGTGCTTCTTCGCCGGGCTCACCGGCCTCACCACCATGCTGTTCTTCGCCTGGTGGACCTCGGCAGTGTCCTGGCCGCTCAACGTGGGTGGAAAGCCGTTCGCCTCGATCCCCGCGTACATCCCGGTCACCTTCGAGTTCACGGTGCTGTGCGCGGCGCTGATCACCGTGTCGGCGCTCTTCGTCGTGGCGAAGCTGTGGCCGGGCAAGAGCGCGGACACCGTACCCGGCGCCACCAACGACCGCTTCGCCCTGGTGCTCGAACCCATCGGGGACGACAACCGCGCCCGGGCGCTGTGCATCGAGCACGGCGCGGTGGAGACCGGCTGGCTCGAGCCACGGGCCAAGGACGGCCGGCTGTCGGCGCTTCCCGGAGCGAAGGCATGAGTCAGGGCGGCCGCGTCGGAGGTCCGGGTCGAGGACTGTCGGGCCCGGCGCCGGCGGGACCGGGGCGGCCGCGACACAGTGGGGTCCGCCTGCTCCTCCTCTCGGTCCTGACCGGCCTCTCGGGCTGTGGGGGCTGTGGGACGAGCGATCCCCTCAAGCCGGGCCGTGAGTACGTGAAGGACATGATCGACGCCGTCCCCTACGAGAGCTTCTCCGCCAACCCGGTGCTCAGTTCGGGCATGACGCTCCAGTCGCCGGCGCCGGGGAGCCTGCCGCGCGGGGTCCAGCCGTTCCACTACGGAGCGGGGCCCGAGGAGGCGGTCCGGGCCGGACGCGAGCTGAGGAACCCCCTCGCCGCGAGCAAGGAAGCCCTGGAGCGCGGCGACAAGGTGTTCCACACCATCTGCTTCACCTGCCACGGGCCCGCGGGGGAAGGGGACGGGCCGGTGGTGCCCAGGTTCCCGGCGCCTCCGTCGCTCACCGCGGTACACGCCAGGAGCCTTCCCGATGGGCAGATCTTCCACATCATCACCCGCGGGCAGGGGCTGATGCCGTCGCACGCCGCGCAGGTCCGGCCCGAGGACCGGTGGAAGGTCGCGCTCTACATCCGGCAGCTGCAGGGGGGGAAGCCATGAGCTCCGCACCGGGAACGCGGGCGGCCCCTCCAACTCCGGCGCTGCTGGTTCCCCTCGCCGTCGCCGGGCTGGTGGTGCTCGCGGTGGGGCTCGTCCTCGACCCGACACGTGGCGTGTCGGCGCTGCTCGCCGCCGGCTTTCTCGCGGTGACCGCGGCGCTGGGCGCGCTGGCCCTGCTCTCGCTCTTCCTGGTGTCCAACGCCGGGTTCTACATCGTCTTCAAGCGGGTGCTCGAGGCGCTGGCGCTGAACCCGGTGGGCGTGGTGGCGATGCTCGCGGTGCTCCCCGGCGCGCAGTGGGTCTATCCCTGGGCGCGGCCCGGCGCGACCTCGGACCCGCTGATCGCCGCCAAGGCGGCGTACCTGAACGTTCCCGGGTTCGGAATCCGGATGCTCCTCTTCCTCGGCATCTGGGGCGCGTTCGCCCTGATGCTGCGCCGGCAATCGCTGGCCCAGGACGCGGACGGACGGGTGCAGCACACCCAGCGGTCGGTGGCGCTGGCCGCGCTGTTCCTCCTCCTCGGGGGCTACACCCTGAGCCTTGCCTCGGTGGACTGGCTGATGAGCGTCCAGCCCCGCTGGGCGAGCACCATCTTCGGCTTCTATACCATCGGGAGCACGCTCCTCACGGGGACGGCGGTGGCCATCCTCGCGGTCTTCTGGCTGCGCCGGGAGGGGCGCTTGCCAGAGGTCAACGAGAGCCACCTGCACGATCTGGGGAAGCTGCTGTTCGGCTTCTCGACCTTCTGGGCGTACCTCTGGTTCTCCCAGTACCTCCTCATCTGGTACGCGAACCTGCCCGAGGAGACGGCGTACATCCTTGCCCGGACGAGGAATGGGTGGGGCCCGCTGTTCTACGGAAATCTGGTCATCGGGTGGGTGCTGCCGTTCCTCCTGCTCCTGCCGCGGGCGGCCAAGCGCACGCCGGCGCGGCTCGTGCCGGTCGCGGTGCTGGTGCTGCTCGGACGGTTCCTCGACGTCTGGCTGCAGATCGCTCCGGGCACCCTGGTGGGCGGACCGCCGCTGCCGTGGGTCGAGCTCGGGGCGCTGGTGGGCGTCGGAGCGGCGTTCGGTGCGGTGTTCTTCCGGGTGCTGGCCACGGCGCCGCTCGAGCCCGCGCACGACCCGTACCTGGTCGAGTCGCTCCACCATCACACCTGACCGGACGGCGGGCGGGAGGCCCCGGAGCCCTCACCCAGCGGCGGCGGCGGAGCCTGCGGAGGAGGGCCGAGGAGCCTGCTCGGGAGACGGATGACATCGGGCGCGGACGGAACGAAAGTGGGTCCTGATGCGGCTGGCCCTCCTCTCCGACCTGCACGCGAACCTCGAGGCGCTCGAGGCGGTCCTCGAGCACGGGGCGAAGCAGGGTGCCGAGCAGCTCGCCTTCCTGGGCGACCTGGTGGGCTACGGGGCGGACCCCGGACCGGTGGTGGAGCGGGTTCAGGCCGCCGTGGCCGCCGGAGCGCTGGCCCTCAAGGGGAATCACGACGAGGCCGCCACCCGCGGGGCGCCTTCGTCCATGCGGGCCGATGCGGCACGGGCGGTGGCCTGGACCCGGGAGCACCTCACCGAGGAGCAGCTGGCCTTCCTCGCCGGGCTTCCCCTGACCATCCAGCGAGGCGAGCGGCTGTTCGTCCATGCCAGCGCCAGCGACCCGGCCCAGTGGCTCTACGTGCTGTCGGCCGTGGATGCGGGGCGAAGCCTTCGCTCGGTGAGCGCGCGGGAGATCTTCTGCGGCCACACCCACACCCCGGCGCTCTACCACCTGGCCGCCGACGGCTCGGTGAGCGCGTTCCGGCCGGTGCCCGGCACGCCGATCAAGCTGAGCGTGTTCCGCCGCTGGCTGGTGATTCCCGGCTCGGTGGGCCAGCCCCGCGATGGGAACCCCGCGGCCTGCTATGCGATGTTCGACGACGTCGCCGACGTCCTGGTGTTCCACCGGGTACCGTACGATGCCGAGCGGGCGGCGCGGAAGATCCGGGCGGCCGGTCTCCCCGGGGACCTCGGCGCGCGGCTGGAGCTCGGCGGGTGAGGGGACCCCGGTGAGCACCCAGCGCATCGAGCCCGGGGCGGTCATCGACGGCTACACGCTCGAGGAGCGCATCCACCAGGGTAGCATGGCCACGCTGTGGCGGGTGTCGGCGCCCGGCCAGCCGCCGCTGGTGATGAAGATGCCGCTGCTCCGCGAGGGCGACGACCCGACGGCGATGGTAGGCTTCGAGGTGGAGCAGATGATCATGCCCACCCTCCAGGGCCCGCACGTCCCGCTGTTCATCGGCTCCGGGGACTTCTCGGCCCATCCGTACATCGTCATGGAGCTCATCCGGGGGAACTCGCTCCGGGCGCGGCTCGAGCGAACACCGCTGGACACCGACGAGGTGGCGCGGATCGGAGGCCAGATCGCCACCGCGCTCCACTCGCTCCACCGACAGCACGTCATCCACCTCGACCTCAAGCCGAGCAACGTGATGTTCCGCGACACCGGCGAGGCGGTGCTGATCGACTTCGGCTTCTCGCGCCACGACCGGCTGCCGGATCTCCTGGCCGAGCAGTTCCGGCTCCCGATGGGCACCGCGCCCTACATCTCGCCGGAGCAGGTGCTCCGGATCCGCAACGATCCGCGGAGCGACATCTTCGCCCTGGGCGCAGTGCTCTACCACCTGGTCACCGGCGAGCGGGCCTTCGGCTTTCCCACCAGCATCACCGGCCTGCGGAAGCGGCTGTACCGCGACCCGGTGCCCCCGCGGGCGAGGAACCCCAGCTGTCCGGCGTGGCTCCAGGAGATCATCCTTCGCTGCCTCGAGCCCGACCCGCGCGCGCGCTACCAGAGCGCGGCCCAGGTGCTGCTCGCGCTCCGAAACCCCGGCCAGGTGCCGCTGACCGAGCGGGCCAAGAAGCTCCGACAGGACGGCGCAGTCACCGTCACCCGACGCTGGATGCGGACGCTCGGGGCCCAGGGCGAGGCCTGGCAGTCCACCGCGGTGCAGATCGCCCGATCGCCGGTGGTGGTGGTGGCCCTCGATCTGCTGGCGGGCAGCGAGGCGCTCCTCACCAGCATCCGCACGACCAGCGAGCGAGTGCTCAGCATGCATCCCGGGGCCCGGCTGGCGTGCGTCTCGGTCCTGAAGACCTCCCGGCTGGCGCTGGACGTCACCGTCGACGAGAAGGGGCGAAACCTCCGGGTGATGCGCCTGCTCGAGCTGAAGGACTGGGCGCGTCCGCTCGGGCTGGCCGAGGGGCGGCTCACCTACCACGTGCTGGAAGGGCCGGACCCGTCCTCGGTGCTGGTCGACTTCGTGCGCGAGAACCGGGTGGACCACGTGGTGATCGGCGCGCGGGGGGCCTCGCCGCTCCGGCGGTACCTGGGCAGCGTCTCGGCGCACGTGGTGGCCGAGTCGCCGTGCACGGTGACGGTGGTGAAGGTGCCCCAGGCCGAGGACGAGGAGGAAGAGGAGGCCGCGGCCCCGTCGCGGTTGCCTCCCGGGACGGATCTCCGCTGAACTGCCCTCCGCTCGGGAGGAGGGGACCTGGACCGGAACCTGGTGGTGCGGTCGGCGCCGCTGTGCGTGCTGCTCTGGGCGGCGCCGTCGTTCGCCCAGGAACCAGTGGCGGCTCCGTCTCCCGACGCATCGGCCGCTTCGTCGGCCACAGCGCCCGCGACGCCCTCCACCCCCGTCCCCGCGAACTCCGTGGAGGCGCTCGGCATCCGCTGGTCGTTCTCCGGCGAGCTGGTGGTCAACGTGAACTACAACAGCGCCACCATGGTGGTGGGGAGCATCCCCGGCTTCGTGCAGATCCGTTCCCCGGCCACCACCGGGCAGTTCAACGTCTCCCCCGGCAACACCTTCCTCGGGGTGGCCGCCACCCCGCCGAGATTCGGACCGATGCAGCTCCAGGCGAAGTTCGACATGGACTTCCGGAGCAACGCTCCGTACCTCAACGAGAACGCCTTCCTTCCGCTCGTCCGCGACCTCTACCTCGAGGCCACCTGGTCCCGGCTCCGGATGCTCGTCGGACAGGCCTCGGACGTCATCTCGCCCCGGGCCTCCGCCACGCTGAACTTCTATCCGCTCTCGTTCATCCCCGGGGACATCGGGGACTACCGGCCGCAGATCCGGGTCGAATGGCGACAGCCGATCTCCGACGTGGTCGAGCTCTCCTTGCAGACGGCGATCGCCCAGGCGGTGCAGACCTTCCAGGTGAGCGGGACCGTCCAGGCGACGCAGGTCGGGTTGCCCGACGTCCAGGGACACCTCGGCTTCGCCTTCGGACCGGCGCGCGAGGACGGCCCGAGGCTCTTCGAGTGCGGCGTCGCGGGACACGTCGGACGTCGGCAGGTGGTGCTGCAGGACCCCGGCACCGCCGTCCCGAGCGACGCCCGGCAGTACGGAACCTGGTCCTTGGTCGCCGACGGCTCGCTGCGTCTCGGGGACACCACCCTCATCGAGGGCGAGTACTTCATCGGCCAGCTCCTCGGCGACTACTCCGGGGGCATCTTCCAGACCGTGGACCCGGTGAAGAAGGCCCCCATCCGGGCCCGGGGCGGCTGGGTCCAGGTGACGCAGCAGATCGGCGCCCGGTGGACGGTGCACGCGGGCTTCGGGACGGACGATCCCTTCGACCAGGACCTCGCGGCCAACGAGCGCCGGACGAACGACGAGGTGTTCGGAAACGTGCTGTTCCGCATCGTGAACGGGCTGCGGGTGGGACTCGAGCTCAGCTGGTGGGCCACCCAGTGGGTGGACAATCCCACCGCGATGGCGGTCCGGGTGGAGACCGCCGTGCTCTACGCGTTCTGATCACGAGGCCGAGCGGCACTTCCGGGCCTCCAACGGCGTGGGCTCGGGCCTGCTGCTCGCCTCGGGCAACCCGGGCACTCGAGGCTGAACACTTGGCGCTCAGTTCCAGAAGGCCCGGAGCGCGCCGCGCACCTCGGGGAGCAGGAAGGCGTCCGTGGGCGGCAGGGCGGGGCGCGGCGCCTCGGGGAAGGCGGTGCGCAGCTCGAACGCCGCGGAGACCGCCGGAGGCAGGAACCGGGTGAGCTGCGCGTAGGCGTGACGGCCCCCGACTCCCGATGGACGGTCGAACCAGCGCAAGGGGAAGGTCACCGAGAGGTGCCGCTTCGCCCGGGACAGCGCCACGTAGAAGAGCCGCAGCTCCTCGTCGATCTCCTCCGGGCTGCCGGTGGTGAGGTCCGAGGGGATGTTGCCGTCGGCCGCGTGGAGGACGTAGACCGCGTCGAACTCCAGCCCCTTCGCCGAGTGAATGGTGCTGAGGACGAGGTGGTCGTCGTCCAGCGACGGAGGGCCGGCGAGGTCCTGCGTCGAGCGGGGCGGCTCGAGCGTCAGCTCGCCGAGGAACGCCGTGCGGTCGGCGAAACCGGCGGCGAGCTGCTCCAGCTGCTCGAGGTCGCGGAGGCGTGCCGGGAAGTGATCGTACCGTTCCTCGCACAAGGGCCCGTAGAAGGTCCGGATCCGGTGCAGCTGGACGGGGAGGGCTGGTGCCTGGGGCGCCGCCAGCTCGCGACAGAGGGCGACCAGCGCCGGCCAGTGGGCCCGGGCCGCGGCGGGGAGCTTCGGCGCGTCCTCCCAGCCCTCGAAGCGGCCGGTGCGCTGGACGGGCTCGAGCAAGACCCGCGCGGTGCGCGGCCCCACCCCGGGGAGGAGCCCCAGGACGCGGGTGCCGGCGAGGAGGTCGCGGGGGTTCTCCACCAGGCGGAGGAATGCGAGCAGGTCCCGCACGTGCGCGGTCTCGACGAAGCGCAGCCCGCCATACTTGTGGAAGGGGATGCCGCGCCGGCCGAGCTCCACCTCGAGGTGCAGGCTGTGGTGCGAGGCGCGGAAGAGCACCGCCTGCCGGCGGAGGTCCAGGCCCTGCTCGCGCCGCTCCAGGATCCGGCCCAGCACGTACTCGGTCTGCTCCGCCTCGTCGCCGCAGGTGACCAGCTCCGGTCGCTCGCCGGAGCTCTTGGCAGACCACAATTCCTTGGGGTGGCGCTCGCGCGCCTGGGCGATGACCCGGTTGGTGGCCTCGAGCAGCTCGGGAGAGCTCCGGTAGTTCTCGGCCAGCACCACGGTGCGAGCGCCGGGATGGAGCGCCGGGAAGTCGAGGATGTTGCGCACCGTGGCCGCCCGAAATCCGTAGATCGCCTGCGCATCGTCCCCCACCACGGTGAGCCCGCGCCCGGTGGGGCAAAGCCGGTCGAGGAGCTCGGCCTGGAGCGCGTTGGTGTCCTGGTACTCGTCCACCAGCACGTGGTCGAACTGCGCGCGGACGGTGGGGCCGGCGGCCTCGGTCCCCAGCAGCGCGTGGAAGAAGAGGAGGAGGTCGTCGTAGTCCAGCACGCGCTGCTCGGCCTTCCGGTCCACGTAGGTGCGGAAGAGCAGCTTCAACCCGTCGACCTGCTCGGTGCACCAGGGAAAGCCGCGGGCGAGCACGGCCTCGAGCGGCGCTCGGGCGTTGACGCAGCGGCTGTAGATGTCGAGGCAGGTGGCCTTCCGCGGAAAGCGGCGCTTGCCACGCCCGAGCTCGAGCTCGACCCGGAGCACGTCCAGGAGGTCTTCCGAGTCGCCGCGGTCGTGGATGGTGAATCCGGGATGAAGCCCGATGCGCTCGCCGTGCTGCCGAAGCAGGCGGGTGGCCACCGAGTGGAAGGTCCCTCCCCACACCCGGGAGGAGGCGGGACGGTCGGCCCCCGACCTCCCGAGGAGCCCGTCCACCCGTCGGAGGAGCTCGGCCGCGGCCCGGCGGGCGAAGGTGAGCAGGAGGATTCGCTCGGCTGGAACGCCGCGGTGGATGAGCTGCGCCACCCGGTGGGCGAGGGTGGTGGTCTTCCCGGTGC